>WNFX01001747.1_pt1 | contig 25396 bp, 26 predicted proteins | sample 5400111 | NCBI WGS metagenome assembly WNFX01 (sample SAMN13153363, study PRJNA577476) | soil metagenome | isolation source: 40 cm soil or saprolite under grassland replicate 1 | place: USA:California | collected 2016-06-15
CGCCCGGCGGCGTCGGTGCCCACCCCTGCGCGCAGGGCCGCCTCGACAACCGTGGTCTCGTCGAGGTGCGGTGGCAGCCAGGTGACCAGGTGCAGGCCGGCGGAGATGCCGGAGCCTAGATCGCGTTGACCGTCCCGGTGAGCGGGTGTTAGGTCATTCCGTGACCAGCAACCGCGCCAACCGGCAGCTTTGGAACCAGATCAGCGGCGCCTACCAGGATGACCACGATCCGCGGATCGGCGCCGCGCCCCGGCTGTGGGGCATGTTCTCCATTCCGGACCAAGAACTCAACGCACTGGGCGACGTCACCAGCAAACGCGTGCTCGAACTTGGCTGCGGTGCGGGCCAGTGGTCACGGACGCTCGCCGGTGAGGGGGCACTGGTGGTCGGTTTGGACCTGTCCGAGACTCAGCTGGCAGCAGCGACCCAGGCGATGGGCGCAACCCGCTACCCGCTGGTCCAAGGCGCGGCTGAGCAGCTCCCGTTCGCGCCCAGCAGCTTCGACGTGGTGTTCTGCGATCACGGCGGGCTGAGCTGGGCACCCCCGCACGTCGTGGTTCCGCAGGCGGCGCGCGTCATGCGCCGCTCCGGGCGCCTGGTGTTCAACGCCACAAGCCCGTGGTTCACGGTCTGCTACGACGATGAAGCCGACAAGGTGACGACGCAGATGCGGCACGACTATTTCGGGCTGGACGCTGTCGCCGAGGACGACGGCGCCACCACCTACCAGCTGACCTACGGCGACTGGATCCGCGCACTGCGCGGCGCTGGGCTTGTCATCGAGGATCTCATCGAGCCCCGGCCAGACCCCGGAAACCGCAGCGGTTACACGGAAACAGACCCGCCCGACTGGGCCTGCCGCTGGCCGGCAGAAATGCTCTGGATTGCCCGCAAACCATAGCCGTGCCCAGGGCGGAAGCCGATGGGCGGTCAGGCCGAGGGCGAGTTCCCGGCCGGGGCCGAGGGTCGGCTGTGACGGGTAAAAGCCACCTCGGAGATATCGCGGGCGAGTTCGGCCGCCTGGTGGCCATACGTGCCGATCGATGTGACACGAACGATGATGCAGAACCGGTCACTGGAGGCGATGACCTTTAAAAGGTGCCGGTATTCGCGCTTGAGGAAGCCAATCGCGGCCCGGTTGGCCAGCGCGGTCTGACCGCAGATGACCATGACAGGGCGCATGGCTCCCTGGGGCGTGAACTTGGCGACGAGCGCGTACTCCTGATTGCCGCGGTTCCACGAAAATACCTGGTCACCCACGACGAAGGCCATCGAGTCATGCGCGGCGGGGTCAAACGGCCGGAGGCTGACCCCAGGCAGTTGCGCCGCGACGTGGCCGCCGGTGCGCGGGTTCGACCCGGGTCCGCCGATACAGAACTCGGTCCGGTCGCCATTACTCCCCCGGAAGTCATTGCAGGATTCGACGTCGACCTGAGCCCCGACGTCATTCGCGAGAGTGACGGCTTCGATCATCGCGTACACATCGTTGTGATGGGTGCTGCCCACCATGTTGTATTTGTTGTTCAACACGATGAGGCAAGTTCCCCCCGGCTCAATGCCGAAGAAGGACGCTCTGCGGCGCAGGAAGCGAGCGTTCTTCCCGCGCTCAAACAGCCAGACAGATCCACCGGCCAGAATGCTGGTGGCCAGCCCGATCACAATGTTCAGTAACGCTGCAGACAACGCGCGCCGCCTTCGATATGCGCTTTGCCTCAAGACTACTGACGGGCCTGGTCGAGCGCGGCCCCGGAGCCGGTCACGCGGGCGATTGCCCCGGTGCGGTTCACTTGATCCGTGTCACCCGATCACGAGCTGATCCAACTCGACCGCGTGCACGCCTGGCATCCGTACGCTCCGATGCCGGGAATGTACCGTCCACTGGTGGTGCAGTCCGCGGAAGCCGTTCGGCTGAAGCTTTCCGAACCCATCGATGGCGTGCACGAACTGATCGATGGGATGTCGTCGTGGTGGGCCGCCATCCACGGATACCGCCACCCTGCCCTGGATGAGGCGGTCCGCGCACAGCTGGGACGCATGAGCCATGTCATGTTCGGCGGGCTCACCCACGAGCCAGCGGTCCGCCTCTGCACGCGGCTCGCGGAGATCACCCCCGACCGCCTTGAGCACGTTTTCCTGTGCGACTCCGGCTCGGTCGCCGTCGAGGTCGCGATCAAGATGTGCCTCCAATTCTGGCGGTCGGCCGGCCGCCCGGAGAAGCATAGGCTGCTGACCTGGCGCGGTGGCTACCACGGCGACACGTTCGCCGCGATGTCGGTGTGTGATCCGGACGGCGGCATGCACCGGATGTGGGCCGGCGTGCTGGCACCGCAGGTGTTCGCGGACATACCGCCACCCGGGTTCGCCGCGGGCGTCAGCCCCGCCTACGCGCGGCACCTGACCGACCTGATCGCGGGATACGCCGATCAGCTGGCCGCGGTCATCGTGGAACCGGTCGTGCAGGGCGCGGGCGGGATGCGCTTCCACGATCCCGGCTATCTGCGGGTGCTGCGCGAGGCGACGCGCGACAACGGCGTTCTGCTGATCTTTGATGAGATCGCCACGGGCTTTGGCCGCACGGGTACCGCGCTGTTCGCCGCCGGGCACGCCGGGATCAGCCCGGACGTCATGTGCCTGGGTAAGGCGCTCACCGGCGGCTACCTGTCCATGGCGGCCACGCTCTGCACGCCGGCGGTGGCCGCGGGCATCGGGCGCGGCGAATTCCCCGTCCTGGCCCACGGGCCCACTTTCATGGGCAACCCGCTCGCCAGCGCCGTGGCGCGCGCCTCGATCGACCTGCTGCTGGCCAGCGACTGGGCCGCCAACATCAAGCGGATCGAGACCGGCCTGCGCCATGGGCTCGCCGCCGCGTCCAGCCTGCCGCGCGTGGCGGACGTCCGGGTTCTCGGCGCGATCGGCGTCGTGCAACTGGACCACGACGCGGACGTCGCCGCCGCGACCCGCGCCGCAGTGCGGGCCGGCGTCTGGCTGCGCCCGTTCCGCGACCTGATCTACACCATGCCGCCGTACATCACCGGCGACGAGGATCTCGCCCGGATCGCTGAGGCGGTCACCGCGGCGGCAGCGGCGGCGTGACGGCCGCACGTCCGGTGTCCACGAACGTGGAAGGTGCACAGCTACCGGTCGGTGTTAAAGCGGCCGGCTCCGCGGGCGGCAGCGGCGCCGTGCGCCATCGCGCGGGTTAGATGTGCATCGGGCGTCCCATGTGACTACTGATGGCCCGGCAGTTGGCCGCGACGGCGTGGCCGACGGCATGGCAGAGGGCGACGGAGCCGACCTCTGGAGCTCCTCAGCGACGGTGGCCGCTCATCTCGTCCTTGCCCGGGGTCAGCGCGCGATGCCTGATCAGCCAGGCGTGCAGCCCGTGACCTAGCTCCCGCGCGAGTTGGGTCGGCGGGACGAGCAGGACCGGGCACGTCGCGTAGGCCGAGCAGTACCGCGGCACCCGGCAGTGCAGCAGCCGCCGCAACCTGCCGCGCCGCCCGGCGCCGACGACCAACAGGTCGTCCGGCCGGCTCGCGAACTCGACCAGAACCCGCCACGGATCGCCGCGCAGCACCGTCGGCTCGACGTTCACGTCCTTCGGCAGCCCGCCGAGCGCGGCGTCGAACGCCTGCCAAAGCCGCTGCCAAGCGGCGTCCTGCCACAACTTCCGTAGCTCGAGGACCGGGTGGCGCCGCTCAGCCAGGTCACCCCCCGGGGGAACCCAGGCATGCAGGACCACGAGGACGCCCCCTCGTTCGCGCGCTTCGGCGGCCCCGCGACGCAGCGCGTTCAGGCTGCCGATCGATCCATCCACGCCAACGACGACACGCCGCCCGCTTTCCACGGCCATTCCTTCCACGCTCATTCAGTAAAGCAATATGTCGATATATCTATACGTCGATGAAAACCAGTGACCTGTCCATATAACCGCAGGAAGCCGCCGACCGGCACTGCCCTAACGGCCTTCATGCACTGACCCGCCGAACATATGCGGCATGCTCACAAGATCCACAGGACGCTCCCAAACTCGCTAGCATTGTCCCGGTGCGCCGGGAAGCCTGGTCGGCAAACGATCAAGCTCGGGAGCCCACCATGCATCGCGGCGTCTGGACATCAGCGTTCGTTTCCTGTCGGCGGCGAGCTCTGCGCCCGCTCTCCGAGCTCAGAACGTGACGGGCGCCGCCCTGGCGGTCCCGGTCTTCCTCGCCGGGGTGCTCGTCAGCCTCAGCACGAGCTGGCTGCTCGTGTCCAGGCTGGAACGGATCGGCGAGCGGTTCGGTCTGTCCGAGGCGCTGCTCGGCATGGTCGCTGCCCTCGCGGCGGACACTCCAGAGATCACCACCGCTATTACCGCGCTCGTCCATAATGAACAGGCCGTCGGGGCCGGTGTCGCCATCGGCTCGAACGTCTTCAACCTGGCGGGCCTCCTCGGGCTCGGCGCGGTCGTCGCGGGCGAGATCGCCCTTCATCGCAAGGTGGTCATCCTCGGCGGCGCGGTCGGTATGTGGGTCGCCGTGGCGTGCCTGGCCGCGGTGTTCGGCCTCGTCTCGGCGGCCGCCGGGTTCGTACTGACGCTCGCTGTCCTTGTGCCGTATGTCGCCATCCTCAGCGTGGAAGGCCGCGGACTCGGGCGCCTGTCGCTGCCACGAACGTGGACAGCCTGGATGGTGGCGGCGGTCACCGAAGAAGAGATAGAACTCAGCGAGGCCATCAGACCCCCCAGGGGCCGGGCGCGAGACGTGGGCATCGCCGCCGCAGCGCTGGTTGCCGTCGTGGGCGCGAGCGTGGCGATGGAACGCGCTGCGTCGGCGCTCGGCAGGCAGTACGCCGTGCCGCAGATCGTGGTCGGCGGTCTCGCCCTTGCTGTGATCACCAGCCTGCCCAACGCGGTCGCCGCCATCTACCTGGCCGCGCGTGGGCGGGGGGCCGCCGTGCTGAGCACCGCGCTCAACAGCAACTCCCTGAATGTCACGTTCGGCCTGCTGCTACCTGCGGCGGTGACCGGCCTCGACACGCAGTCGGGTGCGGCGGCGCTCGTCGCTGCCTGGTACGCCGGGCTCACTCTCCTCGCCCTTGGGCTTGCCTACCGTGATCGCGGCCTGCGCCGAAGCACCGGCGCGCTCATCATCGCCGCCTATGTCGTGTTCGTTGCCATCGTGCTCGGTCAGGGCTCGTAGCGGTGTCCCATGCCGGGCTCGGTGAGCGGCGCGGTAGCCGGCGCGGCGAGCAGGGAGCGCAGTGCCCGGCCGGTTCCGTCCCTGGTGAGCCGGTCCAGATGGCTTCCCACCAGATCCGCGAAGGCGGCGTTGTCCGCAAGATCGCCGAACACCTCGCGGATGCCGAGCAGCGCGGCCGACACCTGGCGCGGGCCAGGCGCGCCGCGCAGCCGTTCGGAAAAAAGGGTGGCGAGCGGGTCGTCCACGGGGAACGGACGGCCGTCGTCGCGGCGGCCCGTGGCGACGTGCCGCATCCACGCCGCGACGGCGAGAGCCGCCCAGAGCGGCTGTGCGCCGGCCGCGTACCTGTCGCGGATCGTGCCGAGCAGCCGCTGCGGCAGCTTCTGGCTGCCGTCCATCGCCACCTGGACGGTGGCGTGGCGCAGCGCGGGGTTGGCGAACCTGGTCAGCTGCCGCTGCGCGTAGGCGGCGAGGTCCACTCCCGGTGGCGGATCAAGCGTGGGTGTCACATCGTCGGTGAGCAGCCGCCAGATGTACTCGGCGAGGGCGGGATCGGCTGCGGCGCTGGCGATGTGGACGTGGCCGGCCAGCCCCCCGAGGTACGCGAGCGCCGAGTGCGCGCCGTTGACCACACGGAGCTTCATGAGCTCGTAGGGCGCGACGTCGGGCACGAGCAGCGCGCCGGCCGTCTCGAAGGACGGGCGCGGCCCGGCGAAATCGTCCTCGATCACCCAGTGCGTGTCGGGTTCGGCCACCACCGTCCCCTCATCCCGCACGCCAAGCAGGGCGGTGGCGTCGGCGCGGTCCGCGTCCGTGGCGGCAGGGACGATACGGTCGACCATCGTCGCAGGGAACCGGGCCGACCGGCTGATCCACTCGGTCAGCCCGTCGGTGCCGTGCTGCTGGATGTACTGCTCGACGAGGCCGCGCAGCGTCGCGCCGTTGGCCGGCAGATTGTCGCAGCACACGATGGTGAGCGGGCCGGAATCGGCCCGGGCCCGGGCGGCCAGGCCCGCGGCAAGCTGGCCGACCACCGTGCGCGGCGGCCGTCCGGCCAGGTCGGCGGCGATCTCCGGGTCGGCGAGCCGCAGGCGCGCGGTGGCGGGATCGTGCCGGTAGCCCTTCTCCGTCACGGTCAGCGTGACCATGGCGACCGTCGGGTCGGCGAGCCTGGCGGTCACCGCGGCCGGATCGCCGCCCGCGAACCGCACCTCGCGCACCGCGCCGATCACTTGCGCGCGCACCTGCGCCGCGTCGCGGACCAGCAGCGTGTACAGGCCGTCCTGCGGTGCGAGCTGCTCGACCACCCGCGCGCTGCGCTGGGTGAAGCCGCAGATCCCCCAGTCACCACACTGTTCGGTGTACATCGCTTGGTGCGCGCGATGGAAGGCGCCGACGCCGAGGTGCACGACTCGGGTACGGCGCTCGCGCGGATCGCGGCGCGGGCGCAGGTCAGGCGGGATGTTCGCCAGCGCGGCGTAGCTCAGCCGCCCGGTCACCACCCGGTCACCGTCCGGTCACCACCGGGTCACCGTCCGGTCACGACCGGTCCCAAAGCGCCCGCTTCGTGATCCCGGTCGTCCCGTCGATCAAGGTACGCAGCAACACCGATGGCCCATCGGTGTTCCTATAGGAACACCGATGGGCCATCGGTGTTGCCAAGACATCGACGTCCTCACGTCCGTGATCACGAAACCACGTCACAGGACAGCGCCGAGCTGCCACGGGGTGAACTCCTCGTCGCCGAAGCCGAGCAGCTCGCTGGCGGTCTGGCGGCCGGACGCCACGTCGAGAATCAGCTCGAAGATCTTGCCACCCACCTCGGCCACGCTGGCCTCGCCGTCGGCGATGACGCCGCAGTTGGTGTCCATGTCCTCGGCCATCGCCGCGTAGGTACGGGAGTTGGAGCACAGCTTGATGCTCGGCGCGGGTTTCGCGCCGAACACCGAGCCGCGCCCGGTGGTGAAGCACACCAGCTGAGCGCCGCCCGCAACGATGCCAGTCACCGACACCGGGTCGTAGCCGGGGGTGTCCATGAAGACCAGGCCCTTGGCCGTGACCGGCTGAGCGTACTCGTAGACGGCGCGCAGCGGCGTGGTACCGCCCTTGGCGATCGCGCCGAGGGACTTCTCCAGGATCGTGGTGATCCCTCCGGCCTTGTTGCCCGGTGACGGGTTGGCGTCCATGGTGCCGCCGTTCGCCGCGGTGTAGGCCTCCCACCAGGCGATCCGCGCGAGCAGCGCGCTGGCCACCGCCGGTGACGCGGCGCGGGCGGTGAGCATGTGCTCGGCACCGTAGATCTCCGGGGTCTCGGCCAGCACCGCGGTGCCGCCGTGCGCGACAAGCAGGTCGGCCGCCGCCCCGAGCGCCGGATTCGCGGTCATGCCCGAGAAGGAGTCCGAGCCGCCGCATTCAAGGCCGAGCACAAGTTCGCTCGCCGGGACCTTGGTTCGCCGCACGGCCTCAGCCTCGGGGAGCAGCGTGGCGAGCGCTTCGACGCCGGCCTGCGCGGCCGCCGTCGTGCCGCCTGCCTCCTGGATAGTGAGCGCGCGCACCGGGGTAGGGCAGCCGGTCAGGTCAAGATCGCCGAGCTGATTGACCTCGCAGCCGAGCCCGACGGCCACGATCCCGGCGAAGTTCGGGTGGGCCGCGTAGCCGCTCAGCGTGCGGCGCAGAATGTCCGCGCCCTCGCCGACCGCGGCCATGCCGCAGCCGGCGCCGTGGGTGAGCGCGACGATGCCATCCACGTGCGGGCTCGCGTCCACCATGCGCTCGGCGCGCCGGGCGATCAGCTTCGCCACGGTTGCGGAGCAGTTCACCGAGGTGAGGACGCCAAGATAGTTGCGGGTACCGATGCGGCCGTCCGGCCGGACGATGCCGTCGAAGGTAGCGGGCGCCTGCGCCGCGGTCACCGGCCGGACCCCCGAGCCTGGCGCGTGCGTGAGCGTGCTCGGCACGAATGCGAGATTGTGCACGTGCACGTGCTCACCGGCCACGATTGGGCTGGCCGCGGCGCCGATCACCTCGCCGTACTTGCGCACCTGCGCACCCGCGGGCACGTCCCGCAAGGCGATCTTGTGGCCGGCGGGCACGGCGGCGCGCGCCACCACGCCGCCGACGCCGCCGGCGCCGTCGGCGCCCTGAACGCAGTCGCCGGGGGCCAGATCCCGCAGGGCGACGGCGACGTCGTCACCGGCCCGCAGGACAAGTACGTCAGGCATGCCGCACCGTCCCGGTCAGCACGGACAGAAGCTGATCAAGGCCGCCTGGCCGGGTCGCGGCCGACCCGACCCCGACCGCCCTGGCGCCAGCGTCGAGGTAGCCGGAGGCGGTGGCGGCGGTGATCCCGCCGGTGGCGACGAAGCTCAGCCCGGGAAACGGGCCGCGCATCTCGCGGAACCAGGCCGGCCCGAGCACGCTCGCGGGGAACGCCTTCAGCCACCGGCAGCCCGCGGCAACGGCGTGCTGTACCTCGGTGGCCGTGGCGACGCCCGGGAGGTGGGGCAGGTCAGCCGCGGTGCTGGCGGCAAGAACGTCCGGGCTGAAACCCGGCGCCACCGTGAACGCCGCCCCCGCCGCCCGCGCCTGCTGCGCCTGGCCCGGTGTCAGCACGGTGCCCGCGCCTACCGGCTGACCGCGGCGACGGCCCGCCGCCGCCGTGGCCTCAAGCGCCGCGACTGCGACCCGATCTTGAATGGGAACCTCGACGACGCCGGCGCCCGCATCCCACACCGCCTCGGCCATCGATACGGTGCGGTCCGGCGCCTGGCCGCGCAAGATCACCACGATTACCTGGCCCGCGAACAACTCGTCAAACGTCAGCATGTTGACCTCCAAGAACGGCGCTGTCCGCGATATCGCCCGCCACACACAACACGGCGGCCGCGAAACGGTGGCCGATGGCGAGCCGCTCCGCCTCATCGGCCCCGCTCAGCAGCCCGTGGAGGTAGCCGGCCGCGAACGCGTCACCCGCGCCGACCGGGTCCACGACATCGACGGGCGGCGCGGGCAGGTGCACGCGCCCGTGCGGGCCGAACGAGGTGGCGCCCTGGCCGGCATCCTTCACCACAAGTACCCGTGGCTCGGGGAGCAGGTCGCGGACCTCGTCCGCGCTCGCCGTGCCCCACAGGACCTCCGCCTCGTCACGCCCGGTGAAGACAACGTCGGCGTGCCGCGCCAGCTCGGCAAGCACCTGCGCGGCCCGGCCGGGCGGCCACAGGGCGGGCCGGTGATTGACATCGAAGACGTACCGCGCGCCGGCGACGGGCCTGGCCCGCAGGGCCTCGGCGACCAGGTCGTGGCACGATCCCGACAGCGCGGGCGTGATGCCGGTCAGGTAGACGATGCTCGCCCCGCGCAGGCTGGCCGCGCCCCACATGGCCGGTGTCATCCGCGACGCGGCGGACCCGGCGCGGTAGTACCAGACCCGGCCGGGCTCCCGCAGGTAGAGACCGGTCGGTGCACCCGGGTCCGTGTCGACGAGCGAGACGTCCACCCCCGCTGCCGCGACCCGGCCGGCCACCATCCGGCCAAGCGAGTCGTCGCCGAGCCTGCTGAGCCAGGCGACACGCCAACCGGCCCGGGCGAGGCAGATCGCGAGGTTCGACTCCGCCCCTCCCGCGTCAAGCAGCAAGTGCTCACCGGCGCGCAGCGGTCCAGGCGGATCGCCGACGAGCGCCGCCATCGTCTCGCCGACCGCCACCACGTCGTACGGCGTCATTGTTTTCAGGCTACCCGCAAGCGCTTCGTCGCCCGATCGCGGTAGATTTCCAGCTCTGTTCGCGTGAAGGGGCACGGCGATCACAAAAAAAACCGGGGCTCGGATCGCCACCTCGGCGGGCGTTCCGCCGTCATAGGGGACAACGAACCCCAGAAAGAAGGTAGAGCGCCATGAAGCTCCACCCGCTGGCGGTGGCCAGCGCTCTTGTTGCCGCGACGGCGATACTTGCCGCCGGATGCGGCGGCTCAGGTGCTGGCACGGGGGCGGCCTCGCCGGCGTCTACGACGGCAACCGGAAGTCCTTCGGACACGGCCACGCCGTCGGCCGCCGGTTCCACCGCGCCGACAGGATTGAGCACCCAGCCAGCGGGCACCGGCCGATGCCACACGAGCATGCTGTCCGCCAACGTCACCATGGGCAGCCCCGGGGCAGGCCAGCGGTACGCGAACCTCGTGCTGACCAACAGCTCAGGCACCACTTGCCGGATTTACGGCTTCCCTGGCCTGCAGCTCGTCAGCGCCTCAGGCGCCGCCATCCCGACCCGCGTCGTCCGCAACGCCGTGACCCCGCGGCTCGTCACGGTGGCGCCGGGGGCGCACGTGCACTCACTCCTGCACTGGACGGTCGTCCCTGGCGCCGGCGAGACCGGCTCATCGTGCGAACCCAACCCGAGCGGGGTGAAGACGACCCCGCCTGATGAGACCGTCACCCTGAGCACCGCATGGCCCGGCGGCAGCGTCTGCCAGCACGGCCAGATCTTCGTCGACCCGTTCAAGCCCGGCAGCGGCACCTGAGCGTCACGGCTTATGGGCGACGCCCGCGTAGTTCGGCACGTTGCGGGGCCGGTCGATGTCGCCCGCCGCGGGGCGCCAGCGATTGACCGGCACCAGCCCCGGTTTCACCAGGTCGACCCCGTCAAAGAACCGGCTGATCTCGGCGTGGGTACGGAGGGTCATCTGGGCCGGGGCTGACCGCTGGTTGAGCCGCCTGGCCATCTCGGTCATGGCCTCGGAATCGATTTCGTTTGTCGGGTGCGAGATGACCAGGTAGCTGCCCGATGGGACCGCTTCGACCAGCTGGGCCACGATCGCGTGCGGGTTGTCCAGGTCGGGTATGAGCTGCAGGATCCCCAGGAGCGTGATCGCGATCGGCAGGCTGAAGTCCAGCGTGCGGCCCGCCGCTTTCACGATCTTGCCCGTGTCGCGGATATCGGCATCGACATACGCGGTGACACCACCGGTGCTGGTGAGCAGCGCGCGGGCGTGGGCGAGCACGATCGGGTCGTTGTCCGCGTATACAACCCGCGACTCGGGCGCGACCGCCTGCGCCACCTCGTGGGTGTTGTCCGCGGTGGGCAGGCCGGTGCCGATGTCGAGGAACTGCCTGATCCCCCCGTCGGTGGCCAGGTAGCGTACCGCCCGGCCCAGGAACGCCCGGTTGGCGCGCACGCCTTCGATGACGCCGGGAAAGGCGTCGATCGCCTGCATGGCCGCTTCCCTGTCGACCGCGAAGTTGTCCTTGCCGCCAAGCCAGTAGTCGTATACGCGGGCCGGGTGCGCCGTATTGGTATCGAGCACCACCCTGTCCGCGTTCCGCTCGGAGACGACGCGGCGGTCTGAGTCGCGTGCCACAGGTACCTCCCTCGGTGCCGGTCCCCCGTGCTCGCGAACCCGCCTGGCCGCGCCCCGCCCTAAGATTATCGGCCCGGGCGTCACTTACGATCGCCATGATGCCGCACACTCAGGGCCACGTGGTCGTGGCGCCGGACAAGTTCAAGGGAACGCTCACCGCCGCGCAGGTCGCCGCGCACGTGGCGGCGGGTCTGCGGCGGGCCCGCCCCGGCCTGCGGATCGTGACGCTGCCAGTTGCCGATGGCGGGGACGGAACCGTAGCCAGCGCGGTGAGCGCCGGCTACCGGCGGGCCCAGGCCGTGGTCCGCGGGCCCGCGGGCCAGCCCGTCACCGCGTCCTTCGCTGTCCGCGGCACGGCGGCGATCCTCGAAGCCGCGCAGGCCTGCGGCCTTGGCCGCCTGCCTGGCGGCAGGCACCTGCCGCTGACCGCGACCAGCTACGGCGCGGGTGAACTGATCACCGCGTCCATCGCGCACGGCGCGCGCGAGATCGCGCTCGGCCTGGGCGGGGTCGCCTGCACCGATGGCGGCGCTGGGCTGGTGCAGGCGCTCGGCGGCGTGCTGCTCGGCCGCAGCGGTGAGCAGATCCCGCCGGGCGGGGGCGCGCTGCGGGCACTTGACCGGCTCGACCTCACGCGGCTGCGGCCGCCGTTTGGCGCGGCCGGACGCACGGCGCAGCCGCAGCCCGGCGGGCTGGCGATCGCGCGGCCGCTTGCGGCTGTGGCCGTGACCGTGGCCGCCGACGTGGACAACCCCCTGCTCGGCCCGGACGGCGCCGCGGCGGTGTACGCCCCGCAGAAGGGCGCCTCCCCGCGCGACGTTGCCATGCTCGAGGAAGGGCTCACGAGGTGGGCGGACGTTACCGAACGGCTGCTTGGGCACGCCTACCGCGACCGGCCGGGCGCGGGCGCGGCTGGCGGGCTTGGCTTCGCGGCGTTCGCGTTCCTGCAGGCCGACATGCGCCCCGGCGTCGACCTGCTGCTCGACCGCGTCGGATTCGCCAGGCACCTGCGCGGTGCGCGGCTTGTCATCACCGGCGAAGGTTCGCTCGACGCCCAGACCTTGCGCGGAAAGGCGCCGGCCGGCGTGGCACGCGCCGCGCGTGCGACAGGGGTTCCCGTCGTGGCCGTGGCCGGAGTCAGCGCGCTCGGCGCTCGCGACCTGCACCGCACGGGCATCGCGGCCGCGTACACGCTTACCGACATTGAGCCCGACCTGCGGCGCTGCATGACCGACGCCGGCCCGCTGCTCGAGAATCTAGCCGAACGGCTCGCGCGGGATTGGCTCACGTAGGCGCTGCGGGACGCACCCTAAGCTGGCAACCTGGGCAAGTGTGAGCTTTGACCTGGTTGTGCGCTCAAAGCGGGCGGTGCTGCCCGCGGGTGAGGCGCCGGCGGCGATCGCCGTCCTGGCTGGCCGCATCGCCGCCGTGGAGCGGTATGACGCACGGCTGCGGGCGGCACACCAGGAGGATCTCGGCCACATCGCGCTGCTGCCCGGGCTGGTCGACACGCACGTGCAGGTGGGCACCCGCGATGGCGCGCGTCACCGGGCATTGCGTGACACAACCGCCGCCGCCGCCGCGGGAGGGGTAACCACGATCCTGCAGACGCCGCTCAGCTCGGGGCACAACACGGTGTCGGCAGCGGCGCTGCGCGCCAAACGGGCGGCGGCGGAGGGGAACTGCGCGGTCGACGTGGGGTTCTGGGGCGGCGCCGTGCCGGGCGACCGGGCTGAGCTGCGGCCGCTGCACGAGGCGGGAGCGGTCGGGTTCACGTGCTTTCTTGCCGATCCGGACACCGCCGGGTTCGCGCCGCTTGACGGCCCGGGCCTGCGCGCGGCGTTCGCCGAGCTCGCCGCCATCGGCACGGGCACGCTGATGGCGGTGCACGCCGAGGACGCCAGTGAGATAAAGCCCGTGTGCGGCCCGTCCTACGCGGCGTTCCTCGCCTCACGGCCGCCCCGCGCCGAGCGCCGCGCCATCGAGAAGGTGGTGGCCGCCGTGGCCGCTTCGGACGTGCCCGCCCATATCACGCACCTGTCGGCGGCCGAGTGCGTTGCCCTGATCGCCGGCGCCAAGGCGGCAGGCATCGCCCTGACCGCCGGGACCTGCCCGCACTACCTGTTCTTCGCCGCGGAGGAAATACCCGACGGCGCCACCCAGTTCACGTGCTTTCCGCCCATCAGGGACGCGATCAACCGCGAGGCACTGTGGCGCGGTCTCGAAGCCGGCGCGATCGACTGTGTCGTATCGGGCCACTCACCCGCCCCGGCCGGGCCGGGCCGCGCCGACACCGCAGACTTCGGGGCGGCACGGGCTGGCATCTCTTCGCTTCCGCTCAGCCTGGCGGCCATGTGGACCGCCGCGCGGCGGCGAAGGCACGAGCTAGGCGACGTCATCCGCTGGATGGCGCAGCAGCCCGCGGCGATCGCCGGGCTGAGCCACAAGGGACGGCTCGCCGCGGGCTGCGACGCCGACCTCGTGGCCTTCGATCCCAGCGCCGAGTTCACCGTGCCGACGGCCGGGCCATCGCACCGAGGGCGGGTGACGGCTTACGAGGGGAGGATGCTCGCGGGAGCCGTCAAGGCTGTCTGGTTGAGGGGCGATCGGGTCGCGGCGGGCAGCCCGCCGCGCGGCCGCGTCATCTCGCGGGGTCAGGGCGGGTCCTAGTGTCCCGAGTCGGGACACTGGCGTGACCCATTGGCCTGGTCAGATCGCGCCGGCCGCCGGGCGGATGCACTCCCAAGCCTGCTGGATATGGGTGCGCTCGGTGAACGTCCCGCCAATGGCGAGCCGGAGCACCACCCGGCCCGCGACGCGCGTGTGCGTGAGGAACAGCTCGCCGGAGCCGTTCAGCTGCGCCATGAGCGCCAGGTTGCCGGCATCCTGCTGCTGCGGGCTGCGGTCCGCCAGGCGCAGCCGGAAGCACACCAGCGACAGCGGCGGCGGCGCGACCTCGAACCGGTCGTCAGCGCCGAGCCAGCCCGCGAATTCCGCGGCCAGCGCGACGTGACGGCGGATGTGCGCGCGCAGCCCCTCGGCGCCGTACCAGCGGATCACCGCCCAGAGCTTCAGCGCCCGGAACCGGCGGCCGAGCGGGATCTGCCAGTCACGGTAGTCGACGACCTGGCCGGACTCGGTGGCCGCGTTGCGCAGGAACTCGGGCAGGATGGACAGCGCGGCGAGCAGGGGGCCGCGGTCGGCCACCCAGAAGGCGTCGCAGTCGAAGTTGGTGAGCAGCCACTTGTGCGGATTGGTGGCGTATGAGTCGGCGAACTCCGCGACGCCGTCGTTGACCCAGCGCAATTCCTCGCAGACGGCGGCCACGCCCGCGTACGCGGCGTCCACGTGCAGCCAGATCCCGTTCGGGCGGCACACCTCGCCGATCGCGCGGACCGGGTCGATCGCGGTCGTCGAGGTGGTGCCGACGGTGGCCACCGCCATCACCGGGACCACGCCCGCGGCGAGATCCTGCGCCACGAGCGCGTGCAAATGCGCCGGGTCAAGCGCGAGCGTCGCCGGATCGGCGCGCACCCTGCGCAGCGCCTGCTGGCCGAGCCCGGCGATGACCACGGCCTTGTCGGCGGCCGAGTGCGCGTGCTCGGAGGTGTAGACCGCGCAGCGGCCGGCGACGCCACCCGAGCGCACCGCGCCCCCCGTCACCCGGTGCAGCGCGGCGACCAGTGCCACGAGCGTCGCGCTCGAGGCCGTGTCCTGTATGACGCCGCCGCCGGGGCCGTCCGAGCGGAACCGCTCGGACAACCCGAGCAGTTCGACCAGCCAGTCCAGCACGTGCTGCTCGAGTTCGGTGCACGCGGGGCTGGTGGCCCAGGCCATCCCCTGCACACCGAGGCCGGCTGAGATCAGGTCGCCGAGTACGGCGGGGCCGGACGCGTTCGCGGGAAAGTAGCCGAAGAACCGCGGGTGCTGCCAGTGGGTCACGCCAGGCAGCACGATCCGGTCCAGGTCGCCGAGCAGCGCCTCGAAAGGTTCGGGATGCTCGGGGGGGCGCGAAGGCAGCAGCTTGCGTATGTCCCCCGGCGCCACCTGGGACTGAACAGGCAGCGACTCGACCCGCTCCCAGTAGCCGGCTATCCAGTCCACCACGTGCCGCCCGTAGCGGCGGAACTCGTCGGGCGTCATGCTCGTCATGGCCCCACCGTAGGCCAGTACCCAAGGATGATGGGGGCCATGAGTGTGCTGATGCTGCTACGGCACGGTGAGACCGAGTGGAGCGCGGCGGGGCGGCATACGGGCCGGACCGATGTCCCGCTGACGGCCCGGGGCAAGGAGCAGGCGGCCGCACTCGCCCCGGCGCTCATCGGGCGGAAGATTCGCGCGGTGTTCACCAGCCCGGCGCAGCGGGCCAGGCTGACCGCCGAACTGGCCGGCCTGGCCGGCGCCAAGCAGGATCCGGACCTGTGGGAGTGGGACTACGGCGGATACGAGGGGCGCACCACGCGCAACATCCGCATGCAGCGTCCCGGCTGGTATTTGTGGCGCGACGGCGTGATTCCTGGCGGCGCGGCGCATCCCGGCGAGACGGTGGAGCAGGTGGGGGCGCGCGCGGACGCGGTCCTCAGCCGTGCCCGGCCAGTGCTCGTGGAGGGTGATGTGGTGCTCGTGGCGCACGGTCACCTGCTGCGGGTGCTGACCGCCCGCTGGCTCGGGCTGGAACCCGCCGCCGGGCGGTTGTTCCGACTTGATACCGGTACATATGCCACGCTCAGCACCGAACATGGCGAGCCGGTCATCGTCGCATGGAACGTTCCGGCAGGCCGCTGACGTCAGAGTGGTAGAAACGATCGACCCGAAATCAAACAACCTCAACCAGAAGCGGGAGGGTTCGCACCGGAACCTGCTCAGCCGAACAGATGGCCTGTTCGTTACTGTTGACTCTGGTCGCTTTCATCGGGCACTCTGCCCGTGAGAAGGCAAACAGCAACGGGAGCGATAACAGGCAACGGGAAAGCGGTACCGGGAACAGTACCGGGACGGGCGGTACCGCAAAGGAAAGGAAAGGGAGCCGTGCGGGCCGGCTGTGCCGGGCTCATGCGACGAAAGGACATTCATCATGCTCGCCGCCATGCGGCAGGCAAAGATCCTTGAACAGGTCAAACAGGCCGGCGGTGTCCGGGTCAGTGACCTGAGCCAGATGCTCGGCGTCTCGGATATGACGATCAGACGAGATCTCGAGGCGCTGGCCCGGCAGGGCCTGGTCGCCAAGGTGCATGGCGGCGCGACGACGATCGAGTACGGAAGCACCGACGAGCCCGGCTTCGCGGCCAAGTCCATCCGCGAGCCACGGGAGAAGGAAGCCATCGCGGCGCAGGCGGCCAGCCTCATCCAGCCCGGGTCGGCGGTCGCACTGACCGCGGGCACCACGACCTGGACGCTCGCCAGGCATCTCCGGACGGTCCCGAACCTCACCGTCGTCACCAACTCGATCAAGGTGGCCGAGGTCCTCTACCAGAACGAGCGCGCCGACCTCACGGTCGTGCTGACCGGCGGTGTGCGCACACCATCAGAGGCTCTGGTCGGCGCCGTCGCTGTCTCAACTGTCCGCTCATTGCATTTCGACGTCGTCGTCATGGGTGTGCATGGCATCGACGCGCGGGCCGGTCTGACCACACCGAACCTCAGCGAGGCCGAAACCAATCAGGCGTTCGTCGAGGCATCACGGCGGCTCATCGTGGTGGCCGATCACACGAAATGGGGGGTGATCGGGTTGAGCCAGATAGCGCCGCTCGAGGCGGTGAGCACGCTCGTTACCGACAGCCTCATCAGCGCGGACGCGCGCACCATTCTCGCCGAGCACGTGGGTGACCTGCAGATCGTTCCGGTGGCAGCAGATCCCGGCCGGGACGACGAATGAAGAAGACGCACATGCGCCTTTCGGACGGCAGGGAGCTGATCTACTTCGACGAATCGGACACCACCACCAGGAACGTCACCGACCCCCGCAGGCTCGCGGCGGCGTCAGCCGTCCCGCGGCTGCGTTTCGACGCGGTGCTCGGTGAATGGGTGGTGATGGCGGGGCACCGCCAGGACCGAACGTATCTTCCGCCGGACGACGAGTGCCCGCTGTGCCCGTCGGCGGAGGGGCGCCACACAGAGATCCCGTCGGGCGGCTACGACGTCGTGGTCTTCGAGAACCGTTTCCCCACGCTGGCCTACTCGCCCGCGGCGGCAGCCGCGGCCGGCCCGGACGCACAGGCAGAGCACGCAGCCGCTGCGCTCCATGCGCAACTCCCCGCGGTGGGGCGGTGCGAGGTCGTGTGTTACACCTCCGACCACAACGCGTCGCTGCCCGAACTGCCGCCCCGGCGAATGCGCACCGTGCTTGAGGCGTGGGTGGACAGGACCATCGCCCTGTCCGCGCTGCCCCACGTCGAGCAGATCTTCTGCTTCGAGAACTACGGCAAGGAAATCGGCGTCACGCTGCGCCATCCGCACGGGCAGATCTACGCCTACCCGTTCGTGACACCGCGCACCCGCCGGATGATGGCCACGGCCCGCGGCCACCGTGAGCGAACCTGGCGCAACCTGTTCGCAGATCTGCTCGCCCAGGAGGTCCGTGACGGCGAACGGATTGTGACACGGACCGGTTACTGGACGGCGTTCGTGCCCTTCGCCGCGCGCTGGCCGCTGGAGGTCCATCTCTATCCGAACCGGCAGGTGATGGGCCTGCCTGAGCTCAGCGAAGCCGAGCGCGACGATTTCTGCCACGTCTACCTGGACGTCATGCGCCGGATGGCGTCACTCTACGACACCCCGATCCCCTACATCTCGGCGTGGCACCAGGCCCCCGTCCGCATCGACCGCGAGCTCGGTTATCTGCACCTGCAGATCCACTCCGCCCAGCGGGCGCCGGGCAAGCTCAAGTACCTGGCAGGCTCCGAGGCGGCGATGGGCGCTTTCATCAACGATGTTCTTCCCGAGGAAGCGGCCAGGATGCTCAGGGAAGCCCGCGTCTGAGCGTGGTTCAGCTGACGGCGCGCAGCCGGGCGTGCAACTGGCGCTCGTACTCACGGACCCGCTGCCGCGCCTGCCGCGTCAGCGAGGTGTAGCGAACCTGCTCGGGAAGCCCGCGCGTCGCGCCGTACAGCACCCGCAGTGTCCCCGTGGTGGCGATATCCGTGAGCGGGCTCCCTGGCGCGCCGTACATCTGCCGCGCCCAGCGGGGCAGCGTCGCGAAGGCGAGCGTGTTGAACGGCGGCGCGACCAGCTTGAGCGGCAGCAGCCACCGGGGTACCGCCGGGTTGAACGACAACCGCAGCGCTTTTTTCGCCTCCGGGCACGCATACAACTTCGGCCGCATCATGTCGTAGTAGGCGTCGAGCTCGGCCACCGAGGCGGGTACATCCGCCGGGTCGAGGCCGACGACCGCTGCGGACTTGCGCTGCTCGTCCACGAACCTGTCCAAGTCGTGCCCGCATAACGGCATGCCACTGCGCCGGGCGACGTCGACATACGACCCGATCTCACCGCAGTGCACCCAGAGCAACTGCTCCGGCTCGTCGATGCGGAACCGGGTGCCGTCGGGGTCCAGGCCGGTGAGCGAGGCATGGATCTTGCGGATCCGCCGGCCAGCACGGGCGACTTCGACCGTGGTGCCGAATGTGCGGACCCGGACAAATTCGGTCGTGCGGGCCAGCCGCCCCCAGGATTGTTTCGGATCGGCGAACGCGGTGTTCTGCCAGGTGCCGCGCATGGTGCGGGGGTGCAGAGCCTGCAGGTAGAGCGCGCGGAAGCCGGCCACCCACATGATCGGCTCGCCCATGATCCGCCACGTGACCGAGCCTGGGCCGAACAAGCCGTCGTCCGCGGCCATCTCGTCGTGGAAAATCCCATTCCCTGGCCCGGCCATGGCGCATCCCCTCACGTACAGAACGGCATTCGGTTCCAGGGTAACCGTGGCAGGACGGGTCAGGACGGGTCAGGCCGCCTCGTCTCCGCGCTGATCCAGCCCAGATAACCGGGCGAGCCGGCGGCGATCGGCGTGGCGATGATCTCGGGCTCGTCGTAGCTGTGCAGGCGCGTGAGCAGGGAGGCAAGGTCGGCGTACCGGTCGGCAGGCAGCTTCATCACCACCAGCCATTCCTCCGCCCGCTCCATCTCCCCTTCCCACCAGTAGGTGCTCGCGACCGGCCCTGCCACCTGCGCGCACGCGGCCAGCCGGGCTTCCACCGCCGCCCGGCCCAGTTCGATCGCCTCAGCGCGGGAATCCGTCGTCGTCTGAACCTGGAGAAAACCTGTCCCGGGCGGAAGAGGTTCCTGGGCGAGGGCGGCGTCCGCGCCCTCAGCGTCCTGGGCGTGGCCCGTCATGACACCCGATCGTACGCTGGCCGGCCGTGCGCGCGCTCGGCTGTCTGACCGGCTCAGTCGGCGTATTCACCGGGAAAGGACCAGCCGGTGACGGCTGCACCCGGTCAGGCACACCGCCAGGCCGAGCACACCGATGTCCCTGAGCACGAGGTCGGACAGCCCATCGCTGACAGCAAGCGAAATGACGATCTCGGCGAGCAGGATGACCGCGGCCGCGGCCGCGATCCGGGGCGCGACCCCGGCGACGAGCGCCACCGCGAGCAGCAGCAGGACCCAGCCGTGTACGAGGACAGCGAACACGGCAAGATCGGAACGGGAGTTCAGCACCGGCACGTACCCCGTCCACGGCGCGGGGCGGACAAGCTCGTGGTACCCGAACCAGGCGAGCACGAGACCCAGCATGATTCCGGCGACGGTCGGCGTCCACTCAGCAAGGAAGCCGCTCATCCGGCCGGGCACGCCAAGTACCTGTTTCGTCGCCGGCGTAGGCCTTCCGCTCACGTGCCCCTCCTTTCCGGCCCTTCCGGCGCCGTCGCTGCGGATGCTGACATCACTGCACAAGCCGACCCTGCGCGTCCGTTACCACCAAGCCGTCGTCTCCCAGGTTGTAGTCGGTGTCGCCGGAGTCATCGCCCAGCGCCGACTCGACGATGTACACACGATCGCCCGCAGGATACGAGTGCGGCTTGGAGGTCGGGCCTCCGTTGACCGCGGTGGTCACGGAGATCTCCGCGCCGTGCGGGCGAATCGTCACCCGCAGGCCCGCGAGCGCCTGGCGGGCCTGGGCGCTAAGGGAGCCGGGATAGATCTGGAACGCGTACGGGGCAAAGGGCATGGACTTCAGCAGCGGTCCCGGTGTGCCGGATGAGGTGGCCGACGGCCGCTGCGTGGCCGCCGCGGACGATGGCGGGGCACTCGGCGAGCCAGATTCCGGAGACGCCAGCGAGACAGGAACGCTCCCCGCGTGCCTGGCCGACCAGCCATGCACGCCAAGAGCCAGCCCGGCCAGGCCGGTGACGACCAGGAGCCCGGCGCCCCACCTGCCGATGGTCTCTACACCTACGCGCACGTCCGATCACCACGCCTGGCCAAACTTGTGGCCAGCCGGGCGGCAGGGCCACAGCAGGATTCTAGGGGTGTCCCGTGGGTCTTGGCCGTCGCGAGCGGTCGCTCACGACGACCCCTCCCTGATGCGGGACCGCAGGAACTGGCCGATCTGGGCTCGGGGACAGGGTCGTCAATACCATGCTTCGGTATGAAGCCGCGGACTGGCGCGAAGAAAGAGGGTCGCCCATGACCGCTCCGCTCGCCCTTGTGATCAACCCGGCGGCCGGCGGCGGCCGGCCCGCACGACACGTACCACGGGTCGCCGCGGTCCTCGACGCGTCAGGCCACCGCTACACCATGCGCGAGACCAAGAGCCTGGAGCATGCCCGCAGCCTGGGGACCACGGCAGCACAGCGGGGCGAGACCCTGGTCGCTGTGGGCGGTGACGGCCTCACCGGAGCGCTCGCAAGCGTCGCAGGGACAGGGTTGTTCGGCATCATTCCCGCGGGGAGAGGCAACGATTTCGCCCGCGCACTGCGGATTCCCTTCGAGCCCGCCGCCGCAGCGCGGGTGCTTCTCGACGGCAGGACCGCGGCGGTGGACCTGATCGCCGTCACATCGGGGGATCCGGGGGGACACCGGCCTCGTCCCCCCGGACGAGCCGGGCCCGGCGCGGGTGAGACGCCCGCCGCGCCCGTCACGGTCGCGGGCAGTTTCTATATCGGCATCACCTCGGTTGCCGGGGAAATCGCCAGCACGTCCAGGCTCGTCCCGGGGCCGCTGCTCTACAACATGGCCGCGCTGCGCGCCCTGGCGGGCTGGAAACCCACCAGATTCCGGGTCGAGGCCGTCAGCCCCGGCGGGCGCACGGCCACGCACGAGTTTGACGGTTACACGGTCGTGGCGGCCAACTCCCCGTACTTCGGCGCGGGAAAGAAGGTCGCACCCGATGCCAGTGTCGGCGACGGCTTGCTGGACGTGGTGATCATGCGGCACGCGCCGAAGCTCACCTTCCTGCGCGCCCTGACCAAGGTCAAGGATGGTTCACACGTCACGCTGGCCCAGGTCAGCATCCTGCGCGCCGAGGCCGTCACCGTCACGGTGGACCGGCCGCTGCCGGCCGGAGCCGACGGCGAGACACTCGGGTCCGGCTCGCCCTGGCATGTCCGCGCGCTTCCCGCCGCCCTCAACGTCATCGTTCCCCGGTGAACCTGATCACCGGAACCTGCCCAAACCCGGGTTTGGGCCGGTTCTAACCGGCCCAAACCCGGGTTTGGGCGGGTTCGCGAATCTTCGCCACCACCGCCTGCGCGGCCGGAGCGCCCCCGGCCGCGCACGCGCACGCGGGCCGGGCCACCACCGCCCCGTCGGCCACAGCTGGGGCGGGCGTGCCGCGCCGTATTCTCGCGGCGCGGTACCTGGCCGTCGCCGAAGCGGGAAACCGCCGGCTCGAGATCGACTTCGACGGGCTGGAGCGACATGACCACAGCGATCTGGCGCGTGCGCAAGGGGACCTGCGCGACGCGGCCGCCACCGAGCACCTGTTCGACCGGCGCGTGCTCGCCCTCACGTTCCCGCCCGCGGTCGAGAGGATCGTGCGCGCGCTGTTCTGGCTCAATGAGGTCAGGGCCCAGCTGACGACGCGCGCCGCCGCTTCGCGCACACTGGCCCAGCTGCGTGGTTACGAAGGGCAGCTCACAGCGGCCAACCAGCCCGTCGAGCAGGCGGTCGGGACGATAAGGAAAGACCTCGGGCTGCCCCCGCCCGACACGAGCTGAGGCTTGATCACTCAGCTCCGAGGATTGCGCCGCGCTTTCCGTACCCGTGGCCTCGGAGCTGAGTGATCCTGCTGGGCGAGAAACCCTTAAGGGTCAGTACCCGTAGCCTCCGCCGCCGGAGCTGCTCGACTGGCTCGGCGACGACATGGAACCGCCGGACGCCTTGCTCGCGAGCATGACGTGCCAGGCGCCGCCCACTCCGTTACCCGTCGTCATGCCAGGCGCGGTGTCAGCCGCGTACAGGTACAGCGGGTGCCCCTGGTAGGTCACCTGGACGGCGCCGCCGGGGCGAGTGATCGTTCCGAGGGTTCCCGGCAGCGAGACGCCCATCGCCGCCTGCGGGTGTCCATCGACGGGAGGCCACGCGGACGCGCACGACCCCGTGCAGCGGGAACTGGTCGAGGTGTCCGGCGCGTACCAGTAAAGGGTGAATCCGCCGGCGGTGGTGACGATCGTGCCAAGGCTCGTCATCCGTGTCTTCAGCATGACGGTTTTTGCGTTGTTACCTTGCCCTCCGGCAGCGGTCGGCGAACTCGCCGACGCCGCCGGTGAACTCGGGCCAGAGCCGTAGGCGCCCGCGCCGCTGGTGCTGCTTCCGCAGGCGGCGGCGAAGAGTGCCACGGTGGCGAGCCCGCTGATCATGAATAGCTGGTTACGCATCGCACGTCTCCAATTCACGGTGGGAGCGGGAATACTGGCTCCACGTATCCGCGGCCGCTCCAGTTCAGCCGCATCCGTTACAGCGCTCCCCTTCGGTCCTCAGCGGGCATTGCCTGCACGCCCGCGGGACGGCACCGAGCACGAGACGGTCCGCCTTCAGCATCGCGGACCCATTTTGTCCGCTCAGGCGGCGCGCGGTCCGGCACTTCCGAAGAATGTGTGCGATGGCACGGATGGCGGGACACGTCACAAACGGATTACCACCGGTGCCGTAACCGTGACCTCACACACTCGTAACCGGGGCGGCATGCGGCGGCCAAACAGGCTAGCCTCCACCTGGAATGGCCGAGCCATAGGAAGCGCAGGTACACGGAATGGATCTCTCCGGCGATGGGTGGAGTGAAAGCCGCCACAGCGCCACGAACGACGAATCCGTCGAGGTGACGGTCACCGACGACGCAGCCGCCGTTTCCGCGCACAAGGCGGACGCTGGCCGGCTGATCCTGATGCGCGACTCCAAGAACCCAGACGGTCCTGTGCTGGCGTTCACCGAGGACGAGTGGCGCGCTTTTATCGCGGGGGTCAAGGACGGCGAGTTCGACGACCTGGGCTGACCGGCGGGCATGACCGCACGCAACGTCAACCGCGGGCCCGGCGGGCGTTACTCCGCGATCCGCGCGGCCAGCCAGGCGAGTGACATCGGATACCGGTAGCCGATACCAGCATGCGTGCCGTCGAACAGCTCGAAGTGGATGACCGGATCGGCGACACCAGCGTCGGCGAGCGCGTGCCGGAACGCCGCGGCGCCAAGGTCAAGGAAGTAATCATCCTTGGTTCCGGCGTCGATCCAGATCGCGCGCTGCGATCGCAGCGCGTCAGCGTGCGCGGGCGCCATCCGCACCGGGTCCCAGTCGAGCCAGCGCTGCCACGCCTGCGGGCGCAACACGCCGGTGAGCGGATCCACCGGCAGCTGCGGCACGCCGTCGGCGCGGGCCGAGAAGCAGGCCGAAACCCCGAGCAGCATCAGCAGGTCGTTGTCTCCGTCCTTGGGCACTCCCGAGCGCGCCTGGAAATCCTTCCACCAGCCCATGATGTCGCCGTCATAACCGCGCAGGTACCGCACCGCAGCGCCGAAGCCGGGCATGTAGCACAGCTCATAGAGGGAATCCCCGGCGTGGGTGGCGAGCGCACCGAACAGGTCCGGCCGCAGCATCGGCGTGATCATGGCGCCGAAGCCGCCGCTGGACTTGCCGGTGACGCCACGGTGGGCGCGGTCGGCGAGCGTGCGGTACCTGGCGTCCACCCACGGCACGACCTCGTTGCACAGATACGAGTGATAGCGCCCGGTGCCCGGTGAATCGACGAACTGGCTGCCGCCGTAAGCGGTCCACGCGTCGACGTACACCACGATCGCGGCAGGCGCCTGCCCGCTCGCGAACAGCGCGTCGGCAAGCTCAGGAAACGGCTGCTGGTACCCAGCCCGGTTGGCCCACATCGTGACGTGGCCGGTATAGCCCTGGAGCACGTAAACGGACGGATACCTGCGGCCGGGGTCGTTGTCGTAACCGGCGGGCAGCTGAACCCAAAGCGGCCGCTCGTGCGGATCGCCGAGCGGATTGCCCCGCAACAGTTCGCTGCTGAGCACGTGTTTGTCGATTCGCCCAGCGAGATCGGCGGACCAGGGCAGCATGCGGCCTCCTTGGCGGGCTTCGATGGTGTGGCCAGTCTGGCAGCACGCGGGCCGGGTAACCGCGACTGGCCACCCGCGGCCACGCCGGCCCCATACTGGGTAACACGATCAACCGGCAGGCGGACGAGCGACCAGGGACGCGAGCGAGCATGGAATTGCTGCGGCTTGACGAGTTCGAAACGATGGCGCGCGAAAAGCTGCCGCCCGATGTCTTCGACTATCTGCAGGGTGGCAGCGGCACTGAGCGCACGGTGGCCGCCAACCGCGCCGCGTACGAGCGGCTCGTCCTGTGCCCGCGGACCCTGGTCGACGTCTCCGAACTCGACCTGGCCACGACCCTGCTGGGGTCGCCGATGGCATTG
>WNFX01001597.1_pt1 | contig 25392 bp, 22 predicted proteins | sample 5400111 | NCBI WGS metagenome assembly WNFX01 (sample SAMN13153363, study PRJNA577476) | soil metagenome | isolation source: 40 cm soil or saprolite under grassland replicate 1 | place: USA:California | collected 2016-06-15
ACCCGGCGAACTGGTATCAGCCCTATACTGTCGGCGCTTATGGCGGTCGCCAGAACATGCCTGATGATCTGAAGAACCAATTCAAGCCTCTGCTCGATCAGGGTGTGGGTGGCACCACTCCTGATGAGCGCGCGAAATTCTACAATCAGATCAATCAACTGTACTACGATCAGGCGCCCGGTATTCCGCTCGTACTTACCACCTCCCATGCCTTTGAGCAGCGTTGGGTACAGGGCATAGTCCGCAACCCGATCTACACCGGGTTCATTTATGCACCTATCACAAAAGCCGCGGGTGCCAAAAATCCGACGACCTTTACTTATGCGACGTTTGGTGATCCAGATACGCTGGATCCTGCCCTGGATTACGAGACGGCCGGCTCCGAGATCAACCAGAACGTCTACAATACGTTGATCTTCTATGATGGTGACAAGCCTGGTGCTTTCGTCCCCATGTTGGCTTCTGAAATGCCGACTGTCTCTGATGATGGCATGACCTATACGTTCAAGCTTCGCGATGGTGTGAAGTTCCAGAATGGCGATCCAATGACCGCCTCGGATGTTGCCTTCTCGTTCGTGCGCGGTATCTTGCAAGGCGGCGGCGCTTCACCACAATGGCTGCTTTCGGAACCATTCTTAGGGATAGGCAATCAGGATATCGCTCAGATGGTCGACTCGAGCGGCGCTTTGGTTGACGATCCTGAGAATCTCCAGAAAGCTGATGCTGCTACCTTGAAGTCTGTCTGTGATGATCTCAAGGGCAAGATTGTGGCTGACGACTCAGCCAATACCGTCACGATGACTCTGGCTCAGCCCTGGGGACCATTCCTTGCCACCATCGCCCAAAGCTGGGGTTCCGTCATGGATGCCAAGTGGGCCTCTGTCCAAGGTGACGAATGGTACTGGCGCCTTCATGCTCGATCACTGGACACCCGGGACTGAGATCGTTCTGACCAAGAATCCTAATTTCTGGGGTGATGCACCGAAGCTGGATCGTGTTGTGATCCAGAACATTGCTGAATGGGGCACCCGCTTCAGCGAATTGCAGGCTGGCGATGCCGATGTGGTTACGGTTAATGCAGAGAATCGTTCACAAGCCGACGCGCTGGTGGGTGAGATCAGCATCTATGATCCGACTACCCAGTCCTTCGGAGCTCCTCAAGAGGTATGCGGTTACGATTCATCCAAAACAGGTACCGAAAAGTTCACGGTCTGCGAAGCGGGCCAAAAAGGAACTGGAGGTCCCCTGCGTGTGTATATGGGCCAACCGAACCTTCTCCAGGATGTGGTTCTCTATAATTTCAATATCAAGTAAGTCAGCCTGGATCGTTAATAATTATGTGGGAGCCGCCAAGGCTCCCACATAATCTTAGTGAATTTTGTCCTTCCGATTGGAATGGGTCGCGTGATCCATTCCATCCTGAAAGACAAAATCTGTGAGGTAGATAGATATGGCCACTTATATTATCCGTCGGTTACTGCTTGTGCCGGTCTTACTTTTCGGAGTAACGGTTCTAATTTTCGGGATGCTGCAATTCCTCTCACCGGTGGAGCGATCAGCCCTTTATGTTAGAGATATTCCAAAAACCGAAAATGCCATTAACGGGATCATCAAGCAGTATGGGTTAGATCAGCCTATCTATGTTCAGTATTGGCGTTGGCTGGTTGGGCGTACTGACCCGCGTACTGGTGGACACAAAGGTGGCATCATATTTGGTGATTTCGGTTACTCGCGGACTGCCTCCCAACCGGTTTCTGATCTGATCCGCACCCGTTTCCCCAATACCCTCGATCTTACGCTTTGGGCGGTTGCGCCTGTGATCCTGGTTGGGATCTGGCTGGGAGTTCAAGCTGCGGTTCATCAAAATGGCTTTATTGATCAGGCAGCCAGGATCTTCAGCATTGTTGGAACCTCCTTCCCCACCTTTGTATTCGGCTTATTAATGTTGTTGATCTTTTATGCCAACTTGCAATGGTTCCCCCCGGGTCGCCTTTCCGATTGGGCTAGTCAGGTTGTTTTTTTGAAAAGTTTCCATCACTATACCAGTTTGCTAACAATAGATGCTCTGCTCAATGGACGGCTCGATATCTTCTGGGATGCCATGCGCCACATGCTTATGCCTATCCTGACCTTATCCTATATCAGCTGGGCAACCTTTGTGCGCGTCACGCGTTCCTCCATGTTGGAAACACGCCATGATCCCGATCGTGACGCTGGCAGGATTTCAAGTGATCGGCCTTTTGGGTGGCGTGGTGATTACTGAAACGGTATTTAACTATCCAGGCATTGGTCAGGCGGCAGCCAACGCCGCTGCTCAACTGGATGTGGTCACCGTGTTGGGCTTTGCCATTTTCGATGGCTTGATCTTGATTGTAGCGAATTTGGTAGTGGATGTTTTATACGCGGTAGTTGACCCGCGTGTACGTTTATCGTAAAGGAGATTAACCATGGCCGAGACGCTTCCCAAAACCATGCCCCCTGTCCACAGTCTGCCCGGCGAGAATCCCTCGTTGAGTGAGGCGACTGCTATTCGTAAGATTAGTTCGCTTGAACGTTTTCTGGGCCCGGAGAATTATCGTATTGTGACTGGCTTGCTCAAGACACCTGCCTCGATCCTGGGTTTCATTTTGATTGCTTTCTTCATCATCATTGCCCTGGCCGCGCCTTTGATCATCCCGCCAGTGACTCCCAATGATCCGTATAGAATCCCGCGTGACGGCTTCTCATCGGAACCACGCCCCATGATGTCGGAATGGACTCGCAACGCACCTCCTCTGCCCTTCTGGTGGAAACCGATTATGAAAACTGACCATTGGGTTCACATTTTCGGCACCTCCCAGGGCCAGTATGATGTCTTTTACGGGATTATTTGGGGAACCCGGACCGCTTTTCGCACGGGCTTTATCGTGGTAGTTGCCACTTTCCTGATCGGTGTCATTGTCGGCTCAGTCTCGGCTTACTACGGTGGTGCAGTAGATAATGTCATCATGCGCATCGTGGATGTTTTCCTGACCCTGCCGTTCATCCTGGCTGCTTTGATTTTAGCGGCGGTGCTTACGCCAAGAATTGGTAAGAGCTTGATCCCAGCCATTATTGCGCTAATTACATTTGGATGGATGACTTATGCGCGCATTATCCGCGGTGATATCCTTTCCATTAAGGAACGCGACTACATCATGGCGGCGCGTGTGATTGGCGTTAAAGATAGTCGTATTCTCTCCCGGCATATTATTCCCAATGCCATTTTCCCGACGCTGGTGCTGGCTTCGCTGGCGATTGGCGATGTGGTACTTTCCTTTGCTGCTCTTTCCTTTTTGGGCATTGGTACTTCAATTGGTTATGCCGATTGGGGACAAGTGCTTTCCTTCGCTCGCAACTGGATTACTAGCCTGAACCTGTATTGGTATATCATTGTCTGGCCGGGCATTACCCTTGTGTTGTTTGTAATGGGTTGGAATCTGGTTGGCGATGCTCTACGTGACGTGCTCGATCCACGTATGCGTGGTAAGAATTAGGCTGTGCAAGTCAAAATAATTTTCAAACTCACTCTCATATTTGTGGGAATAGCGCTGCTTTTTGCAGCGCTATTCTTCGATATGAGGTCAGCAACTTCTTCTCATCCACAATTTGCCACTGTTGTACCTACACCGGATCGCTTGGCGAAGCCAACTCTTTCTGTCTCTCCCTCTCAGGCCGATTATGGAGCACAGGTTTATTGGCTTTCTTGTCTTCCTTGCCACGGGGATCGTGGCCAAGGCCTGACCGATGAATTTCGTGAAGTTTACCCTCCTGAAGATCGCAATTGCTGGAACTCAGGTTGCCATGGCAAGCGGCCCTATGCCAACGGCTTTACTCTTCCTACAACTATACCGGCACTAATTGGGTCGGGCACGTTACAAAAATTCCCTACCGCGGCTAACTTGCACGGTTACATTTTTGCCGCCATGCCTTTCTGGAAAAAAGGCAGTTTGACAGAGGGTGAATCCTGGCAGGTAACTGCCTTCCTTTTGCGGCAAAATGGTTTCTGGCAGGGAAGCACAGATTTGGATGAATCCAATGCGGGGAGTGTGAAACTCGCGCGTGGATTGGTGCCCTTTGTAATGCGTCAAAAAGCTGAAGTCCAAAATAGAAGTGGCGTTCTTATCTGGGGCGTGTTGATTGGCGTGCTCGCGATTCTTATTTTAGTGGTGCTCATCCTCAAAAAATTCCGAAATACGACTACAATCTAGAGGGAGGTTGCATGAAAACATACTTTGTAAAAGCTCTGATCCCTTTATGTATTCTTGCTTTGACCCTGCCTGCTTGCGCGCCGCAGGTAACCGTGACTCCTTTCGTCGCTAATACGCCGCCTGCTACGCAAACGCCTCCCGCTGCGCAGACGCCAACGCCTGCCAAACGTTCACTAACAGTTTGTCTTGGCGAGGAGCCGAATACTTTATATCCTTATGGCAACCTTAATTCCGCGGCGCGTAGCGTCCTTTCTGCGATCTATGATGGCCCTATGGATGTCGCGGAATATGGATATGAACCGATCATCCTGGAGAAAATCCCAAACCTTAAAGATGGTGATGCACAAGTAAGTCCGGTCAGTGTCAATGCGGGTACAGAGGTCGTGGATTCCAGTGGTGACGTGGTGTTGCTCAACTCAGGCGTAAAAGTGCGCCCGAGTAAGTGTCGCAGCGATAACTGCGCGATTACATATGATGGCTCTAGCAGCATCCAAATGGATCAAATGGTTGTAACCTTCACCCTGCTCAAGAATCTGATGTGGTCAGATGGTGCACCTCTCACTGCGAGTGATTCGCTCTATTCGTATGGACTTGCATCTAGCGAATCAACGCCCGGCTCGAAATTCCTGATAGACCGCACAGCAACCTATGAAGCCGCGGACGATCAAACCATTCAGTGGTGGGGGAAGCCTGGGTTTATTGATTCCGATTACTACACCAATTTTTGGATGCCACTACCTGAACACGCCTGGAGCGAATTTTCGCCTGCCGATCTTCTAAGAGTGGATGCTTCAACAAAAATGCCGCTTGGATGGGGACCCTATATCATTGATAAGTGGGAACCAGGCAAGAGCCTGCACTTTATTAAGAATCTCGATTATTTCCGTGCAAGCAGTGCATTACCAAAGTTTGATGAATTAACTTTCCTTATTTTCTCGGATGCAGATGCGGCAGTCAGTGCGCTTGTTGATGGGACCTGCGATGTGCTTGATCCCTCCATTCGACTCGATGTGCAGGTCGGGTTGCTCCAGCAAATGCAACTTAACCAACGAGCACATTTGTTTACAGCCCGGACCATGACCATGGAATGGCTGGGCATGGGAATTACTCCTGCATCTTATGATGATGGTTTTGATGCGAAGAAGGATCGTCCTGATTTCTTCGGCGACAAACGTACCCGTCAGGCAATTGCCTTATGCCTTGATCGTCAGAAGGTAGTGGATACTGTTCTGTTTGGTCTTTCCGAAGTGCCCGATAGTTACCTTCCATCCGATCATCCATTGCACAATGCCAATATTGAAACGTACGAATTCAATCCTGCCTCAGGCAATCAGATTCTTGCACAGGTAGGCTGGCTTGACCAGGATAACGATCCTTCTACGCCGCGCCAAGCTTTTGGAGTTACGAACGTTCCTGAGAACACGCCGCTGATACTTAATTACTTCACAAGCTCCGCCACCCAACGACATCAAGTTGTTGAGATCTTCACACAGTCGCTTGCTGAATGTGGCATAGGTTTGAATGTTATTTATTCCAATGCATCTGATTTTTATGCACAGGGTCCTACAGGTCCACTCTTTGGTCGTCAATTTGACCTTGCTGAATATGCCATTGGCGTCAACAGTCTTGAGCCACAATGCAGTTGGTTTACCAGTTCGCAGATACCCCGTGAATCAAATCATTGGGTCGGCACAAACGTGAGCGGTTATAAAAACTCCAATTTTGATTCTGCCTGTCAAAAAGCACTTCAATCTGTTTCCTCAGATCCGGAATATGCGCTTCATCAGGAAGCGCAAGCTATTTTCGCAACTGATGTGCCATCCATTCCCCTGTACTTGCGACTCAAGGTCGCTGCTACTCGTCCCGATTTTTGTGGATTTACGCTTGACCCGTCTTCCTCCTCCGCATTGGCAGACATCGAAACATTTGATTATGGAAAAGCGTGTGCGCCTTAGCTTTCTGCTTCGCTTTGCTCGGACCGAAAATTGTTATCGTTTAACTAAGTTAATCTTCAGTGAGTCCTTTTATGTAAACCTGTAAAAAGACAAAACTTTGCTATAATGTGTTCATTCCTGAATATGGAGCACCTTTAGATGAATAACAAACCCTTATTGGAAATAAAAGGACTTAAGACTTATTTCTATACTGAAGATGGCATTGTTCGCGCAGTGGATGGAGTGAACCTCGAAGTGTATCCCGGCGAAGTGCTAGGGCTGGTGGGTGAATCGGGTTGTGGCAAGAGTGTTACATCGCTTTCGATCATGCGTCTAATATCCAAACCGGGGAAAATAGATGAGGGTGAAATTTTGTTGGATGGCGAAAACCTGCTCGAGTTACCTGAAGAAGAGATGATAAAAGTACGCGGCAACCGTATCTCGATGATCTTTCAACAGCCACAGACTGCGCTCAATCCTGTTTTTAAAGTTGGCGATCAACTGGCTGAAGTATTAAACATTCATCAAGATTTGGGCAAAGATGCAGGCTGGAAGCGCGCTGTGGCGTTGCTCAAAATGGTTGGCGTGCCCGATCCTGAACACCGGGCGGAAGCATATCCGCATGAATTATCGGGAGGGATGGCGCAGCGCGTGATGATCGCGATGGCGCTAGCTTGTGTCCCTGACCTGCTGATCGCGGATGAACCTACCACAGCTTTGGATGTGACGATCCAGGCACAGATCCTTGACCTCATGCGCGACCTACGCAGGGAAATGGGAACCTCGGTCATTCTCATCACACACGACCTGGGCGTAGTGGCAGAGATGGCTGAACGTGTTGCGGTCATGTATGCTGGCGAGATCGTTGAACAAACCGATGTCAATTCACTGTTTGATGAACCATTGCATCCATATACTCAAGGATTGATCGGTTCGATTCCTATCCTTGGCGAGATCAAGGAGAAGTTAGATGTGATCCCCGGTTCAGTGCCGAATCTAATTAATCTGCCGCCCGGCTGTCGCTTTGCGCCGCGCTGTCTGTCTCGTGTTAAATATGGACTTACCATTTGTAACGATGTGAAGCCTGAGCTTGATGAAGTAAAACCCGATCATTTTGTACGTTGCTGGTTATATACGTCTGCCGAAGACCATGGACATATCGCCCCGCTGAGAGTCAGTTAAATATATCCCCTTCTTGGAGCATGAATATGCAAACAGACCCGAACCATCCAGAGGAAACCCTTGTAGAAGTCAATAACTTAGTTAAATATTTTCCTGTACGCTCAGGTTTACTTCAGCGCGTTGTCAATCAAGTCAAAGCAGTGGACGATGTGAGTTTCTTCGTAAAAAAAGGTGAGACGCTGGGGTTAGTGGGTGAATCGGGTTGTGGTAAGACGACCGTAGGGCGGACTATGCTTCGCCTCATTGAGCCGACGGCCGGCGCGGTAAAGTTCGAAGGCAAAGATGTTTTTTCTATGAAGCCGAACGAGTTGAAGATTGCGCGCCGCGATATGCAGATTATCTTTCAGGATCCATATGCCTCACTTGATCCGCGAGTACCGATTGGCGAATCTGTGATGGAAGGCCTGCATATTCACAAGATTGGCACAGCCAAGGAACGCGTCGATATTATGATGGAGACTCTCAGTAAAGTCGGGTTGGAAAGCTATCATTCCCGCCGCTACCCTCATGAGTTCTCTGGTGGTCAGCGTCAACGTATTGGTATCGCGCGTGCACTAGCGCTTCGCCCCAGGTTTATCATCTGTGATGAACCGGTCTCTGCATTGGATGTTTCCATTCAATCTCAGGTTTTGAATATCTTGAAGGACTTGCAAGCTGAATTTGGCCTGACCTACTTATTCATTGCTCATAATCTTTCTGTAGTGGAGCATGTGTCGAACCGCGTTGCAGTGATGTATTTGGGCAAAATGGTAGAGATGACTTCACGGGAGGAATTGTTCCGTAACCCATTGCATCCTTATACTCAGGCACTGATGTCTGCTATTCCTGTTCCGAACCCACGTATGAAAAGACAGCGCACAATTTTGAAGGGTGATGTGCCTAGTCCTCTCAACCCGCCAACGGGCTGCCGATTCCATCCACGCTGCCCGGTGGCGATTGAAAAATGCTCGCATGAAGAACCGCCGTTCATCGAAGTAAGTCCTGACCATTGGGCGGCTTGTTGGCTTGCACAATAACCGTTAAAGTGTGACTTGTCATGTCCGCGCCCACCATTCTCCTTGTTGATGATCAGCGTGATATAGTTCGTCTCCTTCACTCAACCCTGCAAACATTAGGTCACCAGTTGGATATTATTGATGCCCCATCTGGTGAAGAGGCTTTGCTCGAGGCTTCGCGGCGGAAGGTTGATCTCCTAGTGACAGATTATCTTTTGCCAGGCATCACCGGTGTGGAACTGATGCGCAAGATCCGGGCCCGCAACACGGAGTTAAAAGTGATCATCATCTCCGGCGTGACGGAGCGCAAGGCACGCGGTGAAATGCTTAATGCCGGTGCGGCCGCCATCTTCGATAAGCCCATCCCACTGGCTGATTTTCTGGATGCGGTCGAGCGTAGTCTGGGATTGGTCCGTACGATCTTCCCACCCGAATCCAGTAAGGATGTTGAAGAACATCGTCAGACGCTTGCCGAATTATTGAGCGGCTTTCGGCAGAAGATCAAAGCAGATGCGGTGTTCCTCATTAGTGATCGAGCACGCGTTCTGGCGCGCGCGGGGGATTTGTATGATAGCAGTATGGAAGTTTCATTGCTCTCCGCATTGATGGCAATTTACAGTGCAGGCTTGAAAGTTTCTCGCTTTATTCATCAAGAAAATTTGGATAATTATCATGTCTTCCGCGGTGGAGACCACGACTTGATTCTCATCCCAGTGAATTCATCTCATGCTCTGTTGCTGGCTGGCAAGGATCTCGCTAGATCAGATCGTATGCTCAAAACAGTGGAGGGAATGCTTTTCGTGCGCGGCGATGTGGAGAATGTTTTGCAGTCGCTTGGAGTGGCACCCGCGTCTACCATAACGGAATCAACTGTCTCTGAGCCTGAAACGCCATCGTTTGAATCAGAGGAGCCTGAACCGCAAGTAGATCTCGATGTATTGTTCGCATCTGCAAACAATACCTCCCCCGTGAAAGATATCGATGCGTTCTGGAATGATGCAGTAGAGAAGACCAGCAATATCCCAACTAGCCCGGATGTGATTTCCTTTGAGGAAGCTCGCAAATTAGGCTTGACGCCCGACAAGACCATGCCAGTTAGAATAAACGACCCTGCGAAATCAACTGGACCACTCAAGAAGAAGTGACATTGCCCATCCCCGGTCGCTGTGATACAATGTGCCACGCACTGGGGCGTGGTGCAAGGGCAGCACACCAGCCTTTGGAGCTGTGGATCTTGGTTCGAATCCAGGCGCCCCAGCCTGTATTTTCCCGCTAACGCGGGGCTTCTTTTCTATATAATAGGATTTGTGGCGAAAGTAAAGCCCCGCCGCCAATCCTATTTTTGTTTGCCCCTCCATCTTTCGGAAGCATTCATCATTTTCCGTAGAAGATAATGGCGGGGCTATAGAGGTGACATTGATGAAGATAACAGCTGTTCTTCTTGCCGCAGGCCAAGGCACCCGCATGAAGTCTGATCTGCCGAAGGTCTTGCATCCTTTGTGTGGCAAGCCAATGTTATGGCATGTACTAGAGGCGCTGAAATCAGCCACAACTGAAAAGCCTATTGTCGTTGTAGGGTATGGCGCGGAGGAAGTGAAGAATTATTTGGGAGATTCTGCAGAATGTGTTTTGCAGGAGCCGCAACTTGGGACAGGGCATGCAGCGATGCAAGCTGAATCTTTACTCAAGAGCAAGACGGATTATGTCATCGTTACCTATGCAGATATGCCTTTATTGCGTGGCGAAACCTTTGAGCGACTCGTGGAAACGCAGCGTCTCAACTCCGGCCCCTTTAGCTTGTTAACTGTTATTGCCGATGATCCGCGCGGCTTCGGGCGGATTGTGCGAAAAACCGATGGAACAGTGGAAGCTATTGTCGAGGAATATGTTGCTACTCCTGAGCAACGCGAGATCAAAGAACTAAATGTTGGCGCCTATTGCTTCCAAGCGGATTGGCTATGGGAGGCCTTGCATCGTATTCAGAAGAATCCGAAGAAAGGCGAATATTATTTAACGGATGTGGTTGAGCTTGCTGTGAAAGATCATTTACCTGTGCAAGCTGTCCTATACGATGACTTTATTGAAACAATTGGGATTAATACGCGCATTCATTTGAGTGAAGCAGAAACTGCCTTGCGTATACGGATCAATCGCGAACATATGTTGAATGGGGTAAGTATGATGGATCCCGCCTCTACATATATTGAAGTAGGCGTGAAGATAGGCAAAGACACAACTATTATGCCGAATACCTATATTCATGGAAATACGATCATTGGTGAAAGAAACACGATTGGACCGAACACTATTATTCGTAATACTATAATTGGAAATGGTTGTAAGATTCTTGCCTCGGTATTAGAAGATGCGGTGATTGAAGATGACGTGGATATGGGCCCGTTTGCTCGCTTGCGAAAGGGCGCACACTTGAAGAGTCATGTCCATATGGGAAATTTCGGCGAGGTGAAAGATTCTACCTTGAACGAAGGCGTCAAGATGGGGCATTTCTCGTATATCGGCAATGCAACCATCGGTGCGCGTACGAACATCGGTGCAGGAACCATCACTTGCAATTTTGATGGGGAAAAGAAGCATCCAACAGAGATTGGTGAAGATGTATTTATCGGCTCGGATACTATGCTGGTCGCTCCGCTAAAACTTGGAGATGGCGCACGCACTGGTGCAGGTGCTGTTGTTACAAAGAATATACCTGATGACACACTTGTAGTTGGTATGCCCGCCCGAGCCATTCGAAAAGTGGAGAGAAAAACTAAAAAATAAACCACTGAACATAAAGACTTAAAAACTTGGTAATGGCCAAATTGAAGTGATACTATTTGTGGTGCAAGATGCTATCTTGCGCTACCTCACTTATCATAGTACGGCCACCCAAAAATTCGTGTCTTCGTGATAAGAAGTAAAATTATGCCCCTCACCCAACAAGAAAAGCAAGCTCTCATTGATTTAGCAAACGTTGCGCGGCAACGCGCTTATGCTCCTTATTCGAATTATCCCGTTGGCGCGGCGCTCCGCACAAAGACGGGACGCATCTTCACTGGTGTCAATGTAGAGAATGCCGCGTTTCCACAAACGATGTGTGCAGAACGTGTGGCAATCTTCAAAGCAGTCTCTGAAGGTGAGAGGGAATTCGAGGTGATCAGTGTCGTTACAGATAACGGTGGCTCGCCTTGCGGTGGCTGCCGCCAGGTGATGGCAGAATTTGGCTTAGACACGATTGTCCTTTTCGGAGATGGAAACGGTAAGCTCATTAAAGAAACGACTGTCAAAGAACTTTTACCGGAAGCGTTTACGTCCGATCATTTAAGTACACAGGTAAACAAGTAAACATGTATACCTGTGTACCTATCTACTTTTTTCCTCATGCCTGAAACCAAATTTCGTTCTTTTCGAGTAGATGCAGTTGTTCTTCGTCACAGCGATTACGGTGAAGCAGATCGTCTGTTGACTCTCTACACGCGTCAACTTGGGAAGACGCGCGCTCTCGCGAAAGGTGCGCGCAAGATTGCCTCGCGCAAAGCTGGTCATATCGAGCCGTTCACGCAAGTCAAACTGCAACTTGCCAAAGGACATGATATGTTGATCCTCACGCAAGCCGATACCGTGGATGCTTATCAGCCTCTACGCGAGGACTTGATTCTTACTAGCCATGCCTCTTATGTGATCGAACTGCTCGATCGCTTTACGTATCAAGATGATACCGAGAATTCAGCTATCTTCCGTTTGCTCACGGACACCCTCTCACGTCTTGCCTCGAAAGTGGATCCATGGATTGTCATCCGTTATTATGAAATGCGCCTACTTGATCATTTGGGATTCCGTCCTCAGCTCTTTGAGTGTGCCAACTGTAGACGCGAGATTCTCCCTGAAGACCAGTTCTTCTCATTCAGCGCGGGTGGCGTGATTTGTCCGCGTTGTGGACAGGGATTGCGCAACCTCAAACCGATTTCGGTGGAAACACTCAAGTATTTGCGTCATTTTCAGCGCTCGAGCTACGCGGATGTCTCTCGGGTGCAGCCCAGCCCTGAGGTCCGGAATGAAGCGGAGACTCTCATGCAGGGCTATTTCACGTATCTGCTTGAACGTGAATTGAATACACCGGGCTTTTTGAAAAGCATCAAAGAGTAGAAGTCATCTTCTTCCCCCAATTCAGCACAAATCTCCATGCCAGTAGGACAACGACAGGTTTCAAGATTCTCCATACAAGGACTTGGAACCATTTCCATTTAAAGAGATAAACAATATGTGCGACCACCCAACGCGCGATCAAAGCTTGACCCAGTGCGCTTCTTACCACCCGACGCCTGTATCTGTTAAACGAAAATTCGTTCCGCTGAAACGCCTCGCCGATTTCGCGCGCCGCCAGCGCACCGTATCCCAACGCGATGCTGATGCCCTCGCCAAGGAATGGATCTGCTCCGGCCGCATCGCCCACCAGCAATATGCGCGGCACAGACATTTGATTCTTGGGAGAAAACCATCGAATGGGATATCCCTTGATCTCATAATTGTTTAAATCGAACCCAAGGCGTGACATTTCCTTCGCGAGAGGTTCTTTTAATTGCGGGCGTTTCTCATTCGCGTGGATGTTCGTGTCATAGATTCCCCAACAGCGCATGGCTTCCCCATTCACTTGAGTTGGAAAATCCCACACATAGCCCGCGATATTCGTGAGCACAGGGAAGAAATCGAAGTAAGCAACCCTCTCCCGCTGATCGTCATTGCGAGGGGTGTTTTTCCCCGAAGCAATCTCCTCGTTTGAAGGGATTGCTTCGTCGGGCTTTGCCCTCCTCGCAATGACATTGAATTTGGGGGAGGGCTGGGTGGGGGTCAATACCTCCAAAACCCTTGCTGTATGCACTGGCACGTTGGGGAAGATACACCGGCGCGTAATACCATTTGATCCATCCGCACCAACGACAACCTGCGCTTGCAAATTACCTTGATCTGTTTCAACTGTGACGCCATTTTGATTAGGAATAATATTTTTTACTGCAATTCCTTCTCTAATTTCTATGCCTCGACTCTCTACATTTTTCGCCAGCCAGTTGTCAAACTCATCGCGGCGGATGACACGCAGGGCGTGTTGTTTGGGTATACGGATATTCAACCCCTTTGCCTCAAAATCAAAATGGATGCGATCGGCATCCACGTGTGGAACTTCACTGACATCGAGGCCGAGTCGCTGAAGGATGACCTCTGCATCGATGACGAGTCCGCCCGCGCAAAGTTTGGGACGTGGATAATGCGCTTTTTCGAGGATCAAGATACGGGGCGCGAGATACGGAAAATCCCTTGCAAGATGAAGTGCAGTAGACAGTCCCGAAGGACCTCCACCGATAATAATAATGTCATGTTCCATTCTGATAGTTCACACGTAAGCACCAGACCACGTCTCAAAGAGTCTCCCCTCACGTTCATCATCTTTATAGAACGTTAGATAGGTGAGCGTTTGATATCGAACAAATTTCTGCTCTTTAGGATCTTTGACAGCGAGGTCGTAGTAGGAGCGCCATGTCCCGGAATTGATGTAGAGTTGGTCTTGTTCATGAGGTGGCTCGCCATCCGAATCCAGAGGAATGATTTCATGGAAATGTGTGTGCCCATAAACAATGAAACGCGCCGAGTTGTTGAGAAAGGCCGGTTCCTGCAAAGCATGCTCTGCAAGAGAACGACCGTTTTCGCGCAATCGGTTATGTGCCCACACTACAACATCGTTGAGAGTCTCAAATGATGTGCGCTTTGATATTTTGATCACCAGTTGCAGGGCATCGACGATATCAAACTTGAACGCTTTATCCTGCTCGCGGACAACATCAAGCTGAAGGAACTCGTCGCAGATATCATCCCACACTTTTTTGAGTTCCGCTTCCATGGCGGTACCTCCTGCGTGGCGTTTGATCTGCCCACTGATCCAAAGAGGCGTTGCCAGTGCTGGGCGTACGTTTGTGATTCGACGCAGGCTATCTATGATGCCGTTGGGCAGTTCATTGCCATAACGTTTTTGCACTTCAATTGGGTAGCGGTTACATACGTCCATTGTGAAGACATCACCAAGCGTGGCATGATCGCGGCCTTTTTCGCGATTGAAGTTGAATTTGTCATAACAATCGCCATGGCGGACGAAGACTTGATAAGATTCCAGTAATTCGCGGAGAGCAGGCTGTTCATCTAGATTATAAGGAAAAGGTCCGAAATCGTTGCACAAGCCCAGTGACTCGACGATGGTTTTGCGGATTTCATCGAAGGCGCTTCCTGGGAGGTGATAGTACCAATCGTGGTTGCCAACCATGTAATAAATGCGGACTTTGATCGGTATGCGTTCCTTTGAATCTGTATCAGGTTTGCCGCGGGCATCGGCGGGAGGTAGAAGAACGATTTCACCGTTTGCGCAGCGTTTGAGGATGTCAAGCGACTCCCGGTTGACGTTGATGATGGCTTTTGTGGTCTCAGCGAGTGTGCCTGCAAAGTTTGGGCTACTGATGCTGGTCCACGGGCGGGTGTAGTTTAACGCGCTGGGCGCGCTATCCAGCCAAAGCGTGGAGTGAAGCGGATCGAGGATGTCACCCATCAGCAAAAGGTCGAGGCCTTCGATCGGACGATAACTTCCATCCCTTCGGAACGATCCATAGTAAGCGGTCTCGTTCAGACGGTTGGAAAATAAATGGAATGCACTTGGTGAAATCGAATTGGCGGTTGTGCCATCCCCAAGATGAATATCACTGCTAATGACGAGCATATTGAATCTCCTGAACAATGCCGATGAGCAACTCTTGAATTATAGTCATTAATGCGGCTCAGGAGCAGGTTTTCCTTTATTTTGCTCAAATTTCAAATGCAAATATCCTTTTTGAGCGTTCCTTCTCATACTTTCTTCAGGGATGTACAGGAATATTGACGTATAATTTTAACAACTCATTTCTAGCGGGGAAGAAGGTGGGCTTTTATGTGTGCTTCAACTCAAGCAAGCATTAATACCTTTATCGCTTTTGATAGGCTCAACTTTATAAGCTAGGAGGTTATATGGCTCGTAAAATTTTCTCTGGAATATTGATCGCGTTGAGTGCGATATTTTTGGTGTTAAGCGTAGTGGGGATTGGAGCAATTTGGTTCTATAACGAACCTTTGACGCGCGAAGTGACCTCTCGATTAAGAGAAATAGATACCGAGATGGCGCAGGCTGAAACTACTTTGCAAAGCTCTGAGAAGGAACTACAACGTGCCTTGCGCATTGTAGATGCCGCTCAAACGGCGCTGGAAAAACTAACACAGCAATCTAACAGCGCAGAAAATCTGTTTGACAGTATTCAAAGCACCCTGGATGATCAATTGCTCCCTGAATTGAAAACCACGCGCCAAAGAATTAATACTGCGCGCACAACGCTGGAAAATTTACAATCCATTCTTGCAAGTGTCAGTGGTTTTATTCCCGGTGTGGACTTGAATGCGCCCACCAAAGTGTTGACAGATTTGATCACATCCACCCGATCACTGGACACCGAAATTGCAAATGTGGAGACATTGGCAAAACAAGCTTCAACTTTTGTGAGCGATACATCCTTTCTTTTAGGCGGTGACCTGACCGAGACGCGCGATAGCCTCCAAAATTTCCTCGTCTCTATACAGGATTATGAAAAGAAAGTGGCCGGCTGGCGTGAGCAGGATAAGACATTGCTCGAAGGAGCACCTAAATGGATTGACCAGGCCTCGATCATCTTAACAATTTTCTTGGTATGGTTCGGTCTTTCTCAGTTCGGCCTGCTCCTGCATGGACTCAATATCCAGGCTGGAGGCGATCCGCTGATGGTGTTGAGGAAAGAGCGGAGACGCAATCCTTTGCTAAAGAACGAAAGGGATTTGGAGCTAGAGGAATAGAACCTCTTTCTGATTAGTGGGGAGTAGGAGAATTGGTCTGCTTGACCTAGAACATTTGTTCTAATATAATATTAATTATGTCCTTTTTCCAACGTCTCATCCAATTATTGTTGCAAAAGAAATCAGGGGCAGAACAGTCGCGAGTGTTTTTACAGGATGCGGAGCTCATTACAGTCATCAAAGATGTTGCAAAACAACAAAAGCGTTCTGAAGAAGATATCATTGCTGACTTTACAAAGGTTGGACTAAATCAGTTCTGGACTCAAAATGAGTTGAAAGATCGTTGGTCATCTCTTTCACATCGTGAACAACAAGTTGTTGCTCTCGTTTGTCTTGATCATAAAAACCATGAAATCGCGAAAATTCTAGTGATTGCCCCTCATACCGTGAAAAAACATTTACAACGCATATTCGATAAATTTAATTTGCGTAGCAGCGCAGAATTACGTCTTGCTTTGAAGCATTGGGATCTTCGTGATTGGTGGGAGCGTAACCAGCAGAACTAGGGAGGTATCCTATTTCTATCCCCATCTGTGGGTCAACCGTTGGACTACACCCAAAATCATCCTTTAAATCCCCCGTCGGGGGATTATTATTTAAATTGACCTGACTTAATCTGAATGGCCGTTCTTGCAATAAAAAGATATGGATCAAATAGCTATATAGTCACTTTTTAAGGATGCATCTATGACACTATCAAAAGAACTCCGAGTATTTCTCCTCTATGCACGTATTGATAAGGAGGCTGTTCATCACTTGTACCAGCGCCTTGTAAAACAAGGTGCAAACGTTTGGTTAGATCAAGAAAAAATACTCCCCGGTCAAGATTGGGAAAATGAAATCCGTAACGCAATATATAGCAGTGATATTGTTGTTGCTTGCATTTCGAGACAATTTAATAAACAAGGAGGCTATCGCCATGAGGAGCTAAGGATCGCGCTTGAAAAAGCAAATTCACTGCCTGATGGTCAAATCTTCATTATCCCGGCCCGGTTAGAGAAGTGTGATATGCCTGAACCTCTACGCCGACGGCAGCGCGTGGATCTATTTGCAACTGATGGATATAAAAATTTGATTAGTGCTTTGAAACAATATGTAGCATCAGTTTAGTTAGATGATTCCCGCCAGTAAGCTAATTACTATTATGTTGTACGCTTCCTGCTCCGTTTATGTTTATACATTGCTGCATCTGCCTGGGAGAGCAATGTTTCCATAGTGACCGCGGCATTCAAATCAACTTGAATGATTCCTAAGCTGAAGTACAAAGCATAACTATTTGCAGATTGAAGGTTGTGGATATCCACATTGCTTTGTAAGCGCGCTTGAATACCAACAACATCATTTTCGGCCGCTTCGATAGTCAACACTACAAACTCATCCCCACCCATACGGCCAATCACATCTGAATCACGGAAGGTCTCAGTCAAAATGTTAGCAAAATGAGTGAGCGCCATATCTCCAGTGGCATGACCGTAGGTATCGTTGATTGGCTTCAAGCAATCCAAATCTATATAGAGCAGGCATAGAGGATGGCTAGCCCGCTTGGCAAATTTCAATAGTGCTGTAGCCAGGATCATGAAGCCGCGTCGATTGTTCAGGCCCGTCAGTTCATCGGTTAGTGAAAGGCCGCGCAGGCGCTCGTTCGTTTTCTCCAGTTCACCAACTTTTTGGTAAAGTTTGTCGGCAATCAATTGCAGGTGCTCACGCTGGAGTTGTCCAGTTTGAGGCAGTCTGGCAGGTGTAGTGGGTCGTTTAAGAGCTTCACCTACTGTGCGCAAAATCTCCTGTGGTTCGGCGGGCTTTGCCAGAATATGCTGAACGCCGCTGGCTATAGCCAGTTTACGTATTTCTGATTCAAGATAATTGGCTGTCTGAAATATGACCGGCATGGCTGCTAATAAAGGTTCGGCCCGCAGACGGCGTACGAGAGAAAATCCATCCATACGGGGCATGATGATATCTGTAATAATTAGATCGGGAAGTTCAGCTCTTGCCAGTTCCAACGCCTGGACGCCATCGTTAGCTTCCAACAGGCGATGACCAAAATTGCCCAGCAATGTAATAAACAACCGGCGGTCGGTTGGATTGCTGTCAACAATGAGAATGGTTGCCACTATTTTTCACCTTTTTGCTTGGTTTATGAGTGTATATTCTAGCTGGAAGGTTTTCATCCACACAAGACTCAATGAGGAACTCCTTTAAGGTTCAGCTGTAGATGATAGCACAATTTTTTAACATATGAGGGATTTGTATGTCAGCTCACAATGGCGGGACATCAGGCACGAAGAATATATCAACCCATAGATATACTTATTTTAATAAAAAATCTCCCTTTTGTTCAGAAAAGGAGGCTGGGACATAAGGAAATTAAAAAAAGATTACTGTGGAAATGGGAATTGATCCAACAATTCCCAGCGCTCTGGCGCTTTCTGGACCGTCCACTCGAAGCGGCTGACTGTGAAAGTGATCCCACTACTAGCTCCGAATGCTGGGTCTTTTATTTGTGTGGACGTATTTTCTGGCAAATTGACAATTTTTAGATGGGGGAGCCAATCCTGAGATTCATAAGGATAGCTATCACATCCCAATTCACAGGCAATCTGATGAAGGTCATTATGCATTTTCTCTAGTGTAGGAGTTTTTTCTGCCAGTAACCATAATCTGCCCTGTTGATTATTGATATTCATTCTGGCAATGTGTTTGACCTTAATTTCAAATGGGTGTAATTCCAAGCAGTATTCTTCCAAGCGCTTTTTCAAAGCATCAAAATTTTCAATATTTCGAATCGCTTGTACAGTTAGATGCAAATCAATGATTGGCGTCCCGCTAACAACCTGGGCTGTTTCTTCTGAAAGCTTAAATAGACTGGAATAATCTCCGCTTTCCGGCCTAACGATGATAAACGTCGAATTGCCATTTGAAACAGATGCTTCCATGTTTTCTATGTCTTTGACTCTGTTTCTATATAGATTGATATGGGCTTCCAGGTCATTTCTTCCGACACCATAATTCCACGTGAGCAGTCCATGATGTAAGTCATTTTGCCAAACCGTACGAATTCTGTCTTCCAGTTCTGCCGTTTTGCTTTTCGTTGATGCTATCTTGAACTCATCGCCTGCACGTTCGGATCGAAACAATAAGAAACCTTCATTTTTTGGGAATCGCTCTAAGAGCATATTTGAAAAGCGTTTGAGATCCTCATCTATCGCAATGCTTCCATAACGTGCATTACCTTCATGCATATCAAGCATGTCTGTGAGTGCCACGCTTTGAATAACGGCATTATTTACATACCATTTTGCTCCAAGGGCATTGAGCGCACCTGTCAGAGCTTCTCGGGTCACTATATTTTCTACTATGCTTTTGACCGTCTGGACCTGCTCAACCATTCGTTGTTCTAATGCGACAGGCAGCTCTAACGAACAGATTGTATCTGTAAGTCTTTCATAGGGCATATTAAACTCATGCCAACTTTGGTAGCTATTATTTGCTTCAATCAGTCTGGGGATTTCTGAGTGACTCTCTAAGAGAGTTTGTCTGATTACTACAGGCCTGAAGAGTTTGCGTTGCTTTTGTAGGTTATTCTCAGCCTCACTTTCTGTACGACCAGTGCCAAAATCCCAGGTGAGTAAAGAATCCGTCTCCTGGTCAAGATATAGTTTTGTCAGGAGAAGTCTAATTTCTTGAGGCGTTTTTGATGTGGACAATATCCTGAATTCATCGCTGCCCGGGGATCTGCAAACAAAATTACCCTTATCCGCAGTAAAGATAGACATAAGCCGATATGCCAATTTATGCAATTCAGAATCCACGACTGGAACTCCATACACTTTATTAGCCTGCCGTAAGTCGTAAATATCTATTTTTCCCATCCCTTTAATATGTTCATTTGGTACCAACCACTTTCCTCCCCGCATGTTAAGCGCATGAGTAAGTGGGTCATATAAAGCCAAATTTTCGGCAATCTTTTGAATGCCTGAAAGAAGACCTTTTAACTTTTGGATTTGAGTTTCTGCGATGGGCAGTCTTTGGAATTGATTCTCTAATTCTTTAAACGCCAACAGAAAATCTTCAAGTTCATTATCCATGTTTATCGCTGCGGTGTTGGCGTCTGTGATTGTGCTTTTAGGATGTCATCCCGGAGTGCTTGACCTTTTTGAATTTGATATTGCATACCTTGTTGCTGGAAACTCTCAATGGATTCATTTACTAGTATTAAAGCTGTCTTCAAATCTGTGCATGTTTCAAGCTGAACAGAAGCCAATCCAAGCTGGCCTTTGGCAAGTTCATCTACTCTTCCAAACTCTTCCGCAGATTGAATCCCGGCCGAGAAAAAGCGTTTGGCATCTTCGTATCTTTTTTCTTTTAATGCAACAAAACCCAATCCATTCAGCGCGTAACTAATGTGCCGCACGGGATCTTTACGAGCAGGATTCTGCCAGGTATCGAGGGCTTTTTGATACCATTCTTTTGCGGCTTTGATATTTCCACGTTCATATTCGAGATCACCCAAGCCATATTGTGCAAAGCCCTTACTATATATGCCATAGTCATCGTTGGCAAATTTTTCGCTTGTTTTCAGAACATCCTGTAATAACTCTTCAGCGCGGTCGAAATTACCCAAGTGTAATTCGACGGTTCCCAATGACCGTTTCGCGGCAGCGATGAGCAGTTCATCTTCTGTTTTGGTGGTGGCTGAAAGCGATTCCTCTGCCCAATGTAAAGCTCTCAGATAGTCTCCCTGATAGAAATAGATCCAAGAGATATTTCTGGCAAACGTGCTTACAGATTTCCAGTCTGAGATCAGTTGGGCTGCGTGTAAAGCTGCATGAGCCAGGGTCATACGGTCGTACCAATAAGCCCGCTGCCACAAGACGCTACCAAATTGACTGCCGATCTGCACCAGAATCTCAGCGATGTTCTTTGTTTGCTTTGCCAAAGAAGCACCGGCCTTAGTTTGTTTCATTTGCACAGATTTGTAGCACCATTGAGCGACGCTAAGGATGTTATTCCGATCCAGCAGCAGATCGTCATAACTCCGCCACTCTTTGAAGCTGCTTTTTTGCGATAGAAGTTTTACATAATATTGCGTTATTTTTAATTCGGCCTGTTTAATGTATTTCCGGTCGCTGATGAACTGCGTGCGGACAAATCTTCTCGTCAACGGCAAAATGCTGAAATAATCTTTGTCGTGTTCATGATCGATGAGGGATAACTGTAGAAGCTGGCTGATCTCGTTTCCAAAACGTTCTTTCGTTAGGATTCCAGCAATTTCTTGAAGAGCGTCTCTTGAGACCGGATCAGGCTGTAACGCCAAAATGAACAGTAACTTTTTCGCGTCAGATTGCCCTAGCAAATTCCAACTGTGATTAAAACAATATTGCAGGATTGGGATATCTGCATCCAAGCTCAATTTATCCAAAACTTGTGTCACGGAGTAGCCAAGGACTGCGATTTGTCCCTGCACCCACAAGAGAGCCAAGGGAAGCCCACCTGTCAAATCAACCAGATACTTGCTTTGCTCTTGCGTGAGATGGATGTTCTTTTGTTGCGCATCCCACTCCAGCAGAGCATTGCTTTCTTCAAAGGATAATCCCTGCAAACGGATCACATGTCCCTCCGAAACTCTCTCCCTCGAAGTGATAATGACTTTAAGAGTAATAGGTGATCTTCGGAGAAAGTCAAGAATATCCCGCTGTTCATTTTTCGACAGGGATTCGAAGTTGTCAAGAACAAGGAGTGTAGTACGTCTGGCAAGAAGGTTATAGGCTCGCCGGATTTGTTCCTGAATGGACAAATTTCCGATAGTCGGGTTCCCTAGATTTGAACCGATCGTGATCAGAATATCTGATAACGTTTTGGCTTCCGGTATGACCGGTTCAATCCCATGCAGCGTAAGAATGGATTCCTGGGCTGAAATCCAAATGACGGCTTCAAAGAGATCGTTTTCAATGCAACGATGGCTGACCTCTATAGCAAGCGTCGATTTCCCCATGCCCCCGATTCCTTCAATCCCTATAATAAATGTTCTGCTGTTTGGCTGTAAAGACTGCAGAATGGTCTTGATTTCTTCTTCTCTCCCCACAAAATAAGGTCGTCTGGGAAGGCTTGCCAATGCAGTTGACTTTTCGAGTTCTTTGCCATTGGAGGTGAGACTCTCTATTTGTTTGCTGTATCTGGCGATTGCTTCTCTTTCCATTGTGACGCTATTGACAAGATGCAAAGGTTGATCGGCACCGTATTTCGCCAACATCTCCTCTAGGATATAGAGGTTCTTTTTGTGCAAAGAAATCATCGTTTCTAAATGAGAAATTTCTGTCTTGTCCATGTTGTACTCTGAATTTATTTGATTGGATTAACTTCTTTTTTGTAAACTTTCCATAAAACCATTTCGAGTTGTTGGATGGTCTCGAGCATGGAGTTTTCCGCCTCATTCATGTTGCTGACGATAATTGGAGGCACCAGCGCACTTCCCCATTTTGCGTATTGTTCCTTGGCAAGGTGATAATTACGGGAATATGTTTCGAGCAACCTGACCAAATGTTGGACTTCCATTTCGTGGTTTTGCCACAAGATTTCATCTATTTTTGAAGCTAGTAAATCTTGCTTAATCTCATTTCCCTTTTCAAGCTCCGGGATCATGATCGCTTTTGCAGATTCTTGAATTTCGCTGTTTATGGAATTATCATTCAGCTTTCTTCGTTCACGGCGTTCTTCCAGAATCTTGCGTCCCTCGTCGAAAACGAAATCGATAGCCTTTAAGAGGATTGGGAGTTGAGTAGGGTCGATCATAGGCTCTCCGTACTTTTTTTAAGGTTGTTAAGGTTAAGTATAGCACAGCCTAGTACGGAAGTCCTACCACCTATCAAATCCGTTATTTTATCTTGTTGTCAGACAATTGCGTGTACCCATCAGAGGCTTTTTAGGGTAGTATCTTATATATTCCCCTATTGCTTTGTAATGAAAAGAACCTTGGTTTTCACATATTCACTGCGTATATCTACACTAACATAATTTACTCGGCATACAGTACTTTAGGATGATTTCGGAACGGTACTTGAGGTTTAGCAGAGGCTAAACCTCAAGGGACAATATGACTGAGGATAGGCATCTTTTGGAAGATACGCACGATCAAAAATGACACGATGAAGACAACTGTGCTTACGAGGGGCACACTCCAGATGGCATTCCCCATGAACGAGTTCACATGCAGAAATGGAATCCAACCGCTTAACACTTCAATAACAATGACGTGGACCAGATATATCCCGAACGCACCGGTCGCCAAGGCTCTGATGATCGCATGAACCTTAGGAGAAGTGAAGGGCTTGGTCTCCGACATCCATCTGAGTAGGATGAACACGGCACCTGAGGCCAGGATCACGTTGAGGCTGACGAAGTCATAAAAGAAGCCGTCAAATTGGCCCAAGTTTCGTGTGAAAAGATATGTGCCGATAATTGTAATCAATGTACTGATTACCCAAATCACAGCAGATAAAATAATCCTCGCATGCGACAATGTGATTTCACCTAATAAATAACCCAACAGAAAGAAACAGACAAAGCCTGTCGCCAGCGGCGGGCTGATTTTGATACTAAAGTCCCAGAATTTATTTGCCATTGTCAATACTGGTTGGAAAATCAACCATAACGCGATCAGATACCAGAGGATCTTTTTGTCGGTATCGGGTCTGAACATCAGACGCAGGACCGGCAGGATCAAATAAATACTGAGGAGGGAATATAAAAACCACAAGTGATAATAAGTCCCTTGGACTAGTAATAGATTCCAAGCCAGGCTAGGTGTGCAAGTGTTTGGGTGATTGCCACAGAACCAGCCCAAATAGATCAGTGACCAGACCATGAGCGGAATTAGAAGCTTGGGCATTCGTTTGGTATAGAAAACACTCAGGCTTTCTGAGCGGGGTAAAAGCAAATAGCCGCTGATCATAAAAAACAGCGGAACAGAGACGCGCGCAACTCCACCATAAATATCGGCAATGATCCACTGGATGTTTGGGATCTTTCCCCAAACGTTGGTTAATTGTCCTGACACATGGATAACAACAACCAGAAAGATGGCGACCACGCGAATGAAATCCACCCAGGTAATGATCTCTTTCCTGCTGGTTTGACCATCCATAGTCTTATTTTACACGCCAAGGTAAGAATTGCACTGGATGTGTTACGGGCTAAGAAATGAGATACCTGCGATGCTGCGCGCTAATCAAAGAGCCAGCCCACAATAGACCGGCTTCTCAATTTAAGCTTAAGTGAACCATTTCTAACGAATTGCCGTATAATGCTTCCAATTATTTAACAGTGGAGGTTTTGTGGCCCACGTTTTTATCAGTTACAGCCATCATGATACGAGCTATGCCCACGCCCTGGCAGAAAACCTGCAAAATATGGGCTTGGATGTTTGGGTTGATGAGCGCCTGGATTACGGATCGCAGTGGCCCAATGAGCTTCAAAATCGGTTGGATGGTTGTTCTGCGTTCATTTTGATCATGAGTCCTCACGCTTATGCATCTGAATGGGTACAGAGCGAACTGCAACGTGCCAAACGAAAGTTGAAGCCAATTTTTCCACTATTGCTGGAGGGTGATGAACCCTGGCTTTCAGTCGAATCGACGCAGTATTATGATGTGCGGGGGGAGAAATTCCCGGATGCGAAATTCTACTCTGCGATTGCGCGAGTGGTTTCACCCTCTGAGGGACAGGCAATTCAACCACCTGCTGATGTAGGAAAACCGATTAAGTCGAAATCCCCTGCCCGTGCGCCAAAACTCAGGACAGAGATCGTGATTGCGATCATTGGAGCCGTTGCTACTCTGCTCGCGGCAGTGATTCCAATTCTTTGGTCAAACCTTTCCAAGAGTTCTGCGCCACCTCCAGCAGACACTGTGACTGTTCCATCTCCTAGTGTTTCAGCTACCGAGGTGTTAAATCCAAGCTCAACATCCGTAATCGCGAGTGAAATGCCAAGTAATACTCCTGACGTTTCTGAGTCTGCTGAAATCAAAGATTCGAAAGGTGTCTCCATGCGTCTTGTTCCTGCAGGGAACTTCATCATGGGTAGTGATACAGGCTATGATAATGAAAAACCCGTCCACACCGTGTATTTAGATGATTTTTATATTGATAAATATGAAGTGA
>WNFX01001345.1_pt1 | contig 25368 bp, 23 predicted proteins | sample 5400111 | NCBI WGS metagenome assembly WNFX01 (sample SAMN13153363, study PRJNA577476) | soil metagenome | isolation source: 40 cm soil or saprolite under grassland replicate 1 | place: USA:California | collected 2016-06-15
ATCGAGGCGGCGGTCAGAGCCGGGACACGGCGCTTCCAGCCGGGGGTGCTCGCCGAAGCGAATCGCAACCTTCTATATGTCGATGAGGTCAACCTGCTCGACGACCACCTCGTCGACGTCCTGCTCGATGCCGCGGCGATGGGCGTGAACGTCGTCGAGCGCGAGGGGATGTCCGTCGTGCACCCCTCCCATTTCATCCTGGTGGGCACCATGAACCCCGAAGAGGGGGAGTTGCGGCCGCAGCTGCTGGACCGCTTCGGGTTGTGCGTTGACGTCGTGACGCTCACCGACATCGACGAGCGGCTGCGCGTCATGGAGCTCGAGCGCGATTTCCTGCAGAGTCCGTACGCAGTTCACAAGGCCTCGGCCGAGCGGGAGGCTCGGCTGCGCGACCTGCTGCAGGCGGCAACGCGCCGCCTCACGCGCGTTTCGCTCCCCGATGCAATCCGGACGCTGATCGCCAGGCTCTGCCTCGACGGTTCGGTCGCCGGTCACCGGGCCGACCTGGTGGTCGCCCGCACGGCTCGCGCGATCTGTGCCCTCCGCGACGGGCCGGTCGTCGAGCTGCCTGACGTGCTCGAGGCCCTGGAGCTCGCCCTGGCGCACCGGCGCCGCGAGCTGCTGAGCGACAGACAGGCGCAGGTTCAGGAGCTTGCCTCACGCGCCGCCGAGCAGCTGGCGCAGATCCAGGCCGCCACGCCGAGCGAGACGACCCCCTCCGTTCGGAGCGATGTGACGCAGCAAGAAGGCGCCTCGGGAGGCGAATCCAACGAAGGCTGGACGACGTCGGAATCACGCGAGTCTCCGACGAACGAGGCGATCGAGCCGGAATCGGACGCGGTCATTCAGCTCCGGACCTTCACTGTCAAGAAGTTGGACCTGCCCCGCGAGCGGCAGGCGCGACGCGCGGCCGGCAAGCGGACCTCGACGAAGAGCGAGACGAAGCGCGGGCGGTACGTGCGCAGTTCGCAGGCGGAGAAGGTCACCGATGTCGCGTTCGACGCGACCGTGCGCGCCGCGGCGCCGCATCAGCGCAGCCGCCGGCAGGCGGCGCCCGATGCCATCAACAAGCTCCAGCTGGAGAGCCAGGATCTGCGCCAGAAAGTTCGCGAGCGCAAAACTGGCAACCTGATCGTCTTCGTGGTCGACGCCTCCGCCTCTATGGATGCGGAGCAGCGCATGCTCGCCACCAAGGGCGCGATCCTCTCATTACTCCGGCATGCCTACGTCCGTCGCGATAAGGTCGCGCTCGTCGCCTTCAGCGGGCGCAATGCCCGCGTCGTCTTGCGCCCGACTTCGAGCGTGGACCTCGCCGAGCGCCGCCTGGAACGGCTCAGCATCGGAGGCACCACACCGCTCACCCACGGATTGATGACCGGCTTGAAATTGATCAAAACCGAGCGCCTGCGAGATCCCCAGGTCTACCCGCTCCTGGTGCTGATCAGTGACGGCCGCGGCAACATCAGCCTCTTCGGCGAGGAGCCGCTGCTCGAAGCCCAGCGCATGGCGGGCCAGATCAAGCAGGAAGGCGTTCGCGCGATGGTGATCGACTCGACGCGGGACTTCGGCAGCCAGCCGGGGTACCCGCGGAACCGGGTGACGAGCCTCTACGGCGCCTACGCCTTCAACGTGTGTGGCGACCTGGCGGAACGTCTCGGCGGACGCTACTACGGGCTGTTCGATCTCTCGCAAAATTCGATCGTCGACAGCGTCCAGCGTGAGATGCTTAGGACGGGTTCAGCCTGATGGAACGGTTCGTCTATCCCTTCAGCGCCATCGTCGGCCAGGACAAGATGAAGCTCGCGCTCGTCTTGAATGCGATCCACCCGGCGATCGGCGGCGTGCTCATCCGCGGCGAGAAAGGCACGGGCAAGTCGACCGCGGTCCGCGCGCTGGCGCGCCTTCTGCCCGAGCTGACCGTCGTCGCGGACTGCCTCTACCGCTGCGATCCGGACGCACCCGAGTCACTCTGCTCGGATTGCCAGGACCGCCTGGCGCGCGGGGAGACCTTGCCTCGCGCCCGGCGCCGGATGCGCGTGGTCGAGCTGCCGATCAACGCCTCGGAGGATCGCGTCGTCGGAGCGATCGACATCGAGGCGGCGATCAAGAGCGGCGAGCGCCGCTTCGAGCCCGGCGTTCTTGCCGAGGCGAACCGCAACATCCTCTACGTCGATGAGGTCAACCTGCTCGACGATCATCTGGTCGACGTCCTCCTCGATGCGGCGGCCATGGGCGTGAACGTCGTCGAACGAGAAGGCATTTCGATCTGGCATCCGGCGCGCTTCATCCTGGTCGGCACCATGAACCCCGAGGAAGGCGACCTGCGCCCGCAGCTGCTCGATCGATTTGGCCTCACGGTGGACGTCGAAGGCATCAAGGACATCGGGCAGCGCGTCCAGATCGTCGAGCGGCGAGAGGAATGGGAATCCCATCCGGCCGAATTCAGCGAGCGCTTCGCCGAGCAGGATGCGGAGATCGGCACCCGGATCGCCGAAGCGATCGTCCGGTTTCCCCATGTGGTCATGCCGGCAGGGATCCTGCGCGCGCTCGCCGAGCTCAATGTCAGCCTCCAGGTGGATGGCCACCGGGCCGACCTGGTCGGGCGAAAGGCTTCCCAGGCGCTGGCCGCCTACCGGGGGGTTCCCGAAGTCGGGGTATCCGAGGTCAATGAGGTGGCCGAGATGGTCCTGGCGCACCGCGTGAAGGCCGCCGGGCGGCGTGAGCTCGGGAGCATCGCCCAGAACCTTCCCAGCGCCTCCAGGGCATCCCGCAGTTAGCCCAATTTGATATCGCGGCACTCACGTGATATTGTATGAATGCGGGCTAAATGTGCGCTCATGGAGGTGAGCAGATGGTCAACGACCCAACTCTCGAACGCGAGGACGTCGGCGGTCGTGAACCGATGGATGATCCGGCTCAGACAGACCCACAGACCACGAAAGAGCGGCCCGACCGAGAGCTCGAGGCACCGGACTTTGCTCCGGACGTGCAAAAAGACAAGTAGGCGCAAATATCCGTGAAGGCCGGCCGCGCGGCCGGCCTTTTTATTTGCCCGATAAACTCCGTGGGTGTCCACGCCGACCCACCTGACTCGGGCGATCTCCGTCATCGCGCACGTCGATCACGGCAAGACGACGCTGTCCGACCGTCTTCTCGAGTACACGGGCACGGTCGCGCAGCGGGACATGGTCGAGCAGGTGCTCGACCAGCTCGACCTCGAGCGCGAGCGGGGCATCACGATCAAGGCACAGGCCGTCCGGATGCTTTACAAGGCCGACGACGGCAACACCTACCAGATCAACCTGATCGACACGCCCGGCCACGTCGACTTCTCCTATGAGGTCTCGCGCGCGCTGGCCGCCTGCGACGGCGCGATCCTGGTCGTCGATGCCTCGCAGGGGATCGAGGCGCAGACACTGGCGAACGTGCACCAGGCTCTCGATCACCACCTGAAGATCGTCCCGGTCGTCAACAAGATCGACCTGCCGCAAGCCAACCCGGAGCTGGTGCGCGAGGAGATCGAGAAGGTAATCGGTCTGCCGGCCGAATCGGTCATCTTCGCCAGCGCCCGCCAGGGAATCGGCACCAAGGAGATCCTGGAGGCGGTGGTGCGCGAGGTCCCGCCGCCGACCGGCGATCCCGGCGCGCCGCTCCAGGCGCTCATCTTCGACGCCAAGTTCGACGCCTACCGAGGGATCGTCACGTACATTCGCGTGCTGGAGGGGACGCTTCGTGCGGGGATGCGCATCCTGATGATGCAAACGGGCAAATCGTTCGAGGTCGATGAGGTCGGCATCTTCCGCCCGGACCGCACGCCGGTCGAGGACCTCTCCGCTGGCGAGGTCGGCTACCTGATCGCCAATATCCGCAATGTGCGGGACTCGCGAGTGGGCGACACCGTCACGGACGAGGCACGGCCGGCGGCGGCGGCGCTACCCGGGTACCGGCACGTCACGCCGATGGTGTTCGCCGGCCTCTTTCCAACGGACACGGAACAGTATCAGCAGCTCAAGGAGGCGCTCGAGAAGCTCCAGCTCAACGACGCCGCGCTGGTGTACGAGCCGGAGACCTCGGCCGCTCTCGGCTTCGGCTTCCGTTGCGGCTTTCTTGGACTGCTCCACATGGAGATCGTCCAGGAGCGTCTCGAGCGCGAGTTCAACCTCACGCTGCTCGGCACGGCACCCACCGTCGAATATCGCGTCAAGCTGCGCAACGGCGAGGAGATCCCTGTCGACAATCCGGATCACCTGCCGGATCCCGCTGAGATCGAAGCGATCAGCGAACCGATGGTCACCGCGACCATCGTGGTACCCAGCACCTACGTCGGCAACATGATGGAGCTCAGCCAGGAACGGCGCGGGCAGTTCCTCAACATGCAGTACGAGCCGGGCGACCGTGTCGTCATCACCTACCGCATGCCGCTCGCTGAGATCATCCACGACTACTACGACCAGCTCAAGTCGCGCAGCAAGGGCTATGCCTCCCTCGACTACGAGCTGGTCGGCTTTGAGGAGGCGAGTCTGGTCAAGCTCGACGTGCTCGTCGCCGGTTCGCCCGTCGACGCGCTGTCCATGATCGTGGACCGGAGTAAAGCGCAGCAGCAGGGCCGGCGCCTGGCGGAAAAACTGAAGACCCTCATTCCCCGACAGCTGTACGAAGTCCCCATCCAGGCCGCCATCGGCGGCAAGATCGTCGCTCGCGAGACCGTCCCGGCGATGCGAAAAGACGTCACCGCGAAGTGCTACGGCGGCGATGTGACCCGCAAGCGGAAGCTGCTCGAGAAGCAAAAAGAAGGCAAGAAGCGCCTCAAGCGGGTCGGCAACGTCGAAATTCCGCAGGAGGCGTTCATGGCCGTGTTGAGCCTGGACTGATGGAACGCATTCACAGCCTCTACCTGCACGTCCCCTTCTGCACCTGGGTGTGCAAGTACTGCGACTTCAACGCCTACGCCGTGCTCGAGGGGCTGATCCCTCCCTATGTCGAGGCGCTCAGCCACGAAATCGATATCGCCGGGACCGAGCTGCCCATCGGTCCGCTCGAGACGGTGTTCATTGGTGGCGGCACGCCAAGTCTGTTGACCGCTGCCCAGGTGCGGCAGGTGATGGAGCGGGTGCGGGCGATCGGCCTTGCGCCCGGTGCTGAAGTGACGCTCGAGGCCAACCCGAGCAATATCACCGGCCCGAACGTCGAGGGCTGGCTCGCCGCTGGGGTCAACCGCCTCAGCATCGGCGTGCAGAGCCTGCAGCCCGACGCGCTGCGTTTTCTCGAGCGGCTCCATTCGGGAATGGACGCGATCGCGGCCATCCGGACAGCACGCGCCGGCGGGTTTGCAAATGTCAACGCGGACCTGTTATTTGGGGTACCCGGTGTGAACCTCGCCGCCTGGCTTGACACGCTGGAGGCGGTTCTCGCCGAAGGTGTCCAGCATCTGTCCGCCTATGAGCTCACCGTCGAGTCGGCAACCCGGCTGGGCCAGGAGGTGAGGACCGGCCTCGTCCGGATGCCCGATGCCGATGATCAGCTCGAGCAGTACTGGGCGGCGGCGGCACGGCTGGAGGCCGCGGGCTTGGCGCATTACGAAATCTCGAACTGGGCGCAACCCGGATACCGTTGCCGGCACAACCTCGCAGCCTGGAACTATCACCCGTACCTCGGCTGCGGCGCCGGCGCACACTCGATGTTCCGCCTGGATGACGGAAGTACGGAGCGCCGGTGGAACGTCAAGGGGCCGCACGCCTACATCAAGCAGACCTCCGAGACAGGTCGCGCGTTGGACGGCGCCGAGACCCTGTCACCCGAGCGCGCCCGCGGCGAAGCGGCCATGATCGGCGTGCGGTTACTCGACGGCACTGGCTCGGCACGTGATTTCCCCGAACAGCGACGGCACCTGGTCGGTGCGGGCCTGCTGCTCGAGGACAACCATCAAGTGCGCCTAACGCGTCGCGGGGTTGAACTAGCCAATCAGGTAGGTGCGGCCTTCCTCGGCGAAGTTGCGTCCCCCCAATAGCGCAAGGGCTGAGCTTCCGGCGACCAGCGCGGCGATGACCAGCGCAATGGCCAGTCCGGTTCGCTCGCCGAGCCGAGCTGAAAGCGCTTGACCCAGCAGACCTCCGATGAGCGAGCCAACCGGTAGCGCTCCGTAACCAATCACGCGACCCGCGGCACCGACGCGCCCCATCAGCTGCGGGGCGATCCGTGTTTGCCGGAAGGTGGTGACGCCGACGTTCCAGGTCGTGTTGAAAAAGCCGCTGAGGATCAGCGCCCCGAGCAAGAGAGGAATCACCGGCAAGACGATTCCCGCTGGGATGAGGATGTAGGCGATGCCCTCGATGAACGTCGACAGCACGAGGGTCCGGTGGATGCCCAACCGATTCATGATGCGCCGGTTGTAGAGCGCGCCGATCAGGCTGGCCAGGCTGCCCACGGCGAAGCAAACACCAACGACGACGGGGGAGAGCCCCATCACCCGATAGAGGAAGAGCAACTGCAGCGCGAGCGACATCAGGATGCCCACGTTGGAGATGGCGGCGCCGAGCGTGATGCGAACCAGCGCGCGGTCCCGTACCAGCACCCGGATACCCTCCGCTGCCTCACTCCGCAGGCTGCGGCGCGGTTTGACCGGTAATGCCGGCTCGTGAGCTTCCGTCGCGGCAATCAAAATCCCGGAAAGGAGAAACGAGATCGCGTCGACGATGATGGCGAAGGGCGCTGACACCAGCATGATCAGCAGGCCCGCCAGTCCGGGCGCGCCCGTCGCGACCGCCTGCTGAGCCACCTCCAGTTTCGCGTTGGCATCGGCCCAGTTGTCGCGTGGCACCAGCGATGGCACGTGGGCGGTGGAGGCCAGATCGAAGAAGACGGTCATCGCTCCCACGAGTCCAGCCACCATGAGAAGTTGCAGCAGGCTAAGGTGACCCAGTGCGAAGACCAGCGGGATCGACCCGAGCAGCACGGCGCGCACGAGGTCGGTGGCGACCAGGATCCGGCGCCGCCGAAGCCGATCGACCCAGACGCCCGCGAACAGCCCCAGAGCCGGCCAGGCGAGTGTGCCGGCAGCATTGAGAACGCCAACTTGTGCGGGCGAGGCCTGCAGAATCAGGATGGCTACCGTTGGCAGGGCCAGCACCGAGATCCGGTCGCCGGCGACGCTGATGGCGCGGGCGGCCCAGAAAAACCGAAAGTCGCGATACCGCAACGTACCAGACCATGTCAGCCGTTTGTGTTCCGGCTCGCGTTCGGTTTTCACCGAACGCAGCGTATCATGAGAGCCGAATAGATGGCGAATCCGCATCTGCGGCAGACGGCCAGCGCGCCCCCTCCCTTTAGCGCGTCCCTGAAATGGGGAACCGGCTATGAGGCGCTGCTTGCCCTGTCGATGTTTACCGGCGATGAACGGCAGGACTCCTACGACGTGGGGAAGGCCTGGTTCGTCAAGGCGCGGGCGGCGGCGTCCCCCCAGCTCGTCAAGGCAGTCCGTGCGCTGCTCGGTACGGATGGTCCGCGCTGGTTCCTCATGCTCGGGATGGTCCACGAGGCGGGCGGCGCCCATGACGTCGCGCGCCTCCTATCGCACCTGCGCGGCAGCCGCCCGGACGACGTCCTGACCGTGCTGATTGGTGGGCGCCTGCCAGCCCTACGGACCGGTGACGGCCGGTCACTCGTGAAGTCGGCGCTTGCCGGTGACTCGAAGGGGCAGCTGGCGCTCGCCGAGCGGAGCCACGCGGGAAGCCCAGCCCTGATTCGACGCTTGATCCAGCGCGGCGCGACGGAGGTCAAGCAGCTGACCCTCGACGTCATCGACCGGTTTAATCACGACGTCTTCAGTCCGATGGTGGACAACGCCGCCGCCCTCGAGGCCGACGTCAAGATCAAGGCGAAGGCGGCGCGGCGCATGTCCGCCCATCAGCTCGTCGACTTCGCAACTGGCGGGATTACCTACGAAGGCGAGGCCGGCATCGATCGGGTGCTGCTGGTTCCCTCGATCGTGACCCGGCCCTGGATCACCATCTCTGATTGGGACAGCACGAAGGTCATCTGCTACCGGGCCGCCCGGAGTGCGGAGGCGGCCGGCGGCGAGCCGGACCGTGACCTGGTACTCGTCTACCGAGCGCTGGGCGATGAAACGCGGCTCCGCCTCCTGCGTGAACTGGCGGCTGGCGATCGCCGTTTAGCGGAGCTGACGCAGGCCCTCGGCCTCTCCAAATCCACGCTTCATGGTCATCTGGCGGTGCTCCGGACCGCCGGGCTGATTCGGCTCAGTATCGGCGCGGACAAGAAATACGGTCTGCGACCGGGACTCCCGGACCTCAATCGCATTCTCGCCGAATACATCGGCCGAGCCTAGCACTCCGCAATCGCACGAGCATCCCGCCGCGGGACTCCGATCTTTGCCATCACGCGCTCGAACAAGTCGTAGGGCTGTGCGCCCATCACCAGGTAGCGGTCGGCGATGACGTGCGCAGGAATGCCATTGATCCCAAGCTCCTCAGCCTCGAGACGGCGCGCATCGAGGTAGTCGCCGAACCGGTCCGCGTCGACGGCGGCTTCCATGCCGGCGACGTCCACGCCAGCGCGTGCCGCGACATCCCGCAGGACCGTGATGTCGGAAACGTCGCGCCCCTCGTCCCAGTAGGCCTTGAGGAGCTCCTGGTGCATGGTGTCAAAGCGTCCCTGTTCGCGCGCGAATTCAGCCGCCTGCAAGGCTGGGCGGGAGTTGATCAGGCGGTCATGGTGGGTGAGATGGAGGCCCGCCGCCGAGGCCATCCGATCGACCCCCTCCTGGGCCCTCGCCATATAGGCGGCAGGGAGGACCTCGTCGCGCCTACGCCCTTCCGGCGGGATCTCCGGGTGCAGTTCGAACGGCACCCACTCGATCTCGACCGCGTATTCCCGGGCCAGCCGTGCGACTCCGACCGAGTCGATGTAGCAGAAGGGTCAGACGTAGTCGGAGTAGATCCGAACCGGCGTGGGCATGGATCGAGGATAGCCGGTACAATCCGAGTTAGCACTCGGTGATCGAGACTGCCAATCATGCTGGAGCCCACGCCGCTCGACGAGCGCAAGCAGCAGATCCTGAAGGCCGTCGTCTCCGACTACACCGTGACGGGGATGCCGGTCGGTTCTCAGGTGCTGGCGGCCAAGTACTTCATCGCGCTCTCCTCGGCGACCATCCGCAACGAACTGGCCGACCTGGTCGGAACCGGGTATCTGCAGCAACCGCACACTTCGGCCGGCCGCATCCCGACCGACCGCGGCTACCGGTATTTCGTCGACTTCCTCATGGATGCGGAGGCCGCCTCGCCCACGATTCGGCGGACCGTCAAACAGGAGTTCGAAAGCGCGCCGCGCAGCGTCGATGGCATCCTGGAGAAGGCGGCCATGGTGCTGTCCCAGGTCACCGAGAACGTCTCGCTGGTCACCGCTCCCGAGGTCAGCGAGTCTCGGATCAAGCACATCGACCTGGTCTCGCTCGAGCCGCAGTCGGTGCTGATCATCCTCGTGCTGGAGGGCAACCTCATCAAACAGCAGGTCGTCCATCTCGAGCGGGCCACCACCCAGGAGGACCTGAGCCGGATGGCCGCCATGCTGAACCAGAAGGTCAAGGGTCAAACCGCCGACGAGCTTTCTGGGCGCCTGGATCAGCTCGGCCCAGACCGCGCTGAGCAACGCCGGATCCTCGAGCGGCTGATCGAATCGATCACCACCCATCAGGCGCAGCGACAAACGGTGGTCCTGCATGACGGCGTGCGCAACCTGCTTCGCCACCCAGAGTTCGTTGAGGTTGGCCGCCTGGAAGAGCTCATGGAACTGCTCGAGCAGGGCGCCCAGCTGGCGAGCATCCTGCAGCAGGTGGAGTTCGACAAGGATGTCGAGATCGTCATTGGGCGCGAGAACACCAGCAGCGGGCTGCGCGAATGCAGCCTGGTGCTGACCACCTACAAGATGGCCGATCGGGTGCGTGGCACGATCGGGGTGATCGGGCCGACCCGCATGCACTACGGCCAGGTGGTGGCTCGCGTTCGGCTGGTGAGCCACGCTACCTCCGAGGTGCTCGCCCACCTCGGCAACTGATTCGTCGGCCTGGCCTATGGGTAAAAAGCAAGACATGCCACCTCAGCATCGATCCCCCGACATGCCGGAGCCAGGCGGGCAAAAGGGCCGCCCTGGCGTCGTCGACTCCAGGGCCAGCTCAGCCGTCGATGCCGAGCAGGGGGCGAGTCAGGTGCAACCCGGCGTCGATCACGAGCTGCAGGCGGCGCGCGACGAGGTGCAGGCGAACTTTGCGCGCTATCAGCGGCTCGCTGCTGACTTCGAGAATTACAAGCGGCGCACCCGCCAGGAGCTCGCCGACCGCACGCAGTATGCCAACGAGGAGCTGCTGCGCAAGCTGCTTCCCATCTTGGACAACCTGCGCCGCGCCCTGGACCATGCTCCCGAAGGCATCGACCAAAACTGGTTCGACGGTCTGCGGATGGTGGTACGCCAGTTCGAGGACACCCTCCAGGCGCAGGGCCTTTCGCCGATTCCGGCCGTCGGTGAAAAATTCGATCCTTCGCGGCACGAGGCAATTGCCACGGAGGAGACCGACGAGCACGAAGAGGGCACCATCGTCGAGGAAATGCAGCCCGGTTACCGGCTTCACGAGCGCGTGCTCCGTCCGACGCTGGTGAAGGTTGCTCACCCTCGCGCGTTAAAGTCCTAGCACCAACGTATGGCGATCAAGCGGGACTACTACGAGGTCCTCGGCGTTTCTCGGACGGCCACCGCCGAAGAGTTGAAGCGCGCCTATCGCAAACTGGCGCTCCAGTTTCACCCCGACCGCAATCCGAACGATCCGCAATCCGAGGCGCGTTTCAAAGAGGTCAACGAGGCCTACGAGGTGCTGAGCGACCAATCCAAGCGTCAGCGCTATGACAGCTTTGGCCATGCCGGCACCCAGGGGATGCCCGGTTTCGACTTCGGTGGCGCCGGGTTCGGCGGCATCAACGATATCTTCGACATGTTCTTCGGCCAGGCAGCCGCCGGACGCGGGCGGACCGGTCCGCGGCGGGGCGCCGACCTTCGACTCGACCTGCGGCTGACGTTCGAAGAAGCGGTTTTCGGCGTCGAGCGCGAGCTGACCATTCCACGAGCCGAGTCCTGCTCGGCCTGCCAGGGAACCGGCGCCGAAACGGGCACGTCGCCGCAGACGTGCCCGCAGTGCCGCGGCGCCGGCCAGGTGCGGCGGGCGACGCAGTCGATCTTCGGTCAGATCGTCAACGTCGCCACCTGCCCGCGTTGCAACGGCGAGGGCAAGGTCATCGAGAAACCCTGCCGGACCTGCGGTGGCAGCGGTCACCGCCCCGGCGAAAAGAAAGTGCGGGTCAGCATCCCGGGCGGCGTCGACGGTGGCTCGCAGATTCGCCTCACCGGTGAAGGCGAGATCGGTCCGCGTGGGGGCGCCGCTGGTGACCTGTACATCGTCATCCAGGTCAAGCCCCACGCGGTGTTGAAGCGAAACGGTACCGACGTCGTCTATGAGCTGCCCCTGAGCGTGGCACAAGCCGCCCTGGGCGATACGGTGGAAATCCCAACCGTGGACGGTCCCCAGCAGATCGACATTCCGCCAGGGACGCAATATGGAAAGACGATCCGAATCCACGGTCGTGGCGTCCCGCACGTGCGAACCGGACGTCGCGGCGACCAGCTGGTCTTTGTCCGAGTCGTGATTCCCACCAACCTGACCGAGGAGCAGAAGCAGGCGTTGCGCCAGCTGGGCGGCGTCAGCGGCAAACCGCAGCAGATCGAGAAGGGCTTTTTCGACAAGTTCAAGCACGTCATCGGGCTCGAGTAGCCACCTCTTAAGGTTCCGTAGACTAGGCGCGGTGTCGACGGCGTTTCGCATTGTCCTGTTGATCGCCGCGGCCGCCGTCGTGATCGCCCTGCTGATCGGGCCAGCCTGGCGCGGCAGCTTCTACCGGAGCTGGCTGCGGCCGCGCCTGGTCGCGCTCGGGGTGCTGATCGCGCTGCTGGCGGCCGGCGAGTACCTCTATCGCATCATCACCGCGATCAAGAGTCGATGATGGGGCGTTCCTTCCACGTCACCTTCGTCCGGAGCGGGAAGACGGTCGACGTGGCCGAGGACGAAGGCATTCTTGGCGCCGGGCTGCGGGCCGGCCTCCCGCTGGCCTTCGATTGCCGAAAGGGCCGCTGCAAGACCTGCATGGTCAAGGTTGATGGGATCATCGACCAGACTGATGCGTGGTTGATCAGTAACGAGGAGTTGGCGGAGGGTTACGCACTGATCTGCGTCGGCAAACCGCGCAGCAACCTTCGAGTCCACGCCTGATGCGCTTCACCATCATCGACCTCGTCATCGTGGTGGCGCTCGTGTTCGCCGTCAGCAGCGGCTATCGGCGCGGCTTCTGGCTCTCGCTGGCTCAGTACGCCGGGCTCGTTCTCGGTGTCGTCATTGGTGCCGCCCTGGCGCCGGTCCTGCTGGACGCGCTCAACCTTTCTGACGGGACCTTGCGTTCGCTGGTGGCGGTGCTGGTGCTGGTCGTGCTCGGCGCCGCCGGCAGCAGCGTGGGCTACTGGGTTGGCGAGCCGATCCGCCTCCGGCTGCTGGCGCGCCCGCAGAGCGGCCGGATCGACAGCATTGCCGGCGCCGTCTTCTCCGCGCTCGCGCTGCTCTCGGTCTCCTGGTTCCTCGGGCTGAGTCTTGCCCGGGTTCCCACGCCCCAGGTGGCGAGCGCGATCCAGCGGTCAGCCATCCTGCGGACCCTGGATTCCGTGTTTCCCAAGCCGCCCGCCTTCCTGGCGCGGGTCGAGGCGATCATCGCGGGTGTCAACTTCCCGGCCGCGTTCGCCGGGCTGGAGCCGATTGCCCCATCTCCCCAGCCGCTTCCAGCCTCGGTCAATACGCCCGGAATCCAGGCCGCCGCCTCGGAGACATTGAAGATCCGGGGCCTCGGCTGCGGTGGCATCGTTTTCGGCAGTGGTTTCCCGGTCGGTCCCGGCATGGTGTTGACGAATGCCCACGTGGTGGCGGGCACGCAGGGGACGACAGTGCTAAATGCCAGCGGGCGCGGCCTGAGTGCGCGGGTCGTCCTCTTCGACCCCGGACGTGATGTAGCCATCCTCTACGTGCCGCGGCTCGCCCTGGTGCCCCTCAGCCAGGCGGCCGCGCACCCTGGCACCCAGGGGGCCGCGATCGGCTACCCAGGTGGTGGCGGCGAGCAGGTGAAGCCCGCGGTGGTCAACCGCCAGGTGAGAGCGGAGGGCCGTGACATCTACGGACAAAACCTGGTGGTGCGGAGCATCTGGATCACGCAAGCCGAGGTCCAGCCGGGGAACTCGGGCGGACCATTGGTGGACCTCGACGGCAATGTCGTGGGCGTCATCTTCGCCGCCTCCACCAGCCAGCCGGGTCAGGCGTACGCGCTGACCGACGCCGAGGTGCAAGCGGATATCGATCAGGCCCAGGGACGGACCGAGGCGGTCTCGATCGGCCCCTGCGCCATGTAGGCGTCTAAGGGCTGGACTGCGGCGTCGGCGTCGGAACGTTCTGCTGGCCCTGGATCGTCATTTCGCCGGAGATCAGGAAGGGCCCCCGGCTGTTCTCACGGATGAAGCCCATGGTGACCATCATCAGCATCGTGAAGACGGTCATCAACATCAGGATTCGCTGCTCGCCACGCCGCGCCGTGCCCCAGACCACACCCGGCAGGCCGCGCAGGTACCAGACCACCGCGGCGATCGCGATCAGCGTGTAGAACATCAGCGCCAGCACCTTCCAGGGAATCATCGACCCCAAGGGATTGATCAGGCCGCCTTCCCAGAAGGGGCGGTTGAGGCCCGCGGCGGCCACCGTCTCATAAGAGAAGCCGAGGGCGTAGGGCTGGGCCGCGAGCAGCGTCGTCAACACCATCCCGACCGCCAACAGTTTCAGGATCCCCGACCCCCGCGCCTCGTCGGTTCGTAATCGACGGGCGAAATAGAGGGTGGCGGTGAGGAACATGATCCCGAGCAGGGTGATCTGCCAGAGGAAGACCGGGCTGAGCGAGCCGAACATCATCTTGTACCAGCTGTCATAGCTGTGCAGCTGGACCTCCTTGGCATAGGAGTAGCCGACCACGGGCTGGAGCAGCGTCATGGACACGCCCCACAGCAGCCCAAAACTCCCGGCCCAATCGTAGAACCGCCTGTCCTCGGCGGTTTTTGCCCGAAGGTAGCGGATGGCGCAGAAGCCGCCGAAAGCGAAGCCGATATAGGCGAGGTTGCCGACCGTCCGATGCACCGTCAGCGGGTACGACGTCGGGTTCAGGGCGAGCCGGACGGGATTCTGAGGGTTGCTGGGCGTCAGCATGTAGCTGGCGATGACGTCGATCATGTAGACCTGCAGGAAGGAGGCGACCGCCAGCAGGCCGCCGATCGCCATGTGCACGCCTTTGAAGGCGCGCATCGGTTGCCAGGTGTAGTACCAGAGATAGGCGAGGCTGACTTGCAGGACGAAGGTCCAGGCCTCGATGAACAGCGGCCACCACCCGATCGTCACGATCGTGGTCCAGAAATGACCCCAGAAGCCGACGAGCAGCACCGTGATCAGCAGGATCGCGATCGTGGAGCTGACACTGAAGTAATAGGTGATGAAACGGCCCAGCCCGTGGGCGAGGCGGTCGTAGTTGCGACGCTGCCGGACGTAGCCGAGGAACTCGATCGCCGGCCCCAGCTCAGCGGCACCGCTGACGAGCCCCGCGATCAAGATGTGCAACGAGAACAGGCTGCCGATCGCGATCTGGGCGCCGACGATGTTGCGGCCCTGGGGGGCCTGCGCCGGCACCTGCGTCTGCAGCGCGTGGAACGCCGGGGCGATCAGGGCGAGCAGGGCGCTCACAGGTTAAAGAGCCGGCCTGAGCCGAGCAGGGTCAGGATGACGACAAACAGCACCGCAAAAGCGCCGGGCACCATCACCGCGGGACGTTCGAAGGGGTTGCGCTCGGGGCCGCGATCGATGAACGGCAGCGCGAGCAGGAGCAGCACGCCGCCGGTCGGCAGGACGAGCACCAGGGGGATCAGCTGTTGCGGCACCAGTACGAGGAGTTCATCGAGGGGCAGGAAGAACCATTCGGGCACCGGGGTGTAGTTCGTCGTCGCCGGATCGGCGATCGCCTCGAGCGGCGCGCCGATCGCGACCGCCAGGATGAAGACGACGACGACCAGCGCCGCCGAGACGATCCCATCCTTGAAGGTCTGATGAGGATAAAAGTCCTCGGTCTGCAGGGGCGCGGCCCAGAGCTCCTCGGAGGGCGCGGCCGGATAGGGTGGCTCGATCGGTCGCTGGGCGGGCGCAGGCGGAACGTCGACCCCTTCGCGGCTCTTGTATGCCCCGCGATAGTTGATGTAGGAGCCGAACTCTCCATGTTTGCGAAGCAGGGCCAGGTGGGCGCCGATCAGCGGAAACAGGATGGCGGGCAGCAGCCACACGTGGATACCGAAGGTCCGACTCAACGTGATCGGCCCCATCGTGTCGGCGCCGCGCCAGAGAGCGCGGAGGAAGGAGCCGATGAACGGGGTGTAGGCGGCAATGTTGGTCACCACAACCGCCGTCCAGTAGGCCGCCTGGTCCCAGGGGAGAAAGGCGCCGGTGATCGCCATCCCGAGGACGAGGACGAACAGCCCGACGCCGGTCACCCAGTTGAGCTCACGCGGACGCTTGTACGAACCGGAGAAGAACGTGCGCACCATGTGCAGGCCGATCACGAACAGCAGGATGTACGCCGACCAGAGGTGGATCCCTCGGACGATGGCGCCGAAGGCGTCGTGCTCCTTGAGGTAGTTGAGGCTCTGCCAGGCCTCGGTCACGGACGGGACGAACAGCAGCGTCAGGAAGATGCCGGTGATCAGCTGAAGGATGATCAACACCAGCGTGGCGCTGCCCAGCGTGTAGAACCAGGCGCCGCGGACCGGCACCGCCTCGTAGAGTCCCTTTCGCAGCAGGCTGCGAATCGCGGTTCGCTCATCGAACCAGTCGTAGGCGGCGCTGAGCCGGCGGCGCACTCAGATTTCCTCGGTAAAGCGGTTCTCGACGAAGAGCGTGGTGCCGTCGATGCGATGGACGTACTGGGGCAGGGGCTTCGGCGGTGGGCCGCCCACGTTCGCGCCGTTAATGTCATACAACCCGCCATGACAGGGGCAGAGGAACTGGTGCAAGGTTGGGTCCCAACGCACCGGGCACTGCATGTGCGTACACACGTTGGAGAAGACCTTCGTGTTATCCCCGCTCTTGACCACATACACCGCGAGGTTGGCCTCGGCTGCTGTCCACGCGTCGAGGGGAAAGGAGACTTCGAACTTGGTCGGCTCGCCGTCCGGGACGCCCGAGATATCGCCGACTTTCCGCCAGACGGCCTGTTGCTGGCGGAAGAGCGGAGAAATCAAGAACCCGACGATCGGGATGCCCAGCAGCACGGCGACCACGGCGCCCGAAACCTGGGTCCCCAGGACACCGAACTGACGGCGGCTCAGCCGCCGCGGGTCACGATGCGCCATAACGAATGAATCCGTAGAGGACGCCCGCGGTGCCCAGCACGATGACGAGCAGGACCACCGTCACGGCGCCGCCGATCAGCCAGAAGGTGAGAGGAGTCTGACCGCGCGCCTGGCGAAACCAGCGCACCAGCCCAAAGGCGACGATGCCGACGAAGAGCAATGTGATGCCGATCATGACGGCCGAGATCAGCGCCAGGTAGAAGAAGGTCTGCAGCGAGCCCATTACGGATAAAAGCCTTTCGACGGGGCCTGGAAGATCCCGTAGCTGTCCGACTCCTTCATGACGCCGTAGATGGTGTAATCGCTGCGCGCGGTCGTCCGGATGACGCCCATCAGTAGGAACAAGAGCAGCGCGCTGGCACCGGTCACGGCGAGCGTCACCTGGCTGGAGCGCCGAAGATCCTGGGTCCGAGTGCGCGCTCGGGGCCGCGAGATGAGCCAGTGGAGGAGGCTCAGCAGTACCGCAGCGCCGAGCGCCAGGTAGCGCAACCAGAACATGCCTTTCGGATAGAGCGCGGCCGGCGCCATCGTGATCAGCGATGCCACGGCCACTAAAACGGTGAGGATGGGCCCGGCCGCCGTCGATCGGGACTGCCAGAAGTAGAGGTTGCTGCCAACCAGGAGGATCGCGATGAAGGTCGCCTGCACCAACCAGAGCCAGGCGAAGGGCCCCTCAAGCGAGTAGTGGAACGCGCCGGGAGAGGCCTGCTTGATGCTTTCCACGAAGACCGCTCCCAGCATCACCTGGACGGCGAGCGTGACGAACCCCACCACCAGGCTGGTGCGCGCCGCCCAGTGGAAATAGAGGCGGTTGGCGGGCAGGCGGCTGGCGGCCGCATACACGGCGGCCACCGCGGCGATGAAGAACGAAGCCCACGACAGGTTGCCGACGAAGCGATGGCCGAGCTCGGGCCAGTAGGAGGGATTGAAGAAGGCGCTCGTCCCCTGACCGGCCCGCGGCGTGAGGAGATAGCTATCGAGGGCCACGATGATGAAGAGAAAGATGTGCTCCGTGGCGGCCGTGGCGTAGCCGATCAGGATATGAGCTCCCTTGCGCAGCCGGAAGCGGTCCCAGCGGAGGTTGTAGAGGAGGATCCCGCCCAGTGTCAGGAACCAGATGCTGAAGGCGACCACCGCCGGCCAGAAGAAGAGCGTGATGAGCGTCACGAAGAATGTCGGGTAGAGCGCCGTCAGGACGATGACGGCGAACCCGCCCAAGGTGGCGCCCAGGCTGAAGATCTTGAGGTTGACGTTGCCCAGGGAGCGGGCTAGCCGTTCATACCGGGGGTCCTCTCGGCGGAGGCCGATCCACTCGTAGGTCGGCCCCAACACGAGCGCGCCCATCGTGAAGGAGCCAAAAATGATGTGGATCAGGAAGAAGGTGCCGACGGCCCAACGGTTGGTGATGAAGGGCAGCTGGATCCCCGGCTGATTGATGGAAGACGAGGATACGCGGAGGCCGCCAATCGCCATCGGGCGGTCAGTCCGCTTCGAGGACGCGCTGGCCGAGGCGACCCGTTAGGCCCGCGGCGCCCACGAGGAAGCCGAAACCGCCGAGCAGCGTCTCCCAGGCCAGCAGGTTGGGCTGGCCGCCGAGCGCGCCCACGAGCGATTCGTGCAGGTAACTGAACGGAAGGAGGCGCGACACGGCGAGCAGCGCCGGCTCGGTCAACGCGGTGAAGACCCCGGACAAGAACAACAGCGGCAGCAGAACGATGAAGACGTAGAGCATCACCTCGCCGGGCGAGTCGGAGAGCGTGCTGGCGACAGCGCCCATCAAGTTGCCGATCAGGAGCACTCCGACAGTGCTCAACACGAGTGCCGGCCACCAGGTGGCTTGCGACGGGTGTCGAAGTGCGATCAGCACCAGCACCGAGGTGAGCTGCAGCAAGTCGATGACCGCGTTCGTCGAGAGGCGCTCGATCAACAGCCGCCCCGGCGTAACCGGCAGCGTTCGATAGCGCAGGGTCAGACCGCTCTGGCGCTCGCGGGTCAAGACCGCGCCCGCCCCGAGCGCTCCAATGATCGCGATCAGCATCGTCAGGGTCACGGCCGCGTACACGGGCGGCGCGGCGATCACGAGCGGGACACCAAAAACAAGCGGAAAGGCGAGCTTGATCACCAGCGCGCTGCGCCGCTGGGCAAACTCCACCAGCTCTCGCTGCCAGATCGTCCCGGCCAGCATCATCAGCGCGCCCCGGTGTGGAAAGGCGCGCGTGTCATCAGCGCGCCCCGGTGTGGAAAGGCGCGCGTGTCATCAGCGCGCCCAGGTGTGGAAAGGCGCGCGCGTCATCGATCAACCGCCGGCAACGCGACGCCGGTCAGCTTCAGGAAGACATCGCCGAGGTGGGGCCGGCGAACCCGCATGTTGCTCACCAGGTCCGCGGTGCCGTTGAGCACCGCCAGCACCTGCGCCGGGTTGGCGCCGCGTGCCAGGATGATGTGCACCGTATCGCCCTCGACGTTCGCCGCCTCGACGGCGGCCAACGCGCGAAGGCTCTCCAGGCTGATCGGAGAGTTCATCTGAAGCTGGATTTCCTTGGACCCGGCGACCTCCGTCAGCAGTTCGGGGACGTGGCCCTCGCGAACCAGCCGGCCATCGTGCAGGAAGATCACGTAGTCACACAGCCGCTCGGCGAGGTGCACGTCGTTGGTCGCCAGGACCACCGCCGTGCCGGTCAGGCTGAGCAGCTGAAGCCGCTCGATCAGGTCGAGCTCGGCGCGATAATCGAGGGCAAGCGTGGGCTCATCCAGCAGCAGGATGGATGGGCGGTGCACCAGCGCCTCGACGAGGTTGAGCTTTCGCTTCATCCCCAGCGAGTACTCGACGACCAGCTGGTCGCGGGCGTCCCACAGGCCGCACCACCGGAACAGCTCGTCGAGCCGGTCGCGGGCGAGCTGATCGGCGAGCCCGAACTGGTGCGCGAAGAACCAGGCATTTTGGTAGCCGGTCATCTTGTCGAAATGCGCCGGCTGGTCGAGCATGACCCCGAGCCGCCGCCGCACCGTCGGGTCATGTGGATTCGCGTTGCCGAACCAGCTGACCTGCCCGGCCGTCGGCGTCGCCGCGGTCGCCAGCATGCGAAGCAGGGTCGTCTTCCCCGAGCCGTTCGGTCCCATCAAGCCCATGACCTCACCGGCGGCGAGCTTGAGCGTGATGTCGAAGACGCCCTTACCTCCGCGGAAGGCGCGCGTCAGGCCGGTCGCGATCAGCGGGCTAGGCTCGGAAGCCGTATCGGCCTTCATGAAAATCGCCGGTCTCGATCCACTTCTGGATGACGACATCCATAACCTTTGTCGTGACCCGCTCCTCGCCGAGCGCCTGGGCGTTGCCCTCGACCGCGGCCATCACCTGTCCTTTGACAAACGGCGGCATGTTCTCGAGCCGCTTCTCGGCATCCGCTTCCCAGGGCATCTGTGGGCCCTTCTCCTGCAACGCCTGCGAGACTTCGTCCCACATCTCGAACTTGACGTCCATCGCTTCGGGGGTGATCACCGGGCCGAGCCCCTTCTTGGCCGCCGTCCACTCGACCCGCCAGCGACTCAGCTCCCGGCAATAGGAGGGCAGGTTGGCGAGCCGTGCCTCCGCTTCGGGCGACCAGGAGAAATGATGCTCGAACGTTTTGGGGCTGAGCGGGTGTCCGTAGCCGATCTTGATCCCCAGCCGCTCGAGGAAGGCGGCATTGATCGCCTCGGAGGTTCGCGCCGCCCGGGATTCGGCGGCGTGCTGGGCGAGCTCGCGGGCGCGTGAGGGGTCGAACTTTTCCTCGGCGCGGATCTCGACCTCGTTGAGTCGTCGGACCCCATCCTCGGTCCAGCCCGGTGACGGCTCGCGCGGGCTGGCGCCGTTCCCGTCCGGATGTCCATGCACTTTCATGGCGGCTTTTACCACCTCGGGTGCGTGCGCCTTGAGCGCCTGGTCCATCATCATCCGGGCGTCCACGAGCCCGCCTTCGACGACATCGCGCGTGATCGTTTCGGCGCGGATCTTGCGCGCGAACTCCTCGACTTTGGTGCGGGCCATCATCCGCATGAAGCCGCCCGGCACGCGCTCCATACGCGCGGCTGCCTCGTCGGTCCAGGTTAGCGGCGCCTCTCCCGCCGGCTTGGGCGCCGCGGGCACTGTGTCGCTGACAACCTCCGCGACCGGCCCGTAGGCCTCGTCCAGGTTGGCGTCGGCGAAGTCTCGGGTGATGCTGGGAAGCCGCTGCACCCGGGCGATCTTTTCGATGCGCGCCTTCACGCGGCGCCGCTCGTACCCCTTGGGGACGCGGTTGAGAATCTCCTTGGCTTCAGCGGTCCACTTGACCTTGAAGCCGTCGAACGCCTCCTCCTCCTCGGTGCCTCCCTCTCTGGTGGCGGCCGCGGCAACGGCGGCCTTGTCAACCGGCTGGAAGCTGGTGCCCGCGCAGACCGGGCATTCCTGCGGCTTTTCTACCCGCGCCGGTCGCCCGCACCGGCGACAGATCCAGGTGGCGGAGCTCTCGCCGCCGTTCATCGCGGCCTTCGCCCGAGATGGTTCGACACCCATCGCGCGGGCCGCGTGCTCGGGCATAACCTCGGACACCGCGAGGTCGATGATCGATGAGCTGATCACGGAGTGCCCGCGCTCCATCGCGTAGCGGCAGATGGCCGTGCGGGTGATCGCGCGAAAGGCGGCGGGAACCCGCTCCATGCGCGCTTCAGCCTCCTCCGTCCACGTCACGCTCGCCTCCGCCTGCACGTCGACGGGCGGCACGAAGGTGCGGCTCGACAGCAGGACGCTGACGGGCGCCAGACGGAGCAGGTTGTCGGTGTTGCTCCCCAGGTCCATCTGGGCTGCCGAGTGGACGCCGATGCGCCCGATGACCAGCAGCCAGGGGGGGTCCTGGCGGACGTACTGCAGGACCTTCTTAAAGGCCTTGCCGTCGAAGAGCGTGGTCTTGATCTCGATCCCCTCGTCGCGCGCTACGGATTGGGCCACCCGCAAGTGGGACTCGTAGATCTTGGCGAGGCCGGTGTCGATGATCTCTTCGTGCAGCTGTTCCTGCTCCTTGAACCGGAACACCTTCGATGCTTCAGCCGAGAGCACGTCGACGATGCCGTTGAACATCGCGTAGTGGAGGTATGGGTCGTAGACCGAGACGGCTTCGACCTGCTTCTCGAAAACACGCGCGAGGTCGATCGCGGTCCGCAACCCGGCGAAGGACTGGGGACTGCCGTCGATGGCGACCACGATCCGGTTGGAGGCATCGTCTCGAAATGGATGGATCTCCCGCACCACGAGGGTGTCGACGCGGATGCGGCGGACCACGCGGTCGGTCACGCTGCCGACCATGCTGTCCTTGACGGCGCCCATGCCGAGCGCCCCTAGCACGACCAGGTCGTAATCCGATGCGGCGACGTCGTCGACCAGGCATTCCCAGTTCTTGCCGTCGAACGTCTTGTACTCGAACGGCAGGCCGGCGCGATCGCAGGCGGCCTTCATGACGTCGAGGTAGGAATCGGAAATGAGCTGCAGGCCGCGCGTGATCAGGGAGTCGTGGATCTTGCGCTGGCGCTCGAGCTCCTGCTCGTGCTGGTACTCCTCCGGCAGCGTGTACTCCATCTGTTTGAAGCGCACGTCGTGCATCCGGGCGGCGTAGACGTGGCTGCCCACCAGGGTCGCCTTCGTGACGCCGGCCAGCCGGACCGCCACCTCGATGGCGGCGTTGGAGTGGTCAGAGTTATCAAGGGGGACGTAGATCTTCCGGTACACCGGCGGCTCCCTCCCATACAGCGGCGTAATGCCCTGACTTGATATTGGCAGACCGGGACAAGCTGCGCAATTAGGGCGCCATTCGATGATATCGAGCAGGAGGCCTAAGTTACCGCAAAATTCCCCAGCTGCCGTTCCAGGATTCGCCCGGCTGGAGAACGAGCAACCCGTCGCGGTTGCGGAACGCGTTCGGAGCGCAGGTCATCGGTTCGATCGCGATGCTCCGCCGCCGGCGGGCCACGTCCGGGATCGCATCGGGCGTGAAGACCATCAGGAACTCGTAGACGAGCTCCATCCAGAGCGTGACCCGCGGATCGCCTCCCGGAGCCTCGAGATGAACCCGGACCAGCCCATCGCTGTCCGGAATCAGATTTGCGAACGCCGTATCCATGCTTAGGGACCCGATCGGACGCAGTTCAAGGAAGTCGAAGGGCGTCCCGCGATTTGGTAATAGGCGACCCGTCGGGATCAGCCGGTCGTTGGCCTCGAGCCGCAGCAACGCCGGCATTTTCAGCAGGGCCTGGTCGATCAGGGTGCCCACCGTGATGTAGGGATGATGGCCGGCACCAAAGGGGGCAGCCTGCCGCCCGAGGTTTTTCGCCGTCGTTTGGATGGTCAAGCCGGCGGCCGAAAGCCGGTAGTCGACGTCAAAGCGAAGGGTGAAGGGGTAGCCATCCTGAGGATCGAGGACGAGCGACATCAGCACATGGTCCTCGGCCTGGTGGAACGCCGTCCACTTCATCCACCGCGTGAGGCCATGTAGCGCGTTGTGCCGGGCCGGTTCGGTGAGCGGCGTCTGATATAAGGTGCCGTCGAATTCGTACTGGCCGTCCTCGATCCGGTTGGGCCAGGGGAGGAGCACCTGGCCGCGTCCGATCGGGCAGATCTCATCCTCCCCATACCCATCGATGACGTCACGCCCGCCGACTGTGTAAGCGCGCAGCCCCGCTCCCACTTCGGTCACCACCGCGCGCTGATCTCCGGAGGTCAGGACATGTTGCTGTCCTGAAGGTGGGTTCACAGACACTGCGACTGGATAATAGGGTGGTGGCGCGCTTGAAGCTCTCCCTCTTTGGGCTTCCCCGTGATGAGCTGGCCAGTACCGTGGACGGCGAGGTCCCGGAGTGGATCGAGCGCCTGTACGAGAGTTACGGCACGAGCGCCGACTCCGCGCCGGCGAGCGCATCGGTGCTGGCGCTGGGGGAATCCCTCGTCTACCGGCTGCGCAAGCTCTCCGTGCTGCTCAAGAAGATGGAGGGGCTCGGCTGGTCGATCAAACCCGGCCGCTGGGATCTCCTCGCCAGCACCGACCTGGGTGAGAGCGAGGCCCAGGCGCAACTGGAGGCTGAAGGCGTCTGGCTGATCGCCCGCCAGCACGCGCCGGTGGACAAAGAGGGCAATGTCCTCTGGTCACACGGGTTGCTCTCATAGCTGGCACCACGCTCGCCGAAGAGACCGTCGACGCCGATCCACTGCAGCAGTTCGACGCCTGGTTTCGCGACGCGGTCGCGGCGGGTGAGATTCTTCCCGAGGCGATGACGCTCGCGACCAGCACACGAGTCGGCGAGCCCTCCGCGCGGATGGTGCTGCTGCGAGGTGTCGACGAGCGCGGCTTCGGCTTCTTCACCAACTACGACAGCCAGAAGGGACGCGACCTCGCGCAGAACCCGCGCGCGGCGCTGATCATGTACTGGCCGAAGCTCGGGCGGCAGGTCCGCGTCGCCGGCGCAGTCGTCAAGCAGTCGCCCGAGGAGTCGATCGCCTATTTCCACAATCGCCCGCTGGCCAGCCAGCTCAGCGCCTGGGCGTCGCCACAGAGCAGCGTGATTCGAAACCGCGCCGTGCTCGAGGACGCGGTGGCCGCTCTGGCGGCGAAGTACGAAGGCACCCTGGTGCCGCTGCCGCCAAACTGGGGCGGCTATCGGGTGCGTCCGCAGACGATCGAGTTCTGGGCCCATCGCGACAACCGCCTCCACGACCGGATCCGCTACTTGCGCGACCCAAAACGCGGCTGGCGCATCGAACGGCTGGCTCCGTAAAGACGAAGCCCCGGTGGTTGCACCGGGGCTGTCTCGTTCGTCCTCCCCCGCTCGCGGAGGGAGGGCAGGGTGGCGTCTCCTACTTATTCCGGTAGGCGATCAGCGCGGCGTCGAAGTTGTGGCTCGCGTCGTAGCTGCCGGCGGCGACCAGCCGCATGCCAGCCTTGATGTCGGTGAGCGTACCGGCCTTCCGCTGGTGCTTGCCGGTGATCTCGAAATACTTGGTGCTGCCGTTGACGGTGAGCTTGACGTCCTTGCCGTCGCGGGTGCGAATCGTGATCACGTTGCCGTTGACGCTCTCGACCTTTCCGGCGACGTGCGCGCGGCCGATGTGAACACGCTTCGCGTAGAGTTTGCCGTCGCGCTCCTCGAAGCGAACCCTAACGTGGCTGTTGATTTCGATCTCCGACCAGGTCGCCTTCTCATTGCGACCCTTGACCACCACGGTGGCATCGGTCCGCAGGAACGTCTTGCTGCCCGCCTTCGCATTCTTGACGGTCACCTGGGTGGCGCTGATCGCCGTGACCGTGCCGCCGAAGACATCCTTCGCCGCCGGCCGCTGCGTCTTGGCCGGGTTCGCCGCCGCCGTTGCCGCCGGTGCCGCCATAGCGCCCGTGGCAAGCACGCCTGCCAGAACGCCCGCCGCCACGATTCCTGCGAATACCTTGCCGATCATTTCTGTACGACCTCCTGTTAGTTCGACGAGTTCGACGACGCCAGTGTCGCGCCGCCGGATGAGACCGTCAGCGGCCTCTGCTTAGACAGCGCTGAGACCCTCGGCGAGCCTGATCTTTACGGCAATTAGCCGGTTCGCGACTATTCCTCGGCCCCGATTTGACAGTCGAGTTAATGTCTGCGAAAGAGGGGATGCCTGTTAGGTCTGCCGTAGCCTTGCGGCCGTATCGTCGGCCGCAATGGATCCGGCTGTCTCGCTCCATCTGGCCGAGCCGGACTTTCCGAGTGACGACCAGGACGGTGCCCTCGCGGGCCGCGACTACGGCCCAATCACCCCGCTCCTCAACGACGACACGATCAGCGAGGTCATGGTCAACGGTCCGAACC
>WNFX01001346.1_pt1 | contig 25348 bp, 24 predicted proteins | sample 5400111 | NCBI WGS metagenome assembly WNFX01 (sample SAMN13153363, study PRJNA577476) | soil metagenome | isolation source: 40 cm soil or saprolite under grassland replicate 1 | place: USA:California | collected 2016-06-15
ATTCTTTGATTGGCAGGCAATACACCTTCGGCTTTCATATCCAGGCCAACGGTGGTTGCCTGAGCATTTGTCGCTTGAATAATACCGCTTACGATCTCGCCTACCTGGCGCTCGAAGTATTGCATTTGATTCGAACGTTCAGCTTCACGAATACGCTGTTGAATGACCTGGCGCGCGGTCTGCGCGGCAACACGGCCGAAATCCGCGGGCGTGGTTTCGACAATGACCATATCTCCAAGCTGCGCCTCGGGGTTTACTTGGCGCGCTTCTTCCAGCAAGACTTCGGTCTTTGGCTCCTGTACGTCTTCCACCACTTCCTTCTCAGCAAAGACCATCACCTTGCCAGTATCAGGGTCAATTTTAGCTTCTACATGTTGTGCTGTGGACGCGTTGACAGCCCGCCGATAAGCCGAAACCATGGCGGACTCAATGGCTCCGAGGATGATATCCTTCGAGAGTTGTTTTTCTTCCAACACTTCGTTGAAAGCCAGGGCGAACTCGTTCTTTGGCATGCTAACTGCTCCGTTACTCCTATTACAAGCAGAAAAGTGGGGGTTGCCCACTTCTCAGTGCGTGCGGTAATCAATTCGTAGAGTAGTATTCTAGCATAGGCGATAAAAACATGCAAGATATAATACACATCATGTTGCAAAGAAATCTTGAAAAAGCTGCACTACGCGGTGAACCATCCTATGTTTGGCGAGCGGGACAACAACGCAGGCTGGAGATGATTGTCAATGCCGCGGGGGAACGCATCAAAGGGTGCATTCTGGAAAATGGTTGCGGGGTTGGGATGTATGTTGAGCACCTCTCCTCTTTTGGAGGGAAAGTCATTGGATTGGAATATGACTTCGAGCGCGCAGCAGAAGCGCGGACTCGCTCTCTATACATTATCAACGCTGCAAGCGAATCTCTCCCGCTTCCATCCTCGACTTTTGATCTGATCCTCAGCCATGAGGTGCTGGAACACGTACGAGATGACCGCGCCGCGCTCTGCGAAATAATCCGCGTCCTCCGAAGTCCCGACCCCGCGTCGGGGAAGCCCGGCGGACGAGCCGTTATTTTTGTTCCAAATCGCGGTTATCCTTTTGAGACACATGGGATTTATTGGAAGGGGAAATATTATTTTGGAAATAAGTTATTCGTGAATTATCTGCCGCGCGCTTTGCGCGACAAACTTGCTCCACATGTCCGTGTATATTCAAAGCGCGATCTACAGAAACTATTTGAAGGTTTGCCAGTTAAATTTATTGAGCGCAAGATTATCTTTGGCGCGTACGATAATATCATTGCAAGATTTGGATCATTGGGAAAAGTCTTACGTAGCATATTACAGTTTTTAGAAAAAACACCTTTGAAGATATTTGGTTTATCTCATTTTTGGGTTGTGGAGAAACTTTAGGAGCGAACATGATAGTGATCACGACAAAGGCCGAATTGATCAACGCTCTCACAGACGCAAATCAACGCGTTATCAACTGGTTCACAGAAATTCCTGTCAGCGATTTTTTCACACGACAAGGCGAAGCCTGGTCACCTTCAGACAATATAGATCACCTGATCAAATCACATAAACCTCTTGCAAAAGCGTTGAGGCTGCCAAGAATCACTCTGCAAGCCATGTTTGGTAAACCTCAAAAATCATCCATGTCTTATGAAGAGCTTTGCCAAATCTACCGTGATGAAATCACCAAAGGCGCACAGGCATCCGGGCGCTACCTTCCTAACCAAGAAAATCCTGGTGAACATGTTGAAGAGAAAAAGAAGGATTTATTGGATCAATTTTCAAAAGCCAGTGCCGAGCTTGTCTCGGTTCTTGAAAAGTGGGATGAAAGCGAATTGGATCAATACCTGTTACCTCATCCAATACTTGGAAAACTAACAATTCGAGAAATGCTTTACTTTACGATCTATCATAATCTGCGCCATGCCAGTCAAGAAGGGGATTAATCAATGCACTTGATACGGAACTTCAGTGATGATAACACCTTTTTTATTCAATAACATAAAGCGCAGCCAGAAAGCCGTCTGAGTATGCAATAAATTGTGCCACCAGTGCTTTGGAATGAATTGGGGCACAATAATTGTCAACCGTTCATTGGGTTGTAAGATCGCGCATAGCTCACTCACATATTCCAAGAAAGGCTCAAGAAAGGTGCGGTAAGGAGAATCAATGACAACCAGCCGCGCCCCTTTGCCCCACCAACTCCACTTGTGCTGCAGTTTTTCGGTTTGTTCCGGATCAATCGAAACATGCACAACAGTCACATCATCTGAGAGGGATAAGGCATAGTCCAGAGCTTCGAGCGTGCCCTGATGGATTGCGGAAACAGGCATAATCACCCGGTGCCGCTTGGCGGGAGGAGGCTGCCCATAATGTTCCAAAGAAAGATCGTGAGCCAAAGACGCGTAATGGCGGTGAACGGCATAGAAACTGATCACAATTGTAGGAAGAAGTAACACAATGATCCATGCGCCGTCAGCAAACTTCGTGATGGCGAAAATCAATGTGACGATACCAGTCGTGACAGAGCCAAGGCCATTAATCGCCAGCTTCCAGCGCCAGCCTGGATCATAGGGATGCAGCCTCTCTTTCTCGGAAAGCTGCTTGTCTGGGGGGCGCCGGTTATGCCACCAATGACGCGCCATCCCTGCCTGTGAAAGGGTAAAAGAAAGAAAGACACCCACCGCCCAGAGCGGAATGAGGGCAGTCACACTGGCATTGAAGATAATGATAAGAAATGCAGCAATCGCCGCAAGGGTGGCAATTCCGCGTGAGAAAACTAGACGGCTGCCGCGATAGGTCAATTGGCGGGGTAGATATCCATCTTGGGCAATAATGGCACTAAGGGCTGGGAAACCTGCAAAGGCGGTGTTCGTTGCTAAAATCAGAATGATGGTTGTGGCTGTTATCGTGCCCAAATAAAGCAATCCACGATTCCCAAATGTTGTGCGAGCGAGTTGCGAGATCACTGTTTCAAACTCGGAAGGAACTGCCCCGATTATTCCAAGCAGATAGACAATGCCCAGGAAGAGCACACCTAAGATAGTAGACATCCAGATCATTGTCACCACAGCATTGCGTGTGCGAGGTTCTCTAAAGGATTTCACGCCGTTCGCAATCACCTCAACCCCAGTAAGGGCTGTCGTGCCATTAGAGAAGGAGCGCAGCAGCAAAAAGAGAGTCACTGGTTCGATATGAAGAGTCTCTATTTGTGGTGGATTAGTAACAACGCCAAGCGTTCCACTTAGATATCGAATGAAACCGACAGCTACTGTCAGCGTCGTCATACTTAGAAAGAAATAAGTAGGTAGGGCAAATATATTCCCTGATTCCTTTACGCCGCGCAAGTTGGCGACGGCAATCAGTCCTAGCAAACCCACGGAAATCCATACTCGAAAAGGGAAAAGGTTAGGGAAGGCCGAAACGATCTGGGCCACGCCCGACGCTACGGTGACAGCAGCCAGTAGGATATAGTCCATCATGAGGGCCGCGCCAGCCACCAGAGCGGATGCGATTCCTAAGTTTTCCTTCACGACCGTGTAGGCGCCACCCCCACTTGGGTAGGCTTGAATAGTTTGTAGATAAGAGATGGTGACAATGGCAAGCAAAGCAGTGATGATCAGAGAAATGGGGAAGGCATAGCCAAACGCTTGTGTCCCTGCAGCAGCCAGGATGACAAGCGTCTCTTGTGGGGCGTATGCAATAGAGGATAAGGCATCTGCACCAAAGACCGCCAACCCCACTGCCTTGCTGACCGTCTGATGAGGTGCATCAGCGGTAGGAAGTGGATGGCCAATAAGCCAGGAGCGCCAGGAGCGTTTTAGGTTTTGTTTCGCGATCCGATTCAGGTTAAGAAATCCCCCGTTAGATTTGTCTTCCTCAGTTTCAGGTGGTTTTTCCATCAACACAATTGTAGTCTATCTATCAAAAGATTCAAGAACAGAATATTGACATAATCATCTGCGAGAGCTTTCATCACGCTGCCCATTTTGCGGCCAGACTTCTACTGGTGCACTATAGACTGCATAGAACATCGCGCCATAGCTTATGCCGTGACGGAGCTCATTTGGCGTTACTTGTTGGATTTCCAGTATCGATTGTCGCCTTCGGAAGCGCGACCAACCCAACTGTTTTAGGCATTTCACAAGGCTTTGATCCAACTTTTTACCCAATGCCTTTATCGCATTTGATAAGCGAGGAACTTTTACAAGGAGGTGAATGGAACCATCCCAAGATTTACGGTTTTCCATCCATGATTCATCGAACTTGAAGACCGCCTGGACACCTGGTTGCCAGGCTACCAGTGTTTGTGCAATTCTTTGTTCAAGTGCGAGCTTGAAAGCCTGGATAAACTCATGACGTTGATCCAGACGGTCCAGCTCAACACTCCTCAACAATGGGTGTAATTGGGCTTGAGCATCGTTCAATGCTTTTTCACAAAGATCATTTGCCACTTGTCCAAAATCTTTTGGGGCGGGAATCATTTGTTCTATCGATTCTTCCCGGCGCCAATTATTGACATTACTCACTTCAGACCGTCCAAAACTAAATTATAGAGTGCCGCATAAAGCAGAAATCACTTTTTACCTGCAATTTCCGTCAAAATTGGGCGAGCCCATAGCAATTTATGAAACGAATGGTAAGCTCGAGGACATTTACCCTCAGCTCACTAGGAAGTTAGTCTAACGACCCTCTGTATATTTGTTAACGAGTGTTTTCACCGCGTCGTCACGCAGACCTTGAGCTTGTGTCACACAAGAGACCTGACACAACTGTTGAACATACGTTACTAAACCAGAAATCACGTTTTACCTGCAATTTCTACCAAAAATAGGGTGAGCCCATAGCATTTTATGGACAAGCGGTAGAAAGGTATAATGAACTCTGCGATGAGCAACGCACCACATATTCTCGTTATTGACGATGAGCCGCAAATCCTGCGCGCTATGCGGACTATTCTCACCGAGAAACAATTTAAAGTCACAACAGCGGGCCGCGGTGAAGAAGGCTTGGCTCTTGCGGCGACGAATGAACCTGATCTTGTGATCCTTGATCTTGGCTTGCCCGATATGGATGGCGTGGAAGTTTGCACACGCCTGCGTGAGTGGACTCAGATCCCGATCATTATCCTCTCTGTCCGCGATAGTGAACGCGATAAAGTAGCAGCCCTTGATCAGGGTGCGGACGATTACCTCACCAAACCCTTTGGCATCGAAGAACTATTGGCGCGCGTACGAGTGGCACTACGTCATTCTGCGAGTAGAAAAGGCGCGCAGGGCGCGCAAAGCAAACTGGTCAAGGCAGGACCGGTCACGATTGACCTTGCCTGGCACATTGTCAAGAACGGAGATGAAGAAGTCAAACTCACTGGCACTGAATATAAGCTACTTGCCTACCTCGCCGCCAATCATGGACGCGTGCTCACCCATCAAAGTATCCTGACTCACGTTTGGGGTGAAGCTGATGCCGATCATACAGAGTACCTACGTGTGTATATGCGGCAGTTACGCAAGAAACTCGAAGCCGATCCTGAACGCCCACAATATATTCTGACTGAACCTGGAATTGGGTATCGTTTTGTTACGGATGAGTAAGCGGTGTCCTTGCGGGAAAATTAAGATGTGAAGCATCGAAATCCCAACGACTGGCATTCCAATATGGAATGCCAGTTTTTATTTTGGTTCTCTAAAATCGTATATTCCATCTTTCACTTCCCATTTCTTTTTACAATTTGAACACTCAAGATAATCCTTCTTTTCAATCAGCGGCGAGTGATCACAATCCGGACATTTGAAGTAGGACAAGATAACATCTTGTCCATCGCGCAAGATGGCATCTTGCGCTACGCGCGCCTTCACAAATACACTTGGTGATAGTTGCCAGAATGCGCCTGTCCACTGGAAGAGTGAATCAACGAAAACAAGAATACTTGTAGGAACGAGCCTCTTTAAAAATCCCACACGGAAATGCGAAAGTGTCAGCGTTTTTTCAATTGTGAAGCCTAAATCTTTCAACCAGTTGCGTACAGCCTTCGGATGGAAATCAAAATTGAGTTTTGCAAATTCCACTGGTTCTAATGTAAATGGACTCCACTTTTGCCTGCGGAGTAAATAGCGGAAAATTGCCTTGAGATTCAGTTTGTTCGCAAACTCAAGAATAAACACTCCATCTGCTTCCAACACATTTTTTACCTGTCCAAGTGCTCTGGGCGCGTCTGCCATGTGATGGAGAGTGCGGATCATCGTCGCTGCATCGAACAAGCCATCAATAAATGGTAGGCGATACGCGTCTGCCGCGACATAGATATACTTATCTGACTTCCCGAGTCGCTGCTGAGCTTGTTCTAATTGGGTATGTGAGTAATCAAGCAGGACAATCCGGTCAAAGCCTAGGTAGCGTGGCGTATTTCGTCCGGCGCCTGCGCCAAGTTCCAGCAAAAGGTGTCCACTTTTCGGGAGGAGTCGCTTGAGAGCGATAGCTTCCGTTCGGTCTTCATACTGACGTCCACCTTGATCCCAAAAGGAAGTTTGATAGTCGGAGCCTTCGTAGTCACAAACAGGAGGAATGGTCATATAGTTGGCTAGTCTACCCCCTTTCATCCCCTCATTTTGTGCTGAAGTCCGCGCAAAATGGTGGGAAGTGGGGCAAATGAAAAGTCGGATAGCGGCACAATTGTACTCAACTATCCGACTAGAGGATGAATGACTAGGAGACTATTTCCCGTTCAATCCGCGCCCGATCGCACGATAGGCAAATCCCATGTCCTTCATCGACGCGGGGTCATAGATGTTGCGGCCATCATAAATAACAGGGCACTTGAGCAAACTCTTGGCTTTTTCAAGGTCAAGTTGTTTAAATTCATTCCATTCTGTAACGACTACTAATGCATCACATCCTTCAGCCATTTTATAGACATCATCATAAATTTCAACAGCAGGCATCAACGGAGCCGCAGTCTGACGCGCGACTGGGTCATAGCCACGTACCTGCGCGCCCGCAGTGAGGAGCGCATTGGAAATATCTATGGAGGGTGCATCGCGCATGTCATCCGTGTTAGGTTTGAAAGCTAATCCCAGTAAACCAATTGTTTTCCCATTCACACTACCATCCAGCAATTTTTCAAGGTGCTTGACCACTGCCTTACGGCGATCATAGTTAACCTCCATTACCTGGTTCAAAATGCGTGGATTTAGTCCTCTCTCTTTTGCCATATAAGCCAACGCTTCCACATCCTTCGGGAAACATGATCCGCCCCAGCCCAAGCCTGCATCTAGAAAATGACGACCAATACGTCCATCATAGCCCATGCCCGCAGCCACTTCCTTCACATCTGCGCCAACCAGTTCGCACAGGTCAGCCAGTTCATTGATGAAGGAGATCTTTGTCGCAAGAAAGGCATTACTGGCATATTTGATCATTTCCGCCGTACGCAGATCCGTGATCATAATCGGTGCACGCAAAGCCAAATGCAATTGCGCAACCTTGTTTGCCGCATCTCTATCCAATGATCCGATCACATTACGATATGGGTTCATGAAATCCGAGATAGCAGAACCTTCCCGCAGGAATTCAGGGCAAGATACCACGGCGAATTCAACTGGCTGGGGCTGGGCGCTTTTCACAATATCAGCAACCCAATCTCCCGTCCCGATTGGAACGGTAGATTTGTTGATGATGATGAGCGGGGCTGTCATATTCTGGGCAATGGATTTCGCGGCAGATTCCACATATTTCAAATCTGCATTGCCATCTCCACCTGAAGGAGTCCCGACTGCGATAAAGGCAAACTCTGCGCCCTTGAGCGCCTCTGCATAGGAGGTGGTAAAAGTTAACCTTCCACTTTTTGTGTTGCGTTTTACTAACTCTTCAAGACCAGGCTCATAGATTGGCATGATCCCTTTCTTGAGATTTTCGACGCGTTGTTCATCGACATCGAGCGCGAGGACCCGATTTCCTAGATCGGCAAAACAGGCTGCGGTCACAAGACCCACATACCCAACGCCGATCACACAGATTTGTTTCATGGTGTTATACCTCTTTGTTTCAATGATTTTCCCGCAGAAGCAGGATTAAGTTCTTAATCAATAAAGTGATGGTACCTTCACTGGTGTGAATGACCATCACTCTATCAACTTATTTCATGAGTCTTTCGTATTTTCTTGTTTTCTTTATTCTTACCAAATGCCCCTTCGATCATGTTCAGAAACCCGTTCATATGAATGGGCTTTGAGACATATCCATCACAGCCCGCCTCGATGGCACGCTTGCGCTCACTTGGTAAGGTATGAGCAGTGAGGGCATATAAAGGGATTGATTTTGTGGCGTCATCTGCCTTCAATTTTTGGGCAGCGTTCCATCCATCCATTTCAGGCATTCCCAAATCCATCAGAATCAAGTCGGGCCGTTGCAAACGAGCAGCCGATACCCCGTCACGACCATTGATCGCTAGAAAAACATCATAACCTGCACGCTCCAATATAAAACGTACAAGTTCATAGTTATCCATGTTATCTTCAACGACCAAAATGCGTCCCTTGCTCATGGCGAGCTAAATATACCGCGTCTCAGTCTATCGGGCAATGACGTATAATCCCATCGCTATGCGACTCCTCTTTGTGGCTGACGGGCGCTCTCCCATTGCGCAAAACTGGATCCGTTATTTCGTCACGCGCGGCGACAAGCGAAGCAGTCCTGTGGATGAAGTGTATCTTGCTTCCACGTTTGCTTGTCCGAAGGATGCGGACTTCCCGCTTAGCGGACTTGAAATCATCCCCGTTGCTTTTAGCGCGTTGAAAAAAGTGACTCAACGTCCTGGCACCGCCTCCGCGCGGACCTTGGGCCTGCGTACCGCTATCAGGCAGTGGTTTGGACCTTTAACCATTCGCCGCGCGGCCGACAGATTGCGCGGTTTCATCCAAGAGGTCAAGCCTGATCTTGTCCACGCCATGCGAATTCCCTATGAGGGCATGCTCGCCGCGGACGCATATACAGGCATTCCATTGATTGTCTCCACCTGGGGCAATGACTTCACTTTGCATGCGCCATCCACACGGCTGATGAGTCACTACACACATTGGACCATGCAAGTCGCTGACGCGCTCCACGCGGATTGTCACCGCGATGTTCGATTAGCAAGAGAATGGGGATTCAGTGAGGACAAACCGAATCTAGTCACACCAGGCAACGGCGGAATCCGAACCGATATTTTTTTTCCACCTGCAAAACCAATAGAAGAACCTATCATTATCAACCCGCGCGGCTTTCGTCCTTATGTCTGCAATGATGCTTTTTTCAAAGCCATTCCCTTTGTTTTAGAGAAACGACCCGATGCAAGATTTATCTTTGCGTTGATGGCTGGTGAGCCACAAGCAGTGCAGTGGATTAGAGAATTAGAGACACCTGCACTTGCGTCCGGTGCAAGTGTTGGTCACGCTGTTGAATTACTGCCTCCATTGTCACATCCCCAAATGGCAGACGTTTTTCGCCGCGCACAGATCGTTGCGTCCCCCAGCATTCATGATGGCACACCAAATAGTCTGCTAGAAGGCATTGCCTGCGGTTGTTTCCCTGTGGCAGGAGATCTGGAATCTATCCGTGAATGGATTACGCCCAACGAAAATGGTTTGCTATTTGATGCCACTGAGCCGAGTCGTATTGCAAATGCCATCCTAACCGCGCTAGAAAACAAAAGCCTGCGACAAAAAGCCGCAGGTTTAAACCAAAACATCATCGCCGCGCGCGCGGAATACGGACAAAATATGCAGAGGGTCGAAGAGTTTTATGGAAAGGTTTTAGCTATGCAAGTAAACAACAGATAAAGGTATTTACTTGTTAGATTTCAATGGATTTATTCTTCGACCCGCGACTCTCGCATCATATCAAGCCTCTGTCGTAATTCAATCCTGCGCTCATCCGCGGCATGGCGAACTTCGTTGAAGAAATTCTCTCCACGAGCGCGGAGCTCTATTCGCATGCGTTCACCCGATTCAGGTGCCATCAATAGGGCAATCGTCGAGCCAACTAATCCACCAACTGTTACACCTATCAAAAAGCCAAGCATTCGTCTCATATGATTCTCCTCTTATTCGTCACACTTGCACTCCCTAGCACCGCCAGCCATTGCGAAGCATCCCCGAAGCGTAGCGGAGTGGGAGGACAGGTGTGCATGAAGGTGATTTATTAAAAATATTATACGCCTCTTGCCTAATTGATTCAATTATTGAGAACGAATCACTCTGGAAAATATTATTCTTACAAAAATTATATTGATTTTGATATATCCGAAAAACGAGTTTTGTGGAATAATCAGGTTGCCGCGCGTATCCGCCTTGCGTGAACGCGACGGCAATATTTTCAAAGCTGTAAAAGTCGCGGCCAAAAGGGGACGACCGCACCAAACGGCTCCTACCATTTCGGAGGATACCATGTCTACACCTGCTCCTATTTCCACCAGCGCGCCCACGCGCAAAAAAGTAACGACGCTTACCTATCGCCAGAAGAAAGAACGCGGCGAGCCAATCACCATGCTGACTGCGTATGACTATCCCACTGCAATGGCAGTGGATAGAGCTGGAATTGATTCCATCCTGGTCGGCGATTCACTCGCGATGGTTGTGCTGGGTTACGAGAATACACTTCCTGTCACGATGGAAGAGATGCTTCATCACTGCCGAGCTGTTGCACGCGGCGCGAAGACCGCGCTTCTGATTGGCGATATGCCTTTTATGTCATATCAAGTCTCGGTGGAGGAAGCAGCCCGCAACGCGGGCCGTTTCCTGCAACAAGGCGGCATGGACGCGGTTAAACTCGAAGGCGGACGCGAGCGCGCGGGTGCAATTCGCTTGATCACGAGCGCGGGAATTCCAGTCATGGGACATATCGGACTCACACCGCAATCGGTCAATCAATTGGGCGGATTCCGGGCTCAAGGTAAGACTGCCATCGCTGCAAAAAGATTGGTCGAAGATGCGCTCATCCTTGAAGAAGCGGGATGCTTCAGCATTGTGCTGGAATCTGTCCCAGCACGATTAGCTGAGCTGATTTCGAAGAAACTATCCATCCCAACAATTGGCATCGGCGCTGGCGTGGGTTGTGATGGACAAGTCTTGGTCACGCATGACTTGCTTGGTCTATTTGACCGATTCACGCCAAAGTTTGTCAAGAAATATGCAGACTTCCATCACGAGATGCAGAAGGCCTTTGCCGATTATATTGAGGATGTGGAAACAAAACGTTTCCCGGCTCAAGAACATACCGTTGAGATGGATGATCGAGAGTGGGAATTGTTATTGAAAGAGGTCGGATAATACAGCAGGTGACAGTCGACTCATAGTTGACTGTCACCTAAATTTTCAAAATGAATAATAACATCCTCATCGTTGGCACAGGCGCGCTTGCGACCCTCTTTGCCGCGCGGCTTGCGCAGGCAGGAAGTCAAATCATCATGCTTGGCACATGGAAGGCAGGACTAGATGCACTTCGTGAAGATGGCGTGCGGCTGGTTGATGCAAATGGGAATGAACATCATTTTGATGTTCAAGCGATAGATGACCCAGGTGAATGTCGCGGGATTAATCATGCACTTGTCCTAGTCAAGGCATGGCAGACAGCACGCGCTGCAGAACAACTCAAAGAATGTCTCGCAGAGGATGGGCTGGCTGTAACGCTGCAAAATGGACTCGGCAACCGCGAGACGCTCATTCAAAACCTGGGCTTGAGTCGCGTTGCCCTGGGCAGTACCACCACTGGCGCGACGTTGCTCGGGCCGGGGTTGGTGCGAGAAGGTGGCGAGGGTATTATCTCCATCGAACAGAATCAGGCACTCAGTCCGCTCGAAGAAGCGTTGAGATCCGCAAAATTCAATGTGAATCTTGTGGAAGATGCACAATCGCTTATATGGGGAAAGCTGGTTATCAACGCGGCGATTAATCCATTAACAGCATTGTTGCGAGTCCCAAATGGAAAATTACTGGAACGTCACTCTGCACGCGAAATGATGGGAGCACTAGCAAGCGAAACCGCGCAGGTGGCGGAGGCAGAAAAAATCCATCTGCCATTTTCAGATCCTATTGCCGCAGCAGAAGAGGTTGCGCTTAAGACGGCTGCGAACCATTCATCTATGTTGCAAGATGTGTTGCGCGGCGCGCCTACGGAAATCGACGCAATTTGTGGTGAAGTGGTTAAAGCCGCTCAAAAGCATAATATTGATACGCCTGCCAATTGGTCATGCTGGAAGTTGGTAAAGGCAATAGTGGAGTGACTGATTAGCTGCGAAAGGTGATAAGGAGTCAAACGACTCCAGTCGTTGCCTTGGTGGTGTCAAAGTCAGGTCCCACAGGCGTCGCGTGGCGCCATGGCGACAGGTGCTCCGCACACCTTCCCTGGCGGGCGATACCAGGGAAGACTTTGGATTCTATATGCCGTCTCAATGGGATGACATTCTTCCACAAAGTTGGTGTATTTTGTTGTATTATCTCAATTTCATTGCATGGTAAGATACATGTAGATTATATAGAGTCGGAGGTCACTTATGCGCAAGTGGCTTATATTTATTTTGCTTTTAGGATTGATGATGTCACCCTCCACAGCGGGCGCACAAGGTGGAATAAAAATAGATGCCATTAGAGTCGAGCTGTGGTCTGAATATGATCAACCAAGCATGCTCGTTATTAATCAATTCATCCTATCAAAGGCTACACCGCTTCCAGCCAGTGTAACAATGCGCTTTCCCAAAGATGCAAATTTGGTCGCCGTGGCACTTGAAAACAATGGCGAGCTATTTAACAAAGATTTCACTCCCCCAGTAGAACAGGGAAACTGGCAAACGATCACAATAAACGTGGACTCCTATGACCCGCATCGCGTTGAATATTATCAGCCACTTACACGTGATGGGAACAAACGCCAGTTCAAATACCAATGGTTTGGTGACTATTATGTAAAGGAATTTACTATAAAGATCATGGTTCCAGCAGATAGCACAGAACTAATCACCTCTCCTATTTTACAAAATACCGAGACGTCCACCGATGGATCGATGATTTCGGGTACGGTTACGAAGAATGAACTAAAGATGGGAAATTCTTTTCAATTCCAAGTCGAATATCAACGAACGTCAGATGCACTTATTAATCCGAGTCAAGCTAATCAAGTTCAGCCATCAGAACCGGTGGGGGCTGATACCCCTGGTCGCATCTCCATCGCGAATTTGCCGTGGATCATCGGTGGCTTCGGACTGGCATTAATTGGAATCGCATTATTTTCTTACTGGCGCTCTACACAATCAAGTGAAGCCAAACCGCGCAAGCACCGCCGCAAAATCGAAGAAACAAGTGCTGAACAGGCATATTGTCATGAATGTGGTGCACGCGCCCATGCGGGTGACCACTTTTGCCGCACATGCGGAAGCAGATTACGTGTCGAATAAATAACTGGAGCAGTTGAAGACAAGACGAGGCGGACCGTGATCCTAGGCGTACCATACATCGTTCCGGTTTATTTCATATATGGTCTGGCATTTTTCAGTATGGGTCTGCTGGTTGCTATCGAAGGAGGGTGTGCATCTGATGTCCGTCTGCGCAGAGCATTGCCCCCGCTCGCAGGATTCGGTTTGGTACACGCCGCGCATGAATGGATGGAAATGTATGTACTCATGGGGCATCCTACTATTCCCCTTGAAGTATCTATCATGTGGGGCATCCAACTTGCAACCCTGGCTTTCTCATTTATTTCGCTGGCTGCCTTTGGGAGTTTTCTTCTCGCTGAAACTGAAGTCACCCGGCGTCTTATCCTATTGATTCCTATTGGACTGCAAACTGTTTGGGTTTTTGGACTTTATCATTTTCGTGGAGAGTATACAGGTCAGACTCTCTGGGATGTTGCGGATACATGGACTCGCTACACGCTCGCCATCCCTGCCTCGCTTCTAACCGCCATCGGACTGGTCGTGCAACAACGAGCGTTTCGCCGCTCAGGGTTGATCCGCTTCGGGCGGGATGCTTTGTGGGCGGCCATCACGTTTGGTTGGTACGGCCTATTTGGTCAGTTTTTCGCAAAAAATACGCCTCTTTTTCCGTCAGATATCATCAACCAGCAAACTTTCCTCAATTTATTCGGATTTCCTATCCAGTTATTCCGCGCTGTGACAGCAATCGCCGCGGCACTTTTTGTCATCCGTTTCCTGCGCGCTTTTCAAGTGGAAACAGAGCGCAAGATCGCTGACCTGCAAAAAGCAAGGTTGGAAGAATCCCAACAACGGGAAATCTTGCGCGGTGAATTGTTCCGACGTGTGGTCGCGGCGCAGGAAGCGGAACGTCAACGGATCGCCCGTGATTTGCATGATGAAACCGGTCAATCCCTCACTGCCATTGGTCTGGGGTTGCGCGGACTCTCCGGCAAATTGAGTTCACGCAACAAGGCAGCCTTTGGGACGCTGCTCAAACTGGAATCCCTTACTGCTGATTCCCTCAAAGAACTGCAACGTCTCATTTCAGATTTGCGCCCATCCCATTTGGATGATCTTGGTCTTTCTGCAGCTTTGCGCTGGTATGCAGGCAAAATTCAGGAACATTCGACCATAAATGTCAGAGTGGATATTGTTGGTGACGAACCGAATTTAGATGACGCAATAAAGATCACGATCTTCCGCGTGATCCAGGAATCTCTGAACAACATTATCAAACATGCGCATGCAAGCCATGCAAATATTTATTTGCGGTTCGAGGAAGAAAATGTTCGTATTAACGTGCGGGATAACGGTATTGGTTTTGATTTAGATCATGTGAAGCAGACGCATACTAATCGTCCATCATTAGGGTTGGCAGGTATGGAGGAACGCGCCGCGCTGCTAGGTGGAACTGTTTCTGTTCAATCAAGTCCAGGCTACGGTACCGAAGTAGAAGCTTTGATCCCATATCATGCCGAAGCGAGTTTTCACACACTGGAAGAGGTAAAACATGACCATACGTCTGTTATTAGTGGATGACCATGCCGTTGTCCGCTCAGGAGTGAAAATGCTGTTAGAAAATGAACGGGATGTCCAGATTGTTGGCGAAGCCTCTTCTGCATCAGAAGCCCTGGAAGCAGCTGTAAGACTTAAACCAAATGTGATTTTGATGGATATCGGATTGCCCGATCTTTCTGGCATTGACGCGACACGCGAAATTAAGAAACGAGTTGCTGAAGTTGCTATTGTCGCACTGACCATTCATGAAGATGAGGAATATTTCTTTAAGATGTTGGAAGCGGGCGCCTCTGGTTATGTACCAAAGCGTGCTGCACCCGAAGAGCTGATTACTGCCATCCGTGCCGCGGCGACGGGCCAAGTCTATCTTTATCCATCGCTTGCAAAATTACTCGTGCGCGATTTTCTCGATGGGGGCCGCGCACCTGGCGCACAAACTTCATCAGACTTAACAGACCGCGAACAAGAAGTTTTGACGTACCTAGCAGAAGGTGCAAGTAATGAGGAAATTGCCAGATCGCTGGTCATCAGCCCAAAAACTGTAGCACGCCATCGTGAAAACATCATGCGGAAATTGAATCTACATTCCCGCGCAGAGTTGGTACGTTACGCGATACGTAAGGGAATTATTAAGGCATAAAACTTTACCGCTTTTATCACTACAGCCAGCAAAAATAGAGAGATGACGGACGCTTAGCGTCCGTCATCTTATTTCTTCCTCAAGTTCACTTCGAGTTATTGAGCAGCAGGTACCTCAGGACGAGTGTACTTGCTTACATCGCCGCCCAGATCTGCAAGCGAGTCGATCAAGAACTGGATAACGTATTTCGGGTTGTGAACGAACGCACCTGGATCCTTCTGGGTGTATTGATAGTTGAAAGCTGCTTTGAGCAAGCGAGGAGTCCAGTTGCCACCGAAGTTCACGGCAGCACCCTTGTCATTGGTGTCTGCCTTGCCGTCGCCATCCTTATCCACGAAGAAGTAGGGATAGGCAGCAGCGTCGTAAACGATGCCAACACCAGCTTTTTCAGTTGCATAAGCCTGGATTTGAGCATAGAGTGCATCAGACAGAGTCTGGATTTCACCTGACATGCCTTCGGTCACATTGCCATCACCATCCCAGTCAGTTGTATCCGTGTTGAAGCGGATGTCTTGGGGTTTGGTGCTTCCATGGCAACCGGCGCAAGCTTCCAGCTTCGGCTCAAGCGCATGAACATCGTGGCAGTCCTTACACTTGTTCAGTGGATGCTCGGAATTGAAGCCGACATAATCCTTACCTTCATACTGGTAGGCGCCCTGAACATCATTGCCGAACAAAGTCGCGCCTGCAGCAAAGTAATGGATGTTCTTGAAGCTAATCTTCGGATCAACTGTGTCGGCATCCTTGTTTCTGAGTGCGGCGTTTACGCTGGCAGTCGACTCACGTCCTTGATGGCAGGTAATACAAAGATTGGAATCATCAGCAACAAAGTTGCCATCCGCATCTTTGCCACCAAAGCTTACAGTTTTGCCACTCGGGAAGGTCACAGATGCAACTGCATAGCGATTCGGCCAATTGGCTTCATCATGGCATGTAGAGCACTGGAAGCCGTTGCTGGCGGGCATCGAGCTAACACCAGTGGTCAAGGTCGAACCAGTTGGTGAAACCACAGTGGTACCACCATTCTTAATGAATTCAGGCAGACCACCTGGGGTATGGCATTTCACACAGCCATAAGGCACTACACCAGTGTCATCCCAATCGCGGAATGGCGCGGTGCTACCAGCAAAGTGACCAGCGTCATCACGGGTGAACTTGCTGACATCACCGCCCAGATCCTGGATCGAATCGTAGAGCAGTTGAACGATGTACTTGTTACCATGCGCAAACGAACCGGGATCTTTGATAGAAACTTGGTAGTTATAGGCAGCTTTGAGCAGGCGAGCCGTCCAGTTTGTATAACCTTTGCCGTCAGCGCCCAAGAAGTAGGGATAAGTAGCGGCATCGTACTTGATCTCAGCGCCAGCTTTATCCTTGGCATATGTTTGAATTTGAGCCAGCAAAGCTTCTTGCAAGCCCTGAATTTCATAAAACATGCCTTCATCTTTGTTGCCATCGCCATCGTAATCCCAGGCAGAAGCCTGAGGTTCGCGGATGTTCTTCAAGCCACCTTCAGCTTTGACACCATCACCATGGCATAGAGCACACTCGTCGACTTTTACTTTGAGCGAGTGGGGATCATGGCAGCCGATACAAGTATCATGGCCTTCTACATGCTGGAACTTGGCATCATACAGCTTGCCTTCATATTCATATCCACCTTTGACCTCTGTACCATACATGGTTGCGGCAGCGGCATAGTAGTGGATATTGCGGAAACCAAACGGAACATCATTGCCTTTATCATCTTTGATTGGAGCAACGACAGCGTCTTGATCTTCAACCTTGAAACGCGCGATTTGAGCATCCACAGATGCTTTGGATTCGCGGCCCTGGTGGCAGACGAGACAACGTGAAGCATCACCAAATCCCGTAACAACATATGGGACTGGATTTCCATCTTTATCGGTTTCAAAACCGGGGAAGGCAACACTGTTCAGGTTACTGGCAACTGGATTATGGCAAGTTATACACTGAATACCTTGCGCATCTTTTGCAGGAACAGCAGCATCTACTACATCAGGTGCAGAACCATCGGCGCCTAGGAAATCCTGATAACCAGCGCTCGTATGGCACTTGGCGCAAGCAACAGGAACGCCATCCGGATTCGCGGTGGTATCATCCCAATGGCGGAAAGGTTCCGTATCGACAGCATTATGGGCAGAGGCTTCCCAAGCTACTTGATTAGGGATTTCCACAGGGGGCTGCGTGGGAGTAGGGACAGGTGCTTCGGTAGGAACGGAGGTTGGTTCGGGCTTCCCACCACATGCAACTAGGATAACTGCAAGCAAAAGGGCAGTTCCGAGAAGCACCAGACTTTTTTTCATTGACATTTGCAATATTCTCCTTTCAATGGGTGTCGAAGAGAGTGTATTACTTATCTTTAGTCAAAGCACCTCCTGACAGATATTAAAATTTTTAGTGGGTTTTTAATCTCTCCTTTATCTTAATCTAAAGTAACTTTAGTGTGAATAACGGATGTCACGCCACTGTGAGATGAAAGTAACAGATTTCACAATCCAAGTCGGAATCATAAAGATTGTGCAATTTAGAGAAAAAAACCACTCGAAAATAGGGAAAATACCCTAGTTAAATACATTAATTCGGGAGATACGCATGGGGCGAAATTCCATTTTGAGCCCACGAAGAAGGCCGGAGCATAGGCTGCTTCGCCGATCCAAAGATTGGTCGTGCACCGAATTCCCTTTCTCATTGTTTTCTCATAAACTAAGTGTGGATGTAAAAGGAGAATTCTATGAGCACAATTGCATTGGTGGTCCTTCTATTGATCCGGATGATCCTTCCAATCAGCATATTAATCGCTCTTGGTGAATGGACGCGCCGCCGAGAGGCGAATTATTGGTCCCGACGGGGATGATTTATGGAAACGGTTACTTCTCTTCTTGCCATCTTAGCAGGCTTGTTCCTGCGGTTGGCAATTCCCATTATCGGAACTGGCATGCTCATTTACTTCCTTCGTAAGCTGGACGCTCATTGGCAGGCTGAAGCGGAAGTTCAACCATTGCCCGCGCAAAAAGTTGAATGCTGGAAGATCAAAGGCTGCTCGCCCAAACAGCAAAAAAACTGTGTCGCAGCATCTTCACCCTTGCCATGCTGGCAGGTTTTTCGTCAACCCAACGGCTATTTGCAGGAAGCATGCCTCTCTTGTGAAGTATTTAGAGATGCGCCGATCCCAGTGCTGAAAACTGAACCAAGGAGAATGTAGAACATGACCTCGCGAATCGAACGATTGTTGATTGCTTTAATGTTCGCCTTGCTTGTCGCAGGGGTAACATTGGTGATTGCCAGTGCACAAGGAGAAGTCCCTCCTGTCCCACAAACCTCATCCGATTGTATTGTGTGCCATACTGAATATCAGAAGACCTGGGAAAATGGCGCACATGGAAAAGCAGGTAGCGATCCAATCTTTTTAGAGGATTGGACAAAACAGGGCAAGCCGGATGCCTGTCTGGTCTGCCATACTACGGGTTATGACCCTGCAACAGGCACCTACAAAGAAAATGGCGTGACCTGTGAAGCCTGTCATGGACCTGCACCGGCTGATCATCCCAAAAGCCCAATGCCTGTAGATCGCTCCACCGATTTATGCGGACGCTGTCATAGTGACACACGCTTCGGCTGGCAGGATTGGAAAGTAAGCACTCACTATCAACGCGGTATGGATTGCGCAACTTGTCATGATCCGCATAGTGCTTCGCTGAAAACAGTTGCCGGACCGCGCACCGCTGCAAAAGCGGATGATGTCTCAGCATTGTGCATTAACTGTCATAAAGAATCAAGCATGGACTTCTCTTACACGGCGCACGCGGAAAAAGGAATTTCATGTGTAGACTGCCATGTAAATCATTTGGAGACCGCCGATAAGACAGCCCATACGATACCTGATCATTCCTTCAATGCCAGCCTGGATTCTTGCAACACGTGTCATGCTGAGCAAATGCATAGCCCGACTGAAGCCAAGACACCAGAGGGAACAGAACCAGTCGTTGTTGAACCAACAGCGGAAGTAAAACTTGCTTCCGTCACGCCGGAACCTGATCCGGTTAGCCCAATCGGCTTCTCCACGATGGCTGGTTTTATCGGTCTTGCAGGAGGTATGGTACTGGCCCCCTGGTTAGAGCGTTGGTATCATCGCACCATAAAACATAACCGCGAGGAAGACCATGAGTGAGAAAAACCTCAACCGACGCGAATTCCTGAAACTAACTGCTGTCGGTGTTGCAGTTGCCGCAGGAACACGCGCCGTCACCTCCACAAAAGCTTCCAGTAGCGCGCCCAAGGGCAAGCATCAATGGGCAATGGTTATTGATCAATCCAAATGCATTGGATGCGGTTATTGCACACTAGCTTGCCAGGCGCACAATGATGTCAATCCGGATATTCAATGGAATAAAGTAAATGAAGTTGGTATGGTCGGCGACAAGCATGTATTTTTGCCACGCCCATGCATGCACTGTGAAAAAGCTCCCTGTGTAGAAGTCTGCCCGGTGGAAGCCTCCTATTATCGTGACGACGGCATTGTGATGATGGATTATGAGCGATGCATTGGTTGTCGATACTGTGAGGTTGCCTGTCCATATCAAGCGCGCTCTTTCAACTGGGTAGCGTTCACAAGCGAAAACCCTGCTGTGCCTGAATGGGGTAATCCTGAAGTGGAACGACGTCCGCGCGGCGTGCCGGAGAAATGCTCCTTCTGCTACCAACGTATTGATCGTGGCCTTGAGCTTGGTCTTAATCCCGGCGTAGATGCCGATGCATCACCTGCTTGTGTCGTGATCTGCCCCACTGGGGCGCGCATGTTCGGCGATTTGAACGATCCCAAATCAAATGTAAGCAAGGCACTTCGAGAAAACCCATCTTATCGCCTGCGTGAAGATTTGGGCACAGGATCATGCGTCTACTACCTACCCGCTGTCCCTGAGAAGGAGACGTAGCCATGTCGAAAAAATTACGCTCCAAACTTGTCATTACGCCATGGATGTTGTGGCTCAGTTTCCTGGGCGTCATTCTGCTAGGTGGTCTGGTTGCAGGTGTCCTCGTCTTCTGGAAAGGCTTAGGCATCACGAATCTCACTGATTTGGTGCCGTGGGGCTTGTGGATCACAATCGATCTTTCATCGATCGCTCTAGGCGCGGGCGCATTTAGTCTGTGCGCGGGAGTTTATCTCTTCGGTCTGAAGCGCTACCAACCCATCGCACGCACCGCCACGTTCGTCGGTTTGATTGGCTACACCATGGCGACACTTGCGCTCATTCTGGATATTGGTAAGCCTGAACGCTTCTGGCACTCGATGATCTATTGGAATACGCATTCCCTATTGTGGGAAGTAACAATGTGCGTGATTCTGTACCTCACAGTGCTTGTGTTCGAGAGCATGCCAATCGTTGCCAACCTGGAATGGCTGCGCAAACGCTTTCCAAAGATCGCTTCAATGATGGAACACGTTCATCATTATGCACCAATCCTAGCGATCATTGGACTTGGACTTTCAAGCCTGCACCAGTCTTCACTCGGCGCGACCTACGGTGTGATCAAAGCGCGACCGTTCTGGTTCAAACCTGAGATGTCTGTGCTGTTCATGCTCTCAGCCATCGTCGGTGGCATTTCATTAACTCTCTTTGCATCCATGTTTGCATCAGGTTTAACAAGCAAAGCCAAAACTAACGATGGTTTGATCGAACGCGTAGCGCAGTTTGTTGGTTATCTCTTAATCGGATATTTCTACTTCCGAGCTTGGGATGCACTCTCAGTGACATACACATACGATCCGGGTCGCAGTGAAGGCTTGCATTTTCTAACCAAAGGTCCGCTGGCTTTCAATTTCTGGATCGTTGAAATGTTGCTAGGAATGATCGTCCCGATGATTCTGTTGCTCTACAAGCCGACTCGCATGAATCGCTTCTGGTGTATGGTTGCCCTGTTCCTTGTTGCAGCTGGAGTGGTTGCCTTCCGCTGGGATACAAACATCACAGGCTTGCTCGTTGTCATGCCTTATGTACCAGGTCAGGCAATCGCGTACACGAGTTACAAACCTTCATTGATTGAAATCATGACAGGCGCCGCGATCATTGCCTACGGTCTCACAGCATTTTCGCTGGGCGTGAAATATTTGAGAGTCGTTGATCATCGTCTGACAGATGAACAGTACGAGACAGTCAAAGTGAAAGCAACTGAGCCTGTAACTGCGTAACGCATATGACAATTGATAGCACAGCAAAAGTGCAGTTCATTCCCTTAGTGAAGGTAAATGACCGGTCGCCTCCACCGATATTATTTTGATTAAGACAAAACCCGATCTCCCACGCATATTAAATGCGTCTACTTCAAAGCCTATTTTGCAGAAGGAGAATGTACTGTGAAAAGAACACTGATTCTCTTAATTGTGGCAGGGGCTGTGGTTTTAGGACTGGCTGCTTGCTCTGCAGCCACACCTGTCCCACCAACTACCACTACCCCACCCATTCCACCAACCCTCACATTCTCACCAATCCCGCCCACTCCCACGATCTCACCGGCTGATTGTAAAGCGTGCCACGCAGATGTCTTCTCAGATTGGCAGAATGGGGTTCATGCCAATACCCAAACCCATGTGGCAAAGGAGCTTGGCGAAGGACGCAGCGGACAAACTCCGCACGATGTGCTCCATGGACAAGATGCTGAAGACTGTATTGCTTGTCATGGCCCCAAAGCAGTTGCAGTTGCTGGCGTTACCAACGAAATGGAGGCACTCAATCATTTCTTCACCACAGCTGACAACAAGTTCACAGCAGACACACAGGCAATCAACACTAACGATTGGCCTCAGATAAATTGCGAAACTTGTCACAACGTGGCTGATAATCATCAGACAGCTAAATTGTCGTTCGGCCTCTTCAACTCCCAAACCACCCAATTTGTTTCCCAGAATGATAGCAACAAATTATGTGGTCAATGTCATGGCAATCTGCTTTTCGCTGGCACCGATCATCTGACCTACAATGCCTGGACGAGCAACAAACACAGTCTTACCCAGGCAGATGTAGCCACAGAACTTGCTGAAGGCCGCAGTGGACAAACCCCAGATGATGTGATCAATGGCGAGGATGCCGAAAACTGTATCGCCTGTCATGCGCCGACTGCCACCTTTGCAAATGGTGGCATGGACGAGGCCCAAGCCCTGAACTACTTTTTCACCACCACTGACGGAAAGTTTTCCGCTGACACAGCAGTTAATCACGATACTGAATGGCCAAACGTTTCCTGCAGCTCCTGTCATGATCCGCATAACCCTGGAAGTCTTGCCTACTTCAACTCAGCCACAAAGAAGTACGAGCCGATGAAAGATACAAGTGAACTGTGCGGGCAGTGCCATGGAAATCTACGCTTTTCCGATACAGACCATCTCAGCTACAACATCAATGCCGGTACAGGCGGCATGGGCGTGCCCGACCAACAGATGACTCCCAATGTTGCTTGCACAGATTGTCATATGTATGCCAGCACTGTAGAGGGCAGCAACTCAGCCATGTTCGGAGGGCATACCTGGGCAATTACCGTGAAGGAGGGCGACGGTCAAACCACCACTTCTTGCACGCATTGCCATTCAGACTGGGACACTGCCAAGTCGGAAGCAAATATCACACAACTGCAATCTGAATTCCAGGCTTTGGATACGAGGACACAGGCTATCGTTGAAAAAGTTACTAAAGCCATGGAAGGGGTCACCAACCCTGAATTGCAGGATAAACTCAAAGAAGCGCAGTTCAATCTGACCTACGCGGAATCTGACGAGAGCGGTGGTTTTCACAACCACACGTACTTAATGAGCTTATTAAACGATGCCTCGCAGAAGGCACAGGAAATTCTCACCGCTTTGGGAAAGTAACATAGCTTCAAAACGCGGTTCTTAAGAAGAGAAGAGGAGCATTGTTAATGCTCCTCTTCATACTTTAAGGTGCATAAGCACTGGCGCCATTTACGTCAATAATCTAGCAAATCCTCGGGAGCATTTCGCCAGGCAACATATCTACCAAGCGTGTCCCCCCGATTGCAGTTTTCAGTCTTACTTGTGATTTACCCGTTCCAATCACTTTGCCAAGAATAGCGGCGTCTTGTCCATATTTTGTTTTCTTCATTACATCCAAAACATTATCAGCATCACTTTCTTTCACGAACGCGACCAACTTCCCTTCATTCGCAATATAGAACGGATCAAATCCCAGCATTTCACACGCGGCTTTGACTGCGGGTTTAAATGGCAATGCCTGTTCATTGATTTCAATAGTCACATTCGATTGTTCCGAAATTTCAACCAAAGATGTCGCTAGTCCGCCGCGAGTAGGGTCACGCAAAACATGGATCTCCCCTGCTCTGATCATTGCCTGCACAAGATGGTTTAGTGGCGCGACATCACTTTCGAGAGTCGTTTCAAATCCCAAGCCTTCACGCGCAGATAACACCGCAATGCCATGATCACCAATCGTTCCTGAGATAATGATTACATCGCCATCTTTCGCATTGACACCGGAAATGTTCAGTCCATCCACTATTTTGCCAATCCCTGATGTGTTGATAAATAATTTATCAGCGCTTCCTTTTTGCACGACTTTTGTATCACCTGCTGCAATGTAGATTCCAGCTTCTTGTGCAGCTTCTTTCATCGAAGCAACTACACTTTGTAGTACTTCAAATGACAAGCCCTCTTCCAAAACAAATCCACAAGTTAAGGCAACAGGCTGTGCGCCGATCATCGCAAGATCATTCACCGTTCCGCAGATTGCAAGTCGTCCAATATCACCGCCAGGGAAAAACAACGGCGAGACAACGTGCGAGTCAGTCGTGATCGCATATCGTTGTCCATCGATCGTCACCACAGCGGAATCATCTAGCGCGCGCGGGGCAGCTTTCTCTAATTCGGGGAGAAAAAGACGGTTGAGCAGATCGCGGCTCAAGGTCCCACCTGAACCATGACCGAGTACTACCATATCTGTCCGTCTGATCGGCACCGGGCAGGTATATCCCTCAAAATCCAAGTCTCTCATAAATCACATCCCGATGATAGCGATAGTACGCCGCGCACGCGCCCTCAGCTGAAACCATTGGTGCGCCCAATGGAGTTTGCTGTGTGCATTGCTTTCCAAACGCGGGGCATTGGAGAGGCTTTTTCAATCCTTGTAAAATTTCGCCTGCGATGCAAAGCGACGACTCTTGTGTGAAAATATTTTCCACGCGGAATCTTTTTTCCGCGTCGAATTCCTGGAATTCCGGACTCAAGCTCCAGCCACTTTGTGGGATTTCTCCGATGCCGCGCCATTTTCTGTCTACCGATTCAAAGACGCTTCGGATCGCCCTTTGAGCTGATTCATTTCCCTCAAACTTGACAGCCCGCTGATATTGATTCTCCGCCACGGCGCGACCTGTTTCGAGTTGTTTGACCGCGGCAAGCAGACCGTTTAACAAGTCAATCGGCTCGAAGCCAGTAACCACGATAGGCACATGATATTTTTCAGCGATGGGCGGATACTCGTGAAATCCCATCACTGCGCAGACGTGACCCGCCGCTAGAAATCCTTGCACGCGGTTTGACTTTGAACCAAGAATGGCTTCCATCGCAGGTGGCACGCGGACATGGGATACTAAGTAGTCGGTCAGAATAGTTTAGAAAAGGACAATCGAAAAGCACTGGCAGGGTCGTTCTGTTGTGTCAGCATGAATTCAGCAGAAGCGACGACATGATCCATTG
>WNFX01003612.1_pt1 | contig 25330 bp, 16 predicted proteins | sample 5400111 | NCBI WGS metagenome assembly WNFX01 (sample SAMN13153363, study PRJNA577476) | soil metagenome | isolation source: 40 cm soil or saprolite under grassland replicate 1 | place: USA:California | collected 2016-06-15
TTCGAGTGCCTGGAAAAGGATACCCGTATGCCAGGTATTCGTCTTCTTTCCAGCCAGCCCCCAATCCCAGAATAAACCTTCCCCTGGATATCGACTGGAGGTTGGCAGCCATTTTAGCTAGCAGGGCTGGATTGCGGTAAGATTGACACAGCACAAGTGTTCCCACGCGGAATTGAGGAAATTCACCTGCAAAGAAACTCAGGGTTGTCAGGCTCTCGTGTGTAGCAGTCTTCCCTATCTGCAGATGATCCTCGGCCCAGAGTGTGGTGAATCCCGGCGACAGCTTTCTAATCAAGCGACGGTTGTAGTCGAACAATTCGGGCCCAGGAAAATTGGTGGGAGACGGCTGAAGCATGAGACCAAATTCTATTGTAGACATGAACTAATCGTACCTCCTTGAGAATGGATGCCCTTTTTGCTAATCTTAATGATATGCGAAGACGCTTTGTTCACCCCTTTCATTTGCAGGTGAGACAAGGTTATTGTACAAGAAAAAGGAGCGCAGAGATGAGTGAGATACCGATGCTGAAGAGATGTGACTGGGCCTTTGCCAGCCAACTATACATCGATTACCATGATAAAGAATGGGGGGTGCCAGTTCACGATGAACGCAAGCTCTTTGAGATGCTGACCCTTGAGGGGGTTGAGGGGGTACAGGCCGGATTGAGTTGGTCGTTGATCCTCAAAAAGCGGGCTGGATACCTCCAGGCGCTTGATGGTTTTGATGCGAACAAAATTGCGCGCTATGATGAGCGTAAAGTCCAGGAGTTACTTGCAAACCCCGAGATTGTGAGAAACAGATTGAAAGTCCAGGCTGCGATTCGGAACGCACAGGCGTTTCTTCAGGTTCAATCGGACTTTGCGAGCTTCGATGCCTTCATCTGGCAATTTGTTGATGGACGCCCTCAACAACATGCCTGGCAAAGCTTGCAAGAAGTGCCCGCGAGTACCGGGGAATCAGATGCGATGAGCAAGGAGTTGAAGCGGCGCGGCTTTACTTTTGTTGGTACTACCATTTGCTATGCTTTTATGCAAGCAGTTGGGATGGTGAACGATCACATTGTGGATTGTTTCCGCTGGCAAGAAGTGCAAGCCCTTGCTGCGCATGCCGACTGAATCCGTGGAAGCAGCACTTCCTTACACCCTCGTTGCTAATATGATTTTGTTGGCGAGTGACACATAGAGTGAAATTTCCAGGTGAAGGGAAAGAAACGTTCCTTTGCCACGATGCATGCACCGACTTGGGAAGCCGTCGCATAGTAGGGGCGACCCTTGTGGTCGCCCGGTGACGGGGCCGATTCGACTCGCACTTGCATTCGCCAGCAAAGTCTTATATGAGGAGGGCGTAAGGATAACCGTCAGACCAGTCTCATGGATTACGAAAACATGGAGAGATCATCTACGTACAATCAAGAGTGGTTGCCGTGCCGACTGTAGGACACGCTCGGTCGTCCTTCCCATTGCCCATAGTTGCGGGCCGCCAAGCCCATGGGTTGCCATCGCAATCACCTGGCAAGCCTCGCCCCGCTTTGCATGTTCTACCTCTCCCCTATTCTCAGCGGCTTGAACGATACCTAAAGCCGTATCATCAGACAGCGCGACGGACCAGGTTATGTGCAGATCGAGCGGCACACCTGCTTCCGTCAGTGGATGACGCTGCAAGCGCTCAACGACTGAGCGAAGATACTGCCGGGACCTTTCTACTGCCTCTTGAAAGCGGTTCACCTCTCCTTGCGTTGAGGATACCACTCGTGTCAGGTGAAGCTCACCGCGAGCGGGAACCGATAATGCTGAGGCAAGCAGAGCTGCTGGCATAATGGTGGCTTCCGCATGCTTAGAGCCATCCAGGGGCACGAGGACACGTACAGTGCCCTGCGGGGCAGCCCCTGCTTAAGGCAGGAGGGCACAGCCCTCATGTAGTATGAAGACGGGTGATGAAGCATAACGCGCCACTTTTTCGGCAATGCTTCCCATCGACCAGCGCATTGCGCCAGTGTAGCCATGACTACACATCACCACGAGATCAACGTTGTCCGCATTCGCTGCTTCGATAATCGCCTGGGCAGGATGCCCGGTCACGACTTTCGTTGTGGTACGAATACCCTCCAAACCTATCGTTGCCGCAACAGCTTCCAGGTACTCCTGCGCCGTTGGCATGTTCTCGTCAAGCATGTCCGGCAGTATTATCTCTCCAACCGATTCCATAAACTCGGTCTGTGGTGGATGGACCACTTGTACTAACGTCACCGTTCCATTGGTGGCCCGTGCGAGGCATACTGCTATAGGAAGAGCCTGCTCGGCACGCGTTGATCCATCTAAAGGAACTAAGATCTGCTTAAACATAGAAATGCTCCTTTCAATCTCACAACTCAGGATGAGCATTACTTTATCAGGAACATTGTATCGATGTAGATCAACTACCAACGCGTCCTTTGTTTCGTCGACATACTCCACATGCTGCCCCCTGGGGCAACCCTATGAGCCGTGAGATGTCTGTTGGCTCTATATATATTAAGGTAGCATCTCTGCATCATCACCTGATCTCATTTGAAGGCCTATTGCTCACAAAATAATCACAGTTTTATGATACATGCACTATCCTCTGCAACCAAAACTGCTGTGCTGGATACTTAGGACATTTGTACTGTGGCTACTTACTGATCTCGACATAGGTAGCTAAACTTTTTAAGTTACTTCATCAGCCTTAGAAGCTGATCTCGGAGCTACATAGTTTACTTCTTTATGCCGAGATCAGTAGTATGTCCGTTCTCGAAATTATAGTGGACCCATAAAACGGGTTCTTCCGCTTTTCCCTTGCTCATTAGGAAGCTCTTAACAGTCGTTTCCCGCTCACTAGCAAGTCCTGGGGAGAACGAACATAATGGCTATGAATGCGATAAGAGATCCACCGTCAAGCCAGGCAGGCCAGAGTTGGACTGATGTTAATAGCTGTAATGGTCAGCGTTGTTTCAACACAAGAAACCTGATGAATTTCAAAACCTGGTAATAGAATGGGAATATGAATAAGAAGAAGCATCTCTTGAACTGAATTCACATCCGAGAAAATTTCTCTTCTCTTTGTTTTACGAAGAGGGGTTGCAAAACCAGCACGAGAAGTACGGAAGAACCGATGAATCAGAACAATAATACCAATTTCCACGTTACTACTAGACACTCTAGAGTTGGCACATTATAATTTGACGGTCTACTTTGCCATCGGACTGTCATTTAAATACGCCTTGTAGCAAGGCAGCCCATTTATACCTCGTATATCTAGAAAGCAAGAGATGAATTACAGATTTTCTGGCCATGAGACATTCCCGTGTCGCTACACGTGGCTGCCGAAAGCCTTCCTTGCTATCACCAATGACGCAAAGATCTTTGCGGATGATGAACGTGCAATGGTCGAGCTAGGTGTAGGCAAGAATATGGTACGTGCAATCCGTTTTTGGGTGCAAGTCACAGGTGTGGCTGTGTCGAACAAAGAAGCAGGCTTCTCAGTTACTTGTTTTGGTCAGCAACTCCTCTCCCCAGAGGGCTTTGATCCATTTCTTGAAGATGTACGAACTCTGTGGCTTATCCACTGGAAATTATCAACTCATGTCGATGAACCCTTATTTGCTTGGGAATACTTGCTGAACCATTGGCATCACCCCGAGATTAGCCGAACGGAAGCTCTGCGTGCTTTTCGCCAAGAGGCAAATCGACTAGATCGAACACTAGCTGATATTACGCTCGAGCAGCACTTCGATACTTTTCTGCACACCTATGTGCCCACGCGTAGTTCTAAGGGTATTATTCAAGAAGATACGTTAGATTGCCCACTTGTAGAATTGAATCTCATTCAACAAATCGGGGAGCGAAAACTGGATGGTTCAGGCAAGAGCGAAACAGTTTATGCTTTTCGTCGTGAGCCAAAGCCGGAGATCACGTCAGGTCTCTTTATTTATTGCTTAGCTGATTTTTGGGCAACTAGGCGTCCTCACGAAGAGACCTTAAGCTTTCGAGATGTAGCCCTCACTCCGGGAAGTCCTGGACAAGTGTTCAAATTGCCAGAGTGGGAGATTCGTGAAAGACTTGAAAAATTAGAAGAGGATTCGCAAGGAATATATCAGTATCGAGAATCAGCTGCGTTTGAGCGTATAAGCCGCTTGGCCTTACTTTCAGATATTTCCCTTGAGTCTGTGTATTCATCTCATGCGAGATCGGAGTCGCTCTGTGCTTGATACAAAGATTTCCGACCTTCTGGAGATTCAGCATCGCTTTTTAAGATCAATCCACCTTAATCGTGATTTCAAGGATCCCTCCGTACTTGAGAGCTACGTCCTCACCGAACAAATTCAATCTATATTGATGCGAATAGCCAGAGGATTAACTCCGAACTCTGGACAACGTGCGTGGCGTATTACTGGAGATTACGGTTCGGGTAAATCTTCTTTCGCCCTTGTTTTAGCTCACCTGTTTTCAAGTAAACAATCTAGCCTTCCCGCTCCTCTGAAAAATGCCATCGACTTCGATAAGCTTGGTATTTCAACTCCTCGCCTACTTCCGATATTGGTGACTGGGACACGTGCAGCCCTTTCAATTGCGCTTATCCAATCATTATATAATGCACTCTTGGATGTCTATGAAAGGGGGAGAGAGCCGAATATCCTTAAGCACATTCGGGAATTTCTTGCAACTGAACCAGAACCGGATGTTGCTGATGCAACAATATTGACGCTTCTACAGGAAACCATAGAATGTTTAGTAAATACAGGTAAAGCTGCGGGTGTGCTTATTGTCTTGGACGAACTGGGTAAATTCCTAGAATTTGCCGCCTTACATCCTGAACGACAAGATATCTATCTACTACAGAGGCTTGCAGAAGCTGCTGCTCGAAGTGGAAAGCGTCCACTTCTCGTTATCGGTCTGCTCCATCAGAGCTTTCACGCCTATGCTGATCAGCTTTCTCAAGCTACTCAGAAGGAATGGGAGAAAGTATCCGGTCGTTTCGAAGAACTACTTTTTAGTCAGTCAATCGACCAGATCGTTACCCTTACCATTGGTGCATTACATGTCAAGCAGGAACGCTTACCGACAGAATTGATCCATCAAGCAGTTCAAGCCATGGAGGTTGCTCATGGGCTGGGATGGTATGGAATTGCTACACCGCTTGAGTATTTGCGCGACAAAGCGGCTGGAATGTACCCGCTTCATCCCACGGTTTTACCAGTTCTTATTAAAGTGTTCACACGTTTCGGACAAAATGAGCGTTCCTTGTTTAGCTTTCTCTTGTCCCATGAACCATTTGGTCTGCAAGACTTTGCCAGACACAATACTGGTAGAGGTGGATTTTATCACCTCCATAATTTATATGACTATACGCGAGCAACCTTCGGCCACAGCATTGGTTTACGAAGCTATCGCAATCATTGGCATCTCATTGAGTCTATCGTCAACAATTTTCACTTCAGTGATGAGCTAGCATTGAGTGTTCTCAAAACTATTGCCCTACTCAATTTAGTAGATGATATGCATCTGTTAGCCTCAAAGCAAGCTATTACACTGGCTATTGGCTCAGAAGCAGCAGACGGCCAACGATCTGTTGAGGATGTACTACAAGAATTACACACAAAACAACATATCATTCACTATCGTGGAGCTGCAGGTGGATATTGCCTATGGCCTTATACGAGTGTGAATCTCGAGAAGGCCTATGAAGACGCTTGTCGAGCTGTTGGCTCGGAACCGCGTGTTTCATTACTTATTCAGGACTATTTAGAGAAACGTCCACTTGTAGCACGACGCCATTACATTACCACTGGCACGCTACGGTACTTTGATGTACTCTATGTACCGGCAGCTCAATTATCTACCGCTCTCACAACGAATACCACCAAAGCGGTGGGCAGCATTATTGTTCCTCTTTGTGAAACACAAGAAGAGCGCCAATTCGCTCTTCAGTTCGTGCAATCACCGGCACTGGCAGATCATCCAGATACACTTATCGCTATTCCACAGCCGCTAGAAGACCTAGCTGGTTTGTTGCAGGAAGCACAACGGTGGCAATGGATCAGTGAGAATGTACCTGAGTTAGCCAACGATACCTATGCTGCTGAAGAGGTGACTCGTCAGGTAATATCTTCCAAACGTATGCTCGAGAAGCGTATCTATACCTCTCTCGGTGTGCAGCAATCCATTGATCATATGGAGGCTCTGTGGTTCTGTAAAGCCAAGCCCATCATTATTCCTGATCGACGTTCCCTATTCGCTCGGCTCTCTGATATTTGTGACGAGATTTACCATCAAGCGCCTCATATATTGAATGAGCTCGTAAATCGGGACGCTCTTAGCTCAGCAGCTTCCTCGGCACGACTACGTCTCATCGAATTGATTTTAGCCTCTTCGTCAAAACTACTGATGGGGTTAGATCCTCTATCAAAACCACCAGAGATGTCTATCTACCTTTCTCTTTGTAAAAAGACAGGATTGCATCAAGAAACACCAGGAGGTTGGGCTCTTGCAGTGCCTTCTCCTGAGCAAGACATTTCCAACGTTCGCCCTACCCTTCTTCGGATCCTGGAGATCCTGAAAGATCAGAGAGATAATCGCGTTTCGGTTGTAACGATTTTCAGTGAGCTTCGTAAAGCACCTTATGGTGTCCGAGATGGTCTTGTTCCTATCTTCCTGGCCATATTTGCTATCATCCACAGGCAAGATTTGGCTTTTTATGAAAATGGCTCCTTCCTCCGAGAAATCTCCGGTCATGATTTCCGTCGACTAATTAAAGCTCCGACCTCTTTCGATGTACAGCTTACTCAAGTGAGTGGGCCACGTACGGAATTGCTCGATGCCCTACGTATGATGTTAGAGTTACCACTACAAGAGGATAGTCAGGCCAGGATACTCGATATCGTCCGCCCTTTGTTCGTTCTCGCGGCTCAACTTCCAGAATACACGAGGAAGACGAAAAATCTATCGGCTGCAGCACTATCAGTGCGAAACGTGTTGCTTGCTGCTCGGGAGCCAGGTCCTTTCCTTTTCCACGACTTACCGCAGGCGTGTGGTTTTGAACCTTTCGAGACCGATTTCGGAAGAAGAGATGATGCGGTCCGCTTTGTCAAGGTTCTCAAGGATGCTCTCGATGAGCTGAAAACAGCTTACTCAGAGCTCCGGATGCGGATAAAACGAACACTGATGCAAGCTTTCGATATCCCAGATCACCTGCACCAGCCTCGTGAAGTGCTAGCGAATCGGGCTGAAGCTATTGCAGTGAAGATCAGCGAACCTCGTTTGAAGGCATTCTGCCTCCGCCTGATCGATAATCTTCCTGAAAATGAGTGGTTGGAATCCTTGGGAAGCTTTTTATGTTCAAAAATTCCAGCATCATGGACAGATATCGACGAGCAGCGTTTTAGATTAGAGCTAAACCAACTTTGTAAATGGTTCCGTCGTGTGGAAGTGACATTGTTCAGCGAAGATCAGCATAGTACTGATGATTCTATCATCCGAGTAGCCGTTACGCAGTCGAATGGAAAGGATGTTGATCAAATATTGTATGCTACATCGGAAGAAGAGGAAGAAGTTATGCATATCCAAGCAGAAATTATGGAGATTTTGATGTATAATAAGCGCGCAGGTCTAATCGCCATTTCTCGTGCCTTCTTTCAGTTATTATCACAAGAGGAAGGAGATCAAGTATGACTGCTCCTGTTCGCCATATTTTAAGCCTATCCGGGGGAAAAGATAGCGCAGCACTTGCCGTATATATGCGTGATAAAGTGCCAGAAATGGAATATATTTTTCATGATACCGGCAAAGAATTACCGGAAACATATGAATTCCTTAGTCGGCTCGAAGCGATTTTGGGTAAAAAGATTACGAAAACGACTTCGACTCAGACTTTTGATACCTGGCTGGCTGTCTATGGCGGTATGATACCCTCTAAACACCGACGCTGGTGTACACGCATGCTTAAACTAAAACCCTTCGAAGAGTATGTTGGAAACGACCCAGTTATTAACTATGTTGGATTGAGGGCAGATGAAGATCGGGTGGGATATATTAGCAGTAAGCCGAACATCAAGACTGTTTACCCATTCCGCGAAGATGGTTTAACGCGAACTGATATCATTAGTATCCTCGAGGAATCGGGCCTGGGCTTACCTACTTACACAGATTGGGGACGGACACGATCAGGATGTTATTTCTGCTTCTATCAGCAGAAGATTGAATGGGTACGCCTGAAGCAGAACCACCCTGATCTTTTCGAGCAAGCCAAGAAATATGAGCATGCTAATACTGTCAATGGGGAAGCTTTCTACTGGAATGGAGAAGAGTCATTAGAAGAGCTTGAACGCCCTGAGCGCATGGAGCAGATTATCCGAAACTGGGAGAAACATCGTGAGCGAATGCGAGAGAGACGGAACAATAGGTCACTGATTCAAATATTGGGAGGAATGGAAGAGGATGAGGAAGAAGAAAGAGAAGGATGTCTTATCTGCTCCATATAAGATAATTTTTCGATTGTAGATTGAGAAAAAATTATAGAGGATTTGTTTCTCTCTTTTTATGGAAGGGCTTATTGTATTCGTATGTTGCCACGTATTCCGTGAGACTAAAAATACGGATTATTTAGGCTTCTAATCATATAGGGTATCAGTAGACCACCATATAGCAGTCAATTGGAATTGAGGTTTTAGACAGATGGATGACGGTGCTGCAAAAAAATTGAAGTTTTTACGTCAGTACGGACCAATCGCACGCAACGATAGTATGTATGACGAGACTATTCAGCGTGCAGCGAAGCGAGCTAGAGTCGCACCGATTGTATTTGATCATCCTCGACGTGCCGAGGTATTGTCCTGCTTTAAAGCTGACACCCCTACTTCTGTTATCCTCACAGGCACTGCTGGTGACGGCAAAACACATCTATGCAGAGAGGTATGGACAGCATTAGATGGGGATCAGGCCACCTGGGCTAGCGATGACCCTTATCTAAGCAAGACTATCATGTACGAGGGTGGATTGACGATAACGCTGCACGTCATACGAGACTTAAGTGCATGGGTTCCTCAGACGCATTCCGAATGGCAGCGTGAAAAAATTGAGTTGCTCAATCTTTTTTGTCGATCCCTTTATGAACCCTACAATAAACATATCTTCCTCATAGCGGCAAACGACGGCCAGCTTATTGAATCATGGCGAAGACTTCCAGACACGGAATATGTTGTCAAAGTGCGTGCCCTTCTTGAGCAGCTACTGGTCGAGGGTCGTCAAAACGAACCGGGAGTAAGACTCGCGTTTTTTAATCTGAGTCGAGGTAGTTCTGCAGAACTTCTCGATCTCGCTTTGGAAGCTTTCTTAAATCATGAAGTATGGTCTGAGTGCTTGGTCGGCAATTCAGGCGCAAACCAGGCTTTCGGGATCAATTGCGCTGTTCGTCACAACTACGAGTTGCTACAAACACCTTTAGTGCAGAAGCGGCTCCGCGCACTCTTTGAGTTATGCGACTACAATGACTTGCATATTCCCATCCGCCAAATCCTAATGCTCTTGACAAATGCTGTGCTTGGCCATCCCGATGTAAAGGATCAGCTGATGGTCCCGGCGGATATTCCCATTCTGATCAAAGAAGGCCTTGTTGCAAAAGCGAGTCTTTACAACAATGTTTTTGGTGGAAATCTCCCGGATACACGCCGTGAATCGCTCACGATTTTTGCCTACCTAGATAGGTTTCGCATTGGCTACGAAACATCGAACCGCATCGATAACATCTTGATTTTCGGCGGTGCTGATGATAATCTGCACCCCTACTTTGAGCAGCTACTTTCCAACGACAAATTTTACGGAGCACAGGCGGGTTACCTCGCAGCTCAACGTAACTTCGTCGAGGGAACAGATAGCGAAGAGCATACAACCGATTTCCTGCGGGAATTGGTTAGCCAAAGAAGAGGTTTGTTCTTCAAAATTCCTGTTGCGCAAGAACTAGAACTCTCTCTGTGGGATCTGACAGTTTTCAAGTATGCAGGTGAATACCTCTCTCGCCTCATCCATCCACTCTTAGCCAACAGACAGGTAGGTCATCCCATTCGAGCACGCCTGGTAAAGGGTCTCAACAGGATATTTGTGGGTATGCTCATCAATAGTGATCGAGAGCTTATTCTAGCCAGTAGTCTCTCTTTTTCTAACGCAAAAGTGAACAAATTATTAGAGGAGCGTATCTCTGTAATTCCACGTTTGGGAGAGCGGGTCGAGATCATTCTTCGCGATGGTGTTCCGTTGCTTAATATCGTGCTGAATGACAGAATCGAGTGTTCTTTACCACTTCACCTCACACGCTACGAATTTTTGAGCCGTGTGGCAGAAGGAGCATTGCCCAGTAGCTTTTCTAAGGAGTGCTACGAAGATATTCTTGCTTTCAAGAGCCGGATTCTGGGAGCACTAACCGAACGTAATAAAGGAGAACCCGCTCTTTTGCAAAACACATTCAGGCTCTTGAGCTTGGATGATAGAGGTAGCCCGGTAGAAGAAGTTGTGGAAATGATGGAGCAAATTAATGAACGAACGAGTTGAGTTGGAGCCTCCCCCTCCTCAAGATCACCCAAATATCTCCCCCTGGCTAGATGAGCAGATCTGGGGACACCGACTGTGGGATGCTCAAACACCCTGGCTGCTCTTCCTGGAGTTTCTCTCTGTAGCAGAAGCCTGCTATCGTGACGGTAAGTTATTGGACGAGGGGCAGAAGTATTATCCTTTAGTATTTCGCCCTTACAAAAGGATGTATCTGCGCAATCTCCTCTTCAATAATGCCGAGCTTGCTCGCCTCAGTGAGCAGCAGTATGTTGACCGCGATGTGACATGGCAATTGTGGATAAACCTGATGGATGAGAACGCGCGAGGCGTACCAGAAAGAGATTTCTCCTACTTAAAGAGCCATTTCCATTCATTTGCAGATTTCGCAGCTCTTCTTGAGATGCTACGTGGGTCGGTAGTGGAAAGCGAAAGAGATAGAAGGTGGACTTCACGCTTTGTTTTCCCTTTTGGCCCAAAAGCTCTGTATGTTGATGTAAACATCGGGGCCAATAATCAGCCGTCACCAGAGTATATCAACTTCGGGCGTACTGGGGAACTTCTGTATCTCATGCTTTGCCGTTCAAATTACAGCTCTCAATTGAGCAAGCACATTACGAAATTGCTGCTTGGCGATAATCCATGGAATGGTCTGTTGGGTTTGCTTCAACCTGTTAGCGAGGAGCAAGATACCTTTGTCAGAGGCCATAGCTATTTACCATATAGCAGACACAGCACGTTTGACAAGTTGGGTGAAGACTGGCTCAGTATCTTTAATTTACATCTGCCCGGGTTCGATTCTGTTTCTTATTTAGTGACCCTAGGAGCTTTTCATATTCTTCTTTATCAGATAACTATTGCTGCCGAGAAGCTTCAGAAGAAGAGTACGCCACATATGATTTGTGAAGTGGTCGCTCCTAAAAAAACTCTCGTTCGCGAATTATCTTTTGCTAATTACCAGGAGAATGTTGATCTCCCCGCGCAAGCCGTCGAGTCATATATTTATACTATTGAGCAATCTGAGGAGTGGCAAAAGGCTTTGAGGGAACCTGGAGCATATTCGCTCTGCTGTGCGATCTTAAAGGAACGTGTGTGGTGGCCGCGAAAACCGGACGACTATGACGGACCTGACGAACCTGATCACCTTATCAAGGAGTTGCGCTCTGAAGCCTTAAAGGGGCATCGCCAACATCTGGCTCATATACACCGTGCCTATGGACGGGAGGTAGGTCTGGTCTCGAAAAGAGGGACGAACAAACTACGCTATGCCCCGAATGATACCTTTCTCAAGACACTCATTACCGCAAACGTCGAGACACGTATGGAGTTAGGTGAGTTCTTGGATCGAGTGTATAAGCGATATGGTTTGGTATTTGGAGAGAAAGAGGCGGAACAAATACTGTCAGACGACGAGTTTGATAAAAAGGCTTTTCAGGCAAATGCAGACCGCCTCGAGAGACGTTTGAGTAGCCTTGGTATGTTACGTCGCCTCTCAGATAGCTGTGCTTACGTAGAGAATCCCTATAGGCGGAGGACCACATGAATGGTGCCGAACTCATTGGATCCGTAGCGGCGCTTTATTTGCAAGAGCTACTTTTCACCAGTGATAGAGAAGGAACAGCTCGCTTTATCATTGATAATCTTACCCCGGAGCAAACAGCGGCAGCAGTGAGAGCGATTTTGCATGATACCGATCTCTCTGCTGCAGTCGATGTGAAAATGCCAGCCCAGTTTCTGGAGGGTCAGGGGCTGCCTGCTTCAGTATTGACTGACAAGCGTGCCACCTATTATCGTAATTCCGAATGTCATAAAACAGCGCTGTTGTTAGCGAATATAGGGGACGATGAGAAGCAGTCGCTCAAAGAGCTTGTACCAATAGGAGCTGCAGAGCTACAGGAGCATAGCGAGTTGTGGATGCAGATCGTTGGCGTGGGCTTAAGTCTTCCAGACGAACAGAAAAAGTGGTGGGAGAAGGCTCTACGTGGTCTACAAGAGTTACAAATCTTTTCTTTGGAACGTGTTGCGGAATACGTTCTACAGACACGCGACATTATAGCAAATGAGGGTCAATCATTAGTACGGGCATTAGGCATCGCCCTGCCATCGTTGCATATACCTAAAGACTCGGCGTATTTTAATGCTCTAAATGAAAAAGTTCGTACACACACTTCTCAGTGGAAACGTCTCTTCGAAAATGCGTATAACAAAAGAGCTGGGTATCTACGTAAACAGACTCCGTCCCAGACACGTCTTACGACAGATGACCTCAGGAAAGAATTTGAACGTGTGAAGGACAATATTCCTGAGGCATGCCACGTCATCGTTCAAACATTCATAGGGGCACCCAGCGGGTGGAATCATCCGGCAGAGGCGCTCGCCTCATGCGAATGGGAAGATGTCAAACCACTATTCGACGGACTCAAACGAGAAAGATATAATCTAGGCGCGCAAACAAAAGAGTTCTACCATGAGCGTGAAACTACGTTATTGAGCCCCACCGATCATGATTATCTTACACGGCTAATTGCTCGCAAAACCACGGAAGCTAATGATGAGGATAAAGAGTTCTACGAAGCCCATCGAAATGAACTCAAGGAAGATCCTAAGCTCAAATCGCGTTGGGATCGCTTTGTCTATGGATCTCCGCGGGAAACTGATGACTTCATTTTAGGTCTGTCACTCAGTATGGAGTCCCTATTCAATCAACAAGAGATTAGCAAGACACGCACACTTATTATTCGCTGCGAACGTTCACTCCGCAAGGATCTGAGAGATCTCAATGTTGATGCCGGGCTCTATTTTGCAACTCGCTACCGAGGGTTACAATCGCTTCTGGGTCCACGCGTTCGCTGGCAAGTTGGACCGCTATTTGAATTCGAAAAAGTGGTCGCAGAATGGAAATCTAAAGGGACAAAGCTCAACCACTCCGTGGCGCGAGATGCCTTACAGCTCAAATTTGTCCTGTCTCTGGAGGTAGAACTGGCACAAGGCGGAACAGATGTATACTATTCCCAGCTTGTATGGAAGTTCAACCCAAACGAAGTCACCAGCGAGTTTGTGGCCGACTGGTCGCGTTTACGAGAACACCCGCTTGTTTACTGCCACGTGTCCCGGAAAGCTATGGGAAGCAAAGGGCGGGCTCAAATGGTTGATCTCTCAAATGTAAAGACTCTGATGCCTGTCTATGGCCAGGACAGTGGTTCTTTCGTTGCTGCTTACAAAGCTGCTAACGATATTACGCTAACCTGGCTGAAAAATATAGAGCAGGCAGAGAAAGAGCATTTGATTAGTCGGTTTACCGCACAGGCTTTACGCTCATCCTTTAACGCCTTTCAGGCCAAATATACCTCGGCAATAACGGGCTTTTTCGCTGAGGGAATAGGACACGTCGATCTTGAGGCCCAGCTTCAAGCGTACTGCGCATTACTACGCCAACTATGCTTAGAAGCCAAGGGTGATCGTAATCGCGAACTGCTATTACGCCCCTTGCTCCTGATAGGGACCGTGATAGTAGAGGGAAGTCATGAAACTGGCATTGTCGCTCCCTGGCATCCTCTCCGCTTAGCAGCGTTGGCTCGAAAGGCGCATCTTATCGCCGATCTTGTCGAGCTACTGCTGACTCTGGAACAAGCCCAGTTTGGAGATCCGCATCTTTTCTTCAAAGACCTACAGCAGGAGTTAAAGCATCCTTTCTATCCAGAGGTGGTCTTAGGCTGGCATGGAGATAAACCAGCTCTCCTGGCGCTAACGGATATAGTTGGAGACTATACATTGCATGAATCTCCAATTGCCAGCGACGATGGTTTTGATGATACGAACGAGAGCCCTGTCCAAGCAGCAAATAAAGTATTGGATTTGGTAAGGCGGTATCTCGCTTTGTATCCACACAAACAGGCAAATTTGTCTGTGGTCCTGTATAATTGTGACTCGGCTCGATTACCACAAGCCGTTGTCGACAAGATCGGCACTATCTATGAAGATGAAGATGACGTTCGTTGCCAGGTGATTTTACGTCATCGTGACGGACTGCAACTACGCTCTCTCTATGAACAGATCATCAGTTCGTCAGATGCTGACCCAGACTCATTCAACGCTAGTGAAGCGACCCAAGATTTCATGGCACGCTTACGCATCGCTATAATGGTAGATCAGGCTCCTCCGCCTAATCCCAAAGATGGCTGCTTTGCCGATATTGCTTTCTCTCAGGACGTGATTGCACGCCATGCACGTATCGAATGGTATTTCGAGACGGCTACTCCAATCGCCCTTGAAAACCTGATTCCGCCGCGTTGGTCACGACGGCGGCCCGCTGCTAAGGACGACATGAAGTCAGTGGTTTACCTGTGTTGCCCAGTTCAGAGCAGAGAGGGATGGGCATTCCTAACAGCGCTGACAACTTTCCTCAAAGGGGATTGGGATGGCAACGAGGAACGCCGTCTCTTACCAGCTCGACAGCTGGACTTTAAAGATCCAAGCATGACTAGTATTTTCAGAGAGACTCACAATCTGGCAACATGGGTAGTGAATTATGACGAGTTGCTCGACCGAAGACAGTTACTGAATCAAAATGTACAAGTGATTCGCTATAAACAATCTGCCACTCAAGGCCGGAATGTAATTATATCGTCAACTGCATCGCTCGATCTACTGCGCCAAATGGTTCTTGGTCGTCTTAAGGATTTAAGCTTAGATCTCAGTGAGGCAGCTTACCAAGATCTAGCAAACCGTTTCATAAAAGACGCAAACGGCATTTCTGGCGATATTGTATTGCGTGCGGCTAAGAACGGGCGCAACGCAAGTGAATTGATGGGGATCGTGCTGAGTCGCTTCCTGGTCTCTCAAGAATTGAGTGGGGAGCGATACTACGGGTGGTATTTTCTCGATGACTATGCGGAATGGCTAGGCCAGCGTGAGGAGCAAATTGCCGATATCTTGATGCTCAGTCCAGAACAAACACTTGATGGGCAGTTGCGGTTAACAATGATTATTACAGAGTCAAAGTACGTTGATGCAGCGAGTCTTGCTGCGAAGCGGAAAGAGTCACAAAAGCAGTTACGTGACACTGTCAAGCGCATTATGGATGCACTATTTGGTGATCCGGAGCGTTTGGATCGAAATCTATGGTTGGCTCGTCTTTCTGATCTGATTCTAGATGGAATACAAATTCCGGCAAGTGCGGGAATCAACCTTGCAGATTGGCGTCGGGCAATTCGTGAGGGTACATGCGAGGTATATGTACGAGGGTATTCTCATGTTTTTGTTTCGGGGCCGAGTGAAGCCAAAGTCTTTTCAGATTTTGTGCAAGTAGCAGGTTTAGATAATTCGTATCAAGAGATTTTTGAACGGGATGAAGATGTATGGGATCAACGAATATATCGGCAACCATCGGGTCGAAATCCTGTAGTAGTCACTAATGAGGTGGAGCAAGAAGATAATCAGAGTTCTTTTAGCAATTTGCTTCCGCCATTGGTGATCACTTCTAACCCTGGGGAGCTTGATAATAACACACTATCAGCTATTCACAGTGATACGGATCATGGCGGTGAAGATCACTGGGCATATCCCTCGATAGAGACTGTATTAGCTCGTGACAACAAAATCGATAAGAATGGAGCCGTGGAAAATCTCTGGCTACGGGAGATCGAGAACCGAACAAAGGCAGCACTTCAACAATTTCAGATGCGCTCTAAACTGCTTAGTAGCATTCTCACGCCGAATGCTGCCTTGCTCAAGTTTGTAGGAAGTGATGACCTTACTGTCGAACTCGTGAATAAACGTCGCTCGCAATTTCTTACTACCTATGGCCTCAATATTATCTCAGTGCAGCCAGAACCCGGAGCTGTGGCATTATCCATTGAGCGTCCAAAAAGGCAAGTCATTTGGATACAGGACCTCTGGAAACGGTGGATACCCGACTCGACAAACGGGAATCAAGAGCTTTTAATCGCAGTAAAAGAGTCAGATGGCGAATTGTTAATGCTTTCGCCAGGATCGCAGCATGCACCGCATACGCTCATTGCAGGTTCGACAGGAAGTGGCAAGTCGGTGCTTATGCAAAATCTGATGCTAGCAATTGCAGCAACAAACACTCCTGAACAGGCTCGCCTTATCCTCATCGACCCGAAGCAAGGCGTGGATTACTTCGATTTCGCCTCTCTGCCACACCTTGATGGAGGCGAAATAATCGACCAAAGAGAGGTGGCTTTGGATCGGCTAAGGTCTTTAGTGGACGAAATGGATGCACGCTACACCAAGTTCAAGAGCGCTCGAGCGCCCAATTTGACGGCATACAACAAAAAAGTTTCAAGTGGTGAACGCCTACCTGTATTGTGGTTAATTCACGATGAATTTGCTGAGTGGATGCTGATTCCAGAGTACAAACAGGAAATCAGTAATGTTGTCAGCCGCTTGGGTGTCAAGGCTCGTGCTGCTGGTATCTACCTTATCTTCGCTGCGCAGAGACCTGACGCGAACGTGATGCCAATGCAACTTCGGGCGAATCTTGGCAATCGGCTTATCCTACGAGTCGACTCAGAAGGTACATCCGAGATTGCTTTAGGTGAAAAAGGGGCAGAGCGCTTGTTAGGACGTGGGCACTTACTGGCAAAACTGGAAGGGGCACCTTTATATTATGCACAGGTACCGTTGGTTGAGGAACAATTTATTGAGCAGTTAATTTCTGTAATTACATAATTTGGGTGCTTATTATATCCGATTAAGGTATGCGATCTTTATCATCTCCAAGAAATAGACAGGCAGCTTTTCAACTTTAGAGGACAACTTAATTGTCCGTATACAATTGCCCAACAACAATATAGTTTTGAACCCAACAATAAAGTCGGAAACTGAATTGTTGCGCGTAGGTGTTTAAGAAAAGTGACGACTCCCCAGGGCTCAAGCCGCAGGGCTTTCTGGCTCGTTTAGTGTAAATTTTCACAGGAGTAATACAACTTCGATAGCCCATTCAACGTAGTGACAATAAAGGAAAAAGCAGGGTCTACAACATCAGGGAAGAAAAAATAGTGAGCCATGCGGCGGACGATACTGAGATTGCTTTGCCCAAATGGGCAAGCACGATAGAACAAGAACCAGCAAAACCCACGAGATATCGTAGAGGAAACAGATACACATGGCGACGACTGGGCAAGAACTGCAAACAACAACGACAAAAACGATGCTTCCACCGGGGCCTAGAGGGCTGCCCTACATTGGCAGCATGCTCTCGTTTAGACAAGATCCCCTTGGATTTTTTCAACAGCTTCAACGCACGTATGGCAATATGGCAACGGTTTATATCGGGAAGAATCCGGCGGTGCTACTGTTCCGCCCGGAACATGTGCGCTACGTGCTGGTGGAGCACCCGCGCGATTTTACTAACCGCGGCGTGCTTCAGCGGGATAACAATGGAAACAACGGAGGCTTTGCGAGCGAGGGATTGCTGACCATAGATGGCGAAAAGCATCGCCAGCAGCGCCACGCAGTACAACCAGCTTTCCATAAAAAACATATCGAGGGCTATGCCAGGATCATGGAGCAATATACGCAGGAGCTGCTCAAAACGTGGCATCCTGGCGATCGAGTCGATATGTCACGTGCCATGCAGGAGTTGACACTCAGGGTTGTGAGCAAGTGTCTCTTTAGCATTGACCTGTCAAGCCAGCTTGGCCCTCTCAGTGATGCCTTCGATGGCGTGATTGGCAGTTCAACAAGCATGGTCGAGGATCTCCTGAATATTCGCATAGATAACCCGATCACCGGCTATGGCAGGCGTATGGCGGCCATGCGCCAACTGGATATGCTGATTTACACACTGATAGCACAGCGTCGCGATGATGACCGCGATTACGATGATGTTCTTTCCATGTTGATGTCAGCCGAGAGTGGTGAAGAGCCTGGAACAACACTGACCGGGAAACAGATACATGACCATATCCTGACTTTCCTCGCTGCGGGGCACGAAACCACCGCGATTACCCTCGTCTGGACGTTTTACCTGCTCTCACAATATCCGCAGGTACGTGCGAAATTGCAGGATGAAATCCGCAACATACTTGCCGAAGGTGAGCCAACTCTTGATGAACTTGCGAAAATTCCCTATCTCGATTGGGTACTGAACGAATCGATGCGTCTCTATCCTCCGGCATGGTTGCAGATGCGCTTCGTCGCCAAAGAGACCGAACTAGATGGTGTACGCCTGCCAGTTGGCACGCTGATTATCTTGAGCCAGTGGGTCATTCATCGCTTACCCGAAATATGGAAAGACCCGGAAGTCTTCCGACCTGAGCGCTGGGATCCGGCAAACAAGCAACAGCTTCCAGCGGGAGCATACTTCCCCTTTGGAGGCGGCCCGCGCACTTGCATCGGTATGCCGCTCGCGCAATTAGAGGCCAGGATTATTCTCGCGAATATTCTCCAGCACTACACGCCGCAGCCCGATCCTGGCTATACACCCGGGTTTCAGCCATCGATCACCTTGCGCCCGAAACAGCATTTACGTGTTACCCTGGTGCCCACGTCTTCCAATGGTTCAGCAGATCAGTGGAAGCAGCTTGTGAGCATGTCTGATCGCGCTTTACAGGATGGTTCAGAGCGCCAGGGATGCAGAAATGCACTGCTGAGCCTGTTTGGACTATAGGTGAGCGTGACATCACCCTTCTATACCTGGCGCTATGACCACATTAGGAATAATACTCCTCATTTGTCGAGCAACTTCGGGGGTGATACGCGCATCGGTGATCAGAGTATGAACGATGTCGAGAGGCGCAATCAGACTGGCAGAAGTGAAATTAAATTTTGTATGATCGGCCAAAATAAAGACCTGTCGCGCGCACTTGATCATCTGACGCTTGACCGGGATCTCTTCCTGAAAAGGACTGGTGAGACCTTGGTGCAAAGAAATCCCGCGTAGACCGATAAATGCCTTATCCACATAGAATTGGCTCAGTGCCTGTTCAGCGATCATGCCAATAAACGAATAGGAGCGCATAAATAATGTCCCACCCGAACAAATAACGGTCAGGCTTGGGTTTGTCTCGCTAATTGTCACCAGCTCTTTGCTTATATAAAGAGAGTTGGTGATGATTGTTAAGTCTCGTTTCTTCGCAAGGAAAGGAAGCACAAAGTGGTTAGTTGAGCTGGCGTCAAGTATGATCGTTTCCCCATCATGAATATGTTCAGCAGCACACTGCCCAATGGACTGCTTTTCTTCTACGTATTCATTCAGTCGCTGTTCATAGGCTGGTACGGAACTGCGCAATGATGCCTGTGAAGGGTAATCGATCGCAGTAGCTCCTCCGCGCGTACGCACAATCAAACCCTGCTCATCAAGCCAGCTAAGGTCTCGCCGTACTGTCGCAGGTGAGGCTCCTATCCACTCCACGATTTCCGCAACGGTAGCCGATTTATGCATATTGATGGTTTTAACTATCTCCATGCGACGTTCTATCGAAAGAAACGCGCGACCATCATCGGCGGATACCTCAATATTGCGAACGCTTCCAGTTCCAGGTAAATCATCTAAAGCACCTTCCGTCATATGTTCTCCTGTACCAAACAATCAAGGTCTTGATCCAACAATTCTTTTTGCCGATCTCAAGTGAGACTAGTATGTTTCACTAGAACGTAAACACAGTTCTCAGTTCCACTCTAGCTATATAGAAACGCCTAGCTGACCGATACCTGACAATATATTATCTATTTTGATTATACTTGATTATAACAATTTTTAGAAGAAAATACAAACTGGCATCCACTTAGAACCCGAAGCAAGACCTAGCTTCTTCGTTTTCCTTGAACACTCCCTTTATTGGTTAAAAAAGGGCTTTATACACCCTTGACAAACGTTAAAATGTCATTATAATTAATATTAATCAAATTCAATCAAATTTAATCAAGTTTTTGCAAAATACAAACACTTGAGCTTGATGCGGACGTTGGCAGTCGTTCAGCTCGCACCAGGCAGCTCAGAGATACAGGAGGATGGCCATGGAATTAAGAGATCAGTTCCCAACAATGACGGGCGTTCGGCAGCTCGAGCACGTGGGTTTTTCGAGCGAGCAGATTGCTGGTCTCGTCAGAGTCAAAGCGCTCTATCAGCGCGGGGCTTATCACGAGGCTAATCCTGAGCACAAGCGACAAGCGTTTATCCGCTGGCTCTACCTGCAGGGTCGCCTGGAAAGCTAATTTGCGGTCACGATGCTTGTGCGAGGGAGGATGGGGAGTGGAGGATGCATGCATCAAGCTCAAGCATCTCTCTAACTCAATTGTATGAAGAGATGGCATTAAGGAAAAGAAAGCGAGAATACAGGTGACTCATGACAACCCGAGTACCCCGAAACAGATAACATCCGGGAAATACCGGCGTCTTATGGCCTTATCTGACGAGCAAGGAGTCATTGCGGCTCTGGCAATAGACCAGCGCGGATCATTGAAGAAGGCCCTGGCTGCCCTCACCAATCGAGCTATTACCACACCCGAAATTGTGAAATTCAAGACGCTGGTGGCTGAAGTCCTTACCCCCTATGCTAGCGCGATATTGCTCGACCCTGAGTATGGATTGGAGGCAGCCAAACACCGCGCTGACAGGACTGGCCTGCTCCTCGCATATGAAGTAACAGGCTATGACACAACAACCAGGGGACGGCTACCTTCACTGTATCCAGAATGGTCTGTAGCCCGAACTATCGAGACCGGAGCGGATGCAGTCAAAGTGCTGCTCTACTATGATCCCAACGATGACGAGTATATCAATACCCTGAAACACGCCTTTGTAGAGCGTATTGGCGCGGAGTGCTACGCTTATGATATTCCTTTCTTCCTGGAGGTAGTCAGCTACAGTGATAGCATCGGAGATGAGAAGAGCCTGGCTTTCGCTCAGGCGAAACCTGAAAAGGTCGGGCAATTGACGCGAGAGTTCTCCAGAGCACGTTATGGTGTTGATGTGCTCAAGCTGGAAATTCCGGTTAACATGCGTTTTGTGGTGGGATTGGAACCTAGTCATAGCGGACCTTTTGCTTACACGCGTGAAGAAGCCAAACAGTACTTCCGCGATGTTGCTGCGGAAGCACGAGTTCCTTTTATCTATTTGAGCGCAGGAGTGAGCAACGCGCTTTTCCTCGCATCACTCGCAATGGCGAATGAAGCGGGAGTTCCGTATGCGGGAGTACTCTGTGGCCGAGCTACCTGGCAGGATGGCCTTCCAGTATACATGAAAGGTGGTGCACAGGCTCTGCGTACCTGGCTGGAACATGAGGGAAGGCAGAATATTGAGGCACTGAACGCTGTGTTACGTAATGGAGCGCAACCGTGGTGGAATCTCTATGGTGGCAGAGAGAACCTTGATGTTATGACTTCACCTCATCTTGGTGAGAACAGCCAGGACAATTAATAGCGCGGGACATTGCATGAAACTGTGGGTATCACTGCCCAACCTGTGAGGACATATCAGTGGCCGCTATACTTCTGGAAGAAGTATTCAAACCATAGTTGTGAGGAATTGTGTATGTTGATTGTTATGGCGGGACTCCCTGGAACGGGAAAGAGTACTCTTGCACAATACCTGGCTGATGCGTGCGCCGGCATTGTGCTCAATAAAGATCTCATTCGGGCTGCACTCTTTCCCATTGCCCAGATTGAGTATTCTACCAGGCAAGACGACTTCTGCATGTCCATTCTGTTTCAGGTTGCCTCTTATATGCTTCGGAATGACCCATCCTTGTATGTCATTCTGGACGGGCGAACCTTTTCACGCAAGTACCAGGTCGCGGCTCTAGATCAATTGGCAAAGGAACTCAAGATGCCTCTGAAAATCATAGAATGCATCTGCTCTGATGAAACAGTACGGAAACGTCTGGAGGAAAAGGTAACGATGGGAGCGAAGCATCTTGCGGGTAATCGAGACTATCAACTCTTTCTTACAATCAAAGCGCGCTTTGAGCCAATTCGCGAGCCAAAGCTGCTAGTAAATACTGACGATGACCTGGCGCATTGTCTGGCATCATGCCTCGCCTACGTGTCCATTTCTTAAATGGAAATGGTTGGGCTAAAGCCACTCATGGAATTTGTTCAGGCTCAATAGCAAAGAGAGTGGGCATGGATGCCAAATTAACAGTGACGCAAGGTAATAAGGGGTATAAAGTTCATGAAGATAGCAACAGTGACACTTAACGCGGCAATTGACCAAACAGTGAGAGTTGATAACTTTCGGCCAAATAGCGTCAATCGAGCCCTGGCGATCAGCTTTGATGCGAGTGGTAAAGGGGTCAATGTTGCTTCATTCCTGGCGGACTACGGGCACGACATCGCTGTGACAGGGTATCTTGGTCAGGAGAATGTCGATATCTTCGAGCAGTTTTTTGCATCCAAAGGCATTGATGATTGTTTCGTCAGAATTCCTGGAAACACCCGCATCAATATAAAAGTCGTTGATGAGGTTAACCAGCAAACAACAGATATCAACATGCCAGGTCAAACTCCTCCTCAGGAAGCGAAGAATATGCTTCTCCAAACAATCGAGCAACTGGCGAACTCTTGCGATTGGTTCGTATTATCTGGTTCTTTGCCACCTCATATGCCTACCACGATCTATGCTACGCTCATCACCCAACTTAAGCAGCAAAAAAAGCAAATCATCCTGGATACAAGTGGAGAAGCCCTCCGTGAAGGGATACAGGCAGGCCCAACTATCGTAAAGCCAAATATTGAGGAGCTACAGTATCTTGTCAGACATTTTTTGAAAAGTGAAGCCGAAATTCAACAAGCTGCCCATCAACTCCTGAATGAAGACATTAAGTTGGTCGTTGTCTCAATGGGAAGACAGGGTGCGATGCTGGTTGAGCAAGCAACAACGCATATCGCGACTCCTCCTGATATGACGGTGAAGAAGACCTTTGGGGCAGGAGATGCCATGGTTGCCGGTCTCGTTACGGCTCGAATACAGAGGTTGAGCCTGGCTGATTGCGGACGGTTAGCTACTGCCTTCGCAGTGGGGGCAATTGCACATCTCGGCTACAACCTGCCAGCTCATGACACGCTTATGCAGTATTTCCACCAGGTGAGCATCAGGAATTATTAAGTACTGCTTATGTTCATTTAAAGAAAGGAAGAAGGATAGTATATGAGTGAACTCTTAGGTAGACGCTTTCATCGACTCTTTGGCACGGATGAACGATCCGTGGTCATCGCAATGGATCATGGAACTACTGATGGTGCTGTCGTGGGGTTTGAAAGCCCTGAGAAGGTACTGGAGCAAGTCATAGCTGGTGGTGCTGACGCGATCCTGACGAGCATTGGCATTGCCCGGCATTTTAGTAAGCAGCTCAAAGATATCGGCTTAATGATACGCTGTGATGGCGCCACTTCGCCTCTTTTGGAGCGTCCAAGGGCACTCGTTATAGGTGTTGATGACCTTCTCTCAACAGGGGCCGATGCCGCCGCTGCTATGTATCTCCCGGGTATTGTGAACGGTCATGGTTCGACAATGTATTTCCCTCGCCTGGCCACAGAAGCTCATCGCTGGCATATACCTGTCATGGCTGAGGCTCTGCCATATGGCTTCGAGGAGCATCCTGCTGCTCGTGCAGTAGATCCAGTGGCAGATACATGCCGCATGGCCGCCGAAAACGGGGCCGATATTGTAAAAACCTTCTATACCGGTGAATACGAAAGCTTTCGGAAGGTCATTCGCTCGTGCTATGTACCAGTACTGGTATTAGGTGGTCCGAAAACGCATGGTGATCGAGAATTCCTGGAATCCATTCGTGGCGCTGTGGACGCGGGTGCTGCTGGTGTCGTCATTGGTCGTAACGTCTGGCAAGCCGCATCCCCCACAGGTATGACACAAGCCCTGGTGGCTCTCGTTCACCATGATGTCAGTGTGGATGACGCACTGCATATGTTGCACGAAAGCAGGTAAGCTACACCAGTAAACCGTTATACATGGCATCAAGAAGGGGTTCGCAGGGAGACATCTTTCATCTTAACGCGATGAGTATGAGTATACGAAGGAGTGTTAGTATGTACCTCGTTGGTATCGATATTGGTACAACGAATACCAAGACTGTCATTTTCGATGTAGAAACTGGGCATATCTGTGCTGTTGGCAGCAGCCGCACCATAACACGCCATCCAGTGCCGGAATGGAGCGAATTTGACGCAGAAGACGTATGGGGAACAGTCCTTCAAAGCATTCAAGCTGCCGTTCAGCAATGTAGTCGACCTGAACACATCTGTGCCATCTCTGTTGCCAGCATGGGGGAGTCAGCTTTTCCCGTGGATGCTGATGGAAACATATTGCATGCTGCCATTGCCTGGTATGACCAGCGTACAGTCGCTGAGGCACAGTGGTGGGAGAACATAGCTGGTCGAGAGCGCATCTTTACCATTACGGGACATATTCCACGCCCAACGTTTGGAGTGAATAAGCTATTCTGGCTGCGTAATCACCTTCCGCAAGTATTTGAACGTATCTATCACTGGTTAAGCATCGAGGATTTCGTGTTATGGAAACTGAGTGGGAATTTCGCCACTGATTATAGCATTGCCTCACGCACTATGCTCTTTGACCAACACACGCTCGTCTGGTCAGAATTCGATGGGGACAGCTAGCGTTCTACTGGCAGTGAGCAATACGTTCCGTCCCAGTCCGGAACTATTGGCAGCTGGCTTTACCAGTTATGCAAATGTTGTACAGCATACCTACGCCACCCTGGGTACGCTGGATTTCGCCGGAGGAGCACTTGAATGGATTGTTACTTTGCTCTATGGTCAGGGAAAACAG
>WNFX01002081.1_pt1 | contig 25306 bp, 29 predicted proteins | sample 5400111 | NCBI WGS metagenome assembly WNFX01 (sample SAMN13153363, study PRJNA577476) | soil metagenome | isolation source: 40 cm soil or saprolite under grassland replicate 1 | place: USA:California | collected 2016-06-15
CCCAAAGCCCACAATTCCGCCAAGGAATATGCGCATTTGGCGGGCCCGGCACGCGGGAATCGGCCAGCCGGTCTAATCCACTACGGGCCAGAGCCCGGCCTGCTTCGGCGCTGAAGCACTCCGCTAGCGGGACGTCCGCGCGCCCCTGCCCGCGACAGTTGTGGGTTTTCTGTGGGGATCTTGGAGTTCGAGAGCACTGCCTGCGCCATGACGTTCCCTCTGCTTCCTGCGGTTTCCGCAGGTGAGAGGGGTGTCACACGACTCGGGATGTGGTGGTCAGGGGCAGGATCGAACTGCCGACCTTCCGCTTTTCAGGCGGACGCTCATACCTACTGAGCTACCTGACCTCGGCTCGCGCCACGACCGCAAACTGTCGCGGCCGACACGTCAGCCAGAGCGGTCCTGACGGGATTTGAACCCGCGACCTCCACCTTGACAGGGTGGCGAGCACTCCTAGCTGCTCTACAGGACCCAGCCGCGCCGCGCTGGCTCTCACCAGCCGTACCCCCCAACGGGGGACACGGCGCAGAAGGCAACCGCGTTCGCCCGAATGAGAGTACCACCGGAACGCTCGTGGTTGAATCCAGCTTCCAGCCGGTCACCAGGACGGGCAGCCGATGAGCGCGCCCGCCATCTCCGCGCCGCTTCAGGACCTTTACCGCCGCCCATACAGGACGCTGGGCAATGAGATCAGGCCAGCGTTCGTGCCGCCGTGCCCGAGGAAGCTGTCGCCGCCTTCTGCTTCACCGCGGCCGGGCGCGGAGACCGCCACTTACTTGCCCCGCGGCTCGACGCAGTTATCCAGGCGGTCCCACCAGGGTAAGCCAACACCCCGGGGCGGGACCTTGATCCCCGGCCCTGTAAGGGAGGCAAGGAATCCATGCACGAGGCTATCCGCAACCCCGTTACCACCAGCCATAACGACACCGCCGCGGCCCGTAAGCTGCCGGGCGAGGTGTTACCCGGCGGGTGATCACGGTCGTGCTCGGCCTGATCACAGCGCTGGCTGACGTTCGCGTTCAGGCTCGGCAACGTCTGGGCGCTGGGCCGCGCCCTCGGCGTGCCGAAGTTCGCGGCGCCACTGGTCGGCCCCGCGGTGGAGCTGTCGGTGGCGGGCCTGCTGATCGGCATTCGGCACGTGTCCATGGCCGGGTGCCCCGCGAGCAACTTCGGCCCGCCCGGGTCCTGCTGACCGCCTGCGGCGCGGCGACCCTCGCACTGAACATCGCCGGACCGGTCGCGGCCGGTGCCTACGGCCGGGCGGCCTTCGACTCGGTCGGGCCTGCGCTGCAGATCGGCTGGGCCGAGACCGGACCCGGACTGCTGCGCAGCGGTGCAGTCAGCTCCGAACGCCGGCTATTTGCGGCTGCCTCTGCCGTTCGGCAGGCCTTGGACGCCGCGCCCTATCTCCCTGCTCTGCGCCTCCGGTGGGGCGTATGGGGCTATCGCAGGAGAGGTCCGCCTGGCTGGACTGGATGACCCTTACAGGCCAGGATTAGCCGCGGAGTCAGGTCACGTCGGTTATTCGAGTGGCTGGCGGGCGATGACGGGCGGTTCGCGCCCGGCGAGCAGCCAGCTCACGACCACCGCGATCAGCGGCATGCCGATCAGGATCAGCAGCAGGTTGGTCACCGGGATGCTGCCCAGCGCGGATAGCTGGTCCAGCTGGTTGGTCCGGAAGAAGCCGATCGCCGCGAGGTAACCCCCGGCCGTTCCGACGACCGCGCCGGTCAGCGCGAGCGCGCCGGCGGTGGTGGCGGTGAGGGTGCGGCGGGCCGCGCCGCTGGCCCCGGTGGCGGTCAGTGTGCGCAGGTCGCGGGCGGTCTCGCTGCGGACCAGGCCGATGCTCATCGCCAGGATGCCGAGCGCGAGCACCATCGCGAAGACCGTGGCCGCGTCGGTGACCTGCGTCAGCGACGGGATGCTGTTGGCGGTCTCGATCGTCAGCCCGGCCGCGGCCGCGGTCTGCCTGGCGTCCGTGATCTGGCTGGCGGTCAGCCCGCCCGGCGCCTGGATCAGCCAGCCAGCCGTGGTCGGCTTGAGGTTGAATTCCCGCACGGCATGTTCGGTGATCACCGTGTTCGGTGCCGAGGTGCCAGACGGCAGCGCGCCGACCTCCTGGGTGGGCGGGTTCGCCAGGCAGGTACTCGGCGGGCAGGGGAACGTGTTGTCCTGCCCGCTCGGCCTCGGCGGGCCGCCTTTGTTGCTCCTAGCCCAGGTGAACTGCATATGCCGCATCGTGGACAGGCCGGGCCGCATGGTGAGGACGTCGGCGTGGAGGTTGACCTGCGCCGACGTGATCCCGAACGCGCGCAATAGCCGGGGGGTGGCGACGTAGATCGGCCCGGACCAGTTCCGCCCGGCCCCGGCGTACCCCAGGTAGGCGTTGGCCGTCTCGAGCGTGATCGTGTAACGGGCGCCGAGGTCGGCGGCGATCCGGTTGGCGGTCGTCCTCGCGTCCGTGAGCTGGCTGGCGGTCGGCACGGGCGGGAGGACGTTGGTGGGCGCCGAGGTCGGGTAGACGATGAGCTGGCTAGACGTCAGGTTCGGCCCGGCGTAGTCGAGCGCGTTATCGAACCGGGCCGCGGTGATCACGATGACGATGACCGCGATCAGCACGCTGATGCTGATCGCCGCGAGCGCCGGGCCGGATCGGGCGCGGTACCTGGCCAGATCCCGCAGCGCGAGCCGCACCGCGACCGGCGTCCGGCGGCCCAGCGTGGCCAGCACAGCCAGGCAGGCCGGGGACAGCAGCATCACGGCGACGGCGAGCGCGAGCAGGCCGAAGACGACTTCCTTCAGCTGCTGAGTCTGGTTACCCTGACCAGCGCCGTCCGGGCCGCCGCCGCCCCCGACACCGGAGCCGGCGATGCCGAGCAGGAAGAACGCGAGGGCCAGGGACGCCAGGCCGAACGGGACCGCCAGGTGGCGAACCCGCTTCGGCGGGGCCGGCCGCCCGGACAGCGCGGTCACCACCGGCACCCGGGCGATCGCCCTGGCCGGCCGCGCGGCAGCGACGTACGCCGCCGCCACGGCGAGGGCCATCGAGATCCCGATCACCATCCACGGCACCTGGAAGACGCCGATCACGTGGTGGGCGCTGGCCTGCGCCTGTGGCCGGTAGGCCAGCCAGGCGGCCATCCCGAGAACGAACCCGGCCACCGCGCCTACGACGCCGGTGGCGACGCCGTTGGCGCGCACCACGAGCCGGATGTTCGCCTGGGTGGCGCCCTGGGCGGCGAGCATCCCGATCGAGCGGAGTCGGCGCTGCGCCAGCACGGTGAAGCCGCCAACCCCGACCAGGGCGATCAGCAGCATCCCGAGCACGGCCGCCGCCAGCGAGATAGTCTCCGGGTTGATCACGTTGCTCGAGGCCGCCGTCTGCCTGCTCTCCACCGTGGGGCCGATCGAGGTCGGCGCCACGCCCGGCGCGTCGAACAGCACCGTGACCTTGGTCGGGGACGTGACCTGGCCGGGCGGCACCAGGGCGAACTCATCGAGCAGGTTCTGCGGGTTGCGCACGATGCCGGTGACTTTCCTGCTGACACCGCCGATGGTCAAGGAGCTGCCGACCGTGAGGTGGAAGTCGGACGCGACCCCGCTGGTCACCGCCATCTGACCGGGGCCGGAAGGGTACTTGCCGCTGACCAGGCTGAGCATCGGCTGGCCGAACGGCCCGTGCGGATTCTGCGCGCGCAAACGGTAGGCCTGGATCGAGCCGGGAACCGACAGCGCCTGGTTCTCGATCACGTCGACCGTGCCGAAGCGTTGTCGCAGGGACGCGATCTCGGCGGCGACGTGCGAGCTGGACCCGGTGAACGTGGCGAGGTCCTGCGCGGTGCCGAAGCCCGCGCCCGCCAGCGCCGGAGTCGTGGTGGCCACCGCGGAGGCGACGACCGTGGCGCCCACCGCGACCGTGATCAGCGCCAGGATCAGCAGCTGCTGTCGCCACTCGCGGCGCAGCAGCCGCACCGCCCAATGGATCACCGCGCGGCGGGCGGCAACGCCCCCGTTCGAGGTCCGCCCTGGCCGTTCCCGCACCGCCGTGCTCATCGCGCGGCCCCGCGCGCGAGCAGGGACTCGGGACCGGCCGCCGGGGCCGTCTGGTCGGTCACCCGGCCGTCCCGCAAGAACACCACCCGGTCCGCCCACGAGGCGAGCTGCGCGTCGTGGGTCACCACCACCGCGGTCATCCCCCCGTTCTTGCACGCGTCGTGCAGCAGGCGCATCACCGCCTCCGCGTTGGCCGAGTCCAGCGCGCCCGACGGCTCGTCGGCCAGCAGCAGCCTGCGCTCGCCGGCCATCGCGCGGGCGATCGCCACCCGCTGCCGTTCCCCGCCGGAGAGCTGGTCGGGGTAGTGCCCGGCCCGTTCGGCCAGGCCGAGCCGCTCCAGCGCCTTCAGCCCGGCGATCCTGGCCTTGCGGGCGGCCAGGCCGTCCAGCTCAAGCGGCAGCGCCACGTTCTCCGCGGCGGTCAGCCCCGGCAGCAGGTTGAAGTCCTGGAACACGTACCCGATCGTGCGCCGCCGCAGCCGGGCCGTGGCGTTGCGGTGCATTCCCGTCACGTCCTGCCCGGCCACCAGCGCCGCGCCGCTGGTCGGTTCCTCCAGGGTCCCGGCGATGGTCAGCAGCGTGCTCTTGCCAGAGCCGCTCGGTCCCATCACCGCCACCATGCCGCCTTCCTCCACCGACAGGCTGACGTCGCGGAGGGCGTGCACCTCGGCGAGGCCTTGTCCGTAGGACTTGGACACCTGCCGCAGTTCCAGCATGTTCATGGTCGTATCCTCACTTCCCGCCGCTGCCGTGGCAGCGGCGGTCGAACGGGTTCTGGTTTGGGTGCGGCGGTGTCGGCTTCCGCCCGCTTGAGGCGGGCATCCGCGACGTCCAGCCACCTGACCACCGAGTCCAGCCGGAACAACTCGGCGTCGACCGCCAGCGCCAGGCCCAGGTCCCCGTCGGCTTCGTTTTCCTTGATCCGCGTCCATTGCTGCATCAGCTGCACCAGGTAGCGCCGGTGCGCCTGGATGACCCCATGCGGGTCGGCGCCCGGCACCCGGAGAGCAATCAGCACCTTCATCACGAGCTCGTCGCGCGGCGGCGAACTCAGATCTGGAGGCGTGCGCAGCCACGCGGCCAGCTCCCGCTCGCCATCAGAGGTGATCCGGAAGGCCTTCTGCGGGCCGTCCTCGCCGCTCCCGTCGGACTCGACGAGACCGTCGCGCTCCAGCCTCTGCAGCGTCGTGTAGACCTGGCCCACGTTCAGTGGCCACACCTCGCCGGTGCGGTCCTCGAACTCCTCGCGGAGCCGCAGCCCGTACTTGGGTCCCTCGCTCAGCAGCGCGAGCATCGCATGCCGTACGCTCATGAGCTGTGGCTACTTGATATCATGACACGTAGCATACCGAGTATTGTTCCGGGCGGCAAGGGTGCGGGCAAGGGGGCAAGGGTGCGGGCAAGAGGGCACGGGTGCGGGCAAGAGGGCACGGGTGCGGGCAAGGGTGCGACAGCAATGCAAGCTGGCAATTCCCGCCAGCAGTGGTCTGCTCCCTGGCAGGGCATGGCTGCTGATCAGTGATCCCGGACCGCCAGTTCTGCGCGCAACCCTGGCCGCGCGCGGAGCAACCGCTGGACGTCCCTATCGGCGGCTCGGCGAGAGCCGATGGCATGTCATCGGTAACGTTCTGTCACCCCGGCAGATCCCGGGGTCGCTGCTTGGGCGCCTGCATGCCATCCCTGCCGCTGGTAGCGCCGTCAGCATGAAGATCTCCGCGTCACCATGAACATGCCCTGGATTCGGCCAAGCCGATACGTCGTCCCAGACATCAGCAAACCCCCCGAGACCGTGAACCCCGCAAGACAGGGGTTCAGCTACCTCGGCATACGTACGCTTCCGGTTAGCGTCCCGGGTAGTAGATGTCCGAGCGGTCGGCGATGTCAATAACGGTGACGCGGTGCTTGTCGCCGTCGATACGGTACCGGATGCGGTAGTGGCCGCGCCGCGCCGACCAGTCCCCCTGGAACGGGGCCACCAGCGGCTTTCCCACACGATGCGGGTTCTCGCGCAGCGCGCCCGCGATGAACTCCCAGGCGCCGAAGGCCACCGCCGGGGCGAGTGTGTGCGCGAGCGCCCGGCGCGCCTGCGCCTTGATCACAAGGTCGTATGGCTCGCTCACACCGCGCCGGTCTCCCGGCGGCGCCGCCCCATGATCGCGGCCATCTCCTCGCCGGTGGTGTCCGGTCCGTCCGCCGCGGGCTCACCAGATTTCAGCCGGGCGATCTCCCGCTCCAGCCAGAAGATCGTTTCTTCCAGCGCCGCCAGGTCATCGACCGGCAGCATGACCGCCACGGGCCTGCCGTTGCGCGTGATCGTGTAGTGCTCATGCGTCGCGTTCACGTCGTTCACGACGGCCGACAGCCGGTCCTTGGCTTCGGCCAGCGAGAGAACCTCCATGGCCAGAGTATAGGCTATTTTCATAGCCATGATCGCCGAGGTGGCGAGCCACGCCGCCCCCTACTCCAGCCAGTATCCCCGGCGGATCACACAGGGGCGGCCTGCCGCCAGCCGGTCCGGAGCACGACGTCATTGACGAGCGCCACCCTGGCGAGCAGGGGTCTCCCTCTGCTTGGCGGTCACTCAGGTGGCGGAGGCGGCGGCTCGTCATCCCGGGGCTGGCGATCCTCCCGGCCTGCTTCCTCCCCACTCACGACGAGTAGCTACCCGGCTCGGGTCGGTATTTGCCGTCTGCGGCAGCCCGCTGCGCACGACCAGCCGACACCGATGGCAGCGCCGCAGCCAGACTCGAGTCCGTGGGACGGGGTACTGCATCTGGCCGACGCACCCGATGCCCGGAGGGCAACGCAGAACGGAACAGGCCAGTCAATCGGCTGGCTGCACTATCAGAACCGGCGCTGACCTGCGCCGCAGCCAAGCCGCACTGGATGGCGGCGCATACCGGTCACGCCCGCTACGGGACAGGCAAATCTGTCAGAAAGGGCGCTGACCTGTGAAAACACTGGTACCCCCAACGGGATTCGAACCCGCGCCGCCGCCTTGAAAGGGCGGTGTCCTAGGCCGCTAGACGATGGGGGCTTGACGGTCACCGCCGCCTTGCCCGTGGCGCCCGCCGTCGGGGACCGACTCAGCATAGGGGACTGACGGCACTGCCGCAAAGCGGATGCCGTGAGCTGCTGCGGGCGGCTACCTCAGCGGTTGCCCGCTGTCCCAGCTGACCAGCTAGTTCGGCCGGTTCTTGTTGAATAGGTCCTCGGCGATCGAGTTCTTGGCACCCTCTTCGGGTATTACGGCCCAGGCCACCAGGTATGCCAGCACGCCGGTGCCGACCGTGAAGATGCTGAGCACCGCCACCAGAACCCGCACCAGGTTGACATCCAGGCCGAGATAGTCAGCGAAACCAGCGCAGACACCGGCGATCATCCGGTTGTTGCGCGGCCTGATCAGGACCTTGCCGTCGTTGATGTTGCTCATGACACCATCATCCCGCATTGACCGGCTCACACGGCCACGGGGGACCAGCGGGCGGACCAGCGGCGAACCGGCCACGGGCAAGCGGCGGACCAGCGGCGAACCGGCCACGGGCCAGCGGCGCCAACCACCTGGGCCCTGGCCGCAGCCCAGATCCCGAGCCAGCCCGCACCTCCACCCGCGCCCGCGCCGACACCCGCACCCGAGCCCGCGCCGGCGCCCGCGCCCGCTGACGCCGCAGCCCCTGCATGTCGGCCGCGCGATGCCCGGCATACGCTGACCACAGGACCAGCAGAGCTGACCACAGGACCAGCAGAGCTGACCACAGGACCAGCAGAAGGGGACGCCGTCAATGCCGCGCATCACCGATCCGGTCGGCAGTGACCTGCTCCGCGTCGACGACGAGCTCAGCGACGAGGAGCGGCTGGTCCGCGACACCGTGCGCAAATTTTCGGCAGACCGGATCATGCCGCACATCGCTGACTGGTTCGAGGCCGGAACGCTCCCCCGCGACCTGGTCCCCGAGCTTGGCGGGCTCGGGCTGCTTGGAATGCATCTGACGGGCTACGGCTGCGCCGGGATGGGCCCGATCGCCTACGGCGTGACCTGCCGCGAGATGGAGGCGGCCGATTCTGGCCTGCGCAGCCTGGTGTCCGTGCAGGGGTCGCTGGCGATGTTCCCGATCTGGAAGTTCGGGTCGGACGAGCAGAAGGACGAGTGGCTCCCCCGGATGGCTGCGGGCCAGGCGATCGGCTGCTTCGGGCTCACCGAGCCGGATCACGGCAGCGACCCGTCCAGCATGAAGACCCGAGCGGTCCGCGACGGCGGCGGCTGGGTCCTCTCAGGCACCAAGATGTGGATCACCAACGGGTCCATCGCCGACATCGCCGTCGTCTGGGCCTCGACCGAGCAGGGCATCCGCGGGTTCCTGGTCCCCCGCGGCGCCCGCGGCTTCACCGCACGGAACATTCACAAGAAACTCTCGCTGCGTGCCTCTGTCACCTCCGAGCTGCATTTCGATGACGTGCGGCTGCCTCCAGACGCCGTCCTGCCCGGCGTGACCGGCCTCAAGGGGCCGCTGGCCTGCCTGTCAGAGGCAAGGTTCGGGATCGTCTGGGGCGCCACCGGCGCGGCCCGCTCCTGCCTGGAGGCCGCGATCGAGTACTCGAGGACGCGCGAGCAATTCGGCAGGAAGATCGGCGGCTTCCAGCTAACCCAGGCCAAGCTCGCCTGGATGCTGGCCGACCTGCAGCGGGCCCAGTTGCTCGCGCTGCACCTCGGGCGGCTGAAGGAGGCGGGGAAGATCACCCCAGAGCAGGTCAGCCTGGGCAAGATGAGCAATGTGCGGACCGCGATCGACATCGCCCGCCAGGCCAGGACCGTGCTTGGCGCCAACGGGGTCACCCTGGAGTACCCGGTGATACGGCACGCCAACAACCTGGAGTCGGTGCTGACCTACGAGGGCACCGAGGAGATCCACACGCTGGCCATCGGGCAGGCCCTGACCGGCATCTCCGCATACCGCTGAGGCGGCTGGTCCGATGGTCGCAGAGCTTTCTCATCGCACGAACCGGGCTTTTTTCCGCGATTACGGGCGGCCCGCCGCTGACTTCGTCCACCGCGCTCCGGTCAGCGACGGGGTTCGCGATGCGTGACCAGCTGGCGCTGCTGCTCGACGACGCGGCCGCCGGGCGCTTTCCGCCAGCCGACGGCGGGGTGACTGTCCTGCCGCAGCCCTCGCCGCGCGACGCCGGCGTCCTCAGCTTCACCGCCCATGCGGTGGTCTTCGCCGACGTCGATCCTGGCTGGGTAGCCGGGGAACTCCCCGCCGACGATCTCGGCGCCCCGCTCAGCCTGCCGTTCCTGCTGTCGCTGTGCCGGGCGACCGGCCGCCGCGCAGGCCAGGTGGATGTGCTGTGCGTGACCACTCCGCTGCCGGGGCCGCCGCCGGTTGACCTCACACCGGAGACCGACCCGTGCCATCCCAGGATCTCCCGGGCTCTGCGGTACCGGGACGAGGTCCGCAGCTGGCAGACGGACGGCGGGCTGGTGTCGCTCGGCCAGGGCGTGGCTGGCCGGTGGGAGGCGGCCATCGAGGTGGACCAGGCGCGCAGAGGCAACGGGCTTGGCCGGCGGCTCGCGGCCGCCGCCAGGCATCTGGTCCCGCCGGGCACGCCGCTGTGGGCGCAGATCGCCCCTGGCAACGCCGCGAGCCTGCGGGCGTTCCTCGCCGCGGGATTCGTCCCGGTCGGCGCGGAGGTGCTGCTCACGGTATCCACGCTGACCGCAGCCGGCGCCCGGCTCGCCCGTCCCGCCCGTCCCGCCCGGGCCGCTAGTCCGGCACGTCCGGCACGTCCGGTACGTCCGGTACGTCCGGCACGTCCCGCGAGCTGATCACGCCCGGCGCCGCGGCACCTGCGGGAGTCGGCGAGTACCGGCCGGCCACGGCTGCCAGACTGGCCGCACGCAGCACCCGCGGGCCCGATGCGCACCGGCCGGCCGAGCACGGCTGCCAGACCGGCCGCACGCAGCACCCGCGGGCCCGATGCGCACCGGCCGGCCGAGCACGGCTGCCAGACCGGCCGCACGCAGCACCCGCGGGCCCGTTGCTCGTGCCCAGGCGTCCCAGCGCAACGGAGAGCTGCACCGCGCCCGCGCGCTGGCCGAGCATCGCTCCGATGCGGAAGGCGGCTGGGGAGGGACTGTTAGTTACCGCTCAAATGATCATTTACCGGCTGCCGCATGGGGCCGGTCATTGTCAGCCGGCGAGCTCATCGTGACGTTGCAGCGCGGCTGCGGTGATCACCCAGGCGTCCCGGCTCACCTGCGGGCCGAACCCGGCTGCCGCGAGCAGGCTGCCGCGGCAGCCGGCCACCATCAGCAGCCGCGCTCCGGTGCCCCGCAGCCAGGCAGCGACCTGTTCCCGGCGCGGGCCAGGGTCAGGGGCGAGCAGCGGGCGGCCAAGGCAGCGCGCCGCCAGCGCCGTCTGCTGACAGCCGTCGCCACCCGCCGGGTCGAGCAGCAGCACCGCGTCTGCCAGGTAGACGCAGGTCCAGGTGCGGTAGCGGAACTCGGCCAGTGAAAGCTCATGCATCACCGCGCCGCGCATGCGGTGCCGCCCGGCCGCGGTGATCGGGCCGTTCTCCTGCCGGAACCCAAGCGGGAAGACAAGGTGCGTCACCAGCCCGGCTCGCAGCGCGGCCACTGCCGCGACGGTGTCGACGCCCGTCTGGCCGCCGGTCATGATGCTGATGCCGGGGGCGCAGCGCAGGGCGTGCCGCAGTTGCCGGTCCGCGGCCAGCGGCACGGCCGCGGGCAGGATCACCACGGCTGCCAGGTCACCGGCGTGGCGCGGCGTCTTCGGCGCTGGTGACGAACCTCTCTTCGATCACCGCGATGATCTCCGGGGGCACGTCGCTGTCCAGGCAGAACTTCCGCGGGCCGCCGAACTGTTCGCGCAGCAGCCGCATGAAGCGCAGGATCGTCTGCTCGTGGAGCAAGATCACCTCGGGCCGGTCCTTGTCGTGGTTCTTGTAGAGCGGGTTCTCTGCCAGCTTCTTGGTCACCCGCCGCGCGTTCCTGTTGCTCTGCACGTAGTCCATGGCGATCTGCCCGTCGGTCACGCCGGCCAGGCCGAGCAGCACCGCGGCCATGATGCCGGTGCGGTCCCGCCCGGCGGCGCAGTGAAACAGCGTGGCCACCCCAGCCTGCAAGGCCGGCGCGATGATGCCCAGCGTGTCACGGACGGCATGCCGCCCGTTGACGAGGTTGCTCAGGTATACCTTGGCCAGCTCGGCCGGGTCGTCAGAGGGGAATGGCTCGGTGCCCAGGCGGCCCTCGCCGAGGACCGAGAAGCGGTACCGCGGCACCGGGAACTGCAGGCCGCTGAGGTCGGTCTCTGCCTTGGTCCGCAGGTCGATGATCGCGCCGGTGCCCAGCTTGCCGAACAGCACCTCGGCGTCGGTCGCCGTGATGCCGTCAAGCGAATCACCGCGGTAGATCAGGCCATGCCTGGTCAGCCTGTGGTCAGCCGTGCGCAGGCCGCCGAGATCCCGGACGTTGTAAGCGCCCTGCAGCTCCACGGCCGTCATCGGATAGCCCCCTCATAGCGATCGCCGTCCGCGATGCGGACATCCAGCTAGCGTATCCGCAGCGCAGACACCAGTTGACGAGCGCAGAGCAGGTTGCGGGGGTACTGCTCGCATGGCGGGCAGCAGGCCCGGTGCAGCTTAGCCGCGCCGGTATACGGCTGATGCCGCGATCACCGTCCAGACTGCCAGGATGACCGCCGCGATGCTCTCGAGCACGAGCGACTCGACCACGAAAGAGGAATGGATCGACTCGTGGAAGCCGAACAGGCCGACCTGGAGGCTGATCACCAGCGCGCCGATGGTGGCGACGGTGAAGCCGGTCGCGGCCACGCCGGTCAGCGGCCTGGCCCAGGCAAGTACCAGCACCGCGAGCAGCACGGCCGCGATCGCGTCCACCAGGAACAGCGGCCCGTTCGTGGCAATGAACTTGTAACCCTCCTGCCACAGGTGCCAGTGAATGTAGCCGATGATGCCGAGCAGCACCGCACCAGCGATGCGCAGCGCCAGCGTGGCCAGGTACCGCCCGCGCTGATCGCCCAGCTGCGGGCGGCGGAGCGAAAGCACGGCTTGGGCGGCGGCCAGCCAGCCCCGCCGGATCCCGCCAGGACGGGTGATCGTGGATCGGTCAGCCATGACCGTCTCCTTCAGCTTGGTCGTCCGTGATCACCGGACCTGATATCCGGCTATCGCGCGCCGCAGCACTCCTGCGGCGCTGGCCCAGTTGGCCGTCGGAGCGGCGGCCACGATGACGGTCGCGCTGGTCCGCCCTTGGACGAAGCACGCGATCTCGGTGAAGTGATGAGCATCGAGCTTCGTGACGTAAGAGTCGGTCACGCAGGTTCCGGTGCCGCCGAAGAACCGGACTCCGGTCTGCGAAGCCAGTTCGTGCACGTTGGGCGTCTCCTCATCGCGCTGGTGGTCCAGGCGGAAGCCCACCCAGTTATGCAGGTTCTCGTGCCCCTGCCTCGGCGTGACGTTCAGGTACAGCAAGTACTGGCCTGAGCCGCTGATCCTGGCCGCGGACAGGGTGCCGGCATCGCCGCTGACCAGCTGCATGGACCGCGGGTAGGCAAGGACGGCCCCGCCGCCAGGCAGCGTCGCCCGGTGCCACCCGGCGGGCGGGCGGGCGGCCCGCAAGGCCGTCATCGTGTGAACCTTCCCGGTGCTGGACGAAGGGGGGTGGCTGCATGCCGTGACAGCCAGGACGGCCGCGCAACCGAGCACCGCGGCGGCCTTGCTCGCGGATCGCGGTGCTGTGTTCCGGGTCTTGGTGATCATGGCCGTTTCCGAAGCTGTGAGGGGTGGAGGCTGGCTAGATGTTGCCGTCGCCGTCGCTCGGGCCGCCGTTGTTGTCGCCGTCATTGTCGCCGCCGTTGTTCTGCGGAATCGGGTTGCTCGCCGGGGCCGAGGACGGCGGAGGAGGAGGCGGCGTCTTGGACTTCGCTGGCTTCGCAGACGGAGGCGGCGGGGGTGACGATGTCGAAGGCTGAGCCGCCGGGGAGGTCGAGGTGTGGTGTGGCTTGGCCGCCGGGTGAGCCGAGCCTGACGAGCAGCCCGCGGCCAGTGCGGCGAGCAGCGCCAGGCCGGCCAGTGATCGGTTCACGCTGAGTGACATGCGATGATCCTTGCTGTTCGCTGGTTCAGGTTCCGGCGGCAGCCGGCCATACGGCTATGAGTACGCAAAGGACGCCTTGCCGGTTCGGCCGCACCCGAGCCGGAAGCTGCATCTCAGCGGACCTGGCCCCAGCGGACCTGATCCCAGCGGACCTGGCCCCAGCGGACCTGCCGGAGCCGCGCCGGCCGCGCTACGACGTGGTCGCGCTAGGCCGGCGCCGCAAGCCGGGCGCCGATCCCGGTGCTCGGCAAGGAGCCCGGGCCGACAGCCGCAGGTCAGCTAGATGTTGCCGTCGCCGTCGCTCGGGCCGCCGTTGTTGTCGCCGTCGTGGTCGCCGCCGTTGTTCTGCGGGATCTGGTTGCCAGAGGTTGCCGGCGATGTGGTGTTGTGGTGCGGCTTGGCCGGGTGGGACGGGCTGGACGAGCAGCCTGCGGCGCCGAGGGCCGCGATGAGCGCCAGGCCAGCCAGTGTTCGTTTGAGGTTGAGTGACATGGTGAGTCCTCGCTGCTTGTTCTCTGTGTCCGGTTGTACATTTGTGTCCGGCGGCTGCCGGCCGTACGGGTAGGTGTACGCATACTGCCGTGTTCTGGTTCGGCCGGTGTCCAAGAAAACCAAGTTGGACCTCGCAAAGCATCGCAAAACATCCCCTGCCTGGCACACTGGTTCCGGTGGCTGAGCGAGCCTGACCCTGGCCGTGGCCACGACGCGGCGAGTTCGGCGCGTCATGGCACCGCGGCGGCCAGCCTGACCCTGGCCGGGCATGGCGGGCCTAGCTCCGCGCCGGCGCGACGAGCAGCGTCTGCCAGCCGCGCCCGCAGGTGCCGCCTGGGTCGGACAGCCGAGTGCTGGCCAGGCCGGTGCCATCAGGGCCGACGGTGGTCGATGATTCAAGTAGCAGCCATTCACCGACGGGGTCGCGCGGCAGGACCACCGTGAGATCCACGTTGATGAACAGGAAGTTGGCCGCTGGCAGGACCGCACTCACCCCGCTACCCGAATCCGCGACCAGCAGGGCCCGGCACATCGGCGAGGCGTCTTCGCCGGGCAGCAGCGGAAGTCGCGGCCGAGTCCAGGCAGCCCGCCCGGCGCGGGCTCCAGGCAGGCCCGCCTCGCCCGGCCCGCCGCCCTGGCAGTCGTCCTCCCCGGTCAGGAAGCGCCACTCGATCGCCGCAAGGTAGCCGCTCTGGCTGCGCTCGAAGATCGGCGGCAGCGGCCCGTAGCTGGCCTCAGGCACCGGCACCGGCCGATGGGCGTCAGGAACCTCAGGAACCGCACCGGCCGGCCGCTCGATCCGCCAGCCCCTGGCGTGCAGCACCTCCTGACCGTCGGCCTCCATCAACGCCTCGACCAGCGTGATGCGCCGCCCCGGCCTGACCGTCCAGGTTCTGACTGAGACCTTGCCCACCGGGACCGGCCGCAGAATGTCCACCGCGACCCTGGCCAGCCGCTGCCTGCTGTCCGGTTGATGCGCTTCGATCGCCCTTGCGGCCAGCGCCGACGGCGGCCCGCCATGCTGTGCCTCGGCGCTCCACGGGCCGGCCGTTGCCGCCGTCGCCAGATAGCTGCCGTGGCCAAGCGGCTCGTAGAAGGCCCCGTCCATGTCGCGGATGCTACCCGACGGTAAGTACGACGGGAGCGGCCACAGTAAGCGGACGTGAGCGCCGGCCTTGAGCGGAGGCGCCGCGGCCAGCAGGAGGCGCCGCGCCAGCGGATGACGCGCGCCGCGGCCAGCGGATGACGCGCGCCGCGGCCAGCGGATGACGCGCGCCGCGCGGCCTGACGGGCCGGGCGGGCACCGGCCGAGTTCGCTGCGCGAGCTGGACGGCGGGCGAGGGACCGGTCAAGCTGCGCCGGTCAACGCCCGCGCACATGATGCCTGGCGACCGCAGCGGCGGGGGGAACTCGATACGCTTTGTGCCAGGCTCTCGCCCGGCGGGAGCGTCGGGGCGTTAGCTCAATGGTAGAGCAGCGGACTTTAATCCCGCCAGCCTTGATGCTGTGCTGACCTGCAAAGACGCAGGTCAGCACTGAGCGCAGGCGCTGAAATCCGACTCTCTATCTCTCCGGGCCCGGCGATCCGCTTGCTTGGGCAAACCCGGGATGCATGCAGGTGGTAGTACGTGTAGTACAATGATGTTATGGAGGCGACAGCCCGTGAACTGAACCAGCAGACAGCACAAGTCCTGGCCCGCGTCGAGGCCGGCGAGATCATTACCGTCACCAAGAACGGCCTGCCGGTAGCTGTGCTCCGCCCCTACGGCGCAGAAGATCCAGCGGCGTACCCGTTCCGGACAGATCCCATGGGCATCGACGAGACTGCACCGACATTCGGCGGTGATCCCCGCTTTTCTGAGCGGGTAGACGACCTGCTTACCGGGTTTGGCAGCGATGCCTGACCCTCTCCCAGTTGTTATCGCTGACACTTCTGCTCTGATTTCGTTCTTCAACAAGACCGACAAGCACCACAACGCGATCCGGAAAGGCATCGCCCAAGTCGGCCATCTCGTGGTATCACCGTGTGTCCTTACCGAACTCGATTACCTCATCGCCACCCGTCAGGGGTCACCCACTGCACGCGAGATCCTCAGGTATATCGCCAGCCGCGTCGCAGCAGGCCGCTGGGAGGTGCCAGGAGTCGGTTCGCACCTGCTCGCCGCGCATGCGGTGCTGGAGGACTACCCGGCAATCGGACTGGCCGATGCGATGAATGTCGTACTCGCGCGAGAGTTCCGCACCGATGTCATCGCTACCTTCGACCATCGGCACTTTCGCGTTGTCCGTCCTCTCACCCCGCACAGCGCCTTCCAGCTACTGCCAGCCGACGTACCGTAGCCTGTTCCCGGGACGCGGGATCATAGCCGGGGCCGCCGCTCAGCATCTGGCAGCCGGAGTCGGTACGCTTCGGGCGGTGGCGCTCGTCACAGGCGGGCGCCTCGGGGTGTTAGCTCAATGGTAGAGCAGCGGACTTTTAATCCATCCGGCCTGAGCGCTGTACTGACCTGCAAAAACGCACGTCAACGCGGAGCGCTGTGCGACAAATCCGACGCTCCAAATCTCTCAGTGCTTGCAGACTCGCTTGCTAGAGCAAGCGGGGTTCAGGGGGTCACGGACACGCCGAGAGCCCTGCCCGGAGGGCGCTCCGGGCAGGGCTCTCGATGAGCTAGCGGGACTGTTTGCGGACGGCTACGGAGCGCTTGGCGAGACGGAGCATATGGGCGCGCAGAGCGTAGTGAGCGCGCCGATGCCGCTCCGCTGGCGGAAGCACCCCGTCCGGGTCGACTTCTCGCTCAAAGCGGCTGAGGAAGGCTTGGCGGGCGGGCCTAGTGCGGGCGCTGCGGTCGGTGGTGCGGCTCCACGAGACTTGGGCGGCGATCTGCTTGTTGACGTCTTTCACTGTCAGGCTTCACCTCCTCTGCGTCGGCTTGGCTCGTGTGGCGACCCCCTCGCGTGTCACGGTGCGTAGTTGGTGTTACTGCAACTGCGGACTGCAAATGGCTGCCTATGGGTGCAGACGTGCGCGAGGCTTGCGCTTGCAGTTGCGGTTCGGCGTTCACTGAGCGTCACTCTGGCGGCGGGTGGCGCGCCAGTAACCGCGCCTGATCCGGACGGCCTGGCCGTCGGTGGCGAGGGAGCGAAGCCGGTCGTAGACCCATCGCTCGCTCATCCCGCTGGCCGCGATGAGATCGGCTATCGGGGTGCCTGTCTCGGGTGCCTGGCACAGTGCAGCCCACAGTGCATCTGGGGCACTCCCGGCGTCTTCTGGATGTTCCTGGCTGGGCTCGTGGCTGGCGGCCATTGCGTGGTTCTCCGGGCGCTCGGCCGGACGGGAGCCCGCGCGCTCGGCCAGAGCGCGGCGGGATATCTCGTCCAGTTCCGGGCGCAGCGGTGCGTGCCGGCTGGCGGTCTCGGTGACGGCCTGATCGGCGACCAGGTAGGCGCGAGCCCGCCGAGGTGTTCCGTGTTCGGGTGCGGAGATCAGGAACTTGCCGGGCGCGTTGAGCGTGTGCGCCTGCCAGCCGGCGGCGAGCATGCCCTGACCGAGGATCAGGTCGATGTCCCTGCGCTCGCGGACCCGGAAGCACACGCGCACGTCCATCTGCGAACGCAGCGCGCCCTGGCCCATGGCCTTCTGGGTCGGCCGCTGGGTCGCCGCGATGAGAGTCACCGCGACCGCCCGGCCGCGACGCCCGATGGAGTCGGCGTCCGTGGCTGCCTCGGGCGCGTTCTCGGCAAGCTCGGCGTACTCGTCCACGATGACAACCAGCGCGGGCCGCTCTGGGAAAGGGTCCCAGACCCGCTGCCCGGTCGCGGCGAGGTGTCCGGCGCGGCCTTCGAGTATGGCCACCGCGTCGGCCAGCAGCGCGCGGGCCTGGGCTGGCGTGGTGGCCAGGCGGGCGATGCACGAGGCCCACGGGCCGAGTTCCATGCCGCGTTTGAGGTCAACGGCCCAGATCACCACATCGGTGCAGGCGGTGAGGTTGCCGATCAGGACGTTGAGGCCGCCGCTCTTGCCCGAGCCGGTGGCCCCGCCGAACAGGCCATGTCGGCGCAGGAACAGCACCTTGGCGGGCGCTGCATCCTCGAAAGGCCCGAGGTCAATCGGTTCGGTAATGGAGGTGACGGACGGCCCCGGCCAGGTGATCGCGTCAGCGTGCGGGTCCTTGTTCAGCACCCGAAGCTCGAACCTGTTGGCCAGGTCATCGGGTGTTGGCACTACGCGGGCGGCTCCCCGGAAAGTGCCAAGGCCGGACTCGATGGCGGGCAGTTTAGTGATCACGTCGTTGATGGTCTGGCCGCGTGCCAGGGCGAACCGTGCCCGCCAGCCCCACACATCGACGACCGCTGACAGGACCCGGGAGCCGGCCAGGCCCACCTCCTTGGCGATCTCCGGCCACACGGCCAAGGTGCGCTCGACACGGACCCTGGCGCGCCGTCGCCGGTGTGCCCACCACGGCACTCCCAGGACCACCATGCTGATGAGCAGGACCAGGGGAAGCGGGGAGCGCCATGGGCCGAGCACGGTCCCGGCCGTCAGCCACCCGCCGATCACGGCTGTCGTGATGGCGGCATACCGGCGCTCGCCGCGCGTCGGCAGGCCGACATGCTTCCCGGCCGCGACTAGGCAGGCTGCCGCCACGGTGGCCAGTACGGCAGGGTAGAGCGACCAGTGCGGGCGGAACGTGTGCAGCACCCACGCGGCGAGCCACATCCCGGCAGCGGTCGTCGGCGGAGCGAGTTCGGAGCGGTACCGCCAGGCCCAGCGGGCGAGCACCACGGCCGCGATCTCGGGCAGGCCGTCGCCGGGGTTCATGACCATCATGGGCTGGAACCCATAGCGGCGCATGCGTCGGGCTTGGCGGCGCATCTGGTAGCCCCTCGTCACGCTGGCCTCCGCTGAGTGCCGAAGCCCTGGGCGTCCAGCTCGTCGCGCAGGTAAGACAGGTGGTCTGGTTCGCCGTCGTGCCAGGCGGCGAGGGTTGCGCGGCCGGCTGCGGCGAGGTCGGCGCGGTCTAGACAGGCGCTGGTCAGTTCGCTGCCAAGCCTGGTGACCTCGGATATCAGGATGGGAATGTCGGAGAGGGAATGGGTGACCTGCTGCCATAGGTCGGCCAGGTCGGGGATGGCTCGTGAGAATCCGGTGATGATGTGCTGTGCGCTGTCGGCGCGGGCATTGACCTCCTGGAGATTGGCTCTAAGGATGCTGGGCGCCTTTGGCATGGGCACCACCTCCTAATGTGCTGGGGGAAGCTGATCAGTGGCCGGTGAGTGACCGGATGATGTGTGTTACGACGTGGCGAATGGCAGGCGCGTAGCTGGTTGCGGCGAGCAGAAAACCGAGCAGCATGCACAGGACCGCTTGCCATGTGCGCAGGCCCATGTATCGCCATGCGAGCCACACGAACGCACCGAGCACGACGACGAGCGGAATCGAAACAGTCAATGTGATCACCTCCTCTCAAAATCGGGTAGCGGCATCAATGGGCGCCCGTGTTGCCGCCAAGCCTTGCGGCGCAGCCAGCGGAAGCGGTTCCGGCACTTGAGGCAGATCGATGAGCCGTTCTCGGTGAGTGCGCCACATTCACAGTGGCGGTCGTCGGAGTTGACGGGGGGATTCCGCATTTACTTTTTCACCTCCTCGCGCATTGGTATTCCGCGGACATAGCAAGAGCTGCTGTCATGACGTTCACAGAGATTTCTGCTGCTATTGCCGAAGGGGGACTTTGCGTCACTGCCGTTGCGAAAGAAGCTCAACGTGGCTGAGCGCGGGCGGTGAGTGTTGAAATCAGCACTCACGCGATTGATTTCAGCGCTATCTGAGTGCAAGTTCGGTCGATGGCCTCCGAAGAAACCCCGCGTCCTGGCATCGAATGAAGGAGATCCGCTAACCTCTGCGCCTAGGCGGAACGCGGAGGAATTGGAGTGTCGGACGATTGGGCGGCAGTCGCCCAGGTCATCGATGAGCGAATGACCGACCTGGGTTTGCGTCAGCGTGAACTTGCGGAGCGTTCGCAAGTGTCGCTGGCGATCGTCCGGGAGATACTGCACCACACCGTGGAGCGACGCCGTAGCCCCAGAACGCTGGAGTCGCTGTCGGTGGCGCTTGACTGGCCGCCAGACCACCTTCACGCCGTGCTCAGCGGCCAAGTGGCGCCGACGACGCCCGAGCCGGTCGATGACACCATCGACTCGCTGTCGTCCCGCATCGAAGCGCTCGAAGGAAAAATGAGCGAAGCTATTCAGCTTCTCTACACGGTAAAAACTAGCGTCGAAACGTTGATTGAGTATGTCCGCCCGAACCGCTAGGCCGGGGTATTCCTGGTTACTGAACCCGTTGTATTCCATGCCTCCAATTCCACCGCGAACCTGGCGCGGTTCCCATGCGCAACCGATGCATGTTCAGTGCATGACCAGTGCGGATTCAGTGCATGAAGCAACAGCAGGAGTGGTCAGAACATGAATATGGTGACTGGCTGGACTGGGCGCACAGCGTGCGCGCTCCAGTCGGCCATGCGGCTTAGCAATGAGGCGTTCGCGGCACGCCTCGGGATCGGGCTACGGACAGTCGCTGGATGGCACCAGAAACCCGCACTACGCCCACTAACAGCTAATCCCCTCGGCGGGGACGCTGGGTCACTAGAGGACAACGCCGCAGCAGACGCCGAACGGCAACTCGACAACGACCAGAACATCTCTCAGGCATGCGAGCGGCTGGACCAAGACGCGGGCTGGCAGCCGGGAACAGCGCGCCGGGAAGTCGCATCCCGTCTCGTGCGGCTAGATGCGCACAGACTGAAAGACCGTGCCAGCCATCGCGAGCGCATCGGCTGGCAAGGCATGGCGTCGGCGATGGCCGATTACTACCGTGATTCACCTCAAGGCTATGCTCGTTACGTAGCTCGTTATCATGACAACGAAGTCGTGACTACTATTCTCACTCATCGTGACTGGCTGGATCTGAATTTCCTTCTAGACGCGGCTCACGACCGGATCACTCTAACTAATCCCGCGTCGGACTACCATCTGTCGATGGATGCGGACGCGGCGGACGCGGCGGCTCAACGGCTGGCCGAGACATTGCTGACAGGTACAGTACTTGTCGATAGGCCGCTGTACCGTTTGCATAGTCTGAATGCAAGAAAGAGCGGGATTTCCGGGGGAGTGGAAGTCATACCTTTTGCGCGATATGCGCTGACGATGGACTTGCTTGAGAGTGAGTTGATGGACGCGCTAGTGGCCGACGTGTCTCCTCGCCCTGGCGCATTGCCGTTGCGTGACAGGTACCTACCGGATACGAGTTGCGTGGTCGCCGTTGCAGATCGGCTGTGTGCCGGCGGTACAGTAGCGTTGTCTGCGATTGCTCGCCCGGCCAGCCCGTACAGAGGTCCGGCTGATTATCTTCTGCTCGTCCAAGAGCGATCCGGAGACGTGCTCAATGCTCCCCGTCGTCTGACAGTGCTGCCAAGGGGCTTTCATCAGCCGATGACGGACTTCCAGGCCGACGCGCGGATCGGTGCTACGCTGCGGCGGGAGATGGAGGAAGAGCTGTTCGGCCGTGAGGACATTGACAACACGCTCAGGGAGAAGTATGCCGCCGAGCCGATGCACCCTACTCGGCTTTCTGACCCGGTTCGCTGGCTGATGAGCGAACCTGACCGCCTGAGAATAGAATGCACTGCTTTTGGCCTGAATCTGATCAACGGAAATTATGCGTTCGCTTGTCTCATCGTGATTAATGACGAGGATTTCTGGTCCCGTTACGGCGGATTGATTACGGGAAACTGGGAGTCATCTTCTCTGCGGCAGTACTCAAGCTTGGATAGCGACTCACTGGCCGCACTTGTCCAGGACCCGGCATGGAACCATGAGGGCTTGTTCACACTACTGCAAGGACTTCGACGGCTTAATCAGATCGACGGAAGTCGCGTCAACCTACCAGCGATCGAATGGGAGCTACAGTAAGTGGTAGCCGAGTGGCACAGCGGAAGCGCAGCCGAGGATGGAAGCCAGAACCGTGGCTGGTTCGTAGGACATTTCATCGACCCGGCTAAGGGAGTGCGGCACAGCAAAGACGTAGAAGTAAAATGGAGCAGTCACCCAGCAGGCGAAAAGCGTGCCGACTGGGTGACCGGCGATGATCGAACGACCCTGATATTGGTGATACAGGGCACGCATCGAGTCGACCTGCCGGAAGCAGGCATTACCTTGACCCGACCAGGCGACTACGCTATATGGGGACCAGGAATCGACCACTCATGGGAAGCGATATCGGACACAACTGTCGTTACCGTGCGTTGGCCGTCATCGCTATAAAGACTCTCAATGCATGTGATAGAGCCGGCCCGCACCACCCCGTGGCGGAACGGGAGAAATGTGTGATGCGGGCCGGGGTTTGGCGACGAGCTAATAGCACGCCACTTCCGGTAAGCGCAAGGACAGCTTTTCTTTGGCTTGGCCTAACGGCGCCACGGTAGACTCGTCCCGGGCAAATCCAGGGAGCCGGCGGGTACGGGCGTCAGGCCGGGCGGTCAGAGATGCCGGGCTGGGTGGCGAATGCGTGCAAGGCGGTGCGGTATTCGCGCAGGATGGCGAACAGTTGTCGCCTGCTGCGTGGTAGTTCCGCAGTGCGGACCAGGAGTTTGCGTGCGGCGCGGGCGGAGTCGGGGCGGCCGGTGTCGTGCTCGGGTGTCATGTCTCGTCCCTTCCTGGTTATCGGATTGCGGTGGGCAAATTCCTTTCCATCGCATCCCTCCTTCACCGCTGCCCTGCATTTCGCATCTTTGAATACGCACCCCACATCACCAGCCATTGCGGAAAGTCCTGCCCGATCCTCGCGGCTGTCCCACGACGGCCGTCATCACCAGCCCTCACCAGCCGGTCAGACCTTTCACTGCCGCCGCCTGCCGCCGCGCGCTCCGCGCCTCGTCCTCAGCCTGGCCGATCGCCTGCCGCAGCCGCTCCGCATCGGGCGCTGTCACCGTGGTCCCCGACCCGGGGCCATACAAGTCCGTGCGCGTGGCATACAACGTGCCTGCATCCGATGCCCAGATACGCCAGCCGTCAAGGACACGCGGCAGGTCGCCGATCCCGGGCCTCATCGCTTCCTCCCTCTGCCGCAATCTCGTCATGCGTGAAGCCAAGGCCGCGCTTGCGCTCACGCAACCCGTCTAGCTCGGCCTTGAATCCCTTCGCGCCGGCCGTCACCGGGGCATCACACCAACTACGGGCTGCTTTCAACCATGCTGATGTTGGAGGACACGTCGGGATCGTCACCACGGCAGATACCGTGTGCTTGGGACGTGCGAGGTAGCGTCCCAAAACGTCCCTCGCATGGAGTGCTAGCCGACAAGTGACTTTGTACCTATCAGCTACGCTTAGTGCCGTAGCGTCCTCGGAGGGTCTTGGCTGGAGTCCTGGCAGTTGTCGTCTGCGGTCGGCACTAGCTGGTGTGGCGGTCGTACACTAAAGGTGAATCTTAAACGTGGCGGACAAGAGGATCATGGCCAGCGGGCGAGTTACTGCAACAGGCACTGTTAGTGACGGTTGTCATTCACAAGCTAGGGTCCCAAACCTCATATTGCGTCGTTTCCGCGATGAGGAACGCAAAGAGTCGCGACGTGAATTTGCCGAGGCTATGACACGGAAGGCCCGCGAGCTTGGCAAGTCTATAGAGCCTGACGAAAATTACGTGGCGCGTCTTGAGAACGGCTACATAAAATACCCTGGCCCCTCATATAGGAGTGTGCTCGTAGCACTGTGCGGTAGGTCGATAGCCGACCTGGGATTTACCAAAGTCCTGCCGCCAACGTGGGCTGTGGCGGATCTTAAAGATTCCTATGAGGAGACCGCGGCCCAGGGCGTGAATGAACCTCTACGCGGCGCAATCGCAGCAAGAGGGATGGAGATAGAGTCATTTGCCCGTTTGGTGGGCGTCCATCCGAAGACGGTTCAGCGCTGGCTAAACGGCCGAATCCCGCATCCTCGTCATCGCTGGAAAGCCTGTGACATTCTCCAGCGGCCAGAGAAAGAGTTGTGGCCGACTGACCTGTTGGATGGCGGGGATAGTAGATGGCGGGGCAATGGAGAGGTCATACCTGAAAGTTCCGCACGGCAATCCCTGGCTAGTTTTCCTAACGCTGCGGATACTCAACCAGATCTAGTATCCGAGCTTCTTCCGATTGATGGCGGTCTTGAGTACCTAACGAGGGCTGGAGGGATTGCCTTTAGTAGGCTCACCCAAAGCCTGACAATGCGAGTTCAGGGCTTTGCCCGTGGTCCATCCAGTAAAGGGATGCCATTCGATCTTGAAAGTTTCTTCAGTGACCTGCAGAAGCGCGCAAGTCAACGAGGACGTATAGAGCGTCGTTCTATTGCGGGCACCCTGGGCGTCTATTACTGCGATGGAGTAGATGGGTACGGCCGTTACAGTGCTCATTATGGGCAGGCTAGCGAGATAGTGACGAGCGTACATACTCATCCTAGTTGGTTGGATCTCGATTGCCCGCTAGATCCAATTCACGATCGGCTTATGCTCGCCAAGGCTACAGTTAATCGCGATTTGCCCTTTGATGCCGACGCGGCCGACGCGGCTGTCAAGAGGCTAGCTGAGACGTTGGTGACTGGCACCCGGCTTGTAGACAGGCCGTTGTATTGCTTGCGCAAGATAGCCGTTAGAAGAGGCGAACTTGCCGGGGAGGTGGACATAACGACATTTGGCCAATACGCGCTGACAATGGATCTGCTTGAGGGTGAGTTGCTCGATTCGCTGACGGCTAACATATCCGCTCGCCCTGGATCGCTGCCTCTGCGTGATCGGTATCTGCCCAATCTGGCTTCCGTCATTGGTGTTGCTGACCGGATGTGCGCAGGCGGCACTCTAGGCTTGTGTGCAATTGCTCGTCCAGCCAGTTCGTATAGGGGTCCGGCTGATTATCTTTTGCTCGTGCAGGAACGCTCGGGCAATGTGCTCAATGCAGCCGGGCGATTGACAGTGCTGCCAAGAGGGTTTCATCAGCCGATGACGGATTTTCAGGCTGATGCGCGGATCGGTGCCACACTACGGCGGGAGATGGAAGAAGAGTTGTTCGGCCGCGAGGACGTTGACAACACTCTCACTAAGAAATATGCGGCCGAGCCGATGCACCCTACTCGGCTCTCCGAACCCGCCCGCTGGCTTATGTGCAATCCAGATACAGTGAGAATGGAATGCACTGGATTTGGCCTTAATCTGATCAACGGGAATTGCGAGTTTGCCTGTCTGATCATCATTGATGACGAGGACTTCTGGTTGCGTTATGGCGGAATGCTGGTGGCGAATTGGGAGTCATCCTCATTGCGGCAGTATTCGAGCTTGGACAGTCAATCGCTGGCCGATCTTGTCCAGAACCCGGCATGGAGTAACGAGGGCCTGTTCGCGTTGCTGCAAGGACTTCGGCGGCTAAAGCAGATTGGCGGAAACCGAGTCGATTTGCCAACTATTGAATGGGAGATACGACAGTAAGGCAAGGCCAGCGGGGCAATCCGGCGACCCCAGATGACCAACTAAAGGCGATCCCCTGGGGAGAGCCGCTTGTGGGCTTCGGCTGCCCGAGCGACGCCCCGCCCCTTGGCGTAGCGGAG
>WNFX01001549.1_pt1 | contig 25297 bp, 21 predicted proteins | sample 5400111 | NCBI WGS metagenome assembly WNFX01 (sample SAMN13153363, study PRJNA577476) | soil metagenome | isolation source: 40 cm soil or saprolite under grassland replicate 1 | place: USA:California | collected 2016-06-15
GTCCCGGGCATAGAAGACAATGAGCTTCTCGGCCGCCAGGCACAGGTTCACCACCATCTGGATCGCGGTCAAGATCACCAGGACCCGGACCGACGCCACGTAGCGCAGGCCGGCCCGCAGATCGGCTCCCACGCCGCGCCAGCCCGGGCCGCTGCGGCGGGCGGCCGGGGCCGCCCGGCCCGGGCGCCACCGCCCCACCGCGAGCAGGGACAGCAGCGACACCACGAAGGTGATGGCGTCGGCCAGCAGCGCAAGGTTGATGCTGCCGACGGCGGCGAGCGCCCCCACTGGCCATCCTGTCCCGGCTGCGGCGCTGCCTGCCGCGACACCTCACGGGCGGGACGTACCCTGGAGCCGTGGTATTCGCACCTGAGGGCCGCAGGCTGCTGCGCCTGGAGGCCCGCAACAGCCAGACGCCCATCGAGCGCAAGCCGCCGTGGATCAAGACCCGGCTGCGGACCGGCCCGGAATACACCGAGCTGAAGAGCCTGGTGCGGCGCCAGGGCCTGCACACCGTGTGCGAGGAGGCGGGCTGCCCCAACATCTTCGAATGCTGGGAGGACCGGGAGGCGACGTTCCTGATCGGCGGCGACGCGTGCACGAGGCGGTGTGACTTCTGCCAGATCGCCACCGGGAGGCCCGAGCCGCTCGACACCGATGAGCCGCGCCGGGTGGCCGCCTCGGTGGCGGCGATGGGCCTGCGCTATGCGACGGTCACCGGCGTGGCCCGCGACGACCTGCCCGACGGCGGCGCCTGGCTGTACGCGCAGACCTGTGCCGAAATCCACGTTGCCGTGCCCGGCTGCCGGGTCGAGCTGCTGATCCCCGATTTCAACGCCGACCCGGCGCTGCTGGCCGAGGTGTTCGCCGCCCGCCCGGAGGTGCTCGCCCACAACATCGAGACCGTGCCCCGCATCTTCCGGCGGATCAGGCCCGGTTTCCGGTACGGCCGGTCGCTGGAGGTGCTCCGCCAGGCCCGGGCGGCCGGGCTCGTCACCAAGTCCAATCTCATCCTCGGCCTGGGCGAGGAGCCGACCGAGATCAGCCAGGCCATGGCGGACCTGCGGGCGGCCGGGTGCGAGCTGCTCACCATCACTCAGTACCTGCGCCCGTCCCGGCGCCACCACCCGGTGGCCCGGTGGGTGGAGCCCGCCGAATTCGACCGGCTCCGCGCGGAAGCACTCGGCCTCGGCTTCGCGGGCGTGATGTCCGGGCCGCTGGTCCGGTCCTCCTACCGCGCCGGGCGGCTGCATTCCGAGGCGATGGCCCGCCGGGCCAGCGTGCGCTGCCGATCGTGGCCCTGACCGGGATCGGCGTGATCGCGGTCTTCGTGATCGTCGGCCTCGTCACCGGCCTGGTCGGGCTGCTGACCCCGCTCGGGGTGGCCCTCGGCCTGATGGCAGCGATGCTCCTTTTCGGCCGGTACGCCCAGTCCGCGCAGTACAAGGCGGTCGAGGGCCAGCCCGGCGCGGCCGCCGCCATCATGCAGAGCATGCGCGGCGGCTGGACGATCACTCCGGCGGTGTCGGCCAACCGCAGCATGGACGTGGTGCACCGGGCGGTCGGCAGGCCGGGTGTCGTGCTGGTCGGTGAGGGCTCGCCCAACCGGCTGGCCGGCCTGCTCGCGGCGGAGAAGAAGCGCGTGTCCCGGGTCGCCTTCGATGTGCCCATTTACGACCTGCAGGTGGGCGACGAGGAAGGGCAGATCCCGATCAGGAAGCTGCAGCGCAAACTCATGCGGCTGCCCCGCAACCTGAAAGGACCGGCGGTCGCCGACCTCAACTTCCGGCTCAAGGCCCTGCCGATGGAGCAGGAAATGGTTGGCACCGAGCTTGGACAGCAAACCGACGTCACCGGCCAGCAGCGCCTGCAGTTCCTCCTCCGACAGGGGCGGGGTGGCCGCCCGCAGTGCCTGTTCCGGCACGTCGGTCAGAGCCCGCCGCAGTTCCGGCTCGTGCACCACCCGGTAGCAGATCTTGTTGACCGCGTAGCTGCTCACCCGGGCCCCCTTCGGCCGCCAGCCAGCCAGCAGCCGAACGCGTGACCGAACTCGGGCTGGGCTTCGAGGAACACGGCCGGGCCATGGCCGACCACGCCCAGCATGGCGATCCACGTCAGCAGTTCGCCGGCCGCGTTGCCCGCATGCGTGAGCCGCTCCTCGGTGGCCTCGGCGACCAGCGTGCCCACGTCCCCAGCCCGCATGAGATCCAGGACGCGGCCGGCCCAGTCCGGGTCGGGGATCCCGGTGTGGGAGGTCGCGCTGAGCCTGGGGCCCCCGACCTCCAAGGAGAAGCTCCCGCTGGCAACCGCTGCCACCCGCACGCTGCCGGGCATCGCAGCGAGCGCCTCCCGGATCCTGGCGCCCAGGGCGTGGCATCGCGCTGCGGACGGCAGCGGCGGTATCAGGCCGTTTATGAAGACCGGGACGATCGGCACATCCATCTCCGGGGTGAGGAAGTGCAGCGGCACGGTGACCGGGTGGTCGAAGTCGAACTCCTGGCTCATGCCGACGTCGAAACCACCACGCACCGCCGCAACCTGGAGGTGCCGTGCAAGGTCGGAGGCGATGGGAACGAGGTAGGCCTGCAGCTCGCGGTAGTCGCTGGGGCCAGGTGCTGACGGCGCCACCCCGATGCTGAAGATCGGCACGCTCTCCACGAAGAAGATGTTGTAGTGGTCGCAGGTGAAGAAGATCAGGACGTCGGGGGCCAGGTCACGAAGATGCCGTGCCGCAGCCCCGTACAGCCGCCGCAGCTGTGACCCGAGTGGCTCTTCCCGGTCCACGATGCCGGGGAAGTGAGGTGTGTGCGGCACCCCTACCCCGCCGACGATCTCGGCCATCTGCCGCGCCCTCCCGTCCAGATCACCATTTTGATTATAGGGATTAGGTCAAGCCCGGGCGCGGCACCGCCCCAGCCCATCCGCATCGTCCCGGAGCCTGCCTGGCTGGGCCGCCCACGCCGGGCAGCCAGTCCCGGCGGGTGACAGTCATGCCTTGAAACGAGCTGCCAAAAACTTATAATCAAAATATCTATATGCGCAGCGGCGCTGAGCCGCGGTCATGACCAGCACAGGAGGTGCTCGGTGGCGGTGGCGCCTGCCGCGGGGTCCGCGCTGGCCCACGAGGACGCTATCGGGCGCGCCCGCTCGCTGTTCCCGTTGCTCCGGGGTCTCGCGCGGGAAGCCGACGACCGGCGGCACTTGCTCCCCGAGATGGTCGAGGCCTTCACGTCCTCCGGGCTGGTCCGCACGCTCGTGCCGCGGCGGTGGGGCGGCAGCGAACTGGGCCTGACCACCCACATGGAGATCGCGATCGAACTCGGCCGCGCCTATGGGTCAATGGCCTGGGTCGGCTCGTTCCTCATCGACCACCCGTTTATCCTGGCTCACTTCGCGGAGAAAGCTCAGCACGACGTCTGGGGTGTGAGTGGTCCGGACGCGCTCATCGCCACCTCGTTCGCTCCGGTGGGCAAGGTGACGGCGGCACCCGGCGGCTGGTCGCTCAGCGGGGACTGGGCCTGGGCCAGCGGGGTTGGCTACGCCCAGTGGATCATGATTGGCGGGTTGGTCCCCGGTGGCGCCGACCATCCCGAATACCGCCTGTTCCTGGTGCCCACCAGCGAACTGACCATCGTCGACACCTGGTATAGCGCGGGCCTGCGCGGCTCCGGCTCGGACAACGTGATCGCCGACGGCGTGTTCGTGCCCGAGCACCGGACGGTCGCCATGGCTACCCTGCTGGAGGCCACCAGCCCCGGCGGCACGGTGAACCCGGCTCCGCTATATAACCAGCCCTTCATGGCGCACGGCGGGCATGCGATGGTGTCCCCCGCGATCGGAATCGCCCGCGGCATGGTGGAGGCCTGGCAGGAGCATGTGCGCTCCAAGACTCACTCCCATACCCAGGAGCAGGTGGCGGCGGCGGTCCCCATGCAGCTGTGCCTGGCCGAGGCTGCGGTCCGGATCGACAGCGCCGAGCTGCTGCTCCGGCGCGCCTTGGCGATGGTCGACTCGGGGGCGCACATCACCTTGGAGGACCGGGTGCGCAATCGCCGTGACGTCACCTACATCGGCCGCATCCTGGTCCGGGCAGCGGAGGACCTGATGCAGATGGCCGGGGCCAGTGCCCTGCGGGACGAGAGCCCGATTCAGCGGGGCTGGCGCGACGTGCGCGCCATCTCCTGCCATGTGTTCGTCAACTTCAACGCCGCGGCCGAGAACTACGGCCGGATGGCGTTCGGGTACCCGCTCAACCCCCGTGACGCGTTTGTCTGAGCCCGGCTGGCCCACGGAGCCGCACGGGCCACTGCCGATCCAGACCTGGGATGCCGGTCTGGACATGTGGGGTTGATAAGCGCAACCCGACGTCTGCGTTGACTCATGGGACCCGCTGCTATGGCTGCGACATGCGAAGACATATAATGGTTATTACGATGTCAGCGAGCAATCAGCCCATTCTGCAGAATTCGCGGCTGTCCCGGGCCGAGGCACTCGCGCGGGAGATCGAGGAGGAGATCTCCACCGGAGTGCTCAATACCGGCGACAGGCTGGGGACCAAGGACGACCTGCGCCAGCGGTTCAATGTGGCGGTAGCCACCGTGAACGAGGCGGTCAAGCTGCTGGACACCCGCGGCATGGTGGAGGCGCGCCCCGGCCCTGGAGGTGGGGTGTTCGTCGCCAGCCCCGCGTCCCGCATGCGCTCCGGCCCCATGTTCATGGGCTTTGAGTGGACCGAGGCCAGCATGGCCGACTACCACGAGGTGCGCAACGCGCTGGAGCCAATCATCTATCACCATGCCGCGCGGTACCGGAGCGAGGCGGACATCCGTGCACTCCGGTCAATCCTGGCGAGCATGGCCGCGCACCTGGACCAGCCGCGCGCCTACGCCCGTTACAACACGGCCTTCCACCGGCGGATCGCCAAGCTGAGCCCCAATGCTCCACTGCGCAGCATGTACGTCACCCTGCTCGACTTCTTCGAGAACGACCTGGCGGTGGAGAACCTGCCCGACACCGTGCACCCGGACAACATCGACGTCCACCGGCAGCTGGTAGACGCGATCGAGCAGGGCGACGTGGCAGAACTCGAACTGGCGATCCGCCGGCATGACAGCCACCGGCTGAACCTCGGCATGTTCAAGCCGGGCGCCGGGGCCACCGCCCTGCCCCAGGGGTTATCCTCCCTTGGCCAGGCGGCCGGAGGAGGGACGCCGGATGAGCGTGCGGGTGCCACTGACCCTGGCGTGCTGGGATTACGACCGGACCCTGCCCCTGGCGACCGGCGACGTCCGGCCGGACGGCATCGACCTGACCTACCTGAACCTGCCGGTCGAGGAGACCTTCTTCCGCATGGCGCGCTTCCGCGAGTTCGATGCGGCTGAGCTCTCCCTCTCCTCCTACGTGATCAGCCTCGGCCAGGACGCGCCGTTCGTCGCGATCCCGGTGTTCCCCTCCCGGTCCTTCCGGCACAACGGGATCTACGTGCACGCGGGCAGCGGCATCAGCGAACCTGCCGACCTCGCCGGGCGCATCGTTGGCGTGCCGGAATACCAGCTCACGGCGGCCGTCTGGATCCGCGGTATCCTCGCCGAGCACTACGGGATCGCGGTGGAATCCGTCCGGTACCGTACCGGCGGGCTGCACCGGCCGGGCCGGACCGACAAGATCCGCCACGCCGCCCCGCCCGGCGTGCAGATCGAGCCCATACCCCCCGGGGCCACGCTGGACGGCATGCTCGCGGAGGGCGCGCTCGACGCGCTCTACAGCCCCCGCACCCCGCGCCTGTTCGCCGCCGGCGACCCGCGCGTGCGCAGGCTCTTCGCCGATCCCCGGACCGAGGAGGAGCGGTACTTCACCAAGACCGGGATCTTCCCGATCATGCATGTGGTGGCGCTGCGCCGCGACCTCTACGAGCGCCGGCCCTGGCTCGCCCAGTCGCTCTACAAGGCCTTCGAGCAGGCCAGGGCGGCGACGGCAGCCCGGATGACGGAGACCGCCGCGCCCCGGTACATGCTGCCGTGGCTGTACGCGGACATCGAGCGCACACAGGCACTGATGGGACCGGATTTCTGGCCCTACGGGCTGGCCGCCAACGAGAATACCCTCCGCACCTTCCTCCGCTACTCCCACGCGCAGCACCTGGCCAGCAAGCTGATGGAGCCCGCCGACCTGTTCGCCCCCGAGACCTGCGAAACGCACGTCGTCTGACCGGGGGCGGGCACCATCAGCCACCCCCGGGCCTGGTCCCGCTGATCCCTTCGGCCACTATCGTGGTGAGTTGTGTGCCATGAGCGCGGGAGCGCCACGATCGTGAATACGCCTGCCTGGGGTGAAGCCTGATGCCGCATACCAGCGATATCCGGGTGCTGGGCTATGAGCCGTTGCTGGCGCCCGCGGCGCTGCTGGCGGATTTGCCCCTCGGCGGCCCGGAAGCAAAGCACGTCGAGCAGTCCAGGGCCGAGGTGCGCGCGGTGCTGACGGGCATAGACGACCGCCTGCTGGTAGTGGCCGGGCCGTGCTCGGTGCATGACCCGGCAGCGGCCCTGGACTACGCGGAGCGCCTGGCCGCGCTGGCCCGCTCGCTCCACGATGAGCTTCTGATCGTGATGCGCGTGTATTTCGAAAAGCCGCGGACGGTGACCGGCTGGACGGGGCTCATCAACGACCCCGGCCTAGACGGCAGCCATGATGTACACCGCGGCCTGCGGGTGGCACGCCGGCTGCTCCTGGACATCGTGGGGCTGGGCCTGCCGGTCGGCTGCGAGTGGCTGGACCCGATCACCCCGCAGTACATCGCCGACACAGTGGCCTGGGGGGCGATCGGCGCCCGCACGACCGAGAGCCAGGTGCACCGCCAGCTTGCGTCGGGGCTGTCCATGCCGGTCGGCTTCAAGAACGGCACCGACGGGGACGTGCAGGTCGCGGTGGATGCCTGCCGGGCCGCGGCGGCCGGCCATACATTCTTCGGGGTCACCCTGGACGGGGCAGCGGCGGTGGTGACCACGGCGGGCAATCCGGACTGCCATGTCATCCTGCGGGGCGGCCGGTCAGGACCCAATTACCAGGCCGGCCAGGTGACGCGGGCGCTGACGACGATCACGGAGGCCGGCCTGCCCCGCCGGGTGATGGTCGATGCCAGCCACGGTAACAGCGCCAAGGATCACCGGCGCCAGCCGGCCGTGGCGGGCTCGCTCGCCGGGCAGGTCGCCGGGGGGGAGCAGGGCCTGGTTGGGGTCATGCTGGAGAGCTTCCTGCGGGCAGGCCGGCAGGAGTCGGGCGACCTGGCGCGGCTGGTCTACGGCCAGAGCATCACCGACGCCTGCATGGACGTGGACACCACCGCCGACGTACTCGGCGAGCTGGCCACCGCTGCCCGCCGCCGTCGTGCGCTGGCCCGGCAGCCGACGCATCGCTGACCGGCCCGGCGCCGCTGGCCGCGCATGATCCGCGGCTGACAGCTGCCGCCACGACAGGGCATCTGGGCCGGGCACCGATTACGGTTATATTGATTACATCCATACTGGGTATGTCTTGACACCGTTGTGCCCGGAGGTGCCGCGTCATGACCGTCCCCTCGATGCTGTCATCGATTCTCGACCGTGACTGGCTGCTGGTCATCGGCGGGCAGCGGGTGCCCGCCGAGTCCAGGCGCGTCTTCGCGGACGAGAGCCCGGCGACCGAGGAGGTCATCGCGACCGTCCCGGACGGGGACGAGGCCGACGTGGACGCGGCCGTGGCGGCGGCCGGGCCAGCCGCGCGGGCATGGCGCCGGGTACCCGCCCGCGAGCGGGGCGCGCTTGTCGCCGATCTGGCCCGGGTGCTGGAGGAGCATGCGGACGAACTGACCCTGCTGGACGCCATCGACGGCGGGCATCCGGTCACGGCGATGCACACCGATGTGGCCATCGCCGCGAGCATGCTCCGCCTGTTCGCTGGCCTGGCCATCGAGCTCAAGGGCTCGACCATCCCGGCGACCGCCGAGCATCTGCACCTGACCGTGCGGGAGCCGTTCGGGCTGGTCGGCCGGATTATCCCGTTCAATCACCCGCTCATGTTCGCGGCCGGGAAGATCGCCGCGCCCTTGGTGGCCGGCAACGCGGTGATCCTCAAGCCGCCGGAGTCGGCGCCGCTGTCCGCGCTGCGGATCGGGGAGCTGTTCGCGCAGGTACTCCCGCCGGGCGTGCTGTCGGTGGTGGTAGGCGACGGCCCGGCGGCCGGGCGCGCGGTGGCCCGTCACCCGGTCATCCGCCGGATCGGCTTCATCGGCAGCGACGCCACCGGCCGGTCCGTCCAGCGCGACGCCGCCGACGCCGGGGTCAAGGACGTCACCCTGGAACTGGGCGGGAAGAACGCGCTCATCGCCTTCCCCGACGCCGACCCGGACCAGGTGGCCTCGGGCGCCGTGGCGGGCATGAACTTCGCCCGGTCGTCGGGCCAGTCGTGCGGCTCGACCTCCCGTCTGCTGCTCCACGAGTCCATCGCCGACGAGGTGCTTGACCATGTGGTGCGGCGGATGGCGGCGATCCGGATCGGCTCCCCGCTGGATCCCGCGACCGAGATGGGCACCATGGCCTCGCGCGCCCAGTATGACAAGGCGCTGGCCTACATCGGCATCGCCACCAGCGAGGGCGCCCAGCTGCTGGCCGGCGGCGGGCGGCCGCCCGGCCTGGCGCACGAGCGCGGCCTGTTCGTCGCCCCCACGCTGTTCGGCGGTGTCCGGCCGGACATGCGGGTTGCCCGGGAGGAGGTGTTCGGCCCGGTCCTTACGGTTATGACGTGGAAGGACGAGGACGAGGCGGTCAAGATCGCCAACAGCGTCGACTACGGTCTCACGGGCAGCGTCTGGACCAATGACATCCGCCGGGTCCACCGCGTGGCGTCAGCGCTCGACGCCGGGTACCTGTGGATCAACGGGTCATCCACGCACTTCCCGGGGGTGCCGTTCGGCGGGGTGAAGCTGTCCGGCGTCGGCCGCGAGGAGAGCCTGGACGAACTGCTCAGCTACACCCAGCTCAAGACCGTCAACATCATGCTCGGCTGAGGCAGGCGGGCCCGCGAGACCAGGAGGACACCGGCCGTGAACGGCGCCGAGGTTGCCATCGGGGCGCTGCGGCGCGAAGGGGTCCGCCACATCGTCGGGCTGCCGGGCACAACGATCATGCACCTGATCGACGCGGCCGGGCGCAGCCCGGGAGTGCGGTACCTGTCCGTGCGGCACGAGCAGGTGGCGGCGTTCATGGCTGATGGCTACGCGCGGGCGGCCGGCGGCGTCGGCGTGTGCACCGCCTCCCGCGGCCCCGGCGCCGCCAACCTGGCCATCGGCGTCCATAACGCTCATGCCGAATCGATCCCGGTCCTCGCCCTGATCGGCCAGGTCCCGGACGGGATCTATTACCGGGAAGCCTTCGAGGAGATGGACCTGGTGCGGTTCTTCGGGCCAATCACCAAGTGGTCGGTGGAGATCCATCAGCCCAGCCGGATCGCCGAGCTGATGCAGCGCGCGGTGCGGACCGCGCTCTCCGGCCGGCCCGGGCCGGTCATGGTATCCCTGCCGCTGGACGTGCAGACCGCCGAAGCCGCCGCCAGCTATCAGGCCAGCGCACGCCCCATCCCGCCGACCGCGCCCGCGGCCGCCGTCGAGGCTGCCCTCGCCCGGCTCGCGTCGGCCCAGCGGCCCGTGGTCATCGTCGGCGGCGGGGTCCGCGGGCCGGGATACAGCGCCGGTCTGCTCGAGCTGGCCGAGCGGCTGGCAATCCCGGTCGTCACCACCTGGCTCCGCAAGAACGCGTTCCCGAACGACTCGCCCTTCTTCTGCGGTTCACTCGGCTACGGCGCCCTGGCCGCCACCGAAGACGTGGTTCGGGACGCAGACCTCGTGCTCGCGGCCGGCTGCCGGTTCTCCGAATTCACCACCGGCCGGTGGACCTTGCTGTCGCCTGATACCGCCCTCATCCAGATCGACATCGACCCGGATGGCCTGGGCCGGACCTATGTGCCGGACCTAGGCATCTGCGCGGATGTGTCACAGGCCGCGCAGGCGCTGGCCGACGCGGCCGAGGAGGCCGGGACGAGCCCCCCGCCCGGCCGGGCCGCCTGGGCGGCGGCGGTCCGTGCGGACTATCAGCAGCAGGCCAGCCCGCCCGGGCCTGCGCCGAGCGCGGCGCCGGTGTCGTCAGCCGAACTGGTCGCGGCGCTGCGCACCGTGCTGGGTGCCACCAAAGCGACGCTGGTGCAGGACACGCCGAGCCTGGGACCGTGGATCCAGCGTTACCTCGACTTCGCGGCGCCGGACAGCTACTACGCCTCCGGCGCGGGAAGCATGGGCTGGGGCTTCCCGGCTGCCATGGGCATGCAACTGGCCAGGCCCGACGAGCGGTTCATCACGGTCAGCGGGGATGGCAGCTTCTGGATGGTCGCACAGGACCTGGAGACAGCGGTACGCGAGAGGCTGCCGGTCGTCACCGTCATCAATAACAACTTCGCCTTCGGCAACACCAGGGACCGGCAGCGTACCGCGCACGATGGCCGTTACCTGGGCGTTTTCTACAGCAACCCGGATTTTGCCGCCTTCGCCCGCCTGCTCGGCGCGCACGGGGAGCGGGTGGACTCCGGCGCGGACCTGGTCCCGGCGCTGGAGCGCGCGCTGACCAGCGGCCTGCCCGCGGTGGTCGACGTCATCCAGGACCAGCACGAGGGCCTGCCCCCGGGCCTGCTGCCACCCACGGCCCGGTAGCGCACCGGCGGCCCGGCGGGCTGATCAGTGCTCGGTGCCGACGGCCTGGCCGAGGAAGATGTCTCCCAGGTCGGAGCGCTGGGCGAGCGCCGCGGCCGCGTCCGACAGCCGGACCTGGCCCGCCGCCATCACGTACGCCCAGTCGGAGATGGCCAGCGCCTCCTGCGCGTGCTGCTCCACCAGCAGTACGGCCACGCCGCTGCCGGCCAGCTGGGCGACGTTGCGGGTCAGCAGCTCGTGGGCGAGCTGCGGTGCGAGGCCGGCGGTCGGCTCGTCGAGCACCAGCAAGCTGGGCCGGCGCATGAGGACCCGGCCCATGGCGAGCAGCTTGCGCTCCCCGCCGCTGAGATAGCCGGCCGGCCTGTTGCGCATGGCGGCGAGCGCCGGGTAGCGCTCCATGACCTCGTCGATCCGGGCGGCCACCTCCCCCCGCGGCAGCGCATAGCCGCCGATCTCCAGGTTCTCCCGCACGGTCAGCGGCTCGAACACGTCCTTGACCTGCGGCACGTAGCCGACGCCGCGGCGGCTGACCTTGTTGGCCGGCAGGCCGGTGATCTGCTCCCCGGCCAGGGTGATCGTGCCCCGGCTGGGCCGCAGGATGCCCAGCACCGCTTTGAGCAGGGTGCTCTTGCCAGCCCCGTTGGGGCCGATCACGGCCACCACCTCGCCCAGGGCCACCGTGATGCTCACGTCCTGGATCACCGGTGCCGCGCCGTAACCGGCGGCCACCTCCACCAGCCTCAGATGCGCCCGCTGGTCCCGCGGGCCGGCCGCCTCAGCCGAGGAGGTAGGCATCCACGACCTCCTGGTTGGCCCGTATCTCCCGCATGGACCCCTCGGCCAGCACCCGGCCGGCCGCCATGACGATCACCGGGTCGCAGCAGCGGTCGACCGCCTGCAGCTCATGCTCGACCATCATCATGGTCAGGCCCTGGCCGCGCAGCCGGGCCAGATGCTCGGTGATGGTCTCCCGCAGGCTCGGGTTCACCCCGGCCAGCGGCTCGTCGAGCAGCAGCAGCCGGGGCTGCGCCATCAGCGCCCGGGCGATCTCGATCAGCCGCTTCTGCCCGCCGCTGAGCTCGCCGGCGTACTGGTCGGCCGCGTGCGCGAGGCCGAACTCGATCAGCAGCTCCATTCCCCGGGCAACCAGGGTGGCCTGCTCCGCGCGCCAGGAGCGCCTGCCGCGCAACGCGGACAGGAAGCTTGCCCCGCGCTGCCCCGGCACCGCCACCAGCAGGTTCTCCAGCACGGTGAGGCGGGCGAACTCGCTCGACAGCTGGAAGGTCCGGATCAGGCCATGCCGGGCCACCTCGTGGGCGGGCCGTCCGGTGATGTCGCGGCCCGCGTACCGGACCTGGCCGCCGGTCGGCCGCTCGGCCCCGGCGATCAGCTTGAGGATGGTGGACTTCCCGGCGCCGTTCGGCCCGATCAGCCCGGTGATCGTGCCGGGCCGGATCGCGAAGCTGGCTCCCGCCACCGCGTGCACCCCGGCGAAGTCCACCCGCAGGTCGGTGACCTCCAGCAGGGCGGCCGGCGAGGCGGCGCCGGCCACCGCCCCCCCGGGCTGGGGCGCCGCGGCGGTCACGGGCTGGCCGCCGTTGGCCGGTCTGTCCCGGTCTCCGGCTTCCCGCCCGCTGGGCCGGCGGCGGGCAGGAGCCGGGTGAGCCTGCGGCGGCGCTCGGGCACCAGCCCGGACGGGCGGAACCAGAGGAAGGCCAGGATCAGCACCCCGAGCAGCATGAACTGGACCGCCTCGGCCAGGCCCGCGTAGCCGAACGATGGCAGGTAGCGCACGGACTCCTCGAACACGCCGAGCACCAGCGCGGCGCCAAGCATGGCACCGAAGTTGTTGCCGGCCCCGCCGACGATGACGGCGACGAAGTAGAGGAAGGTCTCGCCGGTATCCCAGGATCCGGGCGACCAGGCGCCGATGAACTGGACCAGGATCGCCCCGCTCAGGCTGGCCAGCGCGCCGCCCAGGACGTAGACCTTCATGCTCTCGGCCCGGATGTTGACCCCGAGCGAGGACAAGGCGTCAGGGTGCTCGCGCATGGCCCGCAGCCTGCGCCCCCACGGCGAGCCGGTCAGCCGGTCGACCAGCCGGTACACGAGCAGGACCACGACCGCGGTCATCCCCAGGTAGAACCACCCGTACTGGATCTCACCCAGGCTGAGCCTGCTCTGGAACGGCTTGGGAATCGCCGCGATGCCGTTCATGCCGTTGAAAAGCCAGCCTTCGGTGAGGACCACGGTGCTCGCGATGATCGAGACCACCAGCATGACCATGGCCTGGAAGTCGCGCCGGGCGGGCCGCAGCGCGAACGACCCGACGATCCAGGCGAGCGCGGCTCCGGCCGCCGCGGCCACGATCCAGGGCAGCGGGAACGGCAGCGTCGTCCCGAAGATGTACTGCTGGAAGCTGGCGCCGGTGGAGGGGCCCAGGGTGAGCACGCCGCCCAGGTAGGCGCCGAGCGCCTGGAACATGATGAAGGCGAAGTTCATCACCCCGCCCACCCCGTACTGGAGGTTCAGCGACCAGCAGGCGATCGTGTTCACCCCGAAGAAGATCAGCAGGGTGATGAAGTAGTACTGGTACGCGGGGCTCACCGGGCCGCCACATCCATCTGCACAAAGCTCTTCCGCCACAGCCCGGCCGGGCGGACCAGGAGGATGAGGGCGAGGATGACGAACGCCACCACCTGCTTCAGTGAGGGGGTCCAGATCGCGGCGAGCTCGCTGGCCATGCCGATCACCAGAGCCCCGACCATGGCCCCGTAGGGCTGGCCGACGCTGCCGAACACCGCGGCCGCCACAATGACCAGCAGGAACGCGTTGCCGAAGTGGAAGTCGAAACTCGCCAGGTTGAGGGCCAGCGTGACCCCGCCGAGGCCGCACAGCGCGCCGGAGATGGCCCAGGCGAGGGCCGACACCCGCTCGGTGGCGATCCCGCAGCTGCGGGCCAGTTCGGCGTCGGCGGCGGTGGCCCGCAGCGCCTTCCCGATCCGGGTGTACCGCAGCAGCAGGTGCAGGGCGAGCATGCTGACCGCCGCCACCCCGATGATCACCAGCTGGTAGGGAGTCAGGATCATGCCCAGCAGGTGCAGCGAGGTGCCCTGGCTCCGGCTGTAGCTGCGGAACGCGGGACCGGCCACCGCCTGGATCGCGTTCTGCAGGATGACCGCGAGCGCGAGCGAGACCATGACCATCGCGAACCGCGAGGTGCCCCGGCGCAGGAACGGCGTGAAGATCAGCGTGCTGATGAGCACCGACACCACCGCGCCGGTGGCGGCGCCCGCGCACATGGCCAGCCAGATGCCCGCGCCGCTGGCGTTGACCAGGTAAGCCATGAACGCCGAGACGGTCATAACGTCGCCGTAGGCGAGGTTGAGGATGTTGGACACGCCGAACTGGAGCGTAAAGCCCACCGCGCATAGCGCCAGGATCGCGGATGTTACGAGCCCGAAGCCGATCGCGAGGGTGAGCTGGTTCATGAGAAGCGGCTCCTGCTCATCCTCCCCCTCTTCAGCCGTTCGACGTCATGCCGTTCAGCCGTTCAGGGCCGAGCCGGGGATGACCAGGACGGGGGTCATCGACTTGCTGGCCGCGTCGTAGTTGTCGTAGGAGAAGGCCCGCTCGGCGCTGTGGTACTGGTTGAAGGCGAGCGTGCCGCCCGCCCCAACGTACTGGATCTGCTTGCCGGCCTTGAGCTCCTTGAGCCCTTGCCCGTAGCTGTGGACCTGGACGGCGCCTGGCGCGGCGGCGGTCACCTTGACGATGAACTTGTTGTAGGCGGCCGGAGCGGCGGAATGGGCCTCGGTCATGGCCAGCGCGGTGATGTTGATCGCGTCATAGTCGGCGATCGCGTACGGGTGCTGGTCGTACTGGGCCGGGTTCTGCACCTTGCCGCCCAGGGTCATCAGCCAGTGGTGGTACACGGCGTGGCTGGCGCCGCCCGGCGGGACGTAGGGCGTGATCGCCTTGATGTACTTGACGTAGCTGGCCTGGCCGATCGCGCCGAGCACGGCCTGGATCCAGTCGCTGTTGCTGGTCCGCTGGGTGCCGAGGATGACCGGCAGGTGCCCGGCGAGCTGCTGGTACTCCGACAGGAAGGTGGCCGCCGACTGCGGGTCCATCTCCGTGACGAGCACGTCCGGCTTGGCAGCGATGATCTTGGCGATCTCCGTCCGGTAGGAACTCTGGCCGGGCGCCAGGGTCACGTCGGCGACCAGCTTGTGCCCCAGTGCCGCCATCTTGGTACGCAGCGACGGCACCGAGGTCTGCGCGCCGAGGTCGCTGGTGAACACCGCGGCCGGGCGCTTGTAATGAGTGGCGGCCCAGTACCCGAGCGCGACGCCCTGCAGGGCGTCGGACGGGGTGATCCGGTAGAAGTACTGGTTCGTCTGGTGGTCGAAGTGGGGGTCGCCGATGGTGGCGAAGTTCGGCACGCCGGCCGCGGTCACGATGGGAGCGGTGGTCACCGCGTCGTCGGAGGCGCCGATGACCATGACCGGGCTGGCGGAGGCCATCATCTGGTTCGCGGCGGACGTGGCGTCGGCGGGGTCGCCCTTGGTGTCGAACGACTTGCAGACGAACTTCCTGCCCATCACACCGCCGGCCGCGTTGACCGCGGCCACCCCGGTCAGGCAGCCGGCCATCCCGATGGCGCCCTGGTCGGCGTTCGCCCCGGTGAACGGGTAGATGACGCCGATATTCATCGGCGCAGAGCCGCTGGAACCCGAGCCTCCCGTGGGGGATGAAGCGCAGCCGGCCACGGTGAGCGCGGACGCGGCAAGCAGCGCCAGACCCGGCGTGAGCCGTCGGACCAGTGCCTCCATGGCACCTCCCAATTCCTAGAACGCGCCGTTACCCGGGCGGCCGGGAGGCTGAACAGTCCCGGGCACGCGGTCTGGTGCATCCGGGCGGCCGGGCCCAGGGGGCGCGGGCAGCCAGCGCTGGCAGGAGTAAAGGTCTTCCAATTAGAGAATATGATAGTAATGATTATATTTTGTAGCCGTCAAGGGCTCTCTGGGCTGCTCAGGTAACGTTTCGGCTCCGCTCACGACACGGGCGAGTCAAGGCACCGCGGGCCACGGAGAGCTGCCTGCGGACCGGTCAGATCCTGATCACGATGGTGTTGGCCGCCCGGTCGTGCAGCCCGCGCAGGTCGCGATCGGTGAGGAGCGGCGGCACGACGAGGAGCAGCAGAATGGTGCGCACCAGGGCCCAGCCCAGCCCGACCGGCCGGCCGTCTATCCGTGCCACCCTGATGCTCAGTATCCGCTTGCCCACGGTGAACCCGGTGAGGGCCGTGAGCAGGTAGGTCTCGACCGCGAAGATCGGCAGCGTCCACCACCGCGAGTGGAAGACGGCGAGCGCGATCAGCGTGCACAGCAGCCAGTCGAGCAGCAGGGCGAGCAGCCGCCGGCCGATGCTCGCGACCGAGCCGCTGCCTTCCTCCGGCAGCCCGAACCGCTGCCCGGGGAAGGTGTCCGCGTCGCGGGTTTCCGGGCGGCGCAGCGTGCCGCTCAGCCAGGACCCACCCCGCCGCCGTTCTGCCACGCCCCCACGGTACCCGGCACGGGGGCGGACCCGGCCAGGACCTGCCGCGAATGCGGCCAGCGGCGCTGCTCATCGCGCCGGCGGCGTTCCACCGCCGTCCCGTAACACGCGTGAAACACTTGGGACACGGCTCGGAAACCGCGAGCGCCTAACGTCCCAGGCGGGTCCTGCGGCAGCACACCCGTGCTGAAGGGACAGGGCCGTACCGCCCAGGGAGGGCTGATGTTCACGAACGCCGGCGAGGTCCTGAAGTTCATCGGCGACCAGAAGGTGGAGTTCGTCGATGTCCGGTTCTGCGACCTTCCGGGCACGGTTCAGCACTTCACCGTGCCGGTGGAGAGCTTCGACGAGAAGACCTTCACCGACGGGCTGATGTTCGATGGCTCCTCGATCCGCGGGTTCCAGCAGATCCACGAGTCCGACATGCTTCTCATGCCCGACCCGACCACGGCCATGCTCGACCCGTTCCGCCAGCACACCACGCTGAACATCACGTTCTTCGTGCACGACCCGCTGACCGGCGAGCCCTACAGCCGCGACCCGCGCAACATCGCGCGCAAGGCGCAGGACTTCCTCCGTGGCACCGGGATCGCGGACACCGTCTTCTTCGGCCCCGAGGCGGAGTTCTACATCTTCGACTCCGCGCGGTTCGCGACCGGGCCGAACGAGGGCTACTACCACCTCGACTCGATCGAGGGCGCCTGGAACACCGGGCGCGACGAGGACGGCGGCAACCTCGGCTACAAGCCCCGCTACAAGGGCGGCTACTTCCCCATCCCGCCGACGGACCACCTCACCGATCTGCGCTCGGAGATGGTCCGCATGCTCATCCGGTGCGGCATCGGGGTGGAGATGCAGCACCACGAGGTCGGCACCGCCGGCCAGGCGGAGATCGACATCCGCTTCGCGCCGCTGCTTCACATGGCCGACAACATGATGAACTACAAGTACATCGTCAAGAGCGTGGCCCGGGCGGCCGGCAAGACGGTGACCTTCATGCCCAAGCCGCTGTTCGGGGACAACGGCTCCGGCATGCACTGCCACCAGAGCCTGTGGAAGGACGACGCGCCGCTCTTCTACGACGAGGTCGGGTACGCGGGGCTCTCCGACATTGGCCGCTACTACGTCGGCGGGCTGCTCCGGCACGCGCCCTCGCTGCTGGCCTTCACCAACCCGACGGTCAACTCCTACCACCGGCTCGTGCCTGGCTTCGAGGCACCGGTCAACCTGGTGTACTCGCAGCGGAACCGGTCCGCCTGCGTGCGGATCCCGATCACCGGCTCCAACCCCAAGGCCAAGCGGATCGAGTTCCGGGTGCCCGACCCGTCGTGCAATCCCTACCTGGGGTTCTCGGCCATGCTCATGGCCGGGATCGACGGCATCCGCAACAAGATCGAGCCGCCGGAGCCGGTGGACAAGGACCTGTACGAGCTGCCGCCGGACGAGGCGCTCGCCATCCCGCAGGTGCCCGGCTCGCTGGACAAGGTGCTGGACACGCTGGAGGCGGATCACGACTACCTCGTCGACGGCGGGGTGTTCACCCCGGACCTGATCGAGACCTGGCTGGACTACAAGCGGTCCAACGAGCTCGACCCGATCCGGCTCCGCCCGCACCCGCACGAGTTCGAGCTGTACTTCGACGTCTAGCCATCACGCGCTATCTGACCTGCGGCGGGAGCGTCGCGCCGGGTGCCCCATGGCGACGGTGACGGTGACCATGTACGGAGGGCGCCGGGCGAAGGATCGTAGCGCGGGCGGGAGCGGCTGAGCGGCCCGCGCCGGCCCGTGGAGCCGGGGGGAGGCTCCGGAGAGGGAACATGGCGCGGGCCGCGTCTACCCGCGGGCGGCGGCACTGCCATGCGAGCGGGCCGCCAGGCCGGCGGCACTTAGGCTCACGATAACCCGGTTGTGACCGGCCCAGCCTGCAGGAAGGCCTCCCGGGGCGCTGATAGGAAGTCCTCCACATGAACTCCACACGGTCTGCACCCCGCCTCCACGCTGGCGTACTCAGCTGGGTGATCGGCCGGGGCAGCGGCGGGGGAGCGTAAAGGCCGGGGATGAGTGCGCTCGGTAGTTCTGAGGAGGCTCCCGGGGGACGCCGCTGCTACCGGCGGCCAGCTGTCGGTGCGCCCGGCCCGGCGGTCAGGCTGGCATCACACACGAGCTCCAACGGGTGGAGCTCGTGCGCTACGGGGGCATCGACTACGACTTCCGGAGGCTCGACATCTTCGAACCAGGGGGGAAGGCGTCATGGCAAAGACGGGCGTTGCCTGATTGGATGGCACGACTGGCGCGAGGTCGAGATGCCGGACCGCGATAAGTGCGCTGAGTGCACCAGGTGCGGGAAGCGCGATTGGCGCCGCCTCCTCACACGGACGTCGGGCAAGTGGCGTGGGGGCGACCCCCCGCCGGGCGTTGGGATGTAGGACACTCAACCTCGCGTCACCCCGAAGGCAGACGTGGCCGCAGTCGCGTAGATGGTGACCGCCACGGATGACTGCCACGGATAGTCGCCGTAGATGGTCCCCATGGATGGTGGCCCTCCTGCCAGCCAATCACCCGCCCTCCGACCACCCACCACCCGCCATGGTCATCACTGTGCGTGACCACCTTCTGATCTTCGATGGGTGAGCGTCCCCCCGCCGTCCTGACGCCCCGTTTGTTCGTGCGCTTGGCAATCGGCAACGTTTGGCAAAAGCCTGGTAAACGCACCTATGCGCCCTGGATGGAGCAGGCGTAGCGTCCAGAGCAGCTTCGCGCCGCGATCAAGCTCGCGGCGGTTAGCTGAGGGGAGCCTAACCATGAAGCCGTTCATCGTTCGTATCGGCACCCTGGCCGCCACCGGCACGCTCGCCGGGGGGCTGGCCCTCGCCGCCACTGGTACGGCCTTTGCCGCGACTCCGAGCACAGGGCAGCCCGGCGCGTCCTGTCAAGCCGAGCCAAGCAGCCCAGGAAACGCCGCCTCGGCTCCAGGATCGGCGTTCAACGAGGACCCGGGCGGCGTCGCCGGAGCCGTGTACGCGGGCAACGGGGCTCCTTCGCTGAACGCCAACAGCGGCAACGCTGTTTCCCAGTACGACGTAGCCTGCCTCCAGGTGTCGCAGCCGCACTGACTATGCGGGTCGAGGCCGGGCCTGCCGTGGTCTGATGGCCGACGCGCTCGCTGCAGCTGGGCATCGCCCGCTGCGTGGCTGTCTGGGCCGCGCTGCCGGTCGGTGTGGTACCGGCCGCGGTGTGAGCGGCGGCGGGGGGTAGCCTCCCGGGCGGGGGTTAACACGACCGGCGGGCTCGTCATCCGCCGCTGGGCGTACAGCAGGCCGGACACCCCGCGCCAGCTTCCCAACCGGGGAACTGGCCGCGGAGAGCCGTCAGCGGGTCGTGCGGTGCGGGCGGGTGGCTGCAGGATCGTTCATAGCCGGACTCGCTTCCAGTCAGAGCCCCGGTTGGCGGTCACTCGCTGGCCGGGGCTCGCTGTATGGGCGCCAACGTCACCAAACGGAGAATTGCCAGGCCAGAGCCGCTACGCGGGACATTGCCGCAGGTCACGGCCGCACCCGCACGAGTTCGAGCTGTACTTCGACGTCTAGGCGGAGCCCGGCCACTCCCCCCGCCCCGGCTCGGCGAGAATGGGTATGCGGCGGCCGCTCTCTCGTGCGCCCGGCCGCCGCATGACCCCATCCTTGACCGGACGCGGAGGAGACCGCCATGACCGTAGAGACGCTGGAGGACGTCGGCGAGCTGGCCCAGCAGCTGCGGGTCGATTCGATCCGGTGCAGCACCGCCGCCGGGTCCGGTCATCCGACGTCGAGCATGTCGGCCGCCGACCTGATGGCGGTGCTGCTGGCCCGGTACTTCCGCTATGACTGGCGGCAGCCGGACGACCCGGCCAACGACCACCTGATCTTCTCCAAGGGGCACGCGTCCCCGCTGCTCTACTCCATGTTCAAGGCGGCGGGCGTCGTCTCGGACGAGGAGCTGGTCAACACGTACCGGCGGTTCGGCTCGCCGCTGGAGGGCCACCCGACCCCGGTGCTGCCGTGGGTGGACGTCGCCACCGGATCGCTCGGCCAGGGGCTGCCCGACGGGGTCGGGGTGGCCCTGGCCGGCCGGTATCTCGATGAGCTGCCGTTCCGGGTGTGGGTGCTGTGCGGCGACAGCGAGATGGCGGAAGGGTCGATGTGGGAGGCGCTGGACAAGGCGGCCTACTACCGGCTGGACAACCTGACCGCGATCGTCGACGTGAACCGCCTCGGCCAGCGCGGCCCGACCGAGCTGGGCTGGGATCTGGACGCCTATACCAAACGGATTGAGGCGTTCGGCTGTCGTGCCATTCCCATCGACGGCCACGACCTCGGCCAGATCGACAAGGCGCTGGCGTCGGTGGGCGGCGGAGGCCAGCCGACGGTGATCGTGGCCCGGACCCGCAAGGGAAAGGGGTTTTCTGAGATCGAGGACCGCGAGGGGTGGCACGGCCGGCCGCTGCCCGCGGAGATGGCCGAGCGGGCCATCACCGAGCTGGGCGGGGAACGGCACCTGACCGTCCGGGGGCCGCGGCCGGAGGCCGGAGCCCCCCGGGAGCGGCCCAGCGGCGAGGTGAGCCTGCCCCGCTACCAGCTGGGCGCCACGGTCGCCACCCGCAAGGCCTTCGGGCAGGCGCTGGCCGCGGTCGGCGCCCGCGGCGACGTCGTGGCGCTGGACGGGGAGGTGGGCAACTCCACCTACGCCGAGGACTTCGCCCAGGCCCATCCCGAGCGCTACTTCGAGATGTTCATCGCCGAGCAGCAGCTCGTCGCGGCCGCCGTCGGCATGTCCGTGCGCGGGTACGTGCCCTTCGCCGCCACCTTCGCCGCGTTCTTCACCCGCGCCTACGACTTCATCCGGATGGCCGCCATCTCCGCGGCGGACATCCGGCTGTGCGGCTCCCACGCCGGGACCGAAATCGGCGCCGACGGCCCCTCGCAGATGGCCCTGGAGGACCTGGCGATGATGCGGGCCGTGCACGGCTCCACCGTCTTGTACCCCAGCGACGCCACCAGCACCGCCTACCTGGTGCGGGAGATGGCCGGCCGCCGCGGCGTCGTCTACCTGCGCACCACCCGCGGCGCGTACCCGGTGCTGTACGGGCCAGACGAGCAATTCCCGGTCGGCGGGGCCAAACTCGTCCGGTCCAGCCCCGGCGACCAGGTGACGCTGATCGGCGCCGGGGTGACCTTGCACAGCTGCCTGGCCGCCGCCGGCGAGCTCGGCCGCGACGGGATCGGCGCCCGCGTCGTGGACCTGTACTCGATCAAGCCGATCGACACCCCAACGCTCATCGAGGCCGCGACCACAACCGGCGGCCGGCTCGTCGTCGCCGAGGACCACTACCCCGAAGGCGGCATCGGCGGCGCGGTGCTCCAAGCGCTCAGCGACGCGGGTCACCCGGCCCAGATCATCCACCTGGCGGTCCGCGGCCTGCCCGGCTCCGGCACCCCCGCCGAACTCATGGAAGCCGCGGGGATCTCCGCCGGCCACATCGTCCAGGCCGCCCGCGACCTCCTCGGCGCCTGACACCCGCCGCGGAGGCAAAGCTTCACCCATGGCCCGGCGATCGCGGGAGGTGGAACGCGGCACGGCCGGCTCAGGATCGGCCTCGTCGGCCTGGGCACCGCTGCGTAACGGACTGTTCCGGACGCTGTGGATCGCGACGCTGGTCAGCAACGTGGGCACCTGGATGCAGACCGTGGGCGCCCAGTGGCTGGTGGTCCACGATGCTCACGCGGCCATCCTGGTCTCGCTCGTCCAGACCGCCTACACGCTGCCCGCCGTCCTGTTCGCGCTGGTGGGCGGCGTGCTGGCGGACATATTCGACCGGGTCAAGCTGCTCGTCGCGGTCCTGGCCGGCATGACCGCCGCCGGCACGGCGCTGACCGTGCTGACCGCGGCGCACCGGATGCCGCCCGCGCTGCTGCTCATGTTCACGTTCGTGTTGGGCACCGGCGCCATCCTGGTCGCGCCGGCCTACCAGTCGCTGGTGCCGGACCTGGTCCCGCGTGAGCAGGTGCCGGCCGCTGCCGCTCTCAGCTCGATCAACATCAACCTGGCCCGCGCCATCGGCCCGGCGATCGCCGGGTTGCTCGTCGCCCAGATCGGGGTGGCCGCCGTGTTCGCCCTGAACACGGCGACGTTCCTGCTCTACGCGGTCGTGGTGGCGTTCCATCCCGGGCTGGGCGGGACACCGCAGTCTTCCGAGCGGTTCCTGCCGGGGCTGCGGGCCGGGGGCAGGTACGTGCGGAACGCGCCCGTTGTGCGGCGCATCCTGCTGCGCGCGGCCCTGTTCCTGATACCGGGCAGCTGCCTGTGGGCACTGCTGCCGCTGGTCGCCACCACCCGGCTGGCCCTGGGTGCGGGGGGTTACGGCGTGCTGCTGGCCGCCCTGGGGGTCGGCGCCATCGGCGGCGCGTTCGTCCTGCCCCAGGTCCGGGCGAGGCTGTCCGCCAATGCCATGGTGGCCGCCGCGAGCCTGATCTATGCGGTCGCGCTGGCCGTGACCGTGCTGTCGCGCAACCTCGTGCTCACCCTCTTGGTGCTGCTGGTGGCCGGGGTGGCCTGGATAGCCTTCCTGGCCACCGTCAACGCCGCGCTGCAGCTCTTCCTGCCTAGGTGGGTCCGCGCCCGCGGCCTGGCGGTCTACCAGATGGTCCTGTTCGGGGGGCAGGCCGCCGGTGCCCTGATCTGGGGCGCCGTGGCCGGGGCCGCTGGGCTGGTGCCCGCGTTCCTGATCTCGGCCGTGGTCATGGCCGGCGGCGCGGCGACGATCTGGTTCTGGCCCTTCCACCAGATCGCGAACATGGACCGGAGCCTGGCGCGCTGGCCGGAGCCGCAGCTGCTCCTCAGCGCCGACCACGGTGACGGCCCGGTCCTGGTCCGGATCACCTACACCATCGCCGCCGACAAGGAGCAGCAGTTCCTGCAGGCCATGGGCCGGCTGCGGCGGTCGCGGCTCCGGACCGGGGCCACCGACTGGGCCGTCTACCGAGACGCTGAGAACCCGCGCCTGTTCGTCGAGCTGTTCGCCGTCCCAAGCTGGGAAGAACACCTCAGACAGCACCGGGAGCGGCAGACCGGCACCGACCTCGAATACCACGACGCCGCCGGGGCACTGTCTGACCCGCCACCACAGACCGGCCACTACCTGGCCGCCGCCGTCCAGGAGTAGCCAGCGCCTGAACCCAGGCGGGCCCAACCCTCGTGGAGGTCGCGGCCCTTACGCCGATGGCCCGATGTCGGGTTGAGCCGGAAGATGCCGTCCAGATGGTAGCGGCCCCGTGGAGAACCCCTCCACACGGCCGTCACCGCGCCGTCACGGCGATTGCACAGACGCCGGCTTGCCTGGTCCCAACCAGTCAGCGCCCTGGCCGGGCGAGGTTTGTCCCGGCCAGCGGCCCAGGAGGCCAGGAGATGAGAGTGACACGCTGTGCCGCCCCGCCCCGGACGGGGCAGCGGGTCCGCGGCAGGACAAGGTGGCTGGCTCTGGGGGTGAGCACGCTCGCGGCGCTCTTGCTCTTCCCGCTGCTGCTGTCCTCCTCCCCGGCCAGCGCCAGTACGCTGCCGGATTGCCTGGCCCGGCAGAACGTCTGCGTCACCAGTGACGGCCGCAGCCTGGTCTCCGAGGGCCAGCAGTCCCAGCTGGAGCAGCAGATCGGCGGCGACGGCATTTACCTGGTGGTCGCCCCATCCGGGCCGGCGGGCTACCGCGGCACGATGAACCAGATCATCGGCACGCTGGACGGGCATCCGCAGTTCACCGTCGGGTTCCTGGACAGCCGGCTGAAGCACTTCGGCGCCTACAGCAAGGGGATGCTGCCGTCCGGCGGGGCGGCCGAGATCGCGACCAGAGCGGTAGACCAGCACCGGGCGGACCAGAACGTCTTCGCGGCGCTGACCGATTTCGTCAATGACGTGCAGGACCAGGCCGGCTCAGACTCGGGCGGCGCCGCGGCCAGCACGCCGTCGCACGCGCTGCGCAACGTGGCGATCGGCTTCAGCGTTGTTCTCGCGCTGGCCGTGCTCGGCTTCTTCCTGATCGCCCGCCCCCTCCGCCAGCGCCGGCAGCGGGAACTCAAGGAGGCCAAGCTGGCCGCCCAGGACGACCTGATCGCGCTCAGCGCGGGGGTCACGGACCACGACGCTGACGTCGCTATCCGCAGCAACCCGGAAGCGGCGGAGGAGCAGGCCGCGGCGTTGAGCGCCTACGAGCGAGGGACCGCGGCCCTCGACGCCGCCAGGCGCCCCCGGGACATGGGCGCGGTCAGCCGGGCCATCGCCGAGGGACAGTACCACCTGGCCTGCGCCGAAGCCCTCGCGGCCGGCCAGCCCAGGCCCGACCGGCGCCCATCGTGCTTCTTCGACCCACGGCACGGCATGTCGGTGAGCGACGTCCACTGGACGCCCGCCGAGGGCGGGCCCGGCCGCTCCGTCCCGGCCTGCTCCGCCTGCGCACGCCAGGTCGAGCGGGGCATCGAGCCCGACATGCGCAAGGTCGAGGCCGACGGCGGCCCGGTCAACTACGTCAACGCCGGCTTCGCCCCGGCCTACTGGGGCGGCTTCGGCTTCGGCCCCGGGCTGTTCACCGGATTCCTGCTCGGGCAGGCGCTGGCCCCCCACGCCTTCTTCGGCGGTGATTACTCCTCCGGCGACGGCGATGCCGGCGGCGGTGACTTCGGCGGTGGCGACTTCGGCGGCGGGGACTTCGGCGGCGGCGACTTCGGCGGCGGCGACTTCTAGCTCATGAGCTCACGATCCGTCGCCGCGATCGCAGTGTGCGCGGGCCTGGTCTGCGGCGCTTGCGCCACGGGCGGAGGTCCGGCCCTGGGGGGCAGCGCACCGGCGCCGACCGGTACCGCGCCTCCCGCCGCCCGCGTGGGCCAGCCCTCGGTGCTGGTGGGTGGCCTTGCGGTGCCGTGGGCGATCTCCTTTCTGCCGGGCGGCGACGCGCTGGTCACCGAGCGCGACAGCGCCCGGCTG
>WNFX01003260.1_pt1 | contig 25270 bp, 21 predicted proteins | sample 5400111 | NCBI WGS metagenome assembly WNFX01 (sample SAMN13153363, study PRJNA577476) | soil metagenome | isolation source: 40 cm soil or saprolite under grassland replicate 1 | place: USA:California | collected 2016-06-15
ATGTGTCTCACCGATGATTTCAAGACTGAACTCAAGCAGTACAACGTGAACTTCAAGGAAGTTGATCATGTCGAGCAGGCGATTGCCGATGCGGATGTGATCCTGGTTGAGCCAGTGGTCCAACCCGATTACACCAAGTCCCGCGATGAGCGCACCGGCGAACTCGACCTTACCCCCGCCAACTATAAGATTACGCGCGAATTGCTCTTTACCAAGGCGAAATCTGACGCGATCCTGCTCCACTCCCTGCCGCGCATGGATGAGATCCCGGCTGATGTGGATATTACCAAGTGGTCACGCTATTGGCAGGAAGCCTTCAACGGCGTTGTCATGAGAATGACACTGTTGGCGATGATTCTCGGCGCGATGGAATAAATAAAACGAGCTAGTACACAGGTATACACGTAGACAATTAAATAGGATTCTCCTGTGTACTTGTTTACGTGTTTACCTTGTTTACCTGTGTACACCCTCATGAAAACCATCGAAGTTCGACGTCACTCCATCCGCTTGAAGCCCGGTGAGCACTTGAATCAATCAGGTGTGACTCTTGCGCGTCTTGTGGGAGAGAACCTAGGTCCCTTTGACCGCGTGGTGACCTTCACACTTCCACGCGCGTTTGAAACTGCAATTGCAATGGGCTTGGCAGTGGATGACCAAATCGAATTGATGAGTACTTACGGAGAGGATGTTGAGCGCGAAATCGCGTGGCCGCAGTCTTTTGCTGTATATGCCAAAGCATTGAAGCGCGGCGGTACAGCCGGACAATATGCAAAGAAACTTGCTTAGTATTACGTCGAGTTGGCAGATTATCTAGCTGATGGTCGCGCCGCGTTAGTTATCAATCATGGAGGAGTCGTTGAATTACCGCTCGTCTCATAATTAACTTTACTTTTCGATTCGATTTGTAGGTTGATATTGCAACAAAAAGTAAAAGAAATTATGCGGCACTATGTAGGTGTAGTTGCCTCTTTCTCAGACGCTGATTACGAATCCTGGGGAGAGGCGGCCGATTATTGTGAAGGTGCACGACTTTATTGGGAAGATAGAAAATGTGTGAATGCAGAGGCATTGAGAGTGTCAAGATAGTTCGTGGGTTGAGTAGGGCGAGTGCGCGAAGCGTCTCGCCCGTATAGAAACCAACTATTTCTAGTAAATAAAAGCTACAAGAAAGTTTATACATGTGGTCTCGATACGGCGAACCGCTTTGCAGTACCGCCTACTCGACCACCGGTGAAAATATAAGACAAGGAGACTAATACGATGCAAACAGATTTACGACGCCGCGACCTCATCGGTGACCTCGATTTCAGTAAGGAGGAAGTCGAGACCGTTTTGGACGTGGCTTTTGACCTCAAACGGAAACGCGCTTTGAATGAGTTACACCCTTATCTACGTGATAAGGTGTTGGCAATGCTATTCTTCTTTAGCAGTACGCGCACGCGCGGCTCGTTCGAAGCGGGCATGGCACAACTGGGTGGGCATGCCGCCTTCATCGAGAGCAAGACCACCCAAATCGCGCATGGCGATACTCCTGTTGAAATTGGCGAAATCTTCGGCCGCTACTATGATGGGATTGCCATTCGTCATGTAGACTGGAATGTGGGCAACAAGTACATTAATGATGTAGCCAAATACTCGCGTTCACCTATCTTGAATATGCAGTGCGAAATTTATCATCCCTTCCAATGTCTGGCTGACTTAATGACGATCATCGAGAAAAAAGGCCGTGACCTGCGCAGAAAAAAGATGGTCGTTTCATGGGCATACGCCGCTTCTTATCAGAAGCCAATTTCAGTGCCTCAATCTTTGATCCTGCAAATGCCACGCTTCGGCATGGACGTTGTGCTAACTCATCCACCTGAGTTCAAACTGATGCCCGAGATCATGGACGCAGCCCAAGAGCAGGCCAAGAAGTTCCACACAGGCTTTGAAGTGATTTCCGATGCCGATGGTATGGAAAAAGCCTTCAAGGACGCGGATGTTGTCTATGCCAAATCATGGGGCGCGATGCTGACCACCGAGGATGCCAACGAAGGTTCCAAGATCATCGGCCAATATAAACATTGGATCACTGACACTAAAAAGATGAAGGTTGCCAAGGATGATGCTATTTATATGCATCCACTTCCCGCTGACCGCGATGTTGAAGTAACCAGTGAAGTGATGGATGGTCCGAACTCGGTTGTCTTTGATGAGGCTGAGAATCGCCTGCATGCGCAAAAAGCTGTCATGGCATTGACGATGGCGTAGTATGTCATTGCGAGCATAGCGAAGCAATCTCCTCATAATTTTGGGATTGCTTCGTCGCTACGCTCCTCGCAATGACGTAAATAAGGAGATTTATTTATGGCAAACAAATTAGCAGTCGTTGCAATCGGTGGTAACTCGCTGATCAAAGATGAAAAACACAAGACCGTGGAAGATCAATACAGCGCCGCCAAAGAAACCACCTTCCATATCGCAGATATGATCGAAGCGGGTTGGGATGTCGCTATCGGTCATGGGAACGGACCGCAAGTTGGGTTCATTCTCAGGCGCTCCGAAATCGCTGCGAAAGTGGAAGGAATGCATGAAGTTCCGCTTGACGTGTGCGGCGCGGACTCGCAGGGTGCGATTGGCTATTCTCTCCAGCAGACTCTGCAAAATGAGTTATATCGTCGTGGCATAAAGAAATCTATTGCGACCGTTGTTACGCAGGTATTAGTAGATAAGGATGATCCTGCCTTCAAGAAACCGTCTAAGCCGATTGGTTCATTCATGGATGAAACTGAAGCAAAACGCCGTGAGACGGAAATGGGCTGGAGTGTGGTCGAGGATGCGGGCCGCGGTTGGCGGCGTGTGGTCGCGTCGCCATTACCGAAGGAAGTGGTTGAGCTTGAAGCAGTAAATGCCTTGATTAATACGGGAACAGTTGTGATTACAGTGGGTGGCGGTGGGATTCCTGTCATCGATGCTAGTGATCATGAGTATCGAGGCGTAGCTGCTGTGATTGACAAGGACTTTGCCTCCAGTTTGCTGGCTCGTTTGCTCAAGGCTGACCTCTTCCTGATCTCCACCGCTGTGGAAAAAGTTGCCATCAACTTTGGCAAGCCCGATCAGAAATGGCTCGATAAGATGACTCTTGCCGAAGCAAAAGCCTATCTGGCTGAAGGAACACATTTTGCCAAAGGCTCAATGGCCCCAAAGATTCAGGCGATCATTTGGTATCTAGAGAACGGCGGCAAACAGGCATTGATTACCAATCCTGAGAATATTGGTCGTGCGCTCAAAGGTGAGACGGGTACTTGGATCGTTCTGTAAAAAAGAAAACCTTGCGAAGGTTTTTATCTTTTGGGCATTCCCCTCAGGGCAGACTTTCGCAAGGTCTAAATCAATGAAACGCCTTCACCCTGCGCTTATTCTCCTCATTGTGGCCGTACTTGCTTACGGATTATTGATTCCCTGGCTGGGGTTTTACTGGGATGACATGCCGATGTCTTGGATTCGTTATGAGTTGGGTCCGGAAGCGATGAGGCAGTATTTCTCCACCAACCGCCCGGTGTGGGGGGTGTTATATCAAGTTACTACACATATATTGCCCCAGGTTCCAATTTACTGGCAACTGCTCGCGCTTCTGTTCCGCTGGTTGGGCGCCGCAGCTGTATGGGGAATTGTACGAGAATTATTTCCTCAGCGTGAAAAACTTGCACTCAGTATAAGTTTGTTCTTTTTGCTGTATCCTGGTTTCAATCAACAGTGGGCTTCCTTTCTTTATAGCCACTTCTTCATCGTTCTTTTCTTCTTTCTCTATTCAATCTATTTGATGCTTCGTCGTAAGACGATCCCTGCATTGATTCTTTCTGCATTGAATCTCTGGATGATGGAATATTTCTTCGTCCTTGAGTTAGCGCGTCCTTTTGTGATCTGGATTTCGCTCCGCAATGCTCCCGACGCCATCCTCGGTGGCGACTCTGTCGAAGGCCAATTCAGAAATCGCCTCAGGCAGACGCTGAAACTATGGACTCCCTATCTAGCAGTTTTCGCCCTTGCAGTTTTTTCGCGTTTATTTATCTTCAACAATCAGATTTATGGCTTCAGTATTAAGGATGAGTTTATCAAGGCACCCCTTGAGACGACTCTTCTACTCCTACGAAATGTCCTTAGCAGTTTGTGGACAGTTACTATCGCGGCGTGGGTGCAGATATTCCACTTCCCAAACTTCACATTGGATGGTCCGCGTACCGTTATCTTATATGGATTAATTGTGCTGACCGTTGGGGCGCTGATTCTCTTTGGATGGAGAAAGCCTGCAAATGATATACGAACAGACAAGCGAGAGCTTTGGTGGGTGGTTGCACTAGGCATAGTAATGATCCTTTTGGCTGGACCTCCATTTTGGGCAACAAATCTCCCGGTCTCTCTCGGGTTTCCTGCTAATCGCGCAACGTTAGCTTTTATGCTTGGCGTCAGTTTTGTTCTTGCTGGTTTGATCGGATTTATTCCTCATAAGATTCAAGTTGTAATTGTGACTGTTTTGGTTGTACTGGCCGCGGGTCGTCAATTTTTATGGGCGAATGAGTTCCGCCGCGATTGGGCGAACCATAAAAATCTCTTTTGGCAAATGACTTGGCGCGCGCCTGAAATAAAACCAAATACACTAATCTTAATGAATGAAGATTTGTTATTCTATGCAGATAATTCCATTAGCGCGCCTTTGAATTGGATTTACGCGCCAGACAATCATACGGATCATATTGATTATGTTTTGTACTATCCAACGAATCGTTTGGAGTCTTCGCTACCCGAACTGAAAAAAGATGTTCCAATCCAATATGATTATCTCGCGGGTCAGTTCAATGGAAATACTTCCCAGGCGCTGGCTTTTTATTATGCTCCACCAGCCTGTCTACGTTTGCTTGAGCCTGATTTAGATGCCGGGAATCGTTTTATTTTGGATGAGAGTCTTATGCGTGAGGCATCTGCTTTATCGAATGAAACAATGATTCTTGATGAATCAGCCGCACGGATGCCGGGGATCTATGCTCCTGAGCCTGCGCATGGCTGGTGCTATTACTTTGAAAAGGCTGATCTCGCGCGACAAGAGGGCGAGTGGGAAGAAGTTGCAAAATTGGGCGATGTAGCATTTAAGCTGGATGATCATCCAAATAATCCAGTTGAACGTTTTGTATTTATTGAGGGGTACGCTCATGTTAGGGATTGGAAACGTGCAATCAAATTATCGCGGGATTCTTATCAGGTATCGAAGGATTATGTTGGGCCATTGCTATGTCAGCTGTGGAAACGAATAGAAACGGAAACAACTGGCGGCTCGGAAAGAAGCGAAGCTTTGTCTGAAGTCAAGAACATATTCGCATGTAAACCGTGAACAATGTACTTGTCTTTATTGGATGATTTGTCATACAATATTCGCGTAAAAAATACATGGTCATGTATAATTGTGTAGACAATAAGCTTTTGGTTAATGAAAGGAGGCTCATCGAATCACACATTGCTGTTTAGTCGTTGTCGGTTCTATATCTATACTCTTTTCAAGGAGAAGAAGACAATGCGTAAGTTCCTATTTTTAGTACTCGTAGCAACACTGATCCTGGCTGCTTGTGGAACTAAGCCTGCGGCGACACCAGCCTCTGCAACACAAGCACCTGCGACACAGCCTGCGGCTGGTGGCTTTCAGATCCCTGATGTCCAAGAGGGCAAATTCAATGTGGCGATGGTATTGATCGGACCGCATGATGATGGCGGCTGGTCACAGGCTCACTTTGAGGGTCTACAATATGTGGAAAAGAACGTTGAAAACGTTCACACCGCTTACATTGAAAATGTACCCGAAGGTGCTGATTCAGAGCAAGTATTCCGCAGTTTGGCTCGCAAAGGTTTTAACTTGATCTTCGGTACATCGTTTGGTTTCATGGATCCGATGGAAACTGTGGCCGGTGAGTTTCCCGATACCACATTTATCCATATTAGTGGATACAAGAGCAACGGCACGAATTTTGGTAACCTGTTCGGCGCGATGGAAGATATGAAGTATTTGGCGGGCATGGTCGCCGGATCACGCGCTAAAATGGATGGCAATCCGAAACTTGGTTACATGGCAACATTCCCCATCCCGGAGGAATTACGCTTAGGCAATGCATTTATGCTGGGTGCCAAGAAGACCTGCTCCGAATGCACAATGGATGTCCGTTGGATCAATACCTGGCACGATCCTGTGCTTGAAAAAGAAGGCGCGGCTTCATTATTTGACGGGGGCGCGCAGGTTGTCCTCACTGGTGCAGATACTCCGGCAAATGCAGATGTGGCGCAGGAGAAGGGTAAATGGGGGATCACGTATGACTATGTTGGTTCCTGCAAAGTAGAACACTGTCTTACAGCCATTTACTGGAACTGGGGACCCATCTATGCCAAGATCACGAAAGGTGTCATGGACAAAAGCTATAAGCCTGGCTCCGATTACTTCGATGCTGATAGTGGCAGCCTTGGCATTTTTGGCTTTATGGAAGGTCAATCCCTGACCAAGGGTGAATCTGATTTGCCGGCTGAGGATATTCAAATGGTAAAGGATACTTTAGCCAAGATGTTGGCTGGAGAATTCACTCGTTTTGATGTGTTCGCCGGTCCGATCAAAGATAACCAAGGCAAGGAAGTACTTGGTGCAGGCCAAAAATTAGAGCAGATCGATATCGATTGCTTTGCTGGCGGCGATGTACCTTGTAAGACGGGTATGTACTGGTGGGCTGACGGCGTAACTGCTGAACTCCCGAAGCTTGGTGGATAATAGTTGAAGTATGATTGGGGCAGAACTCTAGAGTTCTGCCCCATTTTTGTATAATGCAGTAAAGACCCTACAGGTTTCTTTGCCATCATTAAAGGGTTTCTTTTATTAGCAGGAGGCACATCGTGACGGAAGCAACATCCTCCAATTTGATCGTAGAAATGCAGGGCATTGTCAAGCGGTTTCCCGGCGTGCTTGCCAATGATCACGTGAATTTTGAATTACGAGCGGGAGAGATCCATGCTTTGCTGGGGGAGAATGGAGCTGGCAAGAGTACATTGATGAATGTATTAGCTGGTTTATATAAGCAGGATGCAGGCATTATCAAAATCAAGGACAGCCCCGTGGAGTTTTCCTCTCCACGGGATGCCATCAACTCAGGGATCGGCATGGTGCATCAACACTTTATGCTGGTCCCATCGCAGACAGTCACGGAGAATATTTTGCTCGGCCTTGATGATCCGAGTTTTTTCATGCGATTGAATGAATATGATGCCAAAATTGCGAAGATGGGCGAACAGTTCGGACTTAAAGTGGATCCGCGCGCCAAGATCTGGCAGCTCTCGGTTGGGGAACAGCAACGCGTCGAATTGCTCAAAATGCTATATCGCGGCGTGAATGTGCTCATCATGGATGAGCCAACCGCTGTCCTCGCACCACAGGAGATCGAAGGTTTATTTAATACGCTGCGTGCAATGATCGCGCAGGGCAAGTCCGTTATTTTTATCAGCCACAAATTACAGGAAGTGACGGCAATTGCAGATCGTGTAACGGTATTAAGACGCGGCAGAGTGACAGCCTCGGGTGTATCAACAAAAGGTGTGACACGCCAGGAACTCGCGCGCTTAATGGTGGGACGCGAAGTGGTCTTCTTCGTGGATAAAAAACCAAAGCAACCTGGTGAGATTGTCCTCGATGTGAAAGATGTCTACGCTGAGAACGATAAAGGATTGCCAGCCCTGCGCGGCCTCTCGCTCAATGTGCGCGCCGGTGAGATCGTCGGTTTGGCTGGTGTAGCGGGTAATGGACAAAACGTGTTGTCAGAAGTTATTACTGGTCTACGTAAGTGTACGCAAGGCGAAGTGATATTGAATGGAGACAAGGTCAACAACCTCGATACTTTGTATGGCATTCAACATGGCATGTCATATGTGCCTGAGGATCGCACCCATGTTGGCTCTGCGCCGAATTTGAGCGTGACGGACAATGTCATCATGAAAAAGTATCGCAAGCCGCCGATTTCAAAGGGTAGTTTGTTGGACATGACCGCCGCGACGAATTTTGCAAAGGAACTCAAGCAGGCCTATGACATTATTGTGCCGACGGTCAATACACCTGTGAGACTTTTATCAGGTGGAAATTTGCAGCGTGTGATTCTGGCGCGTGAAATATCTGGAAACCCAAACTTCATGGTCGCGGTTCAACCTACCCGTGGCTTGGATGTCGGTGCAATAGAAGGAGTCCACCGCCTGTTGCTGACTCAGCGCGAGGCAGGTGCGGCGGTTCTCTTGATTTCTGAAGAGTTGGAGGAACTGCTCTCGTTGAGTGATCGCGTCTATGTGATCTATGAAGGAAAGATCATGGGTGAGGTAAAAGTCAAATCAGTGGAACCCGATGAAAGTCTGATTGAAGCGATTGGCCTGATGATGACCGGTACACCGTTGGAACAAATTCAAAAAGAGGGAGTCGCGACACATGACTGAATCTGTTATAGCAAAAAAGGGACGCCCGTCCTATCGGATCAAGATCGAACCTCGGTTGGATGAACCACCCGCGTGGTATCCTGCCGCTATTTCAATTGGAGCGATCATTCTTGCATTGATATTGGGTGGAATTTTAATAATGGTCGCGGGAGGCAATCCATTAGCATCCTATATCCACATTGCGCGCGCCTCGTTCGGTGATATTGGCGTTTTATCTGACACGATTGTAAAGGCAACACCTATTTTATTGACCGCGCTGGCATGTTCAATTGCATTCCGTATGAAGTTGTGGAACATAGGTGCGGAAGGACAGTTCATCATGGGTGCGTGGGGCGCCAGTGCGATTGTGCTTACACCAATTTTGCCCCCGGAAACATCACGCTGGCTGTTCATCCCTTTGATGGCACTTGCAGGAATGGCTGCTGGTGCGGTCTGGGGATTTATCCCTGGTTATCTAAAAGCCAAATTCAACGTAAACGAGATTATCAGCACATTGATGTTGAACTACATTGCTATCTCGTGGGTGAATTTCTGGGTATTTGCAGTGTGGACCGAGGGCGGTTTTCAGATGACCGCGAAGTTCCCTGAGACTGCTTGGTTGCCGCGCCTGAGCGATTATGGAAAACTAGTTCCACTATTTCGTGGCTTGACGACGCACGGTGGTTTGTTACTCGGAATACTCGCAGCGATTGCTTTATGGTTCATCGTCTATCGCAGCCGCTGGGGTTATGAGATCCGCTTGGAATCCCATCGTTATCATCCTTGTTTCGATTTTGTTCGGTGCGCTGATTTTAGCTGGGCGTGAGATCCAACCTTCCGGTGTGCCTAAAATGATCCAGGGAATCATACTTGTCTGCCTCATTGCAAGTGACTTCCTTCTGCGCTACCGGGTCCGTTTGGCGCGTGTCAACGCGGACGCGGATGTGGAGGAGTAATTCATGGATCTCATCAACATTCTACAAGCAGGTGTTGCAAGCGGAACGGTTCTATTATTTGCCGCGTTGGGTGAAGTTTTGGCTGAACGTTCAGGTGTGCTTAATCTTGGTGTGGAAGGTATGATGCTTATCGGCGCGATGTCTGCATTCAGTGTGACTATCAAGACGGGCAACCCATGGATCGGGGTATTGGTTGCAATGCTTGTTGCAGGTTTACTCAGCCAGATCCATGCATTTATCGTAATCACACTGCAGGCTGATCAGGTTGTCAGTGGACTTGCACTTACGTTTCTGGGTACTGGCATCAGCCTGGTGTTGGGAGAAGGCTTGAGCAAGGCGGGGACCGTTGCACTTATGCCTAATTTCTCTATCCCGCTTCTCTCGCAAATTCCGATCCTTGGACCAATCTTTTTTACAAATCAAAGTGTGCTCGTATATATCGGCTATTTGCTCACGCCTCTAGCTTGGTACTACATCAATCGCACGCGCGGGGGCCTTCACCTGCGTGCGATAGGTGAGTATCCCTCTGCAGCGGATGCGCTTGGCATCAACGTCTTTAGGATGCGCTATCTATATGTCTTTGTTGGCGGCTTGTTGGCAGGGCTGGGTGGTGCAACGATCAGTCTCGCGGTGTCTCCAGGCTGGTTCAGTGAACTCACCACGGGTGGACAGGGCTGGATCGCGGTCGGGTTGGTGATCTTCGCTCAATGGGATCCATTTCGCGCCGCGGTCGGATCGTACGCGTTTGGCGCGCTCCGCCGCCTCATCCTGGATATTCAAGGTCCTACATTGTTATTAGGAATGAAAAATCCCTTTTATTACGATCCGTATTTGGGTTTCTTCCTGCAAATGCTCCCATATGCATTCACAGTCATTGTGCTAGTGATTGGCTCACGTGAAGCTATTCGTAAGCGCCTGGGCGCGCCTGCTGCGTTAGGTAACCCATATATCCGCGGCGAACGTGGGCACTAAATAGACATTTACCTGTTTTGTTTATAACTTGTTCATCCTGTTTCCTGAAGGAATCGTTTCATACCTGAGTGCACAGACCTGAATTAATGTGGTAACTTTATGATCATTAATTCAAGTTTGTGCTTGCGGTACGTAGAGTCTGTGTCAGTTACAAAGGGTGGTAATGGATTGTGGACAATTATCATATTATTTCAGTGACAATATGTCTGACAAATTCTTAAGGCTTCCTGTATACTGGCAAGAATAGGAGTGACCACGCCAGCCATGAAAAAAGTATTTCAAAGCGATTGGGTCTCTCGACTAATTGATGCGCTTTTGCCGATCCTTGCTACTCTTGCAGCACTGATTGTAGGCGCAGTGATGTTGCTCTTCTTAAAGGTCAATCCTATCGCTGCGTATAGGGCGCTTTGGGTTGGAGCTTTCGGCAGTTCCAATGCCTTTGCAGAGACATTGGTCAAGGCTACGCCCTTGCTCCTAGTTGCTCTTGGCATTTGTATCTCTTTCCGCGGCGATGTGATCAACATTGGCGGAGAAGGGCAGATGATTATTGGCGCAATCTTTGCAACGTGGATAGGTTTGACCTTTACTAGTCTGCCTGGTTGGTTAGTGATTACTCTTGCAATGCTGGCAGGATTTCTGGGGGGAGCGATTTGGGGCGGAATTCCAGGCTTTCTTAAAGCTTATTTTAGGGTAAATGAAATCTTAAGCACTGTTATGATGAACGCCATCGCAGTGCAACTGATGAATTTCCTCTTGCGCGGTCCGATGATCGATCCTTCGCAAGCTAAGTTGGCATCCAAGATTCCTCAAACAGCCCGCTTGCTCGAAATCTTCCGTTTGCCTCGTCTGGCGCCAACTCGTTTACACCTGGGCGCTTTGATCGCGGTGATGTTGGCAATTTTGGTTTACATTCTTTTGTGGCGCACAACGCTTGGCTATCGTATCCGTGCAGTAGGACAAAATCCAAATGCCTCCCGATATGCAGGCATTAAAGTTCCCCGCTATATCGTTCTGGCTTTGTTGCTCAGTGGCGCGTTTGCAGGTTTGGCTGGAGCAACTCAAGTCTATGGTGTGAATTACCGCATGATCACGGATGGCTCCTCTTCCGGCTTCACCGGAAGCGCCGGCTTCAATGGTATTGTGGCTGCTTTGTTTGGACAGCTACACCCGATCTGGTCCATCCCTGCTTCGATTCTGTTCGGCGCGCTTTTGGTGGGTGCCAACAGCATGCAAAGAGCGGTGCAAGTTCCATCAGCGTTCGTCACCGCACTCAACGGGCTTGTGGTTGTCTTTGTTGTTAGCAGTGAAATCTGGAGACGAAGAAGGCAGAGGCGCAGATTGGCTGTGGGGCAGGATGAAGAATCCCCGCCTTCTACGAATAAAGAAAAATTATCACAAGCGGAAACAGTCACATGATCTCTGACCTCTTTTCTGCCACTGTCTTGATTGGCATTCTTGCCTCAGGAATTCGCCTTGCCACTCCTTATTTATATGCTGCAATTGGGGAGACTTTTGGCCAACGGAGCGGAGTGCTGAATCTCGGCGTTGAGGGTCAAATGCTTTTGGGTGCTTTCGCTGCTTTCTATGTTGTGTTCACAACTGGAAACCTTTGGCTTGGTGTATGGACTGCCATGTTTGTCGGCGCAATGATGGGACTTGCAATGGCTTATGTGACCGTAAATTTGAAGGCTGAGCAAGGGATCAGTGGTATTGGCTTTTACCTTTTTGGTCTGGGAATGAGCGATTTGCTTTTCCAAAAGTTGCTGGGTACTGTAGAAACTGTCAAAGGCTTTGCAGGAATTTACATCCCTGGTTTGAGCGACATTCCGGGAATCGGAAAGATTTTCTTTAGCCAGAATTTGCTGGTTTATGGCGCGTACCTGCTTGTCCCAATTGCGTGGTTTGTTTTGAACAAGACAACACTGGGACTAAAGATTCGCTCTGTAGGAGAAAATCCCGATGCGGCCGATTCACTCGGAGTGAGTGTGGCACGGATACGTTACTTCACACTCATCCTAGGGGGAACACTCTCTGGTATTGCAGGTGCTTCACTTTCCATTGCTTTGCTAAATGTTTTTCAGCAGAACATGACGAGCGGATTGGGCTTTATTGCGGTCGCGCTCGTCTACTTTGGCGCATGGCGACCTATAGGCGTTCTGGGCGGCGCGCTGTTGTTTAGCATGATCAACTCACTACAGTTATGGATTCAGGTCTTGGGTATCCCTGTTCCATCAGACATCGCGGTAATGATGCCGTACGTTTTGACAATTTTGGTTTTAGTGGCTACCGTTTCAAGAGTTCGTGCTCCATCTGCATTGACAAAACCCTTTGAAAGAGAAAACTGATTTTAGGATAGGAGGTGCCTGCTCACTATATGTTCTGCTTCAATATCGAAGCTCATCGTTACATTGCAAGATCCATCTCTCTTCAAGGCGAAGAAAATGAAAAAGTTCGCATGGTTTTTTACCCTGATCCTCATCTCAACACTCGTGTTGAGCGCGTGCGGGGCTCCTGCCGCTACTAAAGCGCCCGCTACGCCTGCGCCCACCCAAGCCCCGGCTACTCAAGCACCTACTGAAGCTCCTGCTGCTACCGAAGCGCCAACTGCCACAGAAGCTCCTGCTTCAGCAGAGCCTTTCAAGGTGGCTGTTGTTATGCCGAGTGCCAAGAATGATTTGGCCTTTAGCCAGAGCATGTACGATGCACTCCTCCGCGTTCAGGAGGAAATGGGGGCTGATAAATTCCAGTTCGTTTATTCCGAAAACATGTTTGTGGTAGACGATGCCGCTGCAGCTATCCGTGACTATGCTTCACAGGGCTATAACCTGGTAATTGCACACGGCTCACAATACGGTTCCTCCCTGCAGGAAATTGCTCCAGATTTCCCCCAAACCAGCTTTGCTTGGGGCACGACGGTGGATACCTTTGGTCAGCCGAATATCTTTGCATATGAAGCGGCTTCTCAGGAAGGTGGCTTTGTCAACGGCGTGATGGCGGCAACATTGAGCAAGAGCAATGTGATTGGTGTTGTTGGTCCTATTGAGACTGGTGATGCCAAGTTGTACGTGGACGGATTCAAGGCTGGCGTCCTCTCTGTTAAGCCGGATGCTAAGGTAAACGTTAATTACATTGGTTCCTTCTCCGATACTGCGTTGGCGGCTGAAGCCGCCAATACCCATATTTCCGCCGGCGCGGATGTCCTGACCGGCTCCGCTCAAATGGTTGTAGGTGCAATTGGTAAGGCTAAAGAGAACAATGTTTTGTGGTTCGGTACCCAATCCAATCAGGCCTCTCTGGCGCCTTCCATCGTTGTAGCCAGCCAGGTCTATCACTGGGAAGGAATCCTCAAAGAGATGATCGCTTCTATCCAGAGCGGTACACTCGGTGGAAAATCCTTCAAGGCTGACCTTGCTAATGGTGGTGAAGTAATTGAATTCAATCCAGATAGCACCGTAGCTGCTGACGCCAAAGCGTTGGCTGAGACAACCATTGCAGGGATCAAGGATAAAAGTATCACAATTACCCTACCGTAGTTAATCGTAGACGATATATAAGAATAACCTCGGAAGTCTTCGAAGACTTCCGAGGTCAAAAAATCAGGTTTGTATTTCAGGATGGCGCGATGACTGATTTAAACAGACTCCCTTCTGGTCAAGCCCGGATTGACAGCCTTGAGTTGCGTGGCATTTCCAAGAGATTCCCCGGTGTGCTTGCCAATGATCATGTGGACTTTGATGTGAAATCCGGTGAAGTCCACGCGCTTTTAGGGGAGAATGGTGCAGGCAAAAGCACCTTGATGAAAATCCTATACGGCTTATATCATCCGGATGAAGGAGAGATTCTTCTCAATGGCAAGCCGGTCATGATTGCTTCACCAACGGATGCGATCAATTTGGGAATCGGTATGATCCATCAACACTTCATGTTGGTGCAGTCACTGACCGTTGCAGAAAACGTCGCCTTGGGATTGCCATCCTCGCGTGGTCCCCTCACGGACCTTGACCGCGTCTCAAAAAGGATTGTGGAATTAGCTGATATTTATGGGCTGAGAATGGACCCAGGTGCCTATATCTGGCAACTCTCTGTCGGCCAGCAACAACGCGTTGAAATTATCAAAGCTCTTTATCGCGGTGCGGCTCTACTGATTCTTGACGAACCAACCGCAGTGCTCACCCCGCAGGAAGTGGATGAGTTATTCGTCATTATGCGTCAAATGGTCAAAGATGGTCATGCGTTGATCTTCATCTCGCATAAATTGCATGAAGTGGTTGAGATTAGTGACAGGGTAACGGTCCTGCGTGATGGACGCAAGATGGGCACGCGCCCGACCTCTGAGGTCACTAAACAGATCCTTGCCAACTGGATGGTGGGACGTGAAATTGGTTTTATCCCGGATCGGGGCAATGTGAAACTTGGTGAATGTCGCCTGCAGCTCGATCAACTCTCATGTGGAAGTGATCGAGGCACCCCAGGATTGCGCGGCGTCAGATTGGAAGTGTGTTCTGGTGAAATTCTTGGGATTGCCGGTGTATCCGGCAACGGTCAACGTGAATTGGCTGAATCGATCACAGGTCTGCGCAAGGTCACTGCCGGACGCGTGGTTCTCGAAGGTGAAGATGTCACCGGTTTTGCGCCCGGCGACCTGACAGACCGTATGCTCGCTTATATTCCAGAAGAACGCATGCGCGATAGCATAATCAAGAATTTTTCTGTTGCCGAAAACATGATCCTGCGTGAACATCACAAGATGCCATATTCCCGTTCTGGCTTTTTGAACCTGCGCGATATTTCCAATCATGCAGATGAGCTAATTACAAAGTTCCATGTTAAGACTCCCTCCCGTGATACGCTGGCAAAGAATCTCTCTGGCGGCAACATTCAGAAAGTGGTTCTGGCGCGCGAGATTTCTCGCAACCCACGCGTAATCCTTGCTGCGCAGCCCACTCGAGGTCTGGATATTGGCGCGACTGAATACGTCCGTGAACAATTGCTTGAGCAGCGTCGAAAAGGCGCGGCCATCATGTTGATTTCTGAAGATCTCGATGAAATCCTCGCACTCTCAGATCGTATCGCGGTCATTTACGAAGGTCAGATCATGGACATTGTCCCTCGTGAGAGCGCTACAGCCGAAAAACTAGGTCTTTTGATGGCAGGCGTCCATCCTGAAGAAGGAATGCCCGAGACATCAAAGGTCTAATGTCACTTACAAAAGGTTAATTAAAATACTACCAAAGTTATCCACTTAAGCATTACAATACAAATCCATCGGTTTGGTGGTCGCTGGATGTGATTCACATCCGCGGCGTTGGGTTGACGCCCATCGAAAAGTGCCGCCATCTTAGAAAGAGGTCACCACCAATGAACCTTTGGCAAGAATATCTTCGTCCCACCAACTTATCACAAGCCATAAAAGCCTTTGCCGAGGCAACCGGCTCGATACTGCCCGTCGCGGGCGGTACGGATTTGTTGCTCGACCTTGAACAAGGCCGGCATTCTCCCATCCATACTTTACTGGATGTGACTTCCATCGCGGAAATGAACGCGCTCGAAGTAAGAGGGGGTGAACTATTCGTTGGAGCCGCCGCCCCGGTCAATCGCATCGTTCTGGATCCTTTGGTTGGCGCGCACGCTCAAGCCTTGACCGAAGCCTGCAACCTGATCGCGGGTCCTCAAGTCCGCAATGTTGCCACACTAGGTGGTAACGTTGCCCACGCCCTCCCCGCTGCAGATGGAACAATTGCCTTGCTCGCATTAAACGCGCAAGCGGAAATTGCCAGTGCTCAAGCCGCCGTCTCGAAGATGCCGCGCAGCGGCACCGGCGGCGTAAATATATACCGTCTCCCATTCAAAGAACTATTCATCGGTCCTGGAAAATCCTCTCTTAAACATGGCCAAGAACTCCTCGTCGGCTTCTATTTGCCACTTTCTAAAAACGAACAAGCCTCCTGCTTCAAGCGCATCATGCGTCCACAAGGCGTGGCATTGCCCATTATCAATCTTGCGATCTGGCTTGAACGCGCGGACGATGTGATTCGCCAAATTCGTATTGCCGTGGGTCCTGGTGGACCAACTCCCTGGAGTGGAACGGAAGCAGAAAAAGTATTGATCGGAAGCCCCCTGAACGATGAAACCTTCAATACAGCTTTAGAAGCATTACTTGCTCAGGCAGGCTTCCGCTCCAGCGCCCGCCGCGCCAGCGCTGATTATCGCAGGCATATTGTCAGCGGTTTATTCAAAGATGTACTCGAAACCGCGTGGATGCGGGCGTACTAACCACTGAGACACGGAGACACTGAGATTTCTAAAAGTGTTCTGTTTGGGCATAAAGGAAATTAATGCAACGTAACTTCCCTGTTCCGCAAAACAAACATGCTGTTCCACTTTTGGAAAAAGATTTCACGGATAAAATTATTGGCGCGGCGATTGAAGTCCATAAATTGCTTGGTCCTGGCTTACTTGAGTCGGCGTATCAAGTGTGTTTGGAACATGAAAGTAAATTGCGAAACATACCGTTTGAACATCTGATGGATTTGCCCTTGAATTACAAGGGCATTAATCTTGATGCTGGCTATGTGATTGACCTTGTATACGACAAACGCGTAATCGTTGAGTTGAAAGCAGTAGAGCAGGTGATTCCTGTTCACGAAGCGCAATTATTGACTTATATGAGACTAACAAACATTCGTGTTGGCCTTTTGATTAACTTCAATGTACCAGTTTTAAAAGATGGCATTTATCGCAGAGTTCTTTGAATTTCAAAGGAACAAATTTGAAAAAACTCCGTGACTCAGTGTCTCCGTGGTTCAAATCTTTTGAGGAAACGTATGAACAATCAAATCTCTCTTACCGTAAACGGCATTCAGCATACGCTCGAAGCCAAGCCAAATGAAACGCTCTCAACCTTTCTGCGCGAGAGACTTCGCCTTACTGGCACAAAGATTGGCTGTGATGAAGCGGAATGTGGCGCGTGTACTGTCCTTGTAGATGGCGAACCAGTGGTCTCGTGCATCTATCCTGCTGAGCGTGCAGATGGAAAGACCATCGCCACCATCGAAGGTCTTGCCCAGCGCGTGCATGAAGAGATGAACGCTTCGTCTTCGCCTGCGGCTCCGCTCAGCGCGAGGCTTCATCCCTTACAGGAAGCCTTTATTGAACATGGCGCGGTGCAATGCGGATTCTGCATCCCTGGACAAATCATGACCGCCCATGCGTTGCTCAACCGCAATCCGAACGCTACAAAGGATGAGGTCCGCTTTGCCCTGAAGGATACGCTTTGTCGTTGCGCGGGCTATCCATCCATTGAGAATGCGATTCTTGCCGCAGCCCAGGCTTTACGAACGGGTGAACCTGTCCAGAAACCTAATATCCCTGATTCGATACACACACATAAATCTGTTGGGCATACTCACACACGACATGACGGTGTGGATAAAGTCATCGGAACTGCGATTTATACAGATGACCTTATTTTCGATGGCATGTTATATGCCAAAGTCCGCCGCGCGATGATTCCACATGGCTTCTTAACCAAGCTTGACGTTTCAAAAGCAAAAGAGTTGAAAGGTGTAGTAGCGGTTTTAACCGCTGATGACATTCCCGGCGAACGCAAGCATGGACTGGTCATCTATGACTGGCCCGTGATAGTTGGCATGGGAGAACGCGTCAGGTATGTTGGGGATGCGTTAGCGATTGTAGCGGCGGAAACGCAGGAAATCGCCGAGCAGGCGTCGGCATTGATCGAAGCGGAGTTCGACCTCCAGCCCGTGATCACAAATCCCGTGCAGGCGCGTCACGCGGAGCGGGGTGTCCCGCAAATCCACGAAAAAGGAAATTTGCTCAAGCACATCAAAGTCCGCAAGGGTGATATGGAAAAAGGCTTTGCTGAAGCAGATGTGATCCTTGAACATACTTTTCACACACCAACTACTGACCACGCGTTTATCGAGCCCGAATGCAGCATTGGTGTGCCGTTACCTGATGGTCGCATGGAAATTTATGTTGGCTCGCAAATTCCGTATCAGGATCGAACGCAGGTGGCGCGTGTAATGGGCTGGCCCGAAGAGCGCATAAGAATCGTTGGTCAACTCATGGGTGGTGGCTTCGGTGGCAAAGAAGATGTGATGGGGCAAATTCATGTAGCGATGTTGGCGAATGTCACGCAACGCCCTGTGAAATTATTATTTGATCGTCATGAAAGTCTGCTCGTCCATCCGAAGCGACATGCTACACAAATCCGCGTCAAAATCGGCGCGAAGAAAAATGGTCGTCTCGTTGCGTCTGAGACAGAACTCTACGGTGACACGGGCGCGTATGCCTCGCTCGGCGAAAAAGTGATGACCCGCGCCACTACACATTCGGCAGGTCCTTATGATATTCCGCATGTGCGCGCTGATTGTTATGCCATGTACACCAACAATCCGCCTGCGGGCGCGTTCCGCGGCTTTGGTGTGACTCAATCCGCGTTTGCAGTCGAATCGATGATGGATAAACTTGCCGAAACATTGAACATTGACCCCGTCGAATTGCGCCGCATGAACGCGCTTCACGTGGGAAGCATCACCAACACAGGACAGGAATTGCGCGAATCGGTTGGCTTGACAGAATGTATTGATAAAGTGGATGCAGAAATGCGGAAGCATAACCCGCATCCGTTCAAGCCAGTCGTTGATCCCGTTTCGTTGCTTACCTCTTATCCCGCTCCTAATGGAACGGGGCAAGGCGCCAAGGGGCATTGGGTTCGTGCATGGGGCTTTGCCGCAGCCTATAAGAACACAGGTCTCGGCGGCGGGGCACCCGATATTTCAAATGCGGAAGTTGAGTTATACGACAACGGCACATTTGAGGTGAGAAGTTCCTCCGCTGAAATGGGTCAGGGACTGGTTACCGTCATGCGGTTGACAGTTGCCGAAGAAATGTCAGTTCCTCCTGAGCAGGTGCGCGTGTTGGTGATGGACACAGACTTGACGCCCAATGGCGGACCAACCACAGCCTCACGTCAAACTTATGTAACGGGCAACGCCTCACGCTATGCGGCAAAAACTTTGCGTGACGCGATCACTGCCACAATGGCAGAAAAATATGATGTACGTCCCGAACGAATTCGATTTGAGAATGGTATTGTTCACGTGAATGGACACTCGCTTTCTTACGCGGATGTTGCCAAAGAAATGAAATCATTGGGACAAAGGCCACGCGCGCTTTATGAATATGAAGCGCCAAAGACTCAACCCCTTGGCACAGGCGGCGATATGCATTTTGCTTTCTCCTTTGGCGTTCAGGCCGCCGAAGTGGAAGTCAACAAGCTGACAGGTGAAGTGCGTGTCCTGAAAGTGATCTCTGCCAACGATGTGGGCATGGCGGTGAATCCGCTTGGTTTGCAAGGACAGGTCGAAGGCGGCGTGATGATGGGGCTCGGCAACTGCCTCACTGAAGAGTTCATTATGGACAATGGTTATGTAGTCACTGACCATCTTGCGCGCTATCGCATCCCTGGCATTATGCTCACACCTGAGATTACATCCATTATTGTCGAGCATCCAACCGCGGAAGGACCTTATGGAGCGAAAGGGGTCGGTGAAATATGCAGCATCCCAACCACGCCGGCGATTACCAATGCGATTTACAACGCAGTCGGCGTGAGAATTGACAAGTTGCCTGTGGATCAGGAGTTGATTGCAAGGGAAATTTGGGAGAGGGAAGAATGAGTAGCATCCAAGAGATAAAGCAAATAATAGCAGAAATGACTTCTAGTCTACCGAATTCCGTTATTGAGAAGCTGGCACGTCAATTCGAACGACAAAAGGAAGTGTCTGTGCCTTTGCTGCTGAGTGCTCTCAAGGTTGAAAATATGGAGGTCCGAGAAAACGCAGCAAAAAGCCTATGTCAGCGATAACTGGTCCGCGCGATAGAATTTGTTCATGTATGGATGTACAATGTCAATGATGGTGAAGATAAAAAGGACTTTCAGGTTTCAAGCCTGAGAGTCCTTTTTGGTTAATACCCGAACTGATGGCTAAAACTCATCATCCTCATCTGTCATTTGGATTTCCTGATTGACCAATTCCTGCCATAACTTCATAACTTCGTCCCCTGCGTTTTCTGCTTTCAATCGTTCTGCAACTAGCCCATCATTTCGCTTTAGTTCTGGAAACGCAAGTAAGAGCATGGCAATGTCGCGCCAATCCGTCCCTGATTTGGGTTGTCCGCGCCGAAGGTGATAAGCGATGACTTTCAATGCAATCAATTCCTCTGGCGAAGCGACAAGTACTTGTGCAATTCGCCGTGAGGGCGGCAGAGTTGAAACTAATCGAATGTCAACCAAATGACGATTCCCCGATTTTTGGATTTGATACAACCTGTATCCACGTCCATCGGCTGCTTCACGCACTTGCACAGCAACATGGAATCGGTCGCTCACGTGGGTACGAAGTTCCTCTGCGAGTTCTGCGGCGCGCGGTGACAACAGGTCAATATCCTGGCTCATGCGCGGCTCTGGCACATAGGCATTGACAGCTTGCGCGCCAAAAACGACTGCATCATCGCGTCCGCGCAAAAATTCCAAAACCGCCTCCTGGATGGTCGCAAGCGGCAAGGATTCGTTCATGATGAACTCCTGAAAGGTAAGAGGACCTGTGTCAAACATGAAATGATTGTAGCATAATTTTTTCAATAGAAATAAAAAGGACTCTCAAAGTTCAAGCCTGAGAGTCCTTTTTTAATTGCCACACTGCCTCAAGTCTATATAGATGAAGCCTTAGAGAGTGTTTAGTCCATCAACACTCTCTTATTGCATCAGGTACAATTGGGGTGAGAAGAAGGAAATCACACATGAATAAATTTGTGGGCTATCGTTGTTCATTATGCGGAGAGCAATATTCTCCGACGGATGTCACTTACACCTGTCCAAAAGATGGCGGGAACTTGGATGTGGTGTTGGATTACGATTCAATCAAAAACAAGTACAAGCCTGAAGATATTCTCTCACGGAATGACCCGTCGCTTTGGCGGTTTCTGCCGCTCTTGCCGGTGAACGAACCCGAAGGGGAAGCAACTCCACTTCACGCTGCGGGCGGGACTCCCGTCTTCGCGTTGCCACGTCTCGCTGAGAAGCTTGGTTTGCAGAATCTATGGCTCAAGGATGAGTCACGCAATCCAACCGCTTCTTTCAAGGACCGCGCGTCGGCAATCGTCGTCGCACGGGCGCAAGAGATTGGTGCGGAAATTGTCGTAACCGCCTCTACAGGTAATGCAGGCGCAGCGCTGGCAGGGATGTCCGCTGCGGTAGGACAAAAGGCGATCATCTTCGCGCCTAAGTCTGCGCCGCAGGCGAAGGTGGCGCAGCTATTAGTCTTTGGTGCGAAAGTTATCCTCGTGGATGGAACTTATGACGATGCTTTTGATTTGACAGTTAAAGCTGCGGAGGAGTTTGGATGGTATTGTCGCAATACGGGCTACAATCCGTTCACCGCGGAAGGCAAAAAGACTGCCGCGCTTGAAATTTGGGAGTGGTGGGAAGGCACACATGAGAAATGGCATGAGGAGGTCGGTGCAGATGTAGAACATGCTCCGCTCACGGTCTTTGTCTCGGTAGGCGATGGAAATATCATTTCAGGGATTCACAAAGGCTTCAAGGACTTATATCAACTTGGCTGGTTGCCACGAATACCGCGCATCATCGGGGTGCAGGCAGAAGGTTCAGCCGCGATCTCGAACGCGTTCAATGCGGATACAGAGACGATCACACCGGTCTCTGCCAAGACTATCGCAGATAGTATCTCTGTTGATCTGCCGCGGGATGGCGTGAGAGCTGTCCGTGCCGCGAAGGAAACGGGTGGGTCATACGTTAATGTATCAGACGAGGAAATCCTCAAAGCCATTGCGGAGTTGGGCACCGTAGGAGTCTTCGCGGAACCGGCCGGGGCGACCGCGTACGCGGGTTTGGTCAAGGCAGCAGGCTCAGACGTGGTGGGAAGCAAAGATCCAATCCTCGTATTGAATACAGGAAGTGGCCTCAAAGATGTCCGCGCCGCGATGCAGGCGGTTCGATCCGCTCCGATTATTGAACCAACGCTAGAGGCTGTGAAACGGTTGCTATGAGAGAGAATTGGAATTTGTCTTTTCGGTATGTCGTCGCGATAGTAAGTCTCGTTTTGGTAATCGCGTTCCTTATTTACGCGCATGAAGCCGTGACAAATTTAGCCATTGCTGCTTTCGTTGCTTATCTTATCAACCCTGCTGTTGTGTATCTTACAACTCGGACACGCATGAATCGTGTAGCCGCAGTGAACTTAGTATACTTTTCTACGGTTGTTCTGTTGATTGGGCTTCCTGCTACGCTGTTGCCAATCTTTTACGATGAGGTGCAGATCATCATTAGAGATTTGTTGAATTTATCGAACCAACTGCGCCAAACACTTTCGAGTCCCATCCATTTCTTTGGGCTGGCATTCCATTTAGAGGAATGGAGTCGAAGTATTTTTCAAGTGCAAAATTCTGTTTTATCGCCTCTACCTCAGGAAACGCTTCAATTGCTCGAAACTACTTCGGTTGGTTTGTTGTGGTTTTTGGTGATCCTTGTAAGTGTGCATCTGTTTTTATCTCAATGGCCTGGCATGCGCGGTTGGTTGATCAATCTTGCGCCGCAGCCTTATCGCCCGGAAATGGAGGAGTTATACAACCGTATCAGAAGAGTGTGGATGGCTTACCTGCGGGGACAGATCGTTTTGATGTTCATCGTTGGTGTCGCTTTTACAATAGCCTGGCTCATCATTGGAATCCCTGGCGCGTTAGTTTTAGGGGCAATCGCTGGGCTTTTTACACTTGTGCCGGATGTCGGTCCATTTTTGGCGATGGTCATTGCAGCAGGAGTTGCCTTGCTTGAAGGCTCTAATTGGATTCCGCTTTCCAATGTTTGGGTGGCAGGCATTGTAGTGATCATCTACCTTGTATTGGTCAACCTGAAAAACTTCTTTATACGACCCTATATTATGGGGCGCAGCGTACATATGAATGAAGCGCTGATTTTTATCGCCATTGTGATCGCGACAATCCTCAACGGCATCCTCGGTGCATTGTTAGTTGTGCCGGTGCTGGCATCCGTGGTTGTGATCGGTGGATATATTCAACGGCGGGTGCTTGGCTTAGCTCCCTTTGACGATGATGGGAGCAGACAATTTGTAGCGCCCCCGGAAATCCAATCCCCTCGGCGCAAGTGGACAAAACAAGAAAGACACGAACATTTGGGTGGGGAAGCCGTTTCTGATTCACCCGAACCTACTGAGACATTAATAAGCGAAGCTCAATCCGAAGAATTTCCTATTCAAGAGAAAATGGAAGAATGAAAATTACCTATTCAATCGTTGCGCCGATCTATAACGAATTGGAAAACATTCCGGAGCTTTATCGCCGTGTCAAAGAGGTTATGGACTCCACAGGCGAGACCTGGGAACTGGTCCTCGTGGATGATGGCTCCACCGACGGTTCTACTAATGCGATCTGTGAACTCGCGAGCGAGGATAAGCGCGTGCGACCTGTCATTTTTGCGCGCAATTTCGGGCATCAGATTGCCATCACCGCAGGCTGGGATTACGCGCGCGGTGACGCGGTGGTCATTATCGATGCGGACTTGCAAGATCCGCCTGAAGTGATTCTGGAAATGGCGAAGAAATGGAAAGATGGCTATGAGGTCGTCTATGCGGTGCGCGCCGAGCGGGAAGGGGAATCATGGTTTAAGCTGTGGACAGCCTCCTTGTTCTATCGCATCATTTACAGAATTACGGATGTAAAGATCCCGCTCGATACGGGCGACTTCCGTTTAATGGATCGTAAGGTTGTGGATGTTCTTAAACAAATGCGCGAACGACATCGTTTTCCGCGTGGCATGTCTGCGTGGGTGGGATTCAAACAGATTGGTGTGGACTATAAACGTGCAGCGCGTGTGGCGGGAGAAACAAAATATCCGTTTCGAAAAATGTTCCGCTTGGCGCTGAACGCCATTACAAGTTTTTCATATTTCCCTTTGCAAGTTGCCACGTTCTTCGGGTTTGCCTCCGCAGGGATTGCGATCCTAGCAATCCCGCCCGTTATTTATTTGCGTATTACTGGGTCTCAGGCATTTCTTGGTCAGGCTACTACATTGATCGCCGTACTTTTCCTGGGTGGTGTGCAATTGATCTCATTGGGAGTTCTCGGCGAATATATCGGTCGTTTATACGATGAAGCGAAAGGCAGGCCATTGTATATCGTGAGGGAAGCGCCGAAGGATTAAATGGGTCACTTTTATTTCAGCGCTTTCGTCAAATACAAAGCCATATTGTCGTCAACCGTGATTTCTTCGCTATACTTAATATAGTGGCCTCTATAATGCAATCCGCGGCCATCGGGGACATAGCCCCTCAACACATACAACCTTTGTGCCGCGCCATAATCAGGGGTCATGCCCACGCCAATCCCTACAATTGAACTTACTTTTGCAATTTCATGTTCTGCTTTATCCATGAGCTGAGTACCAATTCCCATTCGTCGAAATTTGGGCAACACATTGAAATCTACAATTTCAGGGATGTTCTCTTTGTGAAACGGTTCATAATGAGAAATCCAACAAATCGTGAGATAGCCTGCAAATTCTCTTTTGACAAAAGCAACGTATGCATCTCGGATTTTCAACGATTGCTCCATCAAATAACGTTCATATTGCAGGGCAGGTTTGTACCAGCCAAGTTGTTGAAATGCGTTTGCGATTTCTGGAATGTCTTTACTTTCAAGTAAACGGATGAAGGGTTTTTGTTTTGACATACTACTCCAATTATAATTTGCGATAATTCAATGCATAAGCCTCTACAACCAAACTTCTCACGATTGGATTTTTCTTCAAGCCTTTTCTT
>WNFX01005145.1_pt1 | contig 25266 bp, 21 predicted proteins | sample 5400111 | NCBI WGS metagenome assembly WNFX01 (sample SAMN13153363, study PRJNA577476) | soil metagenome | isolation source: 40 cm soil or saprolite under grassland replicate 1 | place: USA:California | collected 2016-06-15
CTCGACGAGCTGCCGCGTGGCCTCATCGAGCGGGATGGTCGGGTCGTTCAGGATGTCCTCCGTCCACACGGGCGCCCGCTCGCGAATGGCCCGGCCGGCCGTCCCCTCACCCACGCGCACGCGAAGGCTCGTCACGAACTCCTGGGAGACGCCCGCCGCGCGCAGATAGCCGATGGAGTGCGTCTCGGGGTCGACGCGGAAGATGCCCGCCGCCGCCGCGCCCGTCAGACTCTGACAGCGCTCCACGATGGCGTCCAGGATGGGATCGGCCTCGAGGTCCGTGGCGAGGGCGCGGCTGATCTCGAAGAGGGCGCGATAGCGGGCGGCGCTCGCCTGCTCCTGGGCGAAGAGCTGGGCATTGTCGATGGCGATGGCGGCGTGACTGGCGAAGGAGAGCAGGAGGTCCATGTCTTTCGGCTCGAAAGCGTCGGGAGCGCGCGTGAGCATGGTCAGGGAGCCCACGAGCCGGTCGCGCACGAGAAGGGGCAGAGCTATCCCCGCCACAAAGCCTTCCGCCAGGAGCCAGGAGCGGCCGGCCAGATCCAGATCGTCCTCGATTCGCTCGCACACGGTGGGGGCGCGATTCTGGGCCGCGCGCCCGGCGAGGCCCTCACCCATGCCCAGGCTCTCCACGATCTCCGCGGGCGCGCTGCCGCGCAGGCCCGCCTCGGCGCGGAACACCAGCCGGTCGCCTTCCACGAGGGCAAGGCGGGCGGCCCCGTCGGAGACGAGCCGGCGCGCGGCGCTCACGACGGCGTTCAGCACATCTCCCAGGGAGCGGGCCGCCGTGAGGGCGTGGCCGCTCTCCGCGAGGGTCTCGAGGCGGCGGCTCTGCTCTTCCATCTCGGCGAGGAGCATGGACCGCTCGACCACCTGACCGATCTGGTGAGCCACGGACTCGAGGACCTTGACTTCCTCCTGCGGGAAGTCGCGGCGCTCCTGCGAGATGAGCGACATGACCCCCCACGTCCTGCCCTTGACGGGAATGGGGAGAGCGAGCTGGCTGCGATGGGCCCGCGTCGCCTGGAGCCGGGTCAGCTTGGGATCGGTGATCGAGGCGGGATCGATGTGGGTCACGATGAGACGCCCCGTCCGCGCCGCCTCGCCGACATAGGAACCGTCCAGCGGCCTCACGCGGATCTGCTCGGCGAACTCGGGCGAGAGTCCGCGCTGGGCGATGAGGGTCAGGGTGCCCGCGGAGGGATCGACGCGGTGCACGCCTCCGACGTCCATCTGGGCCAGCGCACGCACGACGTCCAGCATCTCTCCCGCCGTGGCCAGCACGTCGGCGGAGCGGCCCATGCTGAGGGCGACGGCGTTGAGGGCCTCGAGCTCGCGGTTACGACGCTGGAGCTCGGCGTCGGGGTCTTGCGTCTCGAAGGGTATGAAGGGGGTGGTCTTGCTCGCCCGGCCTCCCGGCGAGGGACGGGCGAGAACTAGCGCAGCCACCGCGCTAGCCAGGGCAATCACCCCGAGGCCGCCGAGCCAAGCGGGCCGGTCGGGACTGCCGAGAGCCGGCGCGATATTTTCGAGCCGCCGCGCCACGAGGACGAAGCCGTTGGGGCTCTCCCCCGGTAGCCGCACCTGAGCGGACGCGATGATGTATGGGCGATCACCCACGGAGATCAGCGAGGGCGGCGCCGTGGCCAGCGCCATCGGATTCGCGAGCGCGGATTGCGTCTGGGGCGGGGCCTGGAGAATGACGCTGCCCGTCTCGTCGAGAATGACGACGAGATCGGCGATGCCTTCGAGGGTCAGATCGGTCAGCCGGGGTGATACACCTCGGACGAGGGTGGCCCAGTCGCGCTTCGCCACGCCCTCCACGAGGGCCGCGTCCCGAGCCAGGAGGCCGGCCTCGCGGCGCAAGGCCGCCTGCGCGTCGGCGATGAGGAGTCCCGCGGTCTCCTGACCTCGCGCCGCCGCCTCCTGGCGGGCGAAGGAGAGATGCCGCAGGGTGACCGCGACCCCACCCATGCCCAGGCCGCTGAGAACCAGCGTGGCCAGGGCCACCAGGAAGAGAAGATGCCGTGTCGAGAAGCGCATGGACGGCTTCCGGGAACGAGCAACTCCCGGCGTGACCAGCATATGCGTAAGTGCCCGAAACGGCAACTTTCCTGGAGCCTGCGTGCCACCTTTCGTGGCTAGGGACCGGGTGCGACGGCTGAGGACACGCCTACAACCCCTGCTACGACTCCTGCTACAAACCCAGGTAGGCCTGCTTGATATGTGGGCTCTGGAGCAGGCTCTCGCGAGAGCCTTCCAGCGTGATCCGCCCGTTTTCCAGGACATAGCCCCGGTGGCAGAGCTGCAGCGAGCGCAGCACATTCTGCTCTACGAGGAGGATGGTCAGCCCTTCCGCATTGATGCGCTCGAGATCGTCGAAGATGAGCTTGACCATCACGGGGGCGAGACCCAGGCTCGGCTCGTCGAGCATGAGAAGTCGTGGCTTGGCCATGAGGCCACGGCCGATGGCGCACATCTGCTGCTCTCCTCCCGACAGTGTGCCCGCCAGCTGCCCCTGGCGCTCGGAGAGCCGGGGGAACAACTCGAACACCCAATGTAGCGTCTCGATACGCTGCCGCCTGGCCTCGCTCGATCGGGCCCCGAGCTCGAGGTTCTCCCTGACGGTCATGGTCGGGAAGAGCTGGCGCCCCTCGGGCACGTGCGCGACGCCGAGCCCGACGATGTCGGCCGTGCCGAGGCCGTCGAGGCGCCGCCCGTCGAGCTCGATGTGCCCGCGGCGGAGAGGCAGGAGCCCCGACACGGCGCGCAGGGTCGTGGTCTTGCCCGCCCCGTTGCCGCCGATGAGAGCCACCGTCTCGCCCTGGCGGACCTCGAGCGAGGCTTCGTGCACAGCCGTCATGTCTCCGTAGCCGACCTGGATGCCGTCAATGCGCAGCAGGATGGACATACTCGTCTCCGAGATAGGCCTCGATGACCCGGCGGTCGGCGGCCACGGCGCGCGGGGTGCCCTCGGCGATCTTCTCCCCGAAGGACAGCACGATGATCCGGTGCGAGAGGGACATGACGGCCCGCATGTTGTGCTCGATGAGGAGGACGGAGATCCCCCCCGCGTTGATGGCGCCGATGAGCCGGACCATGGCCTCGATCTCGGTGGCGTTGAGCCCGGCCATCACCTCGTCGAGCAAGAGGAGCGTGGGCTCCGTGGCGAGCGCTCGGGCCAGCTCGAGCCGCTTGCGGTCGGCCAGGGTGAGGCGCGAGGCGAGCTCGGAGGCCCGGTCGACGAGCGCCACCCGCTCCAGGACCGCCCGCGCCGCGGCGAGCGCATCCGCCATGGCGGGATGGCGGGCCAGCGCGGCGACCTTGACGTTGTCGAGCACGGAGAGCCGCGCGAAGGGTCGCACGATCTGGAAGGTGCGCGCGAGGCCGAGCCGGCAGATGTCGTGCGGCTTGAGCCCCCCGAGGCGCCGCTCGCGGAACCGGATCTCGCCCGCGTCGGGAGCGAGAAACCCCGAGAGCAGGTTGAAGACGGTGGTCTTCCCGGCCCCGTTGGGTCCGATGAGGCCGACCATCTCGCCGTCGGCCACGGTCAGGTCGAGCCCCTCCACGGCGAGGAGGCCTCCGAAGCGCTTGGAGAGCCCGCGCACCTCGAGCAGGCTCAGCGCGCCATCCTCCACGATCGCGCGAGGCGCGCCACGAAGGGAGCGGCGCCCTGGGGCAGGAAGAGCACCACGGCGATGAGGAGCGAGCCGTACACGATCAGATGGCCGCCCGACCAGCCGGTGGCCGCGAAGTAGCTCCGGGAGAGCTCGGCGAGCGGGGAGAGGATGAAGGAGCCGAGGACCGGCCCCAGCGGCGTGCCCGCGCCGCCCACGATCGGACGGATGATGATCTCCACGGAAAGCGGGATGCCGAAGAGCGTGCTGGGCTGGAGCGAGAATTGATAGAAGGCGTAGAAGGCCCCGCCGATCCCCGTGAGGAAGGCGGAGAGCACGCTCGCGAGCAGCTTGCACCGGAAGGCGTCGATGCCGAGGGCCTCGGCCGCCTGCTCGTCCTCCCGGATGGCGACCAGGTAGGCGCCGAGGCGCGACTGCTCCAGCCGCCACACGGCGACGGTGGCGCCGGTCATCAGGACGAGCGCGATGTAGTAGTAGGCCCGGGGGTTCTGAAACTGGAACTGGGCGGGATTGCCCGTGAACGTGATGTAGAGCCCGACCGCGCCGCCCACTGCCTCGGTGTTCAGCGCGATGATCCGGCAGACTTCGGCGAAGGCCACGGTGAGAAGCACGAAGTAGAAGCCGCGCAGCCCGAAGCGGAAGCCCAGGTAGCCGATGATGGCGCCCAGCAGCGCTGCCGCGGCTGCGCCCACGAACATGCCGATCCAGGGGGTAAGGCCCACCCGGAGCGACAGGACGGCAGTGACGTAGGCGCCGATGCCCACGAAGGCCGCGTGGCCGGCGGAGAGCTGTCCCGCGTATCCCCCGAGGATGTTCCAGGCCTGGCCCAGGTAGGCGTAGAAGAAGATCAGGGTGAAGAGGGTGACCGCGTACGAGCCGATGAAGGGAGGCAGAGCGGCGAGGGCGGCCAGGGCGAGAGCGAGGGGCCAGAGCCTCACGCGACCTTGCCCCCGAAGAGGCCGGCCGGCCTGAAGAGGAGGATCAAGATGAGCAGGGAGAAGGAAACGAGCTCCTTCAACGACGGCGAGAGGAAGACGGCGCCGAGAGATTCGGCCACCGCCACGAGAAGGCCGCCGAGGAAGGCCCCGGGCAGGCTGCCCATCCCGCCGATGATGACGATGTTGAACGACGTCACGCTCGCTCCGAGCCCCACGGAAGGCTGAAAGGGATAGAAGGGCGCCACGAGGGCGCCCGCTGCCCCTACGCAGGCCGCGCCGATGCCGAAGGCCACCGCGTACACGCGTCGGACATCTGTGCCGATGACGGCGGCCCCGTATGGATTGTCGGCGGCCGCCCGCATGCTGCGCCCGAGATCCGTCCTGAACAGGAAGAGATACAGGAGTCCCGTGAGCGCGCCGGCGAGCAGGAACGTCACGAGCCGCGCCACGTCCACGAAGAGCGGACCCAGCCAGACGGTGGAGAGAGCGAGGAAGGACTTCACGCGCCGGGGGTCGGGGCCGAAGACCACGAGGGCTCCATTTTCCAGCACGAGGGCGATGCCGAGCATGAGGAGGATCTGCATCTCGTGCGGGGCGTCGATGATGCGGTTGACCAGTCGGCGCTGCACGACGAAGCCCAGGACGAAGAGGGCGGCCGCGCACAGGGGAAAGCCCGCGTAGGGATCGAGCCCGAGGCGCGTGGCGAGCAGGAAGGCCAGGTACATGCCCCAGACCATCATGTCGCCGTGGGCGAAGTTGACCACGCGCATGACGCCGAAGATCAGGGTCAAGCCCACCGCCATGAGGCTGTAGACGCCTCCGAACAGGAGGCCGTTGAGAAGGCCCTGGGCGATCAGCACGAGGTCCATGGACTGTCCGGTACTTTATACTCGAAGGGGGGCTTCGCCCCCCTTCCGAAGCCTCCCCCCAAGGACAGTCGTTGCGCCGGCAAAGCCGGCGCTCGAAACGGCGAAATCTACTTCTTCACCGGAAAGACGTATCGGGTCTGCGCGGCGTCCCGGGGCCACACGACTTGAGGCTTCTGCTCGCGGATCTGGATCATGGCCGTCGAGGCATTGAGGTTGTCGCCGAGGTCGTTGAAGACCACCGGCCCGCTCGAGACCATGATGGGATCCTTGAAGCTCGTCTTCTTGATCGCCTCCACCACTGCGTCGGCCTCCGTCGTCTTGGCACGCTCGAAGACGTCGGCCATGACCTCCATGGCCTCGTAGGAGTAGCCGGAGTTGGTGTCGAAGGTCTTGCCTCCGGAGCGCTTGCCGTACTCCTCGCCGATCTTGACGGCGCGCGGGTTCTTGAAGTTCACCCAGGGAACATTGTCCATCACGTTCTCGATCAGCTCCTTGAGCTGGTCGATCTGCCCCTTCTCGTAGAAGCCCGGGGTGCCGGGGCTGATGACCCCCATCGCCTCCACGCGCTGCTTGGCCAGCTCCTGCAGGAGAAGGATGCCGCTCGTGGCCCGCACCACGGGAGCGATCACGTCCGGCTTGGCGGCCTTGACCCTGGACACCTCGGTGGAAAGATCCTGCGTGTTCTCCGGGAAGGCGATCGTCTCCACGATGGCGAAGGGCGGCCTGAGCGCGTCCACCGCGGCCTGAAACTGGCGCGTCTGGGTCTGGCCGAAGAGGTCATTGCTGTAGATGACGACGACGCGCTTGGGGGTGACCTTGGCGTCCGCGAAGATCTCGGTCATGAACTGCACGGCCTTGCGTCCGAAGGCGGCCGTGGTGATGAAGAGCCGGTACACGTACTGGACCTTCTGCTGTCCCTCCTTGACGGACTTGGCCACGTTGGCCGTGATGGCATCCGCCGCGGAGATGTCGATGAGGAAGGGCACCCGCTTCTGCTGGGCCACGGGCACGATGGCCGCAGTGTGCTGCGAGTGGAAGGCACCCGTCAGGATCACCGCCCCCGCGTTGATGAGGCGCTCCGCCTCGGTGCGCGCCACATCGGGATTGGTCTGCGAGTCGCCGAGCAAGAGCTCGAGCCTGGCCCCGCCCATGGACTTGACGCCGCCCGCGGCATTGACCGCGTCCACCCCCATCTGAGCGCCCAGTCGGCAAGCCTGACCGATCTCCGCGAGGCCGCCCGTCACCGGATGGACGGCGCCGATCTTGATCGTCTTGGGCTGGGACCGCAGGACGGCGGGAAATCCCAGCATCACCGCGCCGGCCGCCGCTCCGCCTGCAGTGAGAAAGCTGCGGCGGGGCAGACGAATCGTCGAGCCGTGCTCGCTCATGTGGATCCCTCCTCGAGATTCTTTCCGTGAACTCTTGCCGAGGCTGCGCGCGTCAGAGCTTGCCCAGGAGATGCTGGGCGATGACCAGGCGCTGGATCTGGTTGGTGCCTTCGTAGATCTGGGTGATCTTGGCGTCCCGCATGAACCGCTCGACGGGGAACTCCCGCGTATACCCGTAGCCACCCAGCACCTGCACGGCGTCCGTGGCCACCTTCATGGCACTGTCCGAGGCCAGGCACTTGGCGAAGGAGGACTCCATCGCCGTCTGCGTCTCCCCTCGATCGATGAGCCCGGCCGCGTAATGCACGGTCAAGCGTGAGGCGTGCACGGCAATGGCCATGTCCGCGAGCATGAACTGGATGCCCTGGAAGGCGCCGATGGGCTGGTCGAAGGCGCGCCGCTCGCGGGCGTAGGACACCGCGGCATCGAGCGCGGCCTGGCCGATGCCCACAGCCTGGGCGCCGATGGTGGGCCGCGACTGCTGCAGCGTCCGCATGGCGACCGGGAACCCCTGCCCCTCGGCGCCGAGCCGATTGGCCACGGGCACCTCGCAGTCGGTGAAGTGCAGCGCCACCGTCGGGCTCCCGTGAATTCCGAGCTTCCTCTCCGGCTTGCCCACGCTGAATCCCTTCAGGCCGGGCTCGACGAGAAGGGCGGTGACGCCCTTGGCGCGCTTGGTCCGGTCCGTGGTCACGAAGACCGTGATGACGCCGGCGTGAGAGCCGTTGGTCACCCACATCTTGGATCCGTTGACGATGTATCGATCACCCTTCCGCACGGCGGTGCAGCTGACCGCGGCCGCATCGGAGCCCGAGCCGGACTCCGAGAGCGAGAACGCGGCGGTGATCTCGCCCGCGGCGATGCGCGGGAGGTAGTGGCGCTTCTGCTCCTCGGTGCCGGCGAAGAGGATGGGATAGCCGCCCAGGTTCTGCACGAGGAAGATGGTCGACGTCGAGGCGCAGGCCCAGGCGACTTCCTCGGCCGCGAGACAGAAGGCCAGCGCGCCCGCCGCGCTGCCCCCGTACTCCTCGGGGATGTGCAGCCCCATGAGGCCCTGCTTGGCGAGGGCCGCCAGCTGCTCCTGAGGGTATTCGCTCGTCTCGTCGACGTGCGCGGCCCGGGGAGCGATCCGCTCGCGCGCGACGTCGCGGGCCAGATCGCGGATCGCCCGCTGCTCGTCGGTGAGGTAGAAGAGATTCTGCATGGAGGGCGTCCTGGCCCCGAGGCGTCGGCTATCTATCTCTGCGGGTAATCGTAGAAGCCCCGGCCGGACTTCCGTCCCAGGCGCCCGGCCATGACCATGCGCTTGAGGAGCGGGGGCGGGGCATAGCGGGCCTCGCGGAACTCCTCGAACATGACTTCCGCCACGAACATGGTCGTGTCGAGTCCGACGAGGTCGAGCAGGGTGAAGGGGCCCATGGGGTAACCGCAGCCCAGCTTCATGGCCTGGTCGATGTCCTCGAGGGTGGCGAGCCCGCCCTCGTAGACGCGGATGGCGTCGAGAAGATACGGCACGAGCAGGCGGTTCACGATGAAGGCCGTGGAGTCCTTGGTCTTCACGGGCACCTTGCCCACTGCCTGCACCCACTCGTAGGCCGCGCTCACGCTGGCGTCGTCGGTCAGGATCGACTGCACGACCTCCACCAGCTTCATCAAGGGAACCGGGTTGAAGAAGTGCAGCCCCAGCACCTGCCCGGGCCGCCCCGTCGCGGCGGCCATGGCCGTGATCGTGCACGACGAGGTGTTCGAGGCGAGCAGGGCGTGCGGCCGGCAGATGGTGTCCAGCCTGGCGAAGGTCTCGTTCTTGAGGGTCTGGTTCTCCGTGATCGCCTCGATGACGAGATCGCAGTCCTTGAGGTCCTCGAACTGGATCGAGCCCTTGATCCGCCCGAGCGTCTCGTCCTTGGCGCGAGCCTCCATCTTCGCCTTGGCCACCTGCGCCTCCAGGCTCTTGCGGATACCCGCGAGACCCTTGTCGAGGAAACCCTGATTGGCTTCGATCACGATGGTGGGGAACCCAGCCTGTGCCGAGACCTGCGCGATGCCGGAGCCCATGAGCCCGCAGCCGATGACGCCGACCTGCTTGATGGCCATGCTCGAACGACCTCCCTGGTGCGCGGAGCGAACAGCGCGGAGCGGCGGTACGGCTACCTGCGGCCGCGGCCGGGCAGCGGGACAGCCATCTCGTGGGCGATATCGCCCGGCGGGCACGGGTTCTTGATCGTCACCGTGACGGAGGCCCCGTCCATGCTGCCGTAGCGGACCGAGCCGTCCGGCATCACCTGTCCCTCCGAGGGGCGCGTCACCTTGGAGAGCTCGGCGTCGCGACGGAGGCCCTCCTTCATGATCGTCTCGGGCTTGTCGGCGGGCCGTGACAGCATCTGGAGAATCAGCGGAGCGTTGAGGCCCTGACGAAGCTCTTCCGCGGCGGCCGGCTCGGCCGCGCCGACGAGCAGGATCGGGAGTGCCCACGCGATCGTCCGGATCGATCTAGTCATCGAGTGCCTCCACCCCCAGCTCCCGCTCCACCACCAGGTATTGCGCGGCGAAGGCTTCATTGATCTCGACGAGGTCGAGCTCCTGCACCCCGAGGCCGGCCCGATGCAGCGCCTGCCGCGAGGCTGGCACCGGGCCCTATGCCCATGATATCCGGATCGACCCCCGCCACGCCCCACGAAACGATGCGGCCCAGGGTCGCCCCCCCCCAAAGGCCCGGGCGCGCCATGGTGCTCTCGCTCAACGGACCATCCATGCGGATTCCTTAGTCGTACTGGATGAGCGACTCGACGCGGTAGCCTTTCAGCCGATCACGTCCCTTGAGGAACCTGAGCTCGATGAGGAACTCCGCGGCTACCACGACGCCGCCCAGGCGCTCGATGAGGCGAAGCGTGGCGGCCATGGTGCCGCCCGTGGCGAGCAGGTCGTCCACGACCAGGACTTTCTGGCCCTGACGGATAGCGTCCTCGTGAATGGCGAGGACGTCCCGGCCATACTCGAGCTCGTACTCTTCCTCGATCACCCGCGAAGGCAGCTTGCCCCTCTTGCGCACGGGGACGAACCCTGCCCCCAGCTGCTGCGCGAGCGCGCCGCCGAAGATGAAGCCTCGCGACTCCACACCCACCACCACGTCCACGCTGCCTCGGCCATGCCGGGCGGCCAGATGCTCGATCACCGATGTCCAGGCCGGACCATCCTTGAGCAGCGTGGTGATGTCCTTGAAGAGAATGCCTTCGGTGGGGAAATCCTTGATATCGCGAATTTTTGCCCTGAGGGCGGCCACATCCATGACGGGCGTCGATCTTACGCGTGACACTTCCGTGACGCAACACGAAACGGGGGACGCTCGACTCGAACGGCCACGTTCTCGATCGCCGGCGATGCTCAGGTATCGAGGAGGCGATCGACGAGCTGGCGAAGATCGGTGACCACGAGATCGGCATGCGCGGCGCCGGATGTGCCCGCGGCCGCGAAGTGAATCCCACGCATCCCGATGCCCTGGGCGCCCTGGACGTCGGCGATGGGGTTGTCGCCGACATGCGCGGCGTGGCGCGGCTCGGTGGCGAGGCTGGCGAGGGTGCGGCGGAATATCTCGGCGTCGGGCTTGCGGTAGCCGACTTCGTCGGAATACGAGATGACGGAGAAGTGGCGCAGGAGGTCGTAGCGTTCGAGGATCTTCCTCAGGATGATGCCGGGCGTGCGGCCCGTGTTCGACACGATCCCGAGGGCGATCCCGCGCGCGGCAAGCGCACGCACGGCTTCGTCCGCCCCCGGGCACAGGGCGGGCGGGAGACGCAGCACGGGCTCGATGTAGCCGGCGAGCGCCTCCTCGAAGTGCGCGGAGGGCATCGTCTCGCAGACGCTCGGGGAGACGATCTCGAGCACGAGCCGCACCTGCTCCTCGATGCGCGGATCGCGATCCTGGCTCCAGAAGCTCTCGGTGAGCACGCGCTCCGAGCGATCGTAGGCCTCCACGACCAGCGACTCCTCGAGCTCGCAGCCGGCTCGACGGACGGCCCGGTGGAGGGCCTCGATGCGGAGCCTCCGCTGGCGGCGCAGGTTCTCCGCCGAATCCTGCACGAGCGTTTCCCAGAAATCGAAGGTCACCGCCTTGAGCATGGCCCTACTCGAACTTCGGCCGGCGCTTCTCGAGGAAGGCGAGGGTCGCCTCGCGGGGCTCGCCCGTGGCGTAGCTCTGGGCGAAGGCGTTGATGCCGAAGCGGATGGCCGAGGAGAGATCCGCGTTTCGCCACCGCACGATCAGCTCCTTCTGGAGGCGGATGGCGCCCGGCGCGCACGCGAGGATCAGCTGCGCCATCTCCGCCGTCACGGCCTCGAGCTTGTCCGGCGCGGCGACACGGTTGACGAGACCCCAGTCGAGCGCCTGGGCGGCGTCCACGGGCTCGCCCGTCAGGAGGATCTCCGCCGCGCGCCCGGGACCGACGAGGGCGGGCAGGAGGGCCGCTTCGATCACCGAGGGCACGCCCACCTTGACCTCCGGCAATCCCAGCCGCGCGCCGGCGGCGGCGGTGCGGATGTCGCAGGCCATGGCAAGCTCGAAGCCGGCGCCGAGACAGGCGCCGTTGACCATGGCGATCGTGGGAAAGGGCGCCTCGTGGACGGCGTGGATGGCCTCGTGCAGGGAGGTAATGAGGGCCTTGGCGGAGGCGGGCGTGAGGTCATGCAGCACCTGCACCTGCATGCCCGCCGTGAAGGCGCGGCCCGCTCCCGTCAGCACCGCCGCGCCCACGCCGGCATCGCGCGCGAGGGTGTCGAACGTCTCACGCACGGCCGCGATGAGCTCGAGCGTGAAGAGGTTGAGCGGGGGGCGGTCGAGGGTCACCCACGCGCAGCGACCCCGGCGCTCCACTCGAACCAGAGGCATTTAGTACCGGCGCATCGAGGGATCGATGCTTCGCGCCCAGGCGTCGAGACCGCCCGCCAGGTTCTTCACGTTGCCGAAGCCCAGGCTCCGCAGGTACTCGGCCACGGCGGCGCTGCGCACTCCCTGATGACAGTACACGACGATCTCGTCGGCGGAGTTGAGCTCATCGGTCCTGTGCTCGATCTCCTCGATGGGGATGTGGACAGCGTTCGCCAGCCGGCAGAGCTTGGTCTCCCAGTCCTGGCGCACGTCGAGGAGCACGACCGGGGCGCGCTCGTCCAGGCGCGCCTTGAGTTCGGCCGGCGTCAGCTCGTTGGTCATGAAAGAGATCCTCCGGCCCAGAAGATATCACGGGGCGGGCCGCTCGTCGGGGAGGAGGACGGAAGTCTCGGGGGACACCTCGATCTTGACCTCATCGCCCAGGCGAAAGCCCCGGCCCACGAGGGCGGAGGTGATCATCTCGACCCTGACCGTCGCCCCGGGAATGTCGACGTCGTAGAGCTGACGCGAGCCTTCGAACACGTGGCCGGCCACCGTGCCCGGAATGCCTCCGGGGGCGAGAGCCGCCTCCTCCACCCGCAGCGCCTCGGGCCGGAGACAGAGAAGGGCGCGCGCGCCCGCCGTCCACGTGTGCGCGCCGGAGGAGACGGGCAGGCGCGCGCCACCCGCCGTCTCCACCACCACGCCCATCTCACGCAGCTCGGTCACGCGAACGGGCACGAGATTGGCCGCGCCCACGAACTCGGCGACGAACGCGTTGCGCGGCTTCCAGTAGATCTCTTCGGGCTTCCCCTCCTGGATGAGGGAGCCGCCCGACACCACCCCGATGCGGGTGGACAGGGAGAGCGCCTCGGCCTGGTCATGGGTGACGTACAGCGTGGTGATGCCGACCTCGCGATGCAGGCGCGCGAACTCGAGGCGCATGCGGGCGCGGGGCTGCGCGTCCAGCTCGGAGGCTGCCGCTCGTCTACCGAGAGCGCCGAGGGCCGGCGCGCCTCGATGCCGGGGAGGCCCACCTGCCGCAGGGCGGTCTTGACCTTGCCCTCGAGCTCAGCCCCCCGCGCGCCACGCTCGCGGAGCCCGAAGGCCACGTTCTCGAACACGCTCAGGTGGGGCCAGAGGGCGTAGTCGCGGAAGACCATGCCCAGGTTGCGCTTCCAGGGCGGCACATCGTCGATGGGCTCGTCGTCCACCACGATGCGCCCCTCGTCGGGCGTGATGAACCCCGCGAGCATCCGGAGCAGCGTGGTCTTGCCGCTGCCCGAGGGACCCAGGAGCGTGTAGAACTCGCCGGGACGGATGGAGAGCGAGATGTCGCGAACGGCCCACGTGCCCCCGTAGCGCTTGCCCACGCCTTCCATGCGCGCTTCCGATACCCGGACCACCGTCCCGTCCTTGGTCATCACATCGCCTCCTTCCCGCCGCGGCCCCGCAGGCCGAGGCTGGCCACGAGGGGCGCCACCAGCAGCCCGAACGCGGCCACGGTCAGATAGACCGCGGCCGGCGACAGCCACGCGAGCAGCGTGGTGGCGAGCACGGGCCCGATGAACCCACCCGCAATCCGTGACGAGTTCACGATGCCGATCGACATTCCGGATGCCCGCTGCGCGATGCCGGCCACCGAGAGAGGAAAGATCGGCGCGATGCACAGCACTTGAAAGAACCGCACGATGGCGAAGCTCCACACACCCGGGGCCAGGGCGAGTGCCCCCAGCAAGAGCGAGGAGGCGGCGAGAAACCAGACGATGGTGGTCCGATCGCCCACGATCTCGCCGATGCGCGGCGCGGCCATGGCGCCGATGGCCGCGGCCAGACCCGTGGCCATGATCAGGAACCCGCCCACCTCGAGGGTCATGGCTGTTGGGACGCCGAGGGGCGGAAGGATCGTCGGCAAGATGGAGGTGAGGAAAAATATCTGGGTCGAGCCCGCCAGCACGAGCAGACATACCGTGGCGATCTCACGGACGGATGTGGTCTGGGCGCGGTCGCGCGCGTGCTCCTGCGGCTGCCGCGTGGGGACGCCCCAGCCCACCAGAGCCGAGCATCCCCAGAGCATGAAGCCCGCGATCACGAAGGAGAGCCGAAAGCCCAGGCGCGCCGCCACGAGGGCGCCCACGGCCGGTCCCAGCACCTGACCCAGAGTCATACCCGACTGGATGGCGGAGATACCGCGCCGGATGTCTCCGCCGCTCCGTCCCACCATGATGAAGGCGAAGGTGGAGACCGCACCCATGAAGCCCAGGAGCATCCGCGAGAAGAAGAGCTGGAGAAGCGTCCGGGAGATGGCCATGAGAAAGAAGCCGCCGCCCTGGAGCATCTGGGTGGCGACGTACGAGCGCTTGGGATTCTTCTCTCCGAAGATGCGCGCGGAGAACGGCGCCATGACCATGGTGACGAGCGAGCTGACACCGAGGATCCATCCGGTCCACCGCAGGGTCGCCGTCGCGTCCAGCGTGGAGATCTTGCCGATATAGAAAGGCAGGCTGACCTGGATGAACGACCAGGCGAAGGTGCCGATGAACATGGACAGGGGCAGGGCCCAGAGTCCCCGCCCCCGCGCGGACGCCATCGCCTCAGCTCCTCGTCGTGGCGGCGCCGCGAAGCGCGAGCCGCGCGGCGACCCCCGTGCCCGCGGCCACGATCGCGATGACCAGCACCCCGAGAGCGGCGCCGGGGCCACGACCACCGGCTTCGTTCATCGAGACGAAGGCGCCGTAGGAGAGCGTTCCCAGCTCGGGGCGTGACACCAGGAGCAGGGTGGACGAGAGGTCGGAGGCGGCGCTCACGAAGGCCAAGAGGCCGCCCACGAGAAGACCACGCGTCACGAGCGGGACGGTCACCCTGCCGAACGCGCGCGCCCGGCTGGCCCCGAGACCCTGGGCCGCCTCTTCGAACGCGGGCGGCAGCGCCTGGAGCGCCGCATAGCTGCCGCGCACCGTGTACGGCAGACGTCCCACGGCGTAGACCACCACGAGTACGAGCCAGGTCGAGGTCAGGGGCGCGCCGAGACCGGGCAGGCTCCAGCCGTGGAACATGCGCAGATATCCCAAAGCCAGGACGACGCCAGGCACGGCGAGCGGCACGATGGCGAGAGCATGAAGCCACCCGGCTCCCCGCGTGCGGCCTCTCAGCAAGAGCCAGGCGATCACGGTGCCCAGCACCATGTCGACGCAAGCCGCCAAGACGGCGTAGCGGAGCGTGTTCCAGAGATAGTGCGGGGTTCGCCAGAGAACCTCGCGGTAGTGGTCCGCGGTGTACGCGCTCGGGAGTATCGTCGGGCCCCATTCCCTTGAGACGGAGAGGAGGAGGACGCCCACCTGAGGAAGGAGCGCGGGAGCCAGGAGGAGTGCGGCGAGAGCCCACGCCCCCGCCGTGCCGCCAGCACCCAGGCTGACGCCAGACCTCTTCCCGCTCTGGCCCAGCGACGTCAGCTCCTTCCGGCCCAGCGCGCGCGTGAAGAGCCATAGCGCAACGAGCGAGAGGGCGATGAGGACGGCACAGATGACCGACGCCTCCCCGTCCGCCAATCCGATGGTGGTCACGCGGACATAGGCCTGGGGGGCGAGCAGCGTCGGGTAGTCGAGCATGAGAGGCGTGCCGAGGTCATCGACGACTCGGATGAAGGTCAGGAGCGCGCCGGCGGCATACCCGCGCCGGGCCAGGGGGAGCAGGATGCGACGGTGGAGGCGCAGACCCGAGGCGCCGAGCATCTGCGCGGCCTCCTCGAGCCCGCGATCGATTCCGGACAGGGCCGCGGCCGTGGCGACCATGATGACGGGAAAGTAGAGGAGGGTCTGCACGAGGACGACGCCGCGGAGTCCCTCCATGAAGGGAAAACTCAGGCCGAAGCGCTGCAGGAGGAAGAGGTTGACCATGCCCTCCCGGCCCAGGATCTGCTGGAACGCGATGGCGCCCACGAAAGGCGGCACGACGAGGGGCAGGAGCCCGAGCGTGGTCAGCACTCGGCGGCCGGGAAACTCATAGCGGGCGGTGAGCCAGGCGAGCGGGACGGCGATCAGGCTGCCGAGTCCCACCACGAGCACCCCGGAAAGGAGGGTGTTGGCGAGCGCCCGCACGAAGAGAGGCCTCGCGAAGACCGCGGTGAGGTTCTCCATCGTGGGCCGGTGGTCGACGACCACCGCGCCCATCAGGACGTCGAGGAGAGGCAGAACGATGGCCGCTCCCAGCAGGAGGAGCAGCAGGGCGACCACCACGCGCTCCGCCCGCACTCCTTCGGGAGCGGACCGCCGCGTCACGAGGCGGCGGCCGGCTGGTCTTCGGGGACCATGGGCTGAGAGGCGAAGGTGAGGTACTCGAGGTCGCGCAGGGTCTGCTCGAGACGGTGATAGGCCCAGGCCGCGGTGAGGAGCGCCGCCATCGGATATCCCTGTCCATAGAAGCGCGGTCCAGCCCAGAGCGTGACGGCGGTCAGGACCAGGTTGGCCACGAAGAAGACGGCGGACACCTCGGCGGCGTCGCGGCGCCGATCGAAGTACAGCAGGATGATGGTGCCGAAGAGCGCCAGGATATGCAGGGCCGCGCCCACGAGGAGCGGCCGCAGCATGGCCGCCTGCAGTCGATCGAGGCCCAGGCCCGCGGCGATCCAGGGGGCGAACGCGATGAGAGCGAGGGAGAGCGGCCCCTGCGCGAGGAAGACCCGCCGCAGGCTCTCGCGCAGGCACTCGGCCATTCGCTCCTTGGCGTGCAGCACCTGGGCCAGCGTCCCGTGCTTGCTCACGGCGCCGTAGTACTCACGGAAGCGGTCGTAGAAGTCCGTCTCCACTCGGACGAGAAAGATGGTGAGCGACGGCACCACGGAGAGATAGGCCAGGAACACCGCGGTGTCGTACGGCGAGGTCCAGAACCAGCTCGACACCCTACGGCCCTCGGCGGAGCACCAGAAGACCACGCGGTCGGCGACGATGGCCGCGTTGTAGCAGGTGCCCGCCACCGCGAGGGCCCTGTACTTCCGCAGGGCACGCCCGAAGCGCAGGCGCTCGGCGTCGCCGCGGGCGGGAAACTCGCGCTCGATCCGCGCCGCGAGCACGAAGACGATGGCGGTCTGGCCGAGGAGAAAGCCCGCCAGATATCCCTCCACGCCCCAGAGATAGCCGCCTCCGAGCGCCGCCGCCGCCGACACGGCGTTGCCCATGAAGAAGGCCGCGACCACGCTCGCGTAGTCCTGGGCGGCGCCCACGAAGATCATGGCCATCCAGGTCGAGGACACCACCACGAGCAGCATGACGCCGAAGAGACGGGCCCCGAGCGGGAGGCCGGGGGCCAGACCGTAGAAGATCGCGCCCAGCCCCAGATGGGCGAGGGCCGTCCAGCCCATCGTCCAGCGAAAGGCCGTCACCACCACCCCGAGCCGTCCCAGATACAGGGCGTCCGCGAGCTGGCGCGTGACCACCATCTGCAGCGCGCCCGTGGTCACAAGGGAAAACGAGTAGGTCCACGCCACGATGGTGCGAAAGAGATCGCGCGCGGGATCGTCGACGATGCCGCGGGAGAGCAGGCTCAGGGAGGCGAGCGTGAAGATGCTGAGGAGCCACGGGCCCGAGGACAGCACGGCGCCGTAGAGGTGCGCGCGCAGCCAGCCGCCATAGCTCTCCTCGGCGATGAGCCGCTTCAGCCTGAATCCTATACCCGCCACGGTTCAGCGCCCTTTCATGCCTGCGCCATCAGGCGCTGATAGATGTCGCGATAGCTCGCCACGAGGTCACGCTCCTGATAATGAGCGCGAATCCGCTCGCGCGCGACGCGGCCCATCTCGTGGCGGAGGCCGGGATCGCGCGCGAGCGTGAGCAAGGCCTCGGACGTCGCGCCCGGGTCTGCCACGCCCGTGACGAGGCCGCTCGGCCCCCGCGCCCGGTCGGCGCGGTCGCGTCCCTGCAGCAGCTCCCGGCACGCGCCCACGTCCGTGGCGACCATGGGAAGGCCGGCCGCGCCCGCCTCCAGCACGACGAGGGGCAGGCCCTCTGACACGCTGGTGAGGGCCACGGCGTCGAGCCGCGCGTAGATCTCCCGCACGTCCACCGCGCCCGTGATCTCGAGGCGATCCTGGATCCCGAGCGTGGCGGCGAGGGTGCGGCACTCGGCGACATAGTCCGGATCCTCGTCGGTGGGCCCGGCCAGCACGGCGCGCGCTCCCGGCAGATGCTCGACCAGGATCTTGAAGGCCCGGAGGAAGGTCTTGACGTCCTTGATCGGGACGATGCGCCCCACGAAGCCCACGCGGAACTCGCTCCCCGCGGCGGGCACCGGCACGAGCGCGGCGAGGGGCTCGATGTCCACGCCGTTGGGGATGACGAGAGTCTTGGCGGGATCGGCGCCGTCGCGGATCTGCGCCTGTCGGTTGCCCTCGAATATGGTGACGATGAGGTCGGCGTGCTCATAGGTGAGCTGTGAGAGCCGCACGAAGAGCCGCGTCCAGAGGTCCTTGAAGAAGCCGGGCCCGGCGGACAGGCTCATGGGCCCCTGCCGCTGGACATAGATCCATTCCGCCTGGTCGATCTCGCTGCGGCGCTCGCGCGCATAGATGCCGTGCTCGGTCAGGAGCATGGGGCGACCGGTCCGCACGCGAGCCAGGGTCGCGGCGAGTCCCGCCCAGCCCGTGGAGACCGTGTGATACACCGCGGCCTCGGGAAGCGTGGCGTGCATGAGCCGGAACATCGGCAAGTGAGTGAAGCGCCAGGTCCAGTAGTAGTCGACGAACGAGACGTCGGACGCGCGCGCCTCATAGATCTGGCGGACGACGTCCCAGGAGGGCTTGCCGTAGAGATAGTCGTGGCCCGAGGGCCCGCCCCCGGGGGCGGGCGCGATCCGCTCCATGAGGCCGGCGAATCCGGCCGTTCGCTCCTCCTGGAGCTGATCGTGGAACGTCCGGACCGCTTCCCAGTCGTCGGGCTGGAGGGCCTGGCCATGCACGTCGGGCTCGTCGCCGCCGTGCAGGCCGAGATTGGTCAGGCTGACGACGTTCGACGGCAGCTGGTACTGGGCGGTGAGCGTGGTGCCCGCGGTGGAGCCGATGTGGAAGAGAGCGAAGCTGATCTCCGGCAGGGCACGGAGCAGCTGATGGATCCAGGCGGACACGCCGCCCGTGACGTAGGGATACGTGCCTTCGAGAATCAGACAGACGTCCGCTCGCTCACCCATGCGGGGCCTCTCGCAATGGCTCGGCGCCCGCCCACCAGGCGAGCCGCTCGTCCTGGCGTCCGGCGGCGAGGGCGGCGCGGGCCAGCCGTCGAAGCTCGGACCATCGCCGCTCGCGGAAGAGCACCTCGGCGAGGAGCAGATCGAGAGTGCCCGACGGCGACACCTCCTCCGCCTCGCGCGCCAGGGCCTCGGCCTCGTGCAGCTTGCCCAGCGCCAGGAGTGCTTGCACCAATCCCACGGTGGGCGGCAGCCAGCCCGGTCGTCGTGCGCGCGCCCGGCGGTAGGCGGCTTCGGCCTCGCCAAGCCAGTGCTGGCCCATGATCGGATCCAGGAGATGCGAGCTCCAGTAGGCCCGGCAGGCCTCGGCGAAGGCGTGCCAGGCCAGGGCCGAGTCGGGGTCTTCCCTCAGACGCTCCTGACCGCGAGCGATCTCCCGGGTGAGTCGCTCCTCGACACGCTGGAGGGCCGAGGAGGCCGCCATCTGCACGTCTCGGTCCGTGGCGCTCAGCGCTTCACGCAGCAGGTCCACGGCCGCGCCGTCGCCGCGTCGACCGAGGAGATCGATGGCCCAGCGCTGGGTGCGAGGGTCGCCCGCCCGAACGAGATCGGCCAGGGGCTGCACGGAGACCTGCTGCTGCACCCACTCGGAGACCCGATCCACGGACTCGGGCGGCAGCGCCGGCGCGGGCAGATCGCCCATCTCCGAGTGTATGTCCTCGTACATTCCCGAGGGCGGGACGAGGACCGTCCAGAGCCGAACCCCGGTGACTCCGAGCAAACCCAGGCCGGGCAGAGCGAGCACGGTGCCGAGGACGTAGAGCCTCTCGTCGGGCCGGGTGCGCCGCGCGAGGCCTCCGGCGGCGAGCAGGCTGGCGAGGCCATGGAGGACGATCGCCACGGGAAGTCCGCTCATGCCGACGGCCCAGAGGGCGAGGCCGGCCCCCGCCTCCATCACCGCCGCGAGCAGGGCGGGCAGGAGGGCTGTCATCCCCGCGGCCCCTGTCCCCTCGCGGGGCCCTGCCCCGGCTCCCGCACGGGGAGCACGCGGACGGTGAACTCGAGGTCGCGGTCCTCGTCGGAGTAGGGCGCGAACTGGAAGGCGGCGATCTCGCGCTCGATGCGCGTGGCCACCACCGCCGCGCCCTCCGAGCCCGTCTCGGGCAGGATGACCGCGAAGGCATCGTCCGTCGCGTAGCGGCACACGATGTCCACATCGCGCAACGAGTGGTTGAACACGAGCGAGAGCACGCGCCCCAGCTCCGCGCGGCGCCCCGCCGCGATCAGCTCGAGCTGCCGGATGCGGAAGATCAAGACGGAGAGCGGCCGGTCATAGCGCGCGGCGCGCGCCTCCTCCTCCGCGAGCCGTTGCTGGTAGTAGGCGTACGTGTAGGCGCGAATGAGGTCGTCCTGGATGGTGCGGGCCCGCGTTCTCTCGTGTGTCCGCGCGTTGTCGACGGCGAGAGCTGCCCAGTTCGCCACGAGCGCGAGCCGGTCGAGGGCGACGGGATTGAGACGCAGGAAAGGCAGGCGGGTGACGGTGAGGCACCCCAGGAGGGCGCCCTCGCGCCCGGTGAGCGGCGCGGCCATGACGAAGGGCGCGCGCTGCAGCTCGTCGGCCGTGGAGATCGTCATGAGGTCGCGCAGGCTCTGCGCCTTGCCCTGGCGGATGGCGAGCCCCGCGAGCCCTTCGCCCGGATTGAGCTCCGTGAGCGGCGGGGGCGCGCCTTCGGCGGCCCGCAGCCGCAAGACGTCGCCGTCGAGCAGATAGAGCTGGCACGCATCGGCCTGGAGAAATCGCCGCGCCGTCTGGGGAATGGCCGGATAGAGGCGATCGATGTCGAGGGTCTCGAGGGCCTGGGCTGCCGCGTACAGGTTGGAGAGGGAGGCGCCCTCGTCGGCCACGCGCCGCTCGAGCTCGTGCTTGGCCTCGGAGGCGGCCATGAAGCGCACGGCCTGGTCCGCGAGCTCGTCCTCGAGCTCGCGGACGCGCTGCCCGAGCCCCTCCGTTTCCCGCCGCCGCTCCTCCCGGATGGCGCCCAGGAGAAAGCCCGTGCTCAGGAGCAGCAGCGGGGTGACATACGTCGGCAGGCTCCGCATCATGCTCCACGACAGGTCTTCGGCTCGGCCGAGCCGGCAGGCGAGCTCGAGACCCGCCATCACGAGGGCGGCCATGATCCCCTCGCGAAGCCCGTGGCGCGCCGCGATGACCGCGACGAGGGCGAGGGCGGGATTGGGCTGCCAGCCCAGAAAGCCGATGTCGTGCGGCAGGAAGAGGACATTGACGATGGCGAGCAGGATGATCCCGGCGCCGAGCTCGAGGAGATAGGCGTCGACGCGGTGCGGGACGCCGCTCACCCGGCGCTTACCGCGCCCGGGCGTCGCCCAGCGCGCCGGACAGGTGCGCGGCCATGTCCCGGGCAATGGACTGGGCCACGCTTGACAGTCCCTCCTGCCGCCACGACGATCCGGAGCGCGCGTAGCTCGCGGTCCACACCAGGTCCCCGGTGGCGACGTCGACGACCCGCGCGGTCACGCCGACCACCGGCGTCTCGGAGAGCCCGGGACGGTACCGGTACTCGGTGACGGCACCCTGGAGAACGTGAGACACCTGCAGGAGACGACCCATGCGCTGCGCCGAGGGCAGGCGCCCCGCGTCGGCGGGATCGAGGTTCTCGCGGCGGAGGAGGTCGGCGACCTCGCTCGGATCCATGACCGCCACCGGGCCCGAGGCCAGAAGCTCCGAGACCAGGAGCTCGGACACGGAGGCGCCGGGCCGGACGGAGCTGGTCTGGTTCTCGAAGGGAAGCACGGCGAGCTTGCTTATCCGCGCCGCGCCGGGGCGGGCCCATTCCTGGCTCGGGCCCGCGCAGGAGACCAGGAGAAGCGTGACGAGCAGCGCCAGCGCCGTGCGCGCTCCGTGCTGCGTCGTCTCCATCCCCCTCGTCCCGGACGTCAGTAGAGGATCTCCAGGTTGGCGGTGAAGAGCTGTTCTGTCCCGCCCAGCAAGCTCCCGTCCGTGTTCCGATTATAGAGCACGCGCATCTCGACCCAGCGCCGAATTCGCCACCGCACCTCGCCGAGCACCTCCCAGGAGGTCGACGCCCGATGAAGATCCCGGTGCCCGGTGGAGCCGACCTGTACCCGGAGCCCGGGCAGGACTTCCCAGCCGACGAGGAGCCCCATGCCGAGCATGTCGCGGCGCCGGATGAAGGCGATCTGATCGCGGAGCGGGCTGCCCGCATCGGGCGTGTACTCCTCGAAGAACAGCTGCGGGATGAGGGTGACTTGCAGCGGCGGTGAGCGCCAGAGCGCGACCTCGGCCCGCCCCGCGGCTTCCCACGCATTGCCGAGCTCCTCGCCCGAGGCGCGGTAGTGGCGGTACTCGTAGTGAGCGAAGCCGACCATCCAGTCCGTCAGCCGCCGGCTGAGATCGAGGGTGACGCGGTCCCTGGCGCCGCGCAGCGGGATGGCCGCGACGGGATTGGTCAGGATCTCGTGCACCGCGGCGTCGAGCGTCATGGTGACGAGCCGACCATCATCGAAGGCCCCCCCGAGTCTCAACGTGGTCTGGGCCGTCTCGTGGCGGACGGGCTCCTCGAGCCCGGCACGGAGGAGCAGCCGTCTGGTCGCCTGGAAGCCCACCTCGACGAGCGGCGTCACGATGTGCTCCGTGAAGGCGGGATTGCCGGCGCTCGCCTGCTGATGATACTGGCCGTAGCGCGTGCCCGCCCGCACCCACCACTGCTCCCCTACCCAGCCCTTCCACGTCAGCTCGTCCACGTGATGCGACGCCTGCTGCTGGTAGAGGCTCAGATGGCTGTACAGGAGGCGTGGCGCGTACCCGGCGAGGAGGTCACGATGAGCGGCGCGCCAGTCCTCGTTGTCCGGACTCCGCTCGAGGAGATCCGAGTAGACGGACAGCGCCTGCGCCCAGCGCCCGGCCGCGAGCCGCGCCGAGGCGAGGTCGGCGCGGAGCCCGATATCGTCCGGCGATTCCTCGACGAGCGCAGCCAGGATCTCCGCCGCCCGCTGGGGCGCCCCGCGGTCGATCTCGAGGCGCGCCTGCAGTCGCCTGATCCTCGCCGAGCGCGGATCCACGAGCAGGAGCCGGGCGAGATCGGCTTCCGCCCGGTCCGTGAAGCCCGCGTCGAGAAGGAGCTCGACGTGGTCCGCCCGCAGCGCGAGATCGTCTGGGTACTTGGCGAGCAGGGCGGCGAAGGCGGCGAGGGCCTCCTCCGTGCGGCCGAGTCGCGAGAGAAGGCGGGCGCGGATGGCCTCGGCCTCGCGAGTGTCTTGTTGGGCCTGCGGCGCTGGTGGAGCCTGCGTCGCGGGGGCGATCGGGGACGCCGCGGCCTGCGCCGCTCCGCCCTCTGGAGTCTCGATGGCCGGCGGCGGCGCCTGGGCGGCGGCAGGGGCGACTCCGGCCGCCGCGATTGCCAGGGCGACCAGGAGCCGGACCATGATGGTCGGCCTATCTCGTGGCTGACCGCGGTGGGAGAAGCCGCAAGGCCTTCTCGTATTCGGCCCGGGCGCGTCCCTCGTCGTGCTCGGCCGTGTAGATCTCGCCCAGCAGGTAGTGCACTTCGTAGTCGCCACCCTTGAGGCGATTGAACCGCTCCAGCGCCTGTCTCGCGCGCGGCCGGTCGCCGCTCCAGGCCAGGAGCTGGCCCACCCGCTTGAGCGCCTCGAGGTCGTTGGGCTCCTGCTCGAGGAGCGCCTGATACGCGCGCAGGGCGGGCTCCTGTCGGGACAGGGCGAGACTGCGCCGCCCTATCTCGCGCAGGATGGCAGGATCACGCGGGCGCAACCGCTGGAGCGCCTCGAGCTGGGCCAGCGATTTCGCCGGGGCCCCGGTGGCTTCATAGAGCTCGGCGAGGGCGAGACGGGCGGTCACGTTCGCGGCGGCATCGGGCTTGTCGCCTCCCGAAGCGACCACCGCTTCATATTCAACGATGGCATCACCCGGCCGTCCAAGGTCGGAGAGAAGCCTTCCCGCCTTGAGCCGGGCGTCGATCTTGGCTCCGGGGGTCGCGGCGAGGAATCGCCGCCACACGCCGAGGCCGTCGTCCAGGCGCCGCGCCTCGGCCGCGAGGCCGAGATAGCGAAGGGCCAGCGCCTCGTCGGCCGGCTGCCGATCGACCAGGGGACGGAGAAGCCGGAGGGCGAGGTCGGCGCGGCCGAGGCCCGTCGCGGTCTCTATGGCTTCGCGTCGCAGCGACGCGTCGTCCGGGCGTCGCGACAGGAGCCGCTCGGCCAGCCGCACGAAATCGGCGGGACGGTTCTGGAAGCGGTAGAGCTGGGCGAGCCTGAGGGCGGAGCCCTCCGGAAGGATGCCTGCGCGATCCAGTCCCTCGTACACGCCGATGGCGTCGGGCTCCCTGCCCGTCCATTCGTAGAGCTGGGCGAGTCTCAGCGCCGGCTCGAGGGCGCCCGGCTCGCGCTCGAGCAGGGCGCGCTGCCGCGGGATCGCCTCGGGCACGCGGTTGGCGGCCACGAGCGCGTCGGCGGCCCGACGGGCGTAGCGGTGATCATCGGGGTACAGCCGAGCGAGCCGGTCGAGGACCGCCACCGCCTTGTCCGTATCCCCTGCCGCGCTCGCGGCCGCGATCACACGCTCGGCGAGAGCCCGGTCACGCGGGCGGGCCGCCGAGGCCCGCTCGAGAAGGGCAGCCGCTCGGCTGGGCTGATTGGTCCACTCGTAGAGCTGGGCGAGGGTCATCTCCAGGTTGGCCCGGCCCGGCTCGATCTCGAGGGCGCGCTCGTAGACGGCGATCGCCTCGCGCCCGCGGTCCTGGGCGACGAGGAGCCTCCCGAGGGCGATCAGAGCCTCGGCGTCCCGCGGCCGGAGGGCCACCAGCTCGCGCTGGATCTCGATGGCGCGCGGGATATCGCCGGCCCCGTGATAGATCTCGACGAGCCGGCGCCGCGCCGCTTCGTCCCGCGGATCGCTCTCGCGGGCGCGCTCGAGAAGGGCCAGCTCCTCGACGGGCGCGGAGCCACCCGGCTCGGGCAGGAGACGCGCGCGCGCCGCGGCGTCCTTGGGCTGAAGACGGGCCACGATGCGCCAGCGGTCGAGCGCCTGCTTCTCGTCGCCCAGCGAATCGTAGACCTCGGCGAGGAGGCGCTGGCCATCGGCATCCGAGGGGCGACGCTCCGCGTAGGCGACGAGCGCCGGCAAGACCTCGCTCTGCCGGCCGAGGACGCGAGCCGAGACCACGAGATCCTCGAGAGTGTCGCGTACCGTCGGCCCCGACCTCAGGACCTGGTGGAGAGAGATGACCATGCGGTCGTACTCACCCAGCCACTGCGAGAGACCGAGCAGGCGCATGAGCCTCGGCTGGTCCTCGGCCTCGCCCGTGGGCGGCATCTGCGCGAGGACGCGCAGGGCGTTTCCGG
>WNFX01001354.1_pt1 | contig 25261 bp, 18 predicted proteins | sample 5400111 | NCBI WGS metagenome assembly WNFX01 (sample SAMN13153363, study PRJNA577476) | soil metagenome | isolation source: 40 cm soil or saprolite under grassland replicate 1 | place: USA:California | collected 2016-06-15
AGCATCTGCTAGTTGGAAGGAGAGATTGAAGTAAGCTATCTGTGCCACCGAGACAGCAAAGTAGGCGAGCAGGATAATAGATACTTGTTTCAGTAGGGCGCCTGAGATAAGGTTCGTTATCCAGGCCGAAATTCCGACTCGCATCACCGGCTGCATCGGTTGTTTGTATGTTGCCCCTTTTGTAAGTAATAGTGGAGTCTGCCAGAGCATGAACAATGCCGCGTCTAGTAGCGAACAGATGGCCTGCAGCCAGAGTACACTATCGATACCCCAACCTAGTTGTAGCGTGATAAAGCTAAATACCAGTAAGAGTGCATGAGCCGTACTGCCGATGATAAACACAATACGCATGCGCATCTCGGATGCGTAAATGGCAATGAATAGGCTGGCAATGCCGTTTCCCAGTACCCAAAAAGCGATTGGTGTGATATGGGCAAGCAGCGCAGGATTACGTAGACCGGCTGCTATGCCTGTTGAACCCGAAACTGGAATAGAAGCAATCAGTATTGCTAGTAATGGCAATGTGAAGAGCATGATACCAACAGTAATTATCAGTGTCATAAGGCGTAACGCGAGCAATCGTCGCACTAGCAGCGCTGCCGCTGCTCTTCCATGTTCTGTAAGGACACGAGGGACAAAGGTAGTTGTAGCGTCTTCTAAACCAAACGAGACGATATAGGCGATGGTATTGAATGCTGCAGATGCAATAGCGTAAACGCCGTATTCGACAACCGACACTTTGCGCGTCATGATCAGCGTGAGGATGAATAAAACGCCAAAAACCCACAGTCCATATAGCTGGTTAAGCAGATAATTCGAGGGCGTACGCTTCAGCAGGTACCTGGCGCCTTTCTCTCCATGAGGGATCTCAGGCTCTGTAATGCTGCCGAATAGAACAGGTATTTCGTCAGGAACTATATCTGTCGTTTCAGTCGCGCTTTCCGGTTCTTTCACTGCCTTAGTTTCTTTATTACTTTGCTCACTCCTCATCATACTATCCTCTACTATCGCTCTGGAAGCATAAACTTGATCGCTACCAAAACGCACCAATCTGAGTGGTCTTAGCTGGGATTTCTGTATATCTACATTCATCATATGTTATTGCAGCTTAAAAATATACCGTCCAAGCCAACCAATAGCGCCTAATGCGGCGAACAATTCCAGTACACTGGCATTCGCTGTCACCTGGGTCGGTGAGACCAAATAGAAAGCGCCAACTTTGAAGGAGGCAGCAATCACAAAGAGTCCTAATCCAATCCAGGCTGGTAAGGTAGCATACAGGAGCGCTCGCTGCCAGCTACGACATAAGAAGCCAATCGCGGTGGGGACAATATAGAGCAGTGCTGGAATAATGGGCGCAAGGATTGGAGGAAAAGGCCCGTCTAGAGCCGCGCTTGTGGAACCTGGTAGCAGACGTGTCCACAACTGCGCTGGTACCAGCGCCAGCGTTACCAGTATTGTCTCAACTATCACCATGCTGATCACCAGCATGGACAGTCGTTTCTCTCGCTCCGAATTCGGTGTGCCTGAATGTAGCATAAACATATCCTTTGTAGTGTCCTCTACTTTTCTCACTCCAACATACATCCATTATCGAGGCCTGATTACTTGCACCAGTTGTGGAAATCGCACTATTCTCGCCTCTAGGTATTTCATTTAGCTCGTTGGTATGGGAAGCAATCCCATTTGGTATTTAAGCATTAAGATGCGGCGCACAGAATCATCGATACGTTGCTGACTAATCTCCCCTGAAGCAATCGCCTGTTTGATTCCTGTAATCATACTGGCAACATCGGCAGGAGTGGTGGCGCCCATCAGCAAATCCGAACCTGCCTCAACTGACACTGCTGCAGCCTGCGCCTCTGTATAGTAAGCGGTAATGCCCTCCATCGTCAAGCTATCCGTCATAATTACGCCTTGAAAGCCTAGATCGTCGCGTAAGATACCAGTCACGACTTTATAGGAAAGCGAAGACGGTAAACTATTATCTATAGAGTGTACAATTTCATGCGTTACCATGATCGCATGTACGTTGCCTTGTTGAATAAGTGCCCGGTATGGCGCCCAGTCAATAGCTTCCAGGTCACTCTTTGAACGATACAGATTCGGTACTCCACTATGTGGATCGACACCAACATCGCCCAAACCTGGAAAATGCTTGAGCGTGCCCAATACTTTACCACTTTGTTGTAGCCCATACAGATAAGCCTGCGCCATTTTCGTGACCAGAGCAGCATTATTGCCATAGGTACGGTCATAGAGTTGTGTGTTATAGACATTAGTAACGTCAACCACAGGGGCTAGATTAAGATTAAATCCGTAAGATGCGAGGTCCTGTGCATCCCTGATGCCTGCAGCCATCGCCTTACCAGTATCATTGGTCGCTCCGATATCAGCAGCAGGGGGGCGTGGTCCATCCAGCGCTTTCAGGCGATCTACCGTGCCGCCCTCCTGGTCGATAGCCACTACCATGGGAATGGAACTATTGCTCTGCATTTGCTGGATTAGACCCTTGAGTTGTGCCTTGTCGACAATATTATTATTCACGGTGAACAACAATACAGCGCCAACATGATATTGACTGATCATCGTACTTATATCCAGCGAATAGTTTGGGCCAACAAACTGGACGATCAACATCTGTCCGAGCTTTTGATCAAGTGTCATATTTTGTATAACCAGGTTGACAAATTGCTGAGGAGTCAACTGGGGTGTCGCTTGTACTGTCGCTCCTGGTGTAAGATCGTAATGTTGATTCGTCTCTTTTTTAATAATTGCGAGTGGATTATTATCATCTGTATTGGCAGGACCTCCAAGCACGAAAGCCCAGCCCTGGGGACCAATCAATTGCGCATTACCAGAATTGACGGCATTCAGGACAATTATCAAGAGCAAACTTGCGAGTAGCAGGGCTTTTCCACGTGTCATACCTGGTCTCTGTTGCGACTTTAACGGTATGGTTGGAGTTTCCGGCAAGCTATCAATCTCTGCATGTACAGGCACCTTCAGGGTATCAATTGCCTCGAATGGTGTGCCTTCTGCTTCAGTCTGTTCTATTGCCAGCATATTTACTGTATCGAGTCTATCAATTGTCTCATTCGAGTCTACCGACGAGTTACTGACAGCTTCAGGACGGCTTTTTGTGGATATGCTTGCGTCAGTTTCGGTCGGATCAGCAGATCCTTGTTCCAATGTGCCAGTTTTACTGGGTGATTGAACAAAGAAGAGTTTTTTAGTCTCTTCTTCTCCAATGTCTCTGCTTTGTCGTTTTCTATTAGACATTGGGGGTCTGGCTGACTCCATAATAAACCTCTTTCGTCAGAAAAAAAGAATAACTGCTGATATAGTAACGTAAACAAGGGCGAAAAACTATATTCAAGTTCACAAATTTAGGACTGTTGGCTTTTGTTGCAACCTTTCTATGCATAGGATTCTCATTGAAAGAACTCTGCCTCTGAAAAGCTTGTTCTAGGAGCTTGAGTGCGATATACTGTTTCTACAAATACAGCGAGAATTGTAAAAACAGACTGAAATACCGCTGTGCTGTTCTTATACCCGATCTGCCAACGCCACTGCGCAGTCAGGCAGAACGAAAGGCACCTATCCCAGGGGTCAGCAGTCTGATAGAAACCTATGAAAGAGTGTGGTACGGGAATTGATAGAAGATCAGCAACCTGTAATTCCCACAGACACAGGTAGGAATGTCGTTAGTCATCGCTCGAATCAGCGCATAGCCATGCCTCGCCTGCTCCGTAATATATTAATCGGGGTAGGTATCGCCTTGCTACTCACCTGCGTTGAAGGTGTCCTCTGGATGCTCAACCCGTTTCATCTATTTGGAAATGGTAGCCCTCAAAACCTGCCGACCTTATTATCTAACTTTGTACATACCCCTCTTCTATGGTTCGTTCTGCTCTTACAGGTGCTTGTACTCTGCGCCCTGGTGCAATTCGTGGATAAGCCACTGGGGCTTCTAAGGTATATGAGAAAAGTGCAAAAAGCACAGGAGCAATATCGTACGTTCTATACACCGCTTACTTCCTGGCCTGCATTTTATGAAAGAAGCATCATTCGCTACCAGGATACCGCCGACCTTTCAACCCCAGGCCAGGTGCAGCATCTTTCTATACTTGAGCTGGCGCAAGACCTTGCTGGTTCCCCTACAACCTCCCAGTCCCATCAACTTATTCTTGGCCCTCCAGGAGCAGGCAAGACCATCCTTCTCTACTTTTACCAGTTCTCGCTATTACAACGGCCTCGGCCCCTTATTTTTGGCCGTGATAAAATCCCCGTCTATATTCCATTGAGGAACTACAATCTTTACCTGGAAAATCATGGTACCGGGTCTTCACAAGATGAGCTTGTTGTAGGAATACAGTCTCTGTTAGATTTTCTTCGTACGAGCGACCTTACGGGCATAGATCACTTGCGGCCTTTTCTGCAAAAATTAGTAGCTCAGGGACGCATCCTATTTCTGTGTGATGGATTAAATGAGATCGACGAGAACTATCGGGCTGGCGTTGCTGTAGAATTCGCCGATATAATGGGACAACATCAGAATCAGTTGGTGTTAACCTGCCGGGAAATTGATTTCCAGGAGCAGCCACGACTCTCGCAAGCGGCAGCAGAAAACCTCGTAGCCCGCGTGTATATAGATCCTCTTGATGACAACCAGCTGCGTAGCTCTGTAGAACGCTATATTGAAGAACAGGACGAGGATAAAAAGTGGCGACATACTGCCGGTCAAGTGATGGATGTCATCGATTATAGTCCTCTGCGTGACCACTGCTCCAATCCCCTGATGTTTTTTGCCTTGATGGAGATCATCGATGGCCTGGGTGTTATTCATGGAAAGCAACTCGACACACGTGGCAAACTCTTACGTGCATTTGTGAAACATCTCGTACACCATGAGATATCCCAACCTCTGTGGGTCAATACATCTCCTACTGAGCATGAGGTAGTGCTCTTTCTAGGTGAGCTAGCCTGTGCTGCCTTGTGGACGAATAATACGAACGCGATCCAGATACCGATTTCAGGTAAGAAGAGATTACGACTTGAAGACCTTGCAGATGGATTACAGACCTGGCTGAGCGAACATCCTGCACAATGGCTTGCGGCTCTCCAGTCTATAGAGACTCCAACTATAACGATCTACGATTCAGGGGATGGTATACATCAGGCTCCCGAAAGCACGTTACATAAGCCATATAGCCTGGAGGAATTAATCAGGCTGCTGCAATTTGCTCAAAGCGCAACGCTGATTGAGATCAGTCCACATGGTATAGTGAGCTTTCGCCATGAATTGATTGCGGCATATTTTGTTGCAGAATATTTTATAGCCTTGGGAGCAACTGGTAAGACAGAGCTTGTTACGCCAGGAGAGGAGCGCGCGATTATTCGCACTCTTGAAGGTCATTGGGATGTAGAAGCGCAGTTCATTGCGCCCATCGCGCTTTGGGCAGGGCTTTTAGATGACCCTGAAGAATATGCCAAACGATTTGCAACGCTTGGACAACAAAACCCTGCTTTCAATATTGAAGCTCTGGCGTTAGCGCTTACCTGTATAAGTGTGGCATATATTCCCCCACAGGCTGATAATGCGCACCAGCTTGTATTGCCTTCTAGTCTCGAAGCAGCGGTGGCTAGCGTTGTGCAAGACGAACAGGCATGTAATGCTTTGGCGCTCCTTTTCACTCGTTTTGATGCAGAGGGTGCACAAGAGATATACCAATCTCTGTTTTCCTTACTCATGGTTGATGGCATTGAGGAATTGATAACCCGGCTGAATACCGAAATTATCCTCGATTTGCTCTTCAAACAACTTTGCGATGTCGTTGATAATGCTGCATTTGAGACGATGGTTAAACGCCTGGTACGTGTTTTAGGACATTGTGGTGCAGTCGCGGTCCCTCGTGCCGCGGAATTAGGTCAATCCTCGCCAGGTAGAAGTGGTCGTTTGCGGTCTGCCGCCATTAATATACTGGGTGGGACGAATGAGGACAGCGCCGTAGAACCATTAATTCTCTGCTTGCGTGATTCGAACCAGTCGATTGTTGGACGTGCCGCCAATGCGCTGATTCGTCTTGGCCCTGAACATAGCTTTACTCGCCTCGTACAAGAATTGGAGGATCGTACACCGTCCTCTGCCAGGGAACAGGTTCATTGGACTGTTTTGCATATATTGGAGCGTTTTCTCAATGAGCCTGATGCTATACGCCAACTCACTCCCACACAGCACCTGCGTCTCGTTACCGCGCTTTTGCATATACTTACCTCCAATTATGCGCCAGAAGACCAGCAGAAGGCGCGTGAAATGCTGGTAAAGCAGGCACGAGATGCCGGAATGAGTGCGGCAGGGGAGAGAGCTGTAGAATTCCTGGTACAAACCCTCTCTTCAGATGATGATACAAAGGCTCGTGCTACCCTGAAGACATTAAAGGAAGTTGGACCCGCTGCTACACCCTATCTGTTGGAACAATTGAAGAAACAAACGCCTGAGATGACGCGTGTGCGTATTGTTGAAGTGCTTGCTGGTGTACGCGATCCTCGTGCTTTGCCTTATTTACTCCGTTCCCTGGATGATCCAGCATTGATGGTGCAACAGCAAATTGCGCTGGCTCTGCGTAACTTTGCGCCCGAGAGTATCTCGGGATTGATTGATTGCGTACTGCATAGCGAGGGTGATCTGGTAGCTACCAGGGCAGAACAGATTTTGGGTGATGTCGGAGATGAGGTGACGACCCCTGTGATTCAGGCGCTCACTCCAGTAGTACCGAGACGCACTCATTTGTTGGTACAGGTGCTCGAACGCCTACGCAATCCACAGGCGATACCGGCATTGATAGCCCTGTTAGAATATCCCTTACGATCACCCCAGATTGACCAGGCACTCCAGGTAGCTGTAGTGCATGCTCTTGGGCAATTCCCCGATGAACGAGTAGTTGCACCATTGCTTGAGATGCTCGCAAGTTCGAAACCGCTGATCTATGAGGGAGCAATCAATGCGCTAAGTTACCTTGAAGATGTTGCACTGGATGGTCTAGTTGCTGCGCTGGACAGTGAGATTGCAGGAGAGGGTCAGGAGGATCTTCCAGAAGGCGCTTTAAGAGAAATAGTGCGACCTGAAGTTGCACAACAAAACATGCTCACTTCTCGCATTGAGCGTGCCATACTTGGAATGGCGCATTTTCCAGGTGAACGGCTGCTGGAAGTGTTATCACAGGGTAGTGATGCTCAAGCTCAACATGCTATCACTATTTTTCTGGCAAAGGGAGCAGAGGCGGCACAGGTACTGGTAGGGCATCTTTTCGATCCCGATAGGCGTCTACAAAACTATGTAAGGCACATCCTGGGGAAGATGGAAGGACAGGTAATAGTACCAGCATTGCTCGAAGTGCTAAACCATCCTGAAGCATCCTGGCGTGCGGTCATTACTGAATTGTTACTAAATCATCCGCGCGAAGCTATACCACCATTAGTCGGTCTGTTGGTCGATGATGATCGTGGCGATGCTGCTGAGGTCGTTTTGTTAGAGTTTGGCCTGGTAGTCTTGCCATATATGTTGCCAGGATTGGAAACTTTGAACAATCGCGCACAGGAGCGTGCCCGGCGCATTGTTATGACATTAGTGTTGCAGACGCCGGAGTCAGTATATGAGGTCGTACAGCTCTTCAATCTCTCGCCCTCACCACGCGCGCATAAAGCATTGTTGGATTTGCTGACGAACGAGTTGGTTGATATAAGTATCCCTGCTCTGTTAGAGGGCCTGGAAGACGCTCACCTGGTTGGAGCTACATCTGAAGCTTTGGTATACCTGGTGGGCATAGACGATGTGCGTGGTGAAACAGTAATAAACGCACTTCTAGCAGCGTTGCGCATGGAGCAAAGGCGGCATGGAGCAGAGATCACGCTCGTGGAGATTGGCGAAAAGGCTGTGCCTGGTGTTGGTAATTTGATCACTGATCCCGATGCTTCAGTAGCTCGGGCAGCCCAAAATATCCTGTGTCAAATGGGCGTGCCAGCCTTCTCCTTTATTTGGGCTGCGCATAGCGATACGAGTAATCGTGCCCGGCGGAAAGCGGCTCGAAGCATTTTTCGTAGAATGCGTACCGTAGTTATTAAAGACGAACTTGTTCGACTCTTGAAGAGCAATGATGCCGACGACATTTCAATGGCGCTGGCCTTACTCATAGAGCGTATCAATGATGAGATACTCCAATCAAATGGCGAGCATGAGATGATACCAGCGCTACTGGAGCATGTGCAAACCAGTAGTGATGAGAGGACCAGCTTGCGAATCATGGCTTTGCTACTATTGCTCGGTGGAAATATAGTGATCGATCAGATTGTAGAGGTACTCTATAATTATCCTAACCACCAACAATTACTCATCTATGCATTCCTGCTACTGGGAGAAGAAGGGGAAGAAGTGCTATTAGAGATACTGCACGATCCCGATGCGCCATCACTACTACGTGCTGAATCTGCCAGCCTGCTGGGCATACTCGCTCCTAATGTCGATATTCGTGAATCTGCCAGGATGCTTAGCGAGTACGGTCTCTGGGCTGGCCAATCAGCGGGCATGGCTGGTGTATTACATTCTGATCGCCTGGCAATCTCATTGCGTGCATTAGGTGGCTTACTAGCAGCCGGCCACTGGGATGCCACAGAACTGCAAAATTTGCGACTTCGCAGCAAAGAACAAAGCGCTGAGCGTGAGTTATATGATATTTTACTTGGTTGGCGCTACAGTCCACAAATAGCTATACTCGAGAATGATTTGCAACTCGAACAAGAGGAACATAAGAAGAACATAGTGAAATTTTCGCAAGAGATGCTTGATATGCGTCTACAAATCTCGGATTTGGAACAGCAATTAAAGCAACTACATCAGGAACATGGCACTCGTGGAGAAGAATTAGGCCAGGCCAATAGAAAAATCGAAGAACTTCAACATACTCTGGCCCTTACAACAAAGGAGAAGCAATCTATTCAAGATAATTTGCAGCGGGCAATGCAGGAGAGACAGATATTACGGAACAACCTCCAGGAAATCACTCGAGAGAAAGATGCATTAGAAGTGCAAGTTGCCCAATGGCGTCACTATGCAGATCAACTTGATCAGGGTCTGAGACTCAATCGTCCCCAAGGCCTGAAGAAAAAGTAAAGCTTGTCTATTCATAGCAACTAGAGTATGATGCAGGAGAAAATTTTCTTGCAAGCGTGATTTATCTATGGCATCATCATTTCTTTGGAGGACATTGTGCAAAACGTTTTAGCAAGGGTACGTAATCCAGCCCTACGACAAGGACTTATTTTTGGTATTATCCTCGGAGTCATTCTGTTAGCTTTGAGTTTTATTGCAAACAGTTTCTCAATTACATTGATTCTTTGCCTCCTGGCCGCTTTTATAGCAGGCATGCGCGCATCACAAGAAACAGGTAGATTAACTACAGGCACTCTTGCGGGCTTATGGGCAGGATTAATTGGTACATTCATTCCCTCCATAATCTTAATGGTCCTGTTTCTGATTAATATTGACGCTTACCGAAAAAGTATACAGACTAATGCGAATCAACAGCATATACATATCACCTACACAAATTCGCTGTTGATCGAAGATTTATTGATTAATTTTCTCATCCTTCTTGTACTTGGAGTGCTACTTGGCGTAGGTGGGGGTACCGTTGGCGGCAGTTTCGGGAGGAGGCGTGCACAACTTCCTCCCGTTGAAGAGTACCATGAACCTATAATTGAGCTACCTTCCGAACCGCAAACCGAAGAAACGCCTTCTAAATCTCAAACCGAGGAGCCGCCTTCAGAAACTTTGTCAGAGGAGCCACCTTCAACAATTCCATCGGAGGAGCCATCTTCGCCTGCCACATCAGCAGAGTAATTTACATTTCCTTCCATAACGTTACGAAAATTAACATATCTGGTATTCTGTTGCGCTTTTGGATTGGGTAGCATATAATCCACTTTAAGTGGAGGTATTATATGTCTCAACTGGCCCTTTTTTTGCTAGGCACACCACGCATAGAGTGTGATGGAAAGATCATCAACCTTGATACACGCAAGGCAAGCGCTCTCATGGCTTACCTGGCTGTTACTCAACAACGCCAGAGCCGTGATACGCTCGCTGCTTTACTCTGGCCAGAATATGACCAGGTTCATGCTCGCGCAACTTTGCGTCGCACCCTTTCTACGCTCAATAAAGCCCTGACTGGACCCTGTTTAGAAATTGCACGGGAGTATGTAGGCCTCAATTTAACTGCTGGCATATGGGTAGATGTGCATGAATTCCATAAGCTTCTGGCTGAATGCGGGTCACATAGTCATCCACTTAACCAGACATGTTCTTCGTGCTTGCAACCCCTCAGTGAGGCAATAGCACTGTATCATGGTGATTTTTTAGCAGGATTCAGCCTGCGTGATAGCCCCAACTTTGACGATTGGCAGTTTTTTCAGGCTGATGGTTTACGACGTGATCTCGCGAGCGCACTCGAACGCCTTGCGCAGTGTTATTCTGTCATAGGTGATTTTGAACCCGCTATCGCCTGTGCTCGACGCTGGTTATCGCTTGATCGATTGAATGAGTCCGCGCATCGCCTGATGATGCAGTTGTATGCCTGGAATGGTCAGCGGAGTGCAGCTTTGCATCAATACAGGGAATGCGTCCAGGTGCTTGAACGTGAATTAGGTGTGGCCCCACTAAAAGCGACCACGCAAATTTACCAGGCGATTAAAGAGCACCAGGCAATACCGCTTCCTCCTCAACACAGTCTATCTGACCTTCCTGAAGCAAAGGTGATTGGTGCTATGCCATTGACCACGAGTACAGCTCCTGATGCTGTATCCAATTTACAACCCTTAACTCTCACTATCAATTATCCCCTGGTAGGCCGTTCCACCGAATGGTTAGCCTTGATGGAAGTGTATAGCTCTATTAGCTCTATAGGTCATTTGATCATTCTGGAAGGAGAAGCTGGTATTGGCAAAACACGTCTGGCCGAGGAATTTCTGACCTATGCTCAGACTAAAGGCGCAAATGTAATCGCCGCGAAGTGTTACGAAGGAGAAACACAGCTTGCGTATGGTCCCATCGTTGCGGGCTTGCGTGTCATTCTCACTCGAGAAGACGTTATGGATAGGCTGGAGGGCATCCCACTTCCCTGGTTGGGCGAGGTTGCTCGGTTACTACCAGAACTCCTCACGCTACGTCCTGGCTTACCATCACCCTTACCACTTGAAACCCTGGGCGCTCAAAGCCGTTTTTTTGAAGGTCTCAGGCAAATGCTGTTCACTTTATGCAAGGGTAGACAGCCGGGTATCATTTTCTTTGATGACATACAGTGGGCTGATGGTGCCACTCTCGATCTCTTGAGTTACCTGGTGAGACGACTACAAGAGCAACCAGTATGTTTGATCATCACCTGGCGCAGCAAACAAGTTTCGCATGACTCTCGCTTGCATCACTTACAGAACGAGGCTCTGAGGGCAGGGAATGCGACCGTTGTCTCACTATCCCGGTTAGACCTTTACAGCGTTCGCGAGTTGGTGCAATCAGCCGCACCAGCCGATCTGGCTCTATCCAGTAAATTGGTAGAGCGTTTGTATCAGGAGACCGAGGGGCTGCCTTTGTTTCTTATAGAGTACCTTTTGGCAATTATGAAAGGTGTTTTGTCTCCCGAAAAGGAAGATTGGTCCCCTCCTGGTGGTGTGCGCGAACTGCTTCATTCACGCTTGAATATGGTGAGCGAAACCGGGAAGCAATTACTTAGTACTGCCTCTGTAATCGGACGTTCATTCGATTTCGACACGTTGCGAGAAGTTAGCGGGCGAAGCGAGGAAGAGGCAGTAATTGCTTTAGAAGAATTGATAGCTCAGGGGCTGGTCGATGAAGCACAAGCTGGCGTGGGTGAACCAGCTTTGCAATACGATTTCACTCACGAAAGACTACGCGTTCTGGTCTATGAAGAAACAAGTCTTGCCCGTCGCCGGCTCCTACACCGCCGTGTTGCGGAAGTTCTGGTTGAGCGTACACGTAATCATCGCGCCATTGATATGCTGGCCGGGCAAATCGCCAACCATTATCGCAGTGCAGGGAATGAATCAGTAGCAGCGGAATACTTCAAACTTGCGGGAGACTATGCACGATCTCTCTATGCCAACGCCGAAGCGCTAGCTCATTTTAAAATGGCGCTCGCACTTGGATATCCTGATACCGCCATTCTCTATGAAAGCATAGGTGATCTGTATACTTTCTTGGGGGAGTATGGTAATGCTCTAAAGAGTTACGAAACTGCTGCTGCGCTTTGCGCTCCAACAGCTCTGGCAAATGTGGAGCATAAATTAGGCAACGTCTATGAGCGACGTGGGGAATGGGATCTGGCTGAAAGCCATTTTGAGGCCGCGCTTGATGCTTTTGGGGAGGAAGCTCCGGCTAGTGAACGTGCGAGAATTTATGCCGATTGGAGCCTTGCATCTCATCATCGGGGCCAGATCGTCCAGTCTTTGCATCTAGCTCAACAAGCGTTGAATCTAGCCGAAGTTCCTCATGATACTCGCGCTTTGGCCCAGGCTCACAACATCTTGGGCATCCTTGCCAATAAACAGCAAAAGCCAGGCGAAGCGGAATATCACCTGGAACGCAGTCTAGCCCTTGCCGAAGAACTCAACGATCCTGGTGTGCGAGTGGCGGCCCTCAACAATCTAGCCTTGGTCTGTAAGTCAAATGGAGAGATTGAGCGTGCCATGAGGTTAACACAAGATGCATTGACCCTCTGTAAGTCGCAAGGAGATCGTCACAGAGAGGCCGCGTTACACAGCAACGTGGCAGATTTGTTTCATGCTGTTGGTAATTCAGAAGCTGCAATGTCCCATCTCAAACAATCTGTTAGCATTTTCGCCGAGATTGGTCTGGATGCAGGCACAATGAGACCGGAGATCTGGAAATTGGTCGAATGGTGAAAAGAAGATCATGGCAGGACTGCCATCAATCTCTGCTAATTCAACACTTTTAAATTCCGTAATGCTGCCCGCGCGGCATGATAGCCGCACAGACCATGCACTCCTCCACCCGGTGGTGTGGATGATGAACAAATAAAAATATTCTTTGCTGGAGTCGTGTACGGCACTGGTCGGATTGTTGGTCGCGTGTAGAATTGCCATAAATCCAGGATACCACCATTGATATCGCCTCCAACATAATTAGCGTTGTAGCGCTCAACATCGAGCGATGTCATTGCACTATGTGCGAGTATGTGGTCGCGAAATCCTGGCGCAAAGCGTTCAATCTGCGACTCTATACGCTCCCTCATGTCGAAGCTCGAACCATTAGGAACGTGGCAATATGCCCAAACAGTATGCTTACCTTCTGGTGCGCGAGTCGGATCAAACAAGCTCTGCTGTGCAAGCAATACAAACGGTTTTTCGGGATGTTCACCGCGAGCTACTGCATCCTCAGAAGCGGCAATTTCCGGAAAAGTTCCACCAATATGCACTGTTCCAGCCCTTAAGCATGCCTCAGCTTTCCATGGAATTGGGCTGTCAAGCGCATAATCGATTTTGAATACACCAGGGCCATAGCGATATCGTCGAAGTTGCCGTTGATAGCTAGATGGTAGTAGATCACCTGCAATGCGCAATAGTTGGCGCGGCGTAATATCGCACAAGACGACACGTGCTGGTGGTAGGGCATCAATCGACTTGACCTCCACACCCGTAATAATTTCCCCACCGAGGAAAAGAAGATGAGCAGCTAATGCATCGACAATCTTTTGAGAACCACCCCGGGCTATAGGCCAACCGACGGTATGTCCAAGTATCCCCATTAACAGTCCGGCTGCGGCTGTTGGTGGCTGCTCGAGGGACATCATTGAATGCGCGCTCATTCCCGCGAAAATAGCGGGGGCTTGTTCTCCATCGAACAAACTTTCTGTGAGACCACGTGCAGAGCGAATCGCTTTCAGCGCGAAATTAACACGAGCAAAGGGATAGAGGGCAATTTGTGGTCGTAGAGGTGCACGTATGCTGCCTTCGATTTTATCCCAATTAGCAACGAGGGGAGTCATCAGTTTGCGGTAAGCACTTGCATCATTACCCAGTCCGGCAGCGGTTGCTTCTATCGAATGTTCAAGCATCACTGCCGTGCCATCATCTAATGGATGTGCGAGGGGAGCCGGTGGTTGAATCATCTCCAGACCATAATGCTCAAGCGCTAGAGAACGGAAAAAAAACGAATCGAGCGCCAGGGGATGAACCGCCGAGCACACATCGTGTATGAAACCTGGCAATGTCAGCTCCATCGAGCGACTGCCTCCTCCAATCGTCTCTTTGGCCTCGAATACGGCGACCGTTAGGCCAGCCTGCGCTAAAGTGATCGCGGCAGCAAGACCATTCGGTCCTGATCCGACAACAATAGCATCATATTTGTGATGTTCAGACATACATATGCCAATTCCTATTTTTTCACTGCAGGTCCGGGTCGAACTCTACGTCTCACCCAGCGTATCGGAGTCGTCATAGTATACAACGTCGTGCGTATAGCTGAGTTGTGCCAGATGTTCTTTGCCTGTGACCATTGTAATTTTGGATCCACACAAGTCCTTTGTGTTTGCACATCTGCTTTAACACCGAAATATTCTGCCAGGGAAGTGAGCGTCTGTTGCCAGAATATATCTTCCTTTTTAGCTCCTCCGAGACGAAAGCCAATTTCATATGCCGGGTCATTGGCGCGTATCAAAACCTGGGACTGGGCTACGGTACAGCCATCCACTTCGTAGGAACTGAAAGTAATCCAACCCGCGAATATATGACCCTGCGGCGTCATCAGCGTGAACGATTCGTCATCGGCGTAGAGTACCAATACCCCCGTAGAGAGCGCCATTCCCCCCGCCATAGATAGGTTGAGCAGCGCAACTTCGCCAGGGGCGATGCCAGTTAATGGTGCATAAAAATTGTTGCCTTTAGGCCAGAACTTCGGAAAGTTTTCCTTCCAGGTCCTGATGACCTCAGTCGGCTGCACATTGATACCCTCGAGATGTACACGGTATGTTTTCTGCCACATTTGCCCGAAGCCTTGTAAGGGACTAAGGCCCTGTCGACCATCAACATTCAGGTTCAACGCTCCGCTTGGTGCATATGTTACTTTGAACGTTGAGGCCTGCTTTGCCCAGTTGGCTGCATCGCGTGGCTGTGTCACCTGGTCTTCGTTTGGCGGGGTAGGTGAGGTAGTCATAGGGCATTTCCTCCTGATAACCCGAGTTGGCATCGTCAATGGATGCCAATACTACTCAAGACTACTGAGTCACGGCCAGAACATCGGCCTCTGAATCATAGATCCCGATAGCCTCGTTCAGCCGTGTAAGTTCAAATATGTGCTTGTAATGCTCGCTCAGTCCATAGGCTAGCAATCGCTGTTTCTGACGATTGGCACGAATAAGCAGAGTAACGAGCAAACCAATGCCGCTACTGTTCATATATTCAAGCCCGGTAAAGTTCAAAACGATCTTGCGAGTGGTTGGAGTGCTGGCCTCCGCGTAGGCCTCCATTAGTGTATCTTCCGCGAAAGCGGAAATTTCTCCCTCGATATCAATAATACTAACTGTATTGCTGACTTTTCGAATCTTCATTTCTACATTTGCATGCGGCATAGGAAGTCTCCTCTAGTCTGTTGAATTTCACACAATTTCTAACAATGTTATCTCATACGGACAACATCACCAGTATACCCTCGAACATCAATGTAGTGTAAGTAGCGTTACTAAAACGTTTCGTCAAGCGTTTCATTTACGCTCCTTGCTGTTGGATTACTTGCAGAGTAGACGCGCAGTGTCGTTTCCAACTGATTAAGATCAGGTAGATCCATTTGCCAGAGCGCTTGCTTCATCTGGAAAAACATTCATGAAATCGACAAGGCGCGTAATTTGGAAAATTTCCACGTAGTGGTCGCTCAAGCCAAACGCCAGCAAGCGACGTTTCGATTTTCGTGCTCGTGCCAGCAAGCTGACGATCAGAGCTATGCCTGTACTGTTGATGTAATCCACTTTGCTAAAGTTGAGCAGAATGACGTTCGCGTCCCGGCTCTCTGCGTCGGCATAAGCAGCGTTCAGCACGTCTTCTGCAAAAGAGTCAATTTCACCTTGCAGATCAACAATAGCAATTCTTGGCTGGTGGCGTACTTGCGCCTCAAGACTTTTCGCTGGCATTGCCATCTCCTTTCAGGTACATAATCAGTTCGACGGTGTGGTGAGATGCATCGTTGCTGACGTGCATCTCATCTACCATATGTTTGATCAGGAACAACCCCCATCCGCGGGGTGTCTGCAATTCTGCCAGCTTGGCTTCCAGATCCGGTACTTCGGTTCCGGCGTCAGTAGAAAGCTTGCGCGTGCCACCATGGTCAGTAATACGTACCGAAAGGGTCGTCTGTGAGGCTTGCACCTCGATAGAAACCCGCCTATCAGGCAGATAATGATTCCCATGTTCCATTGCGTTCATCGTCGCTTCGGCTACAGCAGTTTTGAGTTGATCCAGGCGTTTGCTGGGCAAATTGAGTTCACGGACAGCTTCAGCGACTTGCTCCATTGCCAGGCGTTCATTGCCGCGTTCGCTGGGCAAGGTGAATTCGGTCAGTGTTCGCCAGGCGTGATTGTCGTTTCCATCCATCTCATTTGAACTTGTTATAGATCTGCTGGCAATTTCAGTTACTCCATAGCCCTGCGTTCTGTAAAGAGTTACCATGGTAATGTCATCTTCTTGTTCCCAATCGAGACCAGTAAAGACTGCGAGATCTTCAAGAATCACATCTCTTAACGATGTGCCACCCTTGTACTCACCAACAAGCTTCATAAGTCGTGGGAAGCTATACATCTCTCGTGCTGAGTTATGAGCCTCAACTATACCATCACTGTAAAAAAGAATACCGTCTCCAGGAGCCAGCGTGGTTTCCTTTTCCTCATAATTCATCTCTGGAAATAAGCCGAGAGGCATACCAGTTGCTCGCAACTCTGTTACGTCGCCTTTATAATGACGGTGGTAAGGCAGATCATGCCCTGCATTGGCGTATTGTAGCTGTCCATTTTGAGGGTCGAGAACGGCGTAAAGACAGGTTACAAACATTTTGGGCGGTATGTCTTCGTGGATTATCTGGTTGACGCGTTCTAACACCTGTCCTGGCGCTATCATCCTCTGAGCCACAGAACGTAGAACGCTGCGCGTGGTCGCCATTACAAGTGCTGCTGGCACACCTTTATCGGTCACATCTCCAATCACGAATCCCAGTCGGCCATCATCAAAATAGATGAAGTCATAAAAGTCGCCACCGACTTGCCGCGCTGGCTGGTAGTATGCGTTTACCTGCCAACCTGGGAGTGCTGGAAGGTCCTTTGGTAGCAGTGTTTTCTGTATCAACTGGGCGACACGCATTTCATGCTGGATGCGTTCAGTTGCGCGGGCCTGCGCTTGTTGATCTTGCACTAATTGAGCAACCCTTACAGCAGGTGCAGACTGAGTAGCGAGAGTGTTGAGGAGTCCCCGGTCGTCTGTAGAATAATCTTGCTCGCTCAGTCTGGGTCCCAGGTTGAGCAAGCCGACCAGTTCGCCCTGGCTAACCAGTGGTACAGCCATTTTCACGCCCGCATTCTTCAATGCCCACAATGCTGGCGAATCAAAGTGTAGTTTATCGATCTCTACCGCTCCAGGAGCGCTTAGAAAATACGCCACAAGCGGGTCATTGGGCGCGATATCAATAGGCGGAGAAATTATCTGACGAGAATGATCCGTATTATATGTCTGAATCACCTGGGATTCTCGCTTACCCCAACCTACGCGCATCAATCGTAAGCGCTGCAGTAATGTAGCCATAGGAACAAACTCCATTAACTGTGTCATCTCGCAGTTTCCTGTGCGTTATTGCCTGACCTTGTGAGATGTTTTCTTGTCTCTGAACTCAATTGTACTGGGTAAACGTCTTCTAATCGTTACGAAAAACGTTACGAAACTTTCCAGGGTTACAATTTGATACTTCTTTCCATCGAGAAGTGAAAAAAATGCCGCAGCCAGAAACATATTGCTGTAGCATATTTCTGAAGGCTATGAATTATATTTTACCCCGGTGGATGGTCGTTTGTATACTACATCTGAACATTATCGGTGAAGAATGCTTCAAAAAGTGGACATAAACTCTGCGGTCCTATTCTTCGCCAGCGTTCGTTCCAGTCTTTTCCCCACCTGTCTTGTGGAGGTGTACATAACTTGACACAGGTGCCTGTATGCACTAACTGGTCAGCAAGCCTGCTGGTTGCCTCTTTACCACCTTCATCGCTATCAAATGCCAGCACCACTGATTTAACTTGGGGAGGAAACCAATCTATTTGCACAGCAGTGCCTGCGAGAGCAACTACATCTGCTGGCTGAAAGCCTCCCATGAGTAGCGTTAGTCGATCGAAGGCTCCCTCAACAATGATGATTGAACTGGAAAGTTCATCCAGATTAACACCGAACCAACCCGCTGGATTGGTCTTGATCCACCGCTTCGGCCTTCTCGGTTGATCCAGCAGCGACTTGTGAACATTCTCATCCATACCTGATTGCCAATGCCAAAGAGAGCGTCCGATATATCCGCTGCCAACGAGAGAAGTCAGGGGAAAGAGGAGACGTTCTGCCCATCTACCCAGAATACCTCGCTGCTTTTGCTCCACTAGCCCGTTTATCATGACAGATGATAGATAACGGACACCTGTGGTCAGTGCCATCTCCGGGGAAATTCCCCTTTCTTTCACATACGCCAGTGCTCTTTCAGAATGCGCTAGAGCCATACTCATCTGCCTATCCAACGAGAGTAGCGCCGCCAGTTCGTCCTGCTGCCACTTCGGTATGGATTTTGGAGGATGGAGCAACATAGGTTGGAAAGCAAAAGGCGCCCTCTTCTTTTTAGTAGCCTGATAAGGAGGTTGATACGACGGCAGAGATGCCGAAGACAGTCCCTGATAATACAAGTGAAGAAGGTGTTTTGCCGCCGTAGGATTCCATTCACCAACCAGCACGGTTGCATTACAAGCAGCATTGAAGCAATGGCCCCAACCGGTCGCCGTATTGATCGATAATGAGCGCTGATGATCGCTCCCATGTATATGGCAATACGCCCTTACATACTCTCCCATATTCACAGGATCACATAGCTCAGATTGTAAGATAATCTCTATGCTCTTGCCCTCGTGTGTATGTATCGTTATCATCTCAGAGCATTCTTTCTTATCCGTACCCAATCTTATCTTCTTCCTTCTAACTAGCAGTTAGACGAAGGCGTACTCTAATGATCAGCTCAAATCAAACTCATCCATAAAAATATAGAAAATACGTTCTATATAAATTAAACGTTCTTCCGGTGACTTTAGTCTCTCCACTCACAGATGAGAAAGGGGCAGATTATGAGGGCGTAATTATCATTCCTTAACCTTCTGGCGAACTTCCTTCATATATTGTTGAGCATCAAGTTTTGTATTGATATTTTCATATTTTGTCAGCGCCTGTTCTTTTTCCTCAGGAGGAGAAACATGTAAATCTCTTAAGAACGCTACATGCACGAAACCCTGTAATGAAGGATCCACCGGCGCAGTGGCTTCGGGTGTAGCGCGTACATCCAATGTTCTCCTAACCGCACCAGCTTCTATATCATCTTCGCAATGAATTCCTGAATTGGCGGGTTCAGGCAATAGAGTGGGCGCATCCGTCCTCGGCATTACTAGCGAGAACAGGTGCTTAAACGTATTTGCATGCTTATCACGATCGGTCAGCGGCTGTAATCCGAAGATATTCTCAAGAGTAGCAAGCACAGAAGTGTGGTCATACAAGGTGTGGTCAATGGTCCCTTTGGAAATAAGCGGTGAAACAATCACAACGGGAATACGGATACCCAATTGCTTAAAATCAAAGTTATAGCGGCTATTTTCTGGGTCCGTAACAGAATCACCGGGAGCGACGGTTGCAGGTGGAGCTACATGGTCATAAAAACCGCCATGTTCATCATACATAATGACGAGTACGCTGCTTTCCCAATGAGGTGAATTGCGAATAGATTCATACATGTTCTTTATGAGCCTTTCACCCCGCGTGACATCATCTAATGGGTGTTGAGAATTACCGCATGCAAAGTTACCCCCAATAATATGTCCATAGTTCGGCTCGATAAATGCATAGGATGTGGAGTAACCTGGATCGCTCACGTCACCACTAAAGTCTTCAAAGTCTTTGAAATATCCCTCAAGAAGTTTAAGATTCATGCCGCTGATAGCAAGTGTTTGTGGGAATGCATCTCCTTTATAGATCTTCCAATCAATCTCCTCATCGTCAAGTTTGTCAAAGATCGTCCCGTTATCAAATTTATAGCCGTTGTATAAGAGAGAACTCCCCACATCAAATGTTGACGGACTGTGATCCAAACCACCAGATGATGCAGCGTGCACAAAGAAGCGGTTAGGCCATGTTGGTCCCGGCATTGAAGAGAACCAATAATCGCATACAGCAAACTCTTTTGCTAATGTTGTGAGTATTGGTAGTTGATCTGGAGCATAACATTTCATGATCTCAGCCGGATTATCAAAATGATGTGTTTCGCTATAATTTGTGACGAAGCCACTATTGTTGATCGCTGGATAATTAACGTTCAATCCGCAAAGCTGCTCCTTCACATCTTCAAACTCATGACCGGGATCATGCAGCATAGCCCAGTCTGCTGGAGAAGTTACAGACACTTTAGTGCCATTAGAGTCTACATTCCAATTATTATTCTCATTTAGCCCATCAATCGTCGTAGGCTGCCCGCTAATAGCATCGATACCCTGTATGTTAGAGAGACCCAACATGTGATCGAACGATCTATTCTCTAACATAATCACGAAGACATATTTGATTCGATCCTCTTTCTTTTTGTTAGGAAACAGCAGCTTACATGGTACCCATACAATATATGTTATGATGAGCCAAAAAAAGTTCACGATATTCGCAAAGAGCAGGCATACAAACTTGGCAATGCTGTACCATACGATGCTAGCCCACTTCAATATCCCTGCTGATGCGCTAAAACGCTCTATGCCTTTATCGGCCCATTCAGTACAGGCTCGTGTTACAGCTATCAGCCAATGACTTCGGGAGCGATCCATCTGTAATTTCCGGTAGCCACCTTGTGACATGTACGTTACCTCTAGGAGTAGTTAATAGCAAATAGAAATAGCGGCAGAATTGTAATAGGGATATGCGTGAAAAAGATACGGTGATCGGCCGCCTGGTGCTGAGTATAGTCAGGGTGTTAGGGGTTGTCAAGCGGAGTTTTCCAACATTCTATTATGCTGCTCCCAGCTTTCGAGATGTTATTCGAGAATATACTCTAGCGGCGGGCGAACAACAGCGCTTTGTCGAGCGTTATTGGAAAATCCCTTCATGAATTATCGTCAGGTGATCCTCATGATCGTCTCTTAATTTCTGCTATAATTCCCATAAGAAATTGATCTACTTTCTCCATTGCAAGGGGAAATGTATGGTGAAGGTTGCGCTCATTGGCGCGGGAAGCGCTGTGTTTGCCCAGAGGATGATTACGGATATCCTGGCCATTGATGGGCTGGATTCGGGTACGTTTGCCCTGGTCGACCTGGATACTGAGCGACTGGAATTGGCACACGAAGTCGCTGAGCAGACGATTTAATCTGTCGGAAAACCATGGACGGTGCAGGCGACAACCGAAAGGCGAAACGTTCTTCCAGGCTGCGATTACGTGATCAACTTGTCCTCAGTATCTTCTGGTTTTCCCTTAATATTCAGAACGCGGCCATCACCGTATCGTAAAACAGCAACTCGAATTCGTGGCTAAGACGCACAGCCCGCGTGATGCGCTGGCGATCTTCGGGTGTATCATAGCGTGCCAGCAAGAGCGCATCGATGGGTGTGACCTTCACCCCTATCTCCTCATGCACCGTAAAGAAAGCTACCTGCTCTGCGCTCATGCCATACCTGCGCATCAGGGCGGGGCCGATGCGAGCGCACAACTGGATGAAGATATCTTCGCTAGCGCTGACGGCGGCAATTTTCTCCGGCACCGAGCCATAGGCCAGCATCCAGTAGAAGAAGTTGGTCAGAGCCATACAGCCAGCCAAGGGCTCGACGGCATCAAAATCCGCTCGTGCTAAGCCCAGCGCTTGGCCGAAACGCAGGAGCAACTGGTAGCCCCCGATCTTAGGCACCAGCTTGGCGAGCAACAGATCTTGCAGCTCAAGATCTGTCATGCCGGCAACTGCCAGTGCGTCGAGACGATACGCTTCTCGCACCAGCCACCAGTCCTGAAGCGCAAAGATGCGCAAGGTCTCGCGCGACGTCGTTCCCTCTTCGATCCCCGTCCAAAGCGGGTGGAAAAGCAGACGTTTACGTAATGGTTCCAGGTCTTCAGTCAGGATGCCGTCGGCGAAGCTCATAGCTACGTGCTCATTTCTCGTGATCGATGCGCGTTACATCATGCAAGAAAGGCAAAGGAACCCCTCACCTTTCTCCCCTACCATAGTATATGCGAAGCACGTGTGTGATGGGAAGAAGCTGACCAATTGGGAGAAGCTCTGAGTGTACATCGGCATAGCGACTCGCGCCCACCGTTTCGCGGAACAACACACAGGCCACATTGCTTTGCATAATGTGCTCCTGAGGAGCATAACCGAAGAATAGGATACCCGCATTGGTGGGCGCCACCTTGCCGTTACTTGTCGCGACGGCGCACTCCAGCCCGATCCAGGTCCTTGAAGCGACTCGCTTGGCGGGTGTTCGCTGAGCGCCGCGCCAAATACGCCTCGACCTTTTCCAGATCGATATCCTCCATGGTCGCATTACGAGCCGGCTGGTGTTCCCAATCCACCAAACCCAGGTCGTTGGCCATTTCTAGCAATTCCGACAAACTTAGCGAGACGGTATGGGTACCGCACCTCACCCAATACACTCCGTGGGCCTGGTAGACCGGCCCATGTCTCGGCTTGACCGTAGCAACGACCAGTTTCTTTCCCGATACCATGTAAATTTCCGGCTCAGGTAATAAGTACGCATTAGCAGAAGCTCACCCTGTGGTATACTTCTGCTAACACGGAAATGCTGTAGCGAGAACGAGGAAAAGGCACTTCCACTCTGGCAAGGGAGAGACCTCTCGTGAAGTCCCGCTCAATGCCAATGTACGTGAGGTCCTGAAGCTCTGGCTCAAAGAGCGCACCAAGCGCTTCCCCCAGATCCCTGAGCTTGCTCTCTTTCTGAACCTGAAAGGGCGACGACTGTCCATGCGTGCGATTGATCTGGTACTCCGCTAGCTGGGGCGCGAAGCGAAGGTAGAGCTGTCCGCGCATGTGTTGTGCCATACCTGCCTCACCAACCTCGTGCGTCGTGGCAATGACTTGGTGCTGGAGGCTTCGGTCGCGGAGCATACACGCCTGAAAACCACCCGTCGCTACAGTTTGCCCTCGACTTTAGGATCGTGAAAGCGCCATGGAAGGCTTACACGTCGAGTACTGAGGGTGTGCGGTATCTCGACCAGAGACAAGGAGGTTCTGTATGCATCACCTCCCGATGGGAACCGTCACGTTGCTCTTCACCGACATGGAGGGGTCCACACGACTGCTTCAGCAGGTGGGTGAGCGCTACACCGACCTGTTGGAGGAGTACCGCCAACTCCTCCGCGCAGCATTCGGGCGGTGGAACGGGAACGTCGTGGACACACAAGGAGATGCCTTCTTCGTGGCTTTTGCTCGCGCCACCGATGCCGCGAGAGGTGCAGTGGCAGCACAACGTACCCTCGCCTCGCATTTCTGGCCCGAAGGAGTGGTCGTGCGTGTCCGGATGGGTCTCCATACAGGCGAACCAACGCTTTCCTCCGAGGGCTACACTGGTTTGGACGTGCATCATGCCGCACGCCTGATGAGTGCTGGGCACGGAGGGCAGGTGCTGCTTTCTCAAACCACTCGTGACCTCGTCGAGCATGATCTGCCGACCGGCGTGAGCCTCCGGGACTTGGGAGCACATCGCCTCAAGGACCTACAGCAGAAGAGCCACCTCTATCAGCTCGTCATTGCAGACCTGCCTGCCGACTTCCCGTCTCTTAGAACGCTCGATACCCATCCCAATAACCTGCCTGTCCAGCTCACACCGTTCATTGGGCGCGAGCAGGAACTGACAGCCGTTCAACAACTGCTGCACCGCGAGGATGTGCGCCTGCTCACCCTGACAGGTCCTGGTGGCGCGGGCAAGACTCGCTTAGGCTTGCAGGTAGCCGCTGAGTTGAGTGACCGCTTCGCCGATGGCATCTTTTTCGTGAACCTGGCCCCAGTTAGTGATCCCGCTTTGGTTGTGCCCACCATTGCTCAGACGCTTGACATCCGCGAAGTAACCGGCCAGCCCTTGCTTGAGCACGTGAAGCAAGAGTTGCAGCACAAGCACATGTTACTCCTCCTGGACAACGTTGAGCAGGTGGTTACCGCAGGCGTACAGATGGTAGACTTACTGGCTGCCTGCCCACAACTCAAGGTCCTGGTGACGAGTCGCGAGGTTTTGCATGTGCACGCCGAGCATGAGTTCCCGGTACCTCCGCTGGCGCTCCCTGATCCCGGACTCCTGCCGGATCTCGCAGTCCTATCACATTATGCAGCAGTGGCGCTCTTCCTTCAGCGCGCCCAGGCCGTCAAGCCCGACTTCCAGTTGACCCAGGCCAATGCCAGGGCCATCGCCGAGATCTGTGTACGCCTGGATGGGCTGCCATTGGCGATCGAATTGGCAGCGGCCCGCATGAAACTGTTCCCGCCCCAGGGATTGCTCGCGCGACTGGATCAACGGTTGGCTGTGTTGACAGGCACCTCGCGTGACGTACCGGCACGGCAGCAGACGCTGCGCAACACGATTTCATGGAGCTATAACCTGCTAGATGCTGCAGAGCAGCGACTCTTCAGGCGGCTCTCCGTCTTCGTTGGTGGTTGTACTCTGGAGGCGGTAGAGGCAGTCTGCGCTGACGCGTCAGATGGTGGTGAAGCAGGGCAGGTATTGGATAGAGTTGCTTCGCTTCTCGACAAAAGCTTGTTGCAGCAGACCGAGCAAGAAGGCCAGGAGCCACGCCTGGTCATGCTAGAGACGATCCGCGAGTATGGGCTGGAGCAAATGCTCGTGAATGGTGAGATGGAGGCCGCACGGCAAGGTCATGCTGAGTACTATCTGCGGCTTTCGGAGAAAGCCGAGCCAGAGTTGGTAG
>WNFX01003972.1_pt1 | contig 25243 bp, 22 predicted proteins | sample 5400111 | NCBI WGS metagenome assembly WNFX01 (sample SAMN13153363, study PRJNA577476) | soil metagenome | isolation source: 40 cm soil or saprolite under grassland replicate 1 | place: USA:California | collected 2016-06-15
ATATTCGGCGATAGGGAACCCGGCGGCCCGGCGATCCAATCACGCTCAGCGACTACGGCTGGCCCGCGGCCAGCGCGCATGTAGCCGCCGATCTGGCGCTGTCTAGATCGGCTGGTGTTTCACGCTCACGCCCACCGAACCTGATGTTCTGTTGCGCGCGAGTCTCTGCGAGCGATCAAGGTCCCTGACCCGATGCTTGTGGTTGTCCTTCGGTACGGCCTGGAGCGACTGGCGGGAGGTCGGCAGGCCGCCCAGCTGGTAGCTGTACCAGATCGAGACGGCGAGCGTCCGGCCCGCCGTGCGTCATGCCGTTTTCAGCACGCCAGCATGCATGTCGGCCAGGCACTCGTCGCGCTCGGCAGCACTCACGAGAAACCCGGTGGGCGGCTTCCCACCCGGAGCGCTTGGTCCCGTTGCTTACTCGGTGCTGCCTGAGAGGCCCGAACTGCCGACCCGGGATTCACCACCAGGAGGGCGGCTAGGATCCGGGCTCCGGCTTCGGCGGAACACCGCTCAAGCGTGATCTAGCCATTTCCCCGGCTCTGCTGGCTCACTGGGCCTACGCTGAGGGGACAGGCTGGCTCTCAGCGGTTAGGGGGATGCCATGCCAGGCGACAACGCCCATGCGGCTGACGACATGCGCAGGCTCCGGACCAGGTTCCCCCGGTGGGGTATCGTGTTTGATCCGCTGGAAAGCATGTGGGTCGCGGTCCGTGGCAAGCGGCTGCTGGTCGCGGCCAGCAGCCCGGAGAAGCTGACCGAGCAGGTGGAGGCGGCGACACGGGGCGAGGCCGGGCCGGGTGAGGGCGACAAGACCCAGAGGTGGCGTGCCCTCCGCAGGCATGAGCGGGGCTAGTGGCCGACGGCTCTGCGTAATTTATTGGAGCAGTCTGACGTCGCTGGCCGATCCGTCTTTTTGGACATATTGGCTGCAAGTGGGACAGTGGCTGGCTAGAGTTGGCAGCTGGAGACGAAGCCAGGAAGTAGGACTGTCCTCAGGCGCATGTTGGCCGGGGGCATCGCGTCCGGGGGTGGGCGGGTTGCTGCGTGAGCCATTCACTCTTGGGTAGTGATCGGCCGGCGGCGGCGGGGTTTTCTTTTCGGCGGCTGATCATGGTGACACGCTCTGCCTCTGACGGCCTGCTGGGGCTGGAACCGGCTGGTCAGCGTCTCCTGCTGGCCGTGGCGCGGCTGCCCGGTGAAGCAACGGCGATCCTGGCGTACCTGAAACGCTGGTCCCGATCAGCGACTGGGCGCGCGGCGGCCCTGTTCGCGGTGATCGCCGCGGCGTACGCGGTGGGCGCGGAGATGGCGTGGCACCACTTCAGCTCGGGCCTGGCGTTCGGTTATCCCCCGTCTGGTGTCGATGTGGCCGTCCTGCTGCTTCTGGCGTGGCGGCGCTGGCCCGTGGTGATCGCCGCGATCGTGGTCAGCGAGACCAGTGTTGACCTGCAGCATCACCTGACGCTCGCGGTGGCGCTGGCATCGGCGCTGGCCAACGTAGTGGAGCCGGTGACCGGCGCGTCGTTCGTCCGCTGGTTCTGCGGAGGACGGCGGCCGGACCTGGGGACCCGTGTCGGTCTGGGCTGGTTCGTATTGGGTGCCGTGGTCATCGGGCCGCTGGTGGGCGGGCTGGTCGGGGCCACGGTGAGCTGGGCGACCAAAGGCGGCTGGTGGCCGGGCCTGGTGCTGCAGTGGTGGGCCGGGGACGGCATCGCGGTGCTGGTGATCGGCGGTCCGTTGCTGCTGTGGGCGCAGCGCCGGGCCCTGGTGTCCTCGCGGTGGCTGGAACTGGTGCTCGTGGTCCTGCTCACGGCCGGGCTTTCGGTCGTGGCGTTCCGCTTCGGCGAACCGTCCAGCCTGCTGTTCTTGCCGGTCCTGGCGTGGGCGGCGCTCCGGCTACGTGACCTGGGCGTGGTTCTTGCTGGCGCGGCGTTTGCGGCGGTGGCCAACTACATGACGGCGGCCGGGTACGGCGAGTTCGCTCATCTGGGGCTGCCGTCCGCGACGTCGGTGGCCGTCACGCAGGCTTATATCGCCCTGGTCGTCCTGGTCGGCTGGGTGCTCGCTCAGGAAGTCGCGGGCCGGATGTCGGCAGTGCAGGATCGGGACAACGCACGGCTGGAGCGAGCGATAGCGGAGGCCCGGCGGGAGGCCGCCGAGCTGGGCGCGGTGCTGGCTGATGCCGCTACGGTCAGCTCCGTCGGTGACCAGGTGTCTGCCGCGGTTCGCGCCCGGCTGGGCGCGGCGCAGGTGGTGATCAGCGTGCTGGCCGCCGACCGGCGCCGGTTCGAGCCGCTTGCGGGTGGTGACGTTGCCGCGCAGGCCGCGGTCATGTCAGCGGAGTGGACGATCGAGTCCGACGCGCCGGGACCGCGCGCGGTCCGGGACCGCGCTCCTATATACCTCAGCGACCTGAAGGCACCCGGCGCGGGGATCGGGTCCACGGCTGCGGTTCCGCTGCTCACCGAGGTCGGCGCCCTTGGCTATCTCGGCGTTGGGTGGGCCGGGCAGCATGAGGTGACCGCAGCGGAACGCGAGTACCTGCGGAGCACGGCCGATACGACGAGCCGTGCCCTGGAGCGGGCCCGGCTCCGCCAGGCCGAGCGGCGCGAGCACGCGCGGGTCGAGACACTTGCCGACCTCACCAGGCTGCTCGCCGCGGCGCTGACCCCCGAGGCGATCGGCGAGGTGGTGGCCGATTGCCTCTGCGCGGCCGCCGGCGGTGCCGACGCGCTATGCCTCGGCGTCATCAGCCAGGACGGCCGGCGGCTGGTATGGATCACCACGGCGGGCGACGCCGGGGAGGTCGGCGAACGGTTCCCGGACCTGCCGATGGACGTCCCCGCGGCGGCGACCGATGCGGTCCGGACAGGCCGCCCGGTGATCATCCGGACGCCCGCCGAGTATCAACAGCGCTATCCGGGCCCGGATACCCCGGCGATCCTCGCGCAGGGAGCGAGCTGGCTGACCTGGCCGCTGTGGGCAGGCACGGCGCCGGTCGGCGCGATCGGCCTGATGTGGAGGCATCCGCAGCAGTTCGAGCCGGGGCAGCTCGCCTTCGTCGCCGCCGTCGCCGACCTCGTCGCGCAGGCCCTGGTCCGCGCCCGCGTCTACGCCGATGAGCATGCGATCGCCGCCGTCCTGCAGCGCGCGATCATGCCCGCGGCGGCCGCGGTGATTCCCGGCCTTGAGATCGGGGCCAGTTACCGGCAGGCCGGAACGACCCAGCAGATCGGCGGGGACTGGTACGACGCGCTGGCGCTGCCGGGCCAGCGTACCTACCTGGCTGTCGGTGACGTGGTCGGACACGGCCTGACCGCCGCCGAGGACATGACACAGCTGCGCAACGCCGGGCGTACCCTGGCCATCGCCGGCTTCCAGCCCGCCAGCATCCTCGAGGAACTGGCGCGCGTCACCGACTGGGCGACCAGCGGGAAGTTCGCCACCGTGGCGGCTGCGATCATCGAGCCCGACGTGTCCGTGGTCACCTACGCCACCGCGGGTCACCCGCCGATCCTGATCCGCCGCGCCAAGACCGGGATGGTGGAGATCCCGCCGCCGGCCGAAGGGCCGGCTCTGTGCCTCCCCGGCGGCCACGACTTTCCGCGGTACACCCAGGGCCAGACGGGGTTCGATGTCGGCGACCTCATGCTCATGTACACCGACGGGCTGATCGAACGGCGCGGCGAGGATCTCGAGGAAGGCATAGCCCGTGTCGCCGAACGCTTGCAGGCGTGGCAGCCCGGCGCGCCGCTCGGCAGCTTCTGCGACGAATTGATCGCTTCCCTCGGCGCCGAACCCCAGCTCGACGACATGTGCGTGCTAGCCATCTCCCGGCCAGAACCGGACCGGGCGCGGGGAGAAGTGTTCTGAGCCGCACCACGGGCACCTTCCGGCAGGCTCCGGCTCTCGGCCAATCGCATGCCTGCTATCAGCGCAGTGAGTGGGCCATCAGCAGCGTCCGAGACGCTCACGGCGCTTCGTATACCGGAAGTGGCGCCGTAGGTCGGCAGCACGCGGTGGCGCCTTCGGGGAAAACGAGCCTCGCCGCCAAGCCGCCAGGTAACGCTGAACCGTCAGGAGTTTCTCTGAGATCCAAGCCCAACCCACAGAACTGGACTGTCTGCGCTTCGCTATCAGTATCTGACAAGATAACGATAAAGGTGCCTAATCGGCGGTATGGAGTATTTCGCGGGCCGTCGGCTACGCCATGCGGCTTGTTCCTTGCCGGCATAGCGTGACGTGGCCAGGCGGCTTACGTTGGGTTTCCGTTGAACCGCTGGGACCGGGACTGGCCCAGCTTCCCCGGTTCCAGCCTGGCCGGGAGGTGCCCCGATGACCACTGCTGCCCCATCCGCTGCGCTCGCCACGATCCAGCCCGTCTTCACCGACGCCGAGCGAATTGCCCTCGCCGGGTTCCTGGCCGGGTACCGCGGCCTGACCCGTGAGGCCTACGCGCTGGACCTGCGCCAGTTCACCAGCTGGTGCCGGGCCCGCTCCCTGTCCTTGTTCACCGTCCGCCGCGCCGACATCGAAGGCTTCGCCCGGGACCTCGAAGCCCGGGGCCGGGCCCGCGCCACGGTCAGCCGGCGGCTGTCCACCATCGCCGGGTTCTGCAAGTACGCAGTCGAGGAAGAACTCCTCGGCACCTCGCCTGCCGCGCACGTGCGCCGACCACGGGTGGACTACGAGTCCCATGCCGTGGCCCTGGACCGCAACGAACTCGGTGCCCTGCTGGTGGCCGGCCCGGCTCGGCCCGCCGGCAGAGCACGCGCTGATCTCGCTGCTCTCCTTGAACGGGCTGCGGGTATCGGAGGCCACCGGCGCCGACATCGAGCACCTGGGCCTGGAGCGCGGGCACCGGACCCTGACCATTATCCGCAAGGGCGGCAAGGTGGTGACCATCCCGCTGGCGCCACGGACCGCCCGGGCGCTCGACCTAGCCATCGGCGAGCGCACCGGCGGGCCGGTGTTCCTGGCCGCGGACGGGCGGCGGCTGGACCGGCACGGCGCCGGCCGGATTGTCCGACGCACTGCCCGCCGGGCGGGGATCGCCAAGACCGTCACGCCCCACACGCTCAGGCACGCGTTCATCACCGCCGCCCTGGACGCCGGGGTCCCGCTGCGGGACGTGCAGGAAGCCGCCTCGCATGCGGACCCGCGGACCACGATGCGGTATGACCGGGCTCGCGGCAGTCTCGACCGGCACGCGACCTACATCGTCGCCGCCTACGTTGCAGGTGCCGCCAGGTAACCCTCAAGGACCGGGAACCCCGCCGCCTGGCCGCCGCGGCCGCCAGGCGGCGGCTCACGGCCGTGGCCAGTTACGGATTGCGAGCTCAACCTGACCGTGAACCGCCGTTCTGCGCGGCTGACAGGTGCTCAGCGTTCGTTATCGGGGTGCGCGGATCGGGTCGTTCTGTTGGTTCAGCCGCGGCCGGGAGTGCCTTCGGCGGTTGCCCGGACGGCGAGGGCGACTAGCTGGGCGCGGTTGATGACGTCGAGCTTGGTGAATGCGTGGGCGAGGTGGGTCTTCACTGTGGCGCGGGAGATGAGCAGGCGGTCGGCGATGTCGGGGTTGGAGAGGCCTTCGGCGCGCGTGCCCGCGGTGCACCCAGAAGAACCCGAGGGCGGCCACCAGCCGCACCCCGGCATGGCTGGCCGGGGCCACGGTCGCCGCGTGATCCAGGGCGGCGTGCAGGTTGGCGACCTCGGCTTCCAGCTGTCCGAGCGCGGACGGGTCCGCGGCGGCGGTGCCCGCCTCCAGTCCCTGGGCCAGCCCGGCCGCCCATGCCAGGTGCCGGCCGGCCAGGTCGGCGGTCTCGCCGGCGTCGGCCAGCCGGGCGGCCGCGTAGGCGCGGATCGTCTCCAGCAGCCGGTACCGGCCCGCGCCCGCGGCATCCTCGAGCTGCACCATCGACGCGTCAACCAGCCCGGCTAGCAAACCGGGGACCTGGCTGCGCGGGCCGGGCGAGCAGGTCATGCGACCACTGCACCGACGCCAGCAAAGTGCGCTGCCGGGACGGGCCCGTCCCGCCCTGGCGGGTCAGGAGCGCGAACCTGTCGCCCAGCCCGGCAAGGATCTGGGTCATGGTGGCGGCCCGGAACCGGGCTGCCGCCAGCTCCAGCGCCAGCGGCAGGCCATCCAGCTTCCGGCACACCGCCACCACGTCGGCCGCCTGCGGCCTCACGTCGGGACGAGCCTGCCCGGCACGCTCGAGGAACAGCCGGGCGGCGTCGTAGCGGCGCAGGTCGGCTTCTCGCGCTCGTGCGGGCGGTACGTCCAGCGGATGCACCCGCCACACGATCTCGCCCTCGACCTCGAGCACTCCCCGGCTGGTCGCCAGGACCGCACTGCCCGGGTCCCGCGCAGCAGGCGGTCAACCAGCCGGGGAACCTCAGCGCCGAGGTGCTCGCAGTTGTCCAGCACCAGCAGCGCCCCGACCTCGCCCAGCACCTCGGCCATGGTGTCCAGGCCCGCGCCGGCCGGTACCAGCGGCACGGTACGCGCCACCTCCCCGGTGACCGCCTCCGGCCCGGTCAGCGGCGCCAGATCGACCCACCAGACCCCGCCGGGAAACCGCGCCGCGAGCGTGCCCGCCAGGCGCAGCGCCAGCCGGGTCTTGCCGGCACCCCCGGCCCCGGTCAGCGTGAGCAGCCGCCCCCGCCCCAGCAGATCCGCACACCGGGCCAGGTCCCCGGCCCGGCCCACGAACGAGCTAATCTCGGCCGGGAGGTTGCCGCGAACCCCCTGCCGGTCATCCGAGGCGCCCGGACCGGCGCCACGCTGCCCCATTCTCAAAGTGTGACCGATCCAGTTCACTCCTGGCGAGCACGGCCGATCGGTAACGGCCAGGAACTCATCCACCTGGATGATGCCCGCCGGGCGCGGACACGACCTTGCTCCTCATCCACCCGGCCGATGTTCCCCAGGCCCGGACCTGGCACGATTCCAGGCAACCAGTCAACCCGAGGAGGTGTTGCCATGTCCGGGACCCGGGATACCGATCTTTCGGTCACGCAAACCGAGGAAACCTTTACCTCCGCAGGAGTGCGGTGCGCCGCCACCGTGTACCGTCCCCGCGGGGTCACCGGACCCGTGCCGGTGATCGTCATGGGCCACGGGATTACCCTGACTCGCCTGGATGGCATCCCGGCCTTCGCCCGGCAGTTCGCCGCCACCGGGTGCAGCGTCGTGGCCTTCGACTACCGGCACTGGGGTGACAGCGACGGGCACCCACGCGGCTGGTTCTCCCTCGGCCGCCAGCAGTGCGACTGGCGGGCCGCGGTGGCGTTCGCCCGCCAACTCGACGGCACCGACCCCGACCGGGTCGGGTTGTGGGGATTCTCGATGAGCGCGGGGATGGCGCTGAAGACGGCCGCTGCTGACCCGCGGATCGCCGCGGTGATCGCGGTATGCCCGATCACCGACGGGCTGGCGGCCTGGCTCGAGCCGGCCCCCGCCGGAACGGTGCTGCGCATGGTCTCCCGCGCCCTGCGCGAGATGATCACCCGGCGGCCGGTGACCATGCCGGTCGCGGGCAGGCCCGGAGACTTCGCCGTGCTCCCGGCACCTGAGGCGCTGCCCGGCTTCGAGCACGTCACCGCGGGCAGCTTCTGGCGTAACGAGATCTCCACCTCCTGGCTGTTGTCCCTGGCGGCCTTCCGCCCCGTCACAGCCGTCCCGAAGATCACCGCGCCGGTGCTGTACCAGATCGCCCAGCACGACGGCATGCCATCAGCAGGCCAGGTCGACAAGGCCATCCCCCGCACCCCCCGCGCCGAGATCAAACGCTACCCCATGGACCACTTCGGGCCCTTCAGCCCCGACCACCAGCCCGCCGTCGCAACCGACGCCACCGACTTCCTGCGCACCCACCTCACACCATGACTGATCCGGCCCCGGCCAGGAAACGCAGGTTGAGTCACCAGCACATGCCAGATCAGCCTGATCTGCGCGCAAACACCGAGCTCAGCCGACGGACTCCCGGCCGCGCAGAGTCGGCGTTTCGTATCCGAGTCACACTGCTTCTTACGTCACGCTCTGTATTCCGCCGAGCTCACGAGCTGTCGAGAAATATCCGCCGTTCGGTACGCCGCCGACGATGATTGTCCGGCTGGTTGCGGACATCCAGAACCGACTGTTCTGGCGCGTCGGCACTCGGGCTTCTGAGTACTGCGTTCCCTCTGCGGGATGGAGCCAGGCATCCCGAGATGGGCAGCGATGTGCCGGCTGAGCAGCGCCTCCAGGGCTTTGATCCTCTGCGTTGCTGCGGACAGGGGTCTTGATCGCGGCGACTTCCCGGAGCCAGCAGAAGGGGCAGATGTCTGGTTCGAACCAACGTAGGGTCAGCCGACGGTTTTACAGACCCTCCCCCGCAGAGCTGTGATCTGCGCATACGTGCTTAGCTCGGCGACCTTGGGCACGTATCGGGCACGGAGCGTCGTGGGCACGTCCATAGGTCAAGGCGGAGATCCGGCCTTCGCTTTCAGGTTCCGGCTGGCGGTAGGCGCGGTCCGTGCCTTCTAACCCGAAAAATGGAGATTAGCTGGGCGTGCGGTAGCGGACCCTGGCCATCGGGGCCGGTCAGGGCCTGCGGGGCGGTATGGGTCAGCCGGCCTGGGCCGGGCCTGTTCCGTCGGGGTCGGGTTCGGGGATGCGGCAGAGGGTGACTTCGAAGCCGGGGGATCCGAGCTTGCCGACGTGGTGGGCGACCTGGCGGCGCACGTCCCGCTGGCGCTCGTAGTAGTCCGGGCCGAGGTCCTGGTAGCGCATGCCGGGGTCAGCCAGCAGCGGGGAGGCCTTCAGCTGGGTGTTCCCGGTGGCGACGCACGCCTTGGCCGTGCCGCGTCTTCGGGCCAGCCGCCGGTGGCGGGCGCCTTCGCGGGTCTGGGTACGGCCGGCCGCCACGGCGGTCTCGCCGGTGATGGCGCCCAGGTACCGGTTGCCTTTCTTGGCCTTGGCGCGTCCGGCGCGCTTGCCGGACTGGTGGTCCAGCGGGGCGCGGCCGGCCCAGGAGACCAGGTGCGGCCCGGTGCGGAACCTGGTCATATCCACGCCGGTTTCGGCGACGGTGTCCTGGGCAGCGCGGCGGCCCCAGCCGGGCATCGACTCGGCCTGCTGCAGCTGTTCCTCATACGGGGCCAGCAGCTGCTCGATCACGGCGGTGAGCTGGTCGATGCCGGCGGTGAGCCGGTCGATGCGGGCCAGCATGATCTTCAGCAGGGCGGCGTGCTCAGCGGTGAAGAACTCCGCGCCTTCCACGGCCTCTTCCAGCTGGCTGATCTTGCGGCGGGCCGCGGCGCGGGCCAGCTGGGCCAGCACCTTGGGGTTGCGCTCCCCGGCGATCAGGTGGTCCATGATGTCCCGGCCGGTGACCCCGTGCAGGTCAGTCAGGACCGAGGAGACCTTGATCGCGGCCGATTCCAGCAGCTTCTCCGCGCGCTGCTTGTCCCGGGTCCGTTCTTCGGTCAGGTCCCGCCGGTAGCGGGTGTGCAGCCGGATGATCCGGAACTCCGGGGTGGCCACGAAGCAGGAGGTGATGGCGCCGCGCTCGAAGCACGCCGCCAGCCACCGCGAATCGGCCGGGTCCCGCTTGGGCCGCCCCGGCAGGTTCTTGACCTGCTTGGCATCGGCCAGCACGCACTCGAACCCCTCGGCCTCCAGCCGGTAAAACGGCCCCTTCCAGTAGTCGCCGGTTGCCTCCGTCACCACCGCGGGCACCTGCCAGCACCGCAGCCAGTCCGCCAGCGCCAGCACCTCTCGCTTGGTCGTACCGAAGCTGCGGGTCTCTTGCATCTGCCGCGCCGGATCACGATCTGATGGCACCTGGATGGTCGCGACCAGCCCGGCCTTGCCGATGCCGGTGCCGCACACCCGGTCCCGGTACAGCGGCTCGTCGGTCACCTCTTCCACGCGTCCTTCACCTCTTCTTTCCTGCACTTGCTAGCCTGCGTGGTGGTACCGCCCGGGGAACCGGGGGGCGAGCGGAGGAATCTAACCCGCGTGCTCGTAGCGACAATGAACGGCCCCTGGGAAGACCGGTTCCCGGCGTCAGGCTGATCCGCGGCCTCGACCGCACCAAGAAGGAAACGACGTCACGGGCGGTACCGCAGCCATTTTTCACGCCGGTACGGCGCCGCGCCAGCGTCACCAAGGGCTGATCTGTAGATACCCGCATCGGCCTCCGGACCCGTTCAGATCAGTCCGTGACCTCGGGCGCGTCCCTGCACGATGTTCATGTGAGTCCGAAGTATCGGAGAGTTGTCCGCCTCGGTTGCTCCCAGCGTGGCTGCCGGGAAGGCCAGATTCACGGCTCCGGAGGCCGCCCTCCCGGCCCGGCGAACTTGTCCCGCTGACCTGGCCGGACGTGGCCGCCGTCAGCGTCTACAGCCGAGGTCATTCCGCATATGTTCCGGATCATGGTGCACGCGTGGGCCGTTCCGTCAGCCCGTCGGGCACCAACGCCACCACCGCTGGTTGCCGGAAGTCAGGCCTCGCTCGGTCCCGTAGTGACAGGGGAGGCCGATGGTCCCAGCGTCAGCGGACCTTTGACCCTGTCAGCGCGCATCCCCCTGGAGTAGGCCGCGAGATAGGAGAGGTGGCGTCATGGCACTAGGACATGCCTCCAATCGGGAAGGTCCCTGCTCTCGAAGCTAAAGAAATTCTGGAGGTGAGCAGGATGACCAAAAGCATGATCACTCGATGGTGGATCTGGGGCTTGATCGCGATGATGCCAGCCGGGATCCTGATCCCGTCGAGCTCGCTGGCTCTGGCGGCACATAACCAAGGCGTCAGCGACGGGTACTCATGGACGATGCCGGGCCTGATCGTGGTGGGCGGCCTGTTCGCCCTTGCCGCCGTCACTGCTTTGCTGGTGGCCTGGGTCAAGGCGGTGCGCAACACTCGGCTGCTCGCCGACCCGAGGTGGTTCAATGCCCTGCTGTGGGGCGGCATCGCGGGCCTGCTGACCATGCCGCTGTTCGGCCTGGGCGCGCTGATCTTGGGCGGCGTGATGACCGCTTACCTGATCGCCGGTCCGGACGGGGTGGCGGCCGGAGCCCGGCCGGCGATCCCCGCGAAGGGCACGATCACGACATGGGCCGGATGAGGCTTCGCCGCGATTTTCGCGGGCTTGTCGCTCGCCCTGGGCGTCGCCAACTGGACGAACCAAGGCGGCCCTCTGCACGGAGTCGGGTGGCCGTCGCTGGTTATCTTGTCGGCGGGTATCACGGTGGCAGTCGTCGGCGTCATCGTCATCTGGGCTGCCTGGTGGGGCGCGCTTTTCAACGCGCACGCGCTGGTGGCCATGACATGGTTCCACCGGCTGCTGTGGAGCGGGATCGCGGCGGCTGTGACGGCGCCACTGTTCGGGTTCGGCGGGCTGATCCTGGCGGTCGTGCTGATTGCCTACTGGCGCTCGGCGCCCGACGGGACCGCTATCCAGCTGCCAGAAATGCTGGCGCCGACCGAATCGGCGGCGGAGCCCGTGACGACGAACTAACGGAGGCCATGTCAAACGACAATGGCGTGGCCGGTCAGCTGGGAGATCCAACGTAGGACCGGTCACATCACCGTCGGCTCGCTAGCGATCGTTGTACGCCGTTGGCTTGCGTGGCAGCAGAACCGCACGAGATGGGAGGCATGCGCCATGGGGCACGAAAGGATCGCCCGGAAGCGGGCACTGCGCGGTGCTGGCTTCATGCTGCTGGCCAGTGGGTATGCACGGCTGGCCCGCCCGCGGATGGCGAGATGGGGCGCGACCAATGACGAGCTCGCGGACGCGATGCCCGGCGACGGCGAGGTTCCCGAGCCGCAGTTCGCGGTCACCCGCGCGGTGACCATCGCCGCGCCACCCGCGGCCGTCTGGCCGTGGATCGTTCAGATTGGCTACCACCGCGCCGGGTGGTACGCGCATGACCTGTTCGACAACGATGACATCCCGAGCGCGGAGACGATCTTGCCCGAGTTCCAGCACCTGGAGATCGGGCAGGTGATCGGCGAGGAGGGCCTGGCAGTCCGGGAGCTCGAACCCGGCCGGCACCTCGTCCTGGCGTTCCACTACCCGAAGACGCAGTGGGTGGTCAAGCAGGGCGTCTGGCCGAAGTTCGGCCATTGCACGATGTGCCTGCAGCTCAGGCCGGTACAGGACGGCGGGCGCACGCGGCTGGTGTATCGGGTTCGCATCTCAGCGCCTCCGCTGGGTCGCGCCCTGATGCTGGCCTTGTTCGAGCCGGCTGACTTCGTCCAAAGCCGCAAGATGCTGACCGGGATCAAGCGCCGCGCGGAGACGCACAACATCGCCCGCCTCGCACCAGCTCAAGAGCCGGGGGCGGCGGCGGCGCACGCACCCGGGGACGAGACGCACAAGACGCAGGCAGGAGGTAGAGCACGATGAGACCGGTCGTTGTCGAGGCGGAGGCGGACATCAGCCGGCCGCCCGAGCAGGTCTTCGACTACTGCTGTGACCCCGGCCATGAACCGGAATGGAACCCCATGATGAAGAGCAGCAAGAAGATCACCGACGGACCCATTGGCGTCGGAGCCCGGTACGCGACCGAGTTCGTCAAGGGCCCGCCCATGGTCATGGAGTGTGTCGGCTACGAGCGCCCGTCTGCCTGGTCCCTGGTGGGCAGCTCATCGGCTTTGAAGGCCGGTGGCGGCGGCCGGGTGCTGCCATCCGCTGCTGGCTCGCATCTGATCATGCGCATGGAGCTCGAGCCGCACGGCCTGCTCCGGCTGGCGGCACCGCTCCTGCGCCGCCGCATGAAGCCGATGCTCGAGCGCGACCTGGCCAACATCAAGTCGGCACTCGAAGGCAACTGAGGGGCCGTGGCGAAACATGCGGTAGCGCTGAGCATCACTTTGGCGACGGCCAGATCGAGACTTCTGTTGCGGCGCCGACAGAGGGGCAGCCACAAGCGGTACCTACTATTGGGTGTCGAATTGGATCAATTGGCTCAGGCTGATGCCAATGAAGTCGGAGGCTCCCGGAGGGAGGGCCGGATGGGCGTGAGTCAGTCGGGGTTCTAGCCCTTCTGAGCTGCGTGGATGCCCTGTCGGGAGGCCGCAGCTGGCGGCAGGTGACCGCTGCGTCCTTCGTGTCCGTGGCTGGGCGCTGGCTATCGCGCGCGGATTGCACGCAGCTTCCGGCTTCGCCAGCGTTCCCGCAGCACCATGACGCCCATGCCGATGAAGGCTGCCTCCGGCAGGGCAGCGGCCCCGGCACGAACCGCGGTGGACATGCCCGCCGCGGCCGCCACGAGCACGACCCCGGCCATCAGGCACACCGCGGTCCAGCGGGGCAGGACCGCGGTTTTGATGATAGCAAGACCGAACGCAATGCCGCCGACGACCATGATGGCGCCGTGCAGCGTGAGCCAGCCGCCGAACACGTTGGTGACCGCCGTCCAGTTCTTGCTCCCCGCCGCTAGCGCGTAGACCACGGTGCTGGCGAAGAACGTGAACGAGTAGGCGTAGGCCAGCGCCCCGTACAGTCCGAGACGTCCGATGCGCGGGCGCTGCACGGCGTACAGGCCGATGGTAACGAAAACGATCCCGGCCTCTCCGATGTAGGCCAGCGCCAGGCGGGCGGTCGAGAAATTCCCTTGGGCCACCTCCACGAGCTCAGAGGCGAAGTACACCAGGGGAAACACGACTGCGGCCACCCCGGCCAGCGTGGCCAGGTCCGAGTCGCCTATGGTCGGCTGTCTGGCGGGCTGGTCTGAGCCGCCCACCTCGTCGTTGCGCCGGGGCGCACCGGCCGGTAGCTGGGTGTCAGTCATTGAGACGCTCCTTGCCGCGTCACGCATGACCTGTCATTACGTTCCTGGGGCGCATCCTGCGCACCTGGACCGGTGAAGGGATAGGGACCTACGGCCCGTCCCGCGCGTCCTTTCGTCCCCGGGTCCAGGTCAGTTGCCAGGCCAACGATGATCGCACCACGTAAGGCTGCTGCGCGTTCGGACCCGGCCGGGCCCGCCCCGCAGGGAGATCGGCGACCCAGGACCGGACGCGGCGCAGCAGAACGACTGGCCAGGGCGCCGGGAGCCCGTGACCGGTGCGTGACGAATGACCTGTGCTGATCTGGCGAGTCTCGCGGCGTGACACGGCGTGCGTCTTCGGAGGCTGAGCGAGGCGCACGCCGGGCCAGCGATGCCGCCTAGCGGCGCCGCCTTGATTTCATATACGGCCGGATCCGGCAGTGGATCATATCCGGGTAGCGACCAGATACGTGTAATCGGGCCATCGGTGCTGGTCAGAGTGTTAAGCGGCATCGGCGCGCACGTGGCGTCGGCGTGTCAAGATCCCTTGCGTACACGTCGGTGCCCGGGAGTGTGCTACGCATCATTCGCCGGGAGTGCCGGACGTCACTCTCAGCGAACCGCGGTTGCTGGCATGCCCCGCCAATGAGCGTCTCCGCCACGCTCACCCCCTGGCGCCGGGATGCTCACCGTGGCGGCTCCGTCCGGTACTGGGCGGCACTCGGCTGCCGTCACGGACCGTGGCGGCGGGGCCAACATGCGGCGCGCAAGTAGCCGCCGTTCTGGCGCCAGCCCCGGCATGTTGGCATGGCCGCCCGTGCCGCACCTGAACGGCAATTATGTGGCCGAATGGCGAAGGGATCGAAGATCATCCACATAATGCCGAGATGAGTGGTTCTTCTGGTCGGATACCACGAACCACGGCGGCTACCGCGCACCTGAAGGCTTTTCAGTGACCGGTGATCGGCCGCGATGCGACCGGGAACCGCCGGCGTTCTGACTGGACTTCAGCGAGGCTGTAGCTGAGACCGTGACGGGTGAGCTTGGGTGGGTTGGGGTGCAGGGGTCCGGCGCATTGACGGAGGACCTTCTTTGACGTTTGGGGACGTAGTGCTGGTGGCGCTGGGACCTTTGCCCCTGCCGGGCGTGCAGCACCGGGCGTAGGGCGGGAAGGACGATGAGGGGGTGGGGGTCATGTCCGGGTCACGCCTCCTGGAACGCTTGAGCGCAGCGGATCACTACTCGCTGCTGGGTGACGATTTCGGTTGCCCCTGGGACATCGGCGTGGTCGCTGTTGCCGAGGGGGCCAGGTTGTTCGACGGCAACGGCGGGCTCCGGGTTGATGCCGTGCGCCGCCAGGTCGAGCGGCGGCTGCACCTTGTGCCTCGCTTCCGGCAGGTCCTGTACCGGCCGTCTTGGGGGCTGGGCTGGCCGGTGTGGGTCGACGCGCAGTGCTTCGATTTCGCCGACCATGTTCGCGTCTTCCCGCTGCCCGCACCCGCCGGTGAGGCCGAGCTGCTGGCGGCGTGCGAACAGCTGCGCCGGCGGCGGCTCGATCCGGCCCGGCCGCTGTGGCAGTTGTGGTTGCTGCCCGGCCTGCCCGGGCGGCGGGTGGGCCTGTTCGTACGGATGCATCACGCCATCGCCGACGGTGTCGCGGGGGTGGCTGCCCTGGGGGCGCTGCTCGACCTTGCTGCCGATGCGCCCACCCCGGCGGCACCGCCGTGGACGCCGGCGCCGATGCCAGCGGCGGCCGAGCTTTTCCGCGACAACATGCGGTGGCGCCTGCAGGGACTCGATCGCGCCCGGTCGCATCTGGCTCACCCGGTGGGCACGGCGCACCAGCTACGGTCGGACTGGCCGGCGTGGCGTGAGGTCTTCGCCGAGGAACGTGCGCCCCGAACCAGCCTGAACCGGCCGGTCGGCGCGGACCGCAAACTGGCCATCGTGCGCAGCGGTCTGGACCTGGCCAAGCAGATCGCCCACGCCCACGACGCCAAGGTCAACGACGTCGTGCTGACCGCGGTCGCCGAGGGCCTGCGGGAGCTGCTGCGCAGCCGCGGGGAAAGCGTCAGGGGCCTGGCGCTGCGGGCGATGGTCCCGGTATCCCTGCATCAGGAGCAGCCCGGTCAAGCGCGAGGCAACCTCGACGGGATGATCGTGGTGCCGCTGCCGGTCGGTGAGCCCGACCCCCTCCGGCTGCTGCAACTGGTCGCTGCGCAGACCGCTGAACGCAAGAACAAGGCCCACCCGCAGGCGATGAGCACCGGGATCTTCCGGTTCACCGCCGCCCGGCGTGCGGTGCTTCGGCTCTCCAGCCGCCAGCGGCGGTTCACGCTGCTCGTCACCAACGTTCCCGGGCCCCCGGTGCCGCTGTACCTGGCGGGGGCACCCCTGCTAGAGGTATTTCCCGTGGTGCCACTCGTCGGCAACGAGACCCTCAACGTGGCCGTGCTCTCCTACGCAGGCCAGCTCAACCTGACCGCCGTCGCCGATGGGGACGCATGCCCCGACGTGAACGTGTTCGCCCAGGGCGTGCGGAGCGCCTTGGACAGGCTGGCCCAGCCGGCTGTCACCGCCGCTTCGTAAACGCCCCATTGCCGCAACAGGAAAAGCCATGACCGCGCCCAGCCGGCCCCACCCCCAGACAGCAGCGCATCGCCGTCAGCGGGCGATCCACCTCGGCGCCAGCCGGGACCGCACCGGCCAGCCCTTTGCTCCATTACCACCGCGCAGACGCTGTCGGCAGCTCCGAGCATCTGCCAGAACCCCCGATCACGGCCTGGCGGGAGCTGCGTGTGACAGTGACTTGGGTGCCCGGCTTGAGGAGATCCTCGTGCCTGCCGGCGAGCGTCTTGGGCCCGGCGGGTGTCTTAAGGCATCGCACGGCGCCCCAATAGCCTTCCCCGTTTCGCCGCGACCAAAGCTTGCGCATCCATGCGCCACTCCGAGGTCGCGTCGGCGGGGAGCGCCAGAGGCCCATGAGGAACGGACCGGGTGAAGGTTCGATAGGCCAGCAGGGAGGTGGACTGAGATGAGTCCTCGGTTCGCGTATTTCTACTTCATGAGCGGCGACCCCGACCGCGTCCGTGCCACGGTGCCCCGGCACGTCGCACACTGGAGCGGGCTTGGGCTGAACGACTACCTCGGTGGTCCGTTCGAGGACCGGACCGGCGGATTGATCACGTTCAGCGCACGTGACGCCACGGAGGCGCAGCGAGCCGTGGACACCGACCCGTTCGTGCTGGACGGCTTGGTCGGGTCGCACTGGCTCAAACACTGGATCCCAGAGTGACCAGAAGAAAGGAGCCGGTGCCTGGCCAAGGCTGACGGGTACGGGTCACCTGCGTCGGCTCCAGTGGGTCTGACCTGACCCCACGAAAGGCGATGATGGCAGCATTGTGTGATCATGGCAGGGCCAGTGATCGCCGGGTCATGGCTAACCATGGCCGGCTCCCGGTCATGGCCCGGCGCCCAGCCAGCGCGCCGCGCTCATCGCCGGATGACGGCTCTCGGACAACCCGCAGGCCGACTTCTGTGCCATCAGCGGGCTTGTCCTCGCCCTCTCGCCACCATCGTGGCCGTCGGAGTGATCACCACGATCGTCGCCGACCGCGGCACTCCAGGTGGCGGCGCGGCTGCCAGCTGACATCCCGTCGACGAATTCTTCGCCGACCCTCGGGCTGCGACCGGGCTCATTCTGCTCACGCTCGCCGCTCACCCGGCCGAGCGTAGAGCCTGCGGGCCTGGCGCAGGGTGGGATTTGCGCAGCCCGGCCCCGGCCGCCTCTCCTGACCGTGACCTTTCGTTCCCCTGCTACATCAGCCCCCTTACGTTCCCGGGACCGACACGCCCCAATCACCCGTTACGTCCCAAGTCTCTTATCGTGCACCAAGTCGTAAGCCCGAACACCGCAATCTCGAGGATGACCGAGATACGTGCGAAACCGGCCATGGGTTGATCCTGGCCGCCGCATGAGACCGGCATCCCTGGGGGTATGGAGAAACTGCCCGGAGACGGCCAGCCCGATCACGGAACGTGACTACCCGCGGAGCCACGGCCGCGCCTGATCCGGCGATCTGCACGGACGGCGACTCGGCGGCGATCATCAGTCGAGGTGCTCCGATCGGGTTGTTCTGCTCGAATGAGTTGCCGCGAGGGTAGCCCGAACGACATGGCACCACCGGCTCAATGCTTGACCGCGCTCGATCGCGGGAGCTGCGCGGCGTCGGCAGCGGCGGGCGGCCCCTCGCGACGTTCAACTGGCCGGGACAGACCGGTCGGGGATCAGCACCTTCCGAACGGTCAGAACAGTGGCGCTAGCTGAACGCGTAGGACCGACGACCCAGTCAGGGGGGTCGTTCGACCCTGCCGGCGGCTGGCCAGGTTGCGCGTCAATGGTTCATCGGCCGCGTGTCGAACGTGGGCGCATAACGAAGCCGCGCCGATGGTCGCTGGTCGCGGCGCTTTGTGTGGGAGGTGGCCACATGAGGATTCTCGAGCACAGCCCAGCGAGGCTGGGACTGGACGGGCTTCCGGGCGAGGGAACCGCCGCGGGCTTGGGAGGGACCAAGGCTGATCACTGGATCGGCATGTGGTCGGCCCGGGTGCTGTGCGCCTTCGGGGTCGCCTATGCCGTGACCATGGTGGCCGGCTTTGCCGCCATGGGGGACCTCAGTAAGCCACTCGAAGACCCCTACCTGGCCGTGATGGAGGTCCTGATCCTGGTCATGGCGCCGGTCCTGGTGCTGCTGGCCGTGGTCATTCATGCCTGCGCGCCCGACGGCACCAAAACCTACAGCATGACTGCCCTGGGGTGGATGCTGCTGGTGGCGGGCTTCACGATGACCGTGCATCTGGTGCAGCTCACCGTTGTTCGCCGGATCGACCCGAGTGCGATTCACGGCTTCCAGTACCTGTTCAACTGGCATTGGCCATCGGTGCTTTACGGCGTCGACATCGTCGCATGGGACATCTTCTTCGCCCTGGCTCTCCTGTTCGCCGCCCCGGTGTTCCACGCGGCGGGGCAGGTGGCCGTGCGCAACGGGCTGCTGATCGCTGGCGTGATGTGCCTGGTGGGCATCATCGGCCCAGCCGTCAATCACATTGCCCTCCGCCAGATCGGGATCATCGGCTACGCGATCGTCTGGCCGATCGTTTGCGTCCCGCTCAGCAAGGCATTCCGGCAAGGAGGACTGCCCTCCGGTGCGATCGCGCGTCACCGGCCTCGCGGCAGGGGACGGGCAGGACTGGGTGGCACTTCGGCCGATCCCGCTGAGGGAGGCATTGCCGCGGCCACCGTTGGTCCTGAGTGTGGGTGATGCGTTATGGAACGCTTGGGTGCGCAGGATCTGAGCATGGTGTTGCCGGAGGAGTTCGGCTGGCCGCAGGACATCGGGGCGCTGGGCATCCTCGACGGCGCGGGGCTGCCCGGACCGGGGGGTCGTTTCCCGATCGAGGCCGTCCGCGAGCGGATCGGCCGCAGGCTTTACCTGCTGCCCCGGTTCCGCCAGCTGCTGTACACCCCGCGGCGGGGGCTGGGCTGGCCGCTGTGGGTCGACGCCCCGTCCTTCAACATCGCCGACCATGTCGGGGTGTTCGCGCTGGCCGCGCCCGCTGGCGAGGCCCAGCTGCTGGCGGCCTGCGAGGAGCTGCGGCAGCGGCGGCTGGACCGGTCCCGCCCGCTGTGGCAGATGTGGTTCCTGCCAGGCCTGGCAGAGGGGCGGGTCGGCCTGGTTATGAAGGTGCACCATGCCATCGCCGACGGCGTGGCCGGGGTCGCGGCCTTCGGCGCGTTCCTCGACCTCAGCGCCGACGCGCAGGCCCCGCCCCCGCCACCATGGACACCAACGCGCGTCCCCTGCGGGCGGGAGCTGCTGCGCGACAACCTGCGCCGGCGGGTGCACGGGTTCCGGGGCTTCCTGTCCGGGCTGGCCCACCCGGCCGGCACCGTGCGCGGGGTGCGGCGGGCGTGGCCGGCGGCACGCGAGATGTTCGCCGAGGGGCGTGCCCCCCGGACCAGCCTGAACCGCCCGATCGGCCAGGATCGCACCCTGGCCATAGTCCGGAGCAGGCTCGATGCGGTGAAGGGTGTCGCCCATACCCACGACGCGACGGTGAACGATGTCCTGCTCACCGCGGTCGCCGGCGGCCTGCGGACACTGCTCGCCAGCCGTGGCGAACCCGTCGGCGGGCTCGTCCTGCGGGCGTTCGTCCCGGTCTCGCTGCACCGCGAGCAGCCCGGCCAGGCGCGAGGGAACCTCGATGGGGGGATGATCGTCCCGCTGCCGATCGGGGAACCCGATCCGGTGCGGAGGCTTTCGCTGATCGCCGCGGATACCGCCGCGCGGAAGAAGAAGAGCCGCCCACCGGGCAGCACGCTGTTCCGGAACGCGGCGATCCAGCGGGCGTTCCTGCATCACGTGGCCCGGCAGCGGCTGATGAACATCTACATCGCCAACGTGCCCGGGCCGCCGGTCCCGCTGTACCTGGCCGGAGCTCCCCTGCTCGAGGTGTTCCCCATCGTGCCGATCATGGGCAACGTGCCGCTTGGCATCGGCGCGCTGTCCTACGCCGGGCAGTTCAACATCACCGTGGTCGCGGACCGGGACGGCTGCCCCGACGCCGTTCGGCCCGCTGCTTGATGGTCAGGAGCATCTTGCGCTCCATCACCCACGAGCCGGGCTCGATAACCGGATAGGCAAGCTTGTCCTTCCACGGCAAGGCGGCGGTGTCGAACCGGTTGCGGCTGATCAGCCGGGTGTGCCCGCCCGCCGGCCGCAGTTCGAACGACCACACCCACGCGTGATTGCTGGAGCGGACAACCATCGCCCGTTCAGGCTCGAGCCGCTCCACCCGCATCGCATACCCGGGCATCGGGATCTCATCACCCACCTGCAGGTGCTGAAACTCGGGGATGATGCGGTCGCTGTTGCGGATGTCGATGCCGAGCCGGCGCTCGATCCAGTCGTAGGTGTAGGCGCCACCGCGGCCGGGCCCCATTTGCACCAGCCACGGCCAGACGGCTGATGGTGGCGCGTCGATTTCCACCGCGCGGGTGGCCACGATGTCCGGGTCGGGCATCAGCTCATCGCCAGCGACCTCGCCGCCTGCCTCCTGCGCGGTGGCGCCCCAATGCAGGTGCCAGTCGCGCAGGAACCCGAAGTACACCAGCACGGCCCCGCCCACGAGCATCACGGCGGCGCCTACCCGCCTACTCAGCACTTCCACCTCCACTTGTTCCTGGCCGGGACCACCGTGCCGGGCCGCCCTGCCGCGGGCCGCCTCGGCCATGAGCACCACCCTCGGCGGCGTCAGGTCGGCACCATCGCGTATTCCTCGATGAGGAACCACGATCCCTCACCGAGTGACATCTCGTTGCGCCAGAGGATGACATCCGCGTCGGAGACATCCCAGGTGAGGCGCAGCCGGGCCGTGGCCCCCTCCAGGGACTCGAACACCAGGCGGTCACCCTCGATCCGCCCGTGGTACACCTCGGCGTGGCCGTAGTTGTCGGTCATCACGGCCCGGTACTCGCCGTGCTCGGGAGACCAACCCGACACCCAGTGCAGCTGCCACTTCAGCACGAACGTGCCATCTGGCAGGAACTGGTCCTGCTCACAATCCAGGACGATCCAGCGCCCGTCCTGGATGGCCTGGACCTTCCCCCGTCCCACCCCGGCCATCGTCGGCGTGCCCGGGCCCATCCCGCCCTCGTGGATCGTCCCGTTCCAGGTGACGTCCCGGTAGAAGCGGGCCAGCGCCGCCATCTCCGGGCCCACGCCGACCGGCTGAGGGACGGCCGCCGCCACACTTGCGCCCATCGGGCCTTGTTCGTCGCCTCTTGCGGTCACCTTTGGACCCTCCGTCCGGATGCGAGCTGTTCGGCCCGCTGCTTGATGCCCAGCAGGCACTTGCGCATCATGAACGGGTCACCGATCTCCATCAAGATCAGCTCGGGCACGATGGTAGGCCTAGTCCAGGCGTAACGGCTGCGCAGCCGGGTGATCAGCCGGGTGCGCCCAGTCCCGTCCGGTTCCAGCTGCCACAGCCAGGTGCCGCCGCCCTTCTGCCAGAGCATCAGCTTGCCAGGCTCGAGCCGGGCCACCCGGTAGGCGGTGTAGGGCGTGGTCTTGCCGCCCATGGGCACCCAGTCACCCACCGCAAGCTGCTGGAACTGCGGGAGGATCTGCCGGGCGCTGGGCCGGCCAAGGTTATCCAGCAGGTCATAGCTGTAAAAGCCGGCCCGGTTCCAGCCCCACTGCACCAGCCACGGCCAGATGTCCTCCGGCGCTGCGGTGATGGTGACCGCCCGGGTGGCGTTCAGCTGCGGCCGCGGGCACAGCTCATCGCCGGCCATCGGCCGGCCGGCTTCCTCACCGGTGACGCCCCAGTTGAAGGCGCGGGGACGGACCCAGCGGAGATACAGGCCCAGCGCCACAGCGGCGCCCAGGCCGGCTGCTGCGGCGTTCCTCATGGTCCGCTACCCACCAGGGAGACGAGGGTCGCTCCCAGGCCATGGCCCCAGCCCCCGTCGCGGTCGCCGCGAGCGAGCCGATCGCTGGCGGCCACTGCCCAGCCGCCTGGCTTGGCCGAACGTGCCGGCCGTGGCCGAACCGATGACCGGGTCATGGCTGCGTCCTGGGCAGGTGCCAGGCGAGACCCAGGACGATCACGCCGACAGCCGCGAACACCGCCTCCAGCGGCTGGAACCCGATCCAGGCCAGCTCGGCGGCCTCGAAGCAGACCAGCCCCGCGCCGGCGGCCATCGACAGCTCGCGGGCATGCCGGCGGCCGCGCCACTGCCACCACCCGGCCAGCAGAAAACCGCCACCGACCAGCCCGGCCAGCAGCACGCCGGGTACCCGCCAGTCGCTGAACGGAGTACCAGCCAGCACCGCCGGGTCCGCCCGCAGCAGCGACCCATCCGGGGCAGCCGCCAGCAGTACACCTCCAGCCAGGCCCGCAGCCCCGGTCACCAGCTCCAAGGTGACCAGCGCTCGCCTGGCCACACTAGATCGCCGCAGGGCGGACGATCGGCCATGGCTACCAGCCCGCAGTGCGTTGCTCATACCCCGACACTGCAGGGCTCTGATAACCCTGGTCAGGGCCGAAAGTCCCACCCAAGGTCCTCATCCACGTGCTTCCACCACCGCACCGGGCTGCCGCCCGCGTCTGTGCTGGCATGCCGGAGCGGCTTGTCCGGTGGGTGCCTAGGCTGGATACTGGCCGGCCGGGGGCATGGACGAGAGGGTTCCCGATGACCTGCAACGGCGTCGCCCGGAGGCCGGGTGAGCTGGTGTTCCCGGCGCCCGCCTGTCGTTCGCGTGCGAGCTGGATCCCGCCCGCCTGGTAGAGCTGTTCGCCGATGCTGCGGTCATCGATGACCTGCTGGCACTCGACGCGCGGGTGGCGCTGATGTGCTCGGACTTCAGCGACGAACGCGCCGGGGTGGTGCGGCAGCTGAACGCCGCCGGGGTACCGGTGACCGGGATCCCGCTGCTGCCGCTGGCCGACGGCTACTACTTCACCGCCGACAACGCCGATCAGGCCGCAGGCCGCTATCAGCAGTGGGTGGCGTGGACCCGCCGGCACGAGCTGGTGTGGGACAGTGTCGGCCTGGACATCGAGCCGGACGCCCGCATCTACCTGCAGATCATGAACGGCCCGTGGGGACTGCTGCCGATGCTGGCGCCCCGGCTGCTGGACCGGGCGCGGCCGGCCCGGGCCAAGGCCGCCTACCAAGAGCTCGTGGAACAGATCCACACCGACGGCTGGCAGGTGGAGAACTACCAGTTCCCGCTGATCGCCGACGACCGGCAGGCCGGCTCGGCCCTGCTGCAGCGGCTGGCGCTGGTGGACGCGGCCACCGACCGCGAGGTGTGGATGCTGTACTCCTCGTTCCTGCGCGCGCTCGGGCCCGGGCTGATCTGGGCCTACGGCCCGCAGGCGCAGGCGATCGCGGTGGGCACCACCGGCGGCGGCCCCGACATCCCCGGCTCGCCGCAGTGCCAGTGCTGACCTGGGAACAGCTCGCGGGGGACCTGCGGCTGGCCCGGCACTTCTGCGACCAGATCCTGATCCACAGCCTGGAAGGCTGCGTCTGGCAAGGCATCCTGCCCCGGCTCCGGTCATTCGAATGGGCCGACGCCGACGGGCCGCCAGACGGCGCACGCGCCGCCGCCACCCTGCGCCGGGCCCTGCGCGCAGCCTTGTGGGCCAGCGCGCATCCCTGGCCCGTGCTAGGCATCACCGCCGCCGCAACCTGGCTCACCTGGCGCCGGCGCCGGAAATGACGTTCCGCCGCGAAATGAACGTTGCCCATGGCGGGCGTTCTTGACGCTCCCGCCCGCAGTGCCAGGGCAGCTATCAGCCGACACCTAAACCGAAGTTACGTGCTCCAGCGGATGCGAAAGCTCGCAGTGACCTGGGCAAACGATGGGTGAGGCCAGTCGGCGTTCTGGCTACATGCCGTTGTCCGGCGCGGCGTCCAGCCGTCCGTTGATGATCAACTTGGTATCACCCAGAGTTAGCCGGGCCTGGTCTGGCCATGTGGATCGAGGTCGATGTGACCCGCCGTTACAAGACGGCATGTACGCCTGAGACCATAGCGCCAGGAAATGGTTGAGACGGGACAGGCCGCAGGCTTCGCGTAGCCGCCATTGCCAGGCAGACAGGCCTAGCCTGAGCCCCCCTGATCCCCAGCTGCTCCGTCGCCGGGGATCAGGATCCTTCCAGGTTCCTGGTCCGGGGCCCGATGCCGCGTAGGTGTCCCGAATGTGAGCTCGCCGCACCGAGGCAGAGACCTTCCGCGTCGCGCCCTCAGGGAAGACGGATGCTGACGGCGGATGGCTGCGCGTCCAGCTCGAGCAACCCGGCGTGCTGCTTCTGCGACGTCTGGGTTCCCGGCGGGCCGAGGGAGTGGCGGCCGCCATGTTCGGGCCTACTGGTTTGGGCATGCTCATCTGGCCGATGAGCGTGCATTCCGTGCAGGGGTGAGTTCAGAGGGCGAAGAACCCCGGAGACCACCGCGGTGTACGCGCGAGTCCCGGACGGGCGCTGCTGACCGCTGTGCGGGCCACGAGCGGGCGGCGACCATGACGCGATGACGCCGAAAGGTCATCCGGTTGAGTGTCGGGCCTGCTCCAGGTTGGACTGGTGAGGGCCGGAGAGCCAGTCTTGACTCAGGCGCGCGTCGGCCGGTTCCTCTCCTCGCCGCAGCGCGTCGATGTAGGCATGATCGGCGGCCAGGCGGGCCGCCACCTCGGGACCCGCGGCAACGGCGCCGTGGCCGGGGACCAGGACATCGACGCGCCTGGCGGCCTCACCCAGCCGGTCGAGCGCCGTCTCGTAGGCGGCCACCTGATCGGGGCGGCGAGGGTCGAGGAGCGGGATCAAGACGTCGGAGAGCATGTCGCCGGCGAGCAGGACGCCACGGTCCGCGAGGAGGACCGCGGCGTGGCCGATGGCGTGCGCC
>WNFX01002185.1_pt1 | contig 25232 bp, 18 predicted proteins | sample 5400111 | NCBI WGS metagenome assembly WNFX01 (sample SAMN13153363, study PRJNA577476) | soil metagenome | isolation source: 40 cm soil or saprolite under grassland replicate 1 | place: USA:California | collected 2016-06-15
AGGGAATCATCACCGCCCTCAATGACGCCGGGTTCGCCGGCCGTGTCGCCAGGGTGACGAGCGAAGACAGCTTCATCCCGCTCGGCGACGCGGCGGCCACGGTGCTGCTGTCCGAGGCCGCCATCGAAAGTGCCGCGCGCCAGCTCGTCAAATGACCTCGCTCACCCAGACAGGGAAGCCGTGACGCTATTGGCCACGCAGTAGTGATCCCCGGACGAGGTGTAGGGAGAGGCCATCACCACGGTGCCGGTCCACGTGCTGGCCATCCATGCCCGGCCTTGCACTTGCGCCGAGGTGAGCGTGATCCGGAACGTCAGTCGGTACCTGATCGGGAACGACCCCGAACCTGATCCGCAAGGAAACACGTTGGCCCTGGTCGTGCCGGTGTATGCGGCGCCCGCGCGGGCCAGGGTGGCGGCGAATTTGTGCCCGCCGATCGTCCCGGAAAGCACCACGGCACACGGACCGGCCGCGCACTTCGGGCGGGCCAGCCACGATTCGGCCCAGTACCCCTTGGGGAGGCCTTCGAGGCCCGCGCCGCCGCGGGTTATCTGGATGCTGACGTTCGACGGCCCCTGCCAACGCGCCGCCGACATGGGCGGAGTGCGGGTTGTCACCATCAGGATGGACGACGGGGCGGAACGGTGGTCACCCCGCACCGCCGCCACGCGGTATGCGTACTCGGTGACGGGGGTGAGTCCGGTGTCCCGGTAGGACGTGATGGTTCCGTGGACCGAGCCGATCACCTTGCCGTTACGGAGGATCACGTACCTGTCCGGTGCTGGACCCGTCGCGGGGCCCGACCAGTGGAACGCGACCGAGCTGGTGGTCGAGGGGCCCGCCACGAGCCCGGCCGGCCGCAACAGCGGCGGACTGGCCCACCGAGCCCAGGTCACCAGGCCCGCCGTTAAGCCGAGCACCGCCGCGATCACCACCACTGGAAGGACCCATCTGCGCCGTCCGCGCCGCGCGGCGGCTGCAGCAGTGACCGGCGAGGGCCCGGCTGGGTGCGGCGGCGTGGGGGTTGGGGGCGCAAACCCGGATAAGTCGGTGGTCGCGACCCCGCCGTCGGCCACATTCGCCGTCCAGCCCGTGCCGCCCCAGTAGCGGTATTCGTGTCGGCCGCTCGGGTCCGCGTACCAGCCCGGTGGCTTCATCGACGGAGTTACCACGGTGTCTCCCCGCTGGCGTCGTGGGCACGACGCCCGGGACCCAGCCGCGCCAATGTACCAACACCGCGCAACACCAGGGGCGGCCGGGTGAGGTACGCGGCCGCCTTCGGCCCCCAGGGTCAGCCAGGCTGGGTGAAGGGCGCTGAGCGCCGCGGCCCTCACCCAAGCCCAGCCGCTGGATTCGCCGCTAGGGAGAGGAAACTGCCTGGCTACTGATCGCTTGGAAGACGTCCTTGGCCATGACCTGGGTCGCCTTCCCGTTGCCGTACCACGTCGTGCCGCCCGCGTCCGACTGGCTCGCCGCGTAGCCGAGGGCCTGCGCCACGGTCAGGCTGACCGCTCCTGCGAACGCGCCGGAGTCATCTTCGAACGCCGAGCAGGTCCCGATGTCGGTGCAGATCTTCGTCAGATCGACATTGGCGCTGCCGAGCGCCGGATCGTTGAAGTACACATCGAGCGCGGCCCCGAGCATCTGCGCCTTCAGCATCGCGTTACAGGTCGCGCCACCGCAGTTCGCGTTGGCCAGCACCGTCGCGACGTAGGCCGCGACCTGGGCGCAACTGGCCGTCCCGCTCAGATCCTGGAACGGGCGGTACTGCCGCAGATACGTGGCCGAGTTGCATGCGCCGTCGGCCGATGAACCGCCGCCAATGATGGCCTGGCCATTCCCGTTTTGCCAGAAGCCGGTCGCCAGCGGCTTGGTGTTGAAGACCTGCACCTCCTTCAGGCCCACTCCGTATCCGGTCGTGCGAGTCATAAGAACACGCATCTTCTGCGCGGTGACCGGTGCGGAGTAGACCTCGTTGTAGTTCGGCTGCGGTGTGCCTGGGCTGTGCAACTGCCCGGCGAGGTCCACCCAGTCCGTTCCGTTGAAGTACTGCACGGTATAGGCAGCGGGCTCCCGGTATGTATTGCCTCCGGAACCGAATTTCTTGTTGCTGTAGAAGTACAGCTTGACGTTGTTGAACGTGGTGGGCGCGCCGAAGTCGACCTGGTACCAGTCCTGGGCGTTGGGCGAGCCCATGTCCCCCCAGATCGGGTTGGTGCCCGTGTACGAGCCCCGCACCACCGGGAGCCCGCTGATGGTGAAGCCATCCACCGCGTTGGCCGGATCCGTCGCCAGCGACGCCGGGCTCGTTGTGGTGAACGATGCGGACGCGGTCTTGCCCTGCGCCAGGTCGGCGCCGGTGCCTGCCGCGCTTGAGCTAGGCGTCAGGTTGACACCGGCCCGCTGGAACATGTCGACCAGCCGGGCATTACCGGACAGGCTCACCTGGTCGGCCGCCTGCAGCGGCACGCTGGTGCCGTAGCCGACGTGCGTCCCGCTGCCGTCGAGCACGCTGACCGCGCCCGTCTTCGAATTCCACGTCACGTGCGCGAGGTCGTCGACGGTGAAGGCCCTCCGCCCGTTGACGTAGAGGGAGTAGCCCATCGGGGCCAGCGGGTAGAACGTGGTACCTCCGGGCTTCTGCCACACGATGGTCACGTTCGCACCGTGATAGCTCATGTTGTTCACCGTGAAGTGGTCGTATCCCATGTCGATCGGCCACAGCTCCACGGTGCTGTCCAGGCGTGCGCGCAGGCCCGCGACATCCTCGAAGATCATCCTGTTGTAGGAACCGAGGGTGTCGTGGTTAATGCTTGACCGGCCCAGCGTCTGGGTGGCCGGGTTCCAGTTGAAGTAGTACTCGTTGTTGTCGGGATAGCGGTTATCGCCGTTGATGTACTCGTTCCAGGTCAGCCACTCGATCAGTTGCCGGTACATCACCGGGGTGATGTAGGTCGACGGATAGTCCCTGATGGCCTTCGAGAACAGCAGCGCCTGCAGCGTGGCGTTGATGTTGGAAAAGTTGTTCGTCCCGGGATTCCCGAATGCGGTGGCCGCTGCCTTGTCGGCCTGATCAGCGGTGTAGGACGGCATGATCGGGAACTCCGTGTCGTCCGCGTAGTAGCGAAGCGCCTGCTTGTACTGGTCGGTGTTCGGCGGGATGCCATCGATGAACGGCGCGAAGTTCTGCTGGTCCTTCCAGCAGACCAGGTTGCCCGTCTGCAGGTCCCGCTGCAGGAACACGTGGCCAGGGCAGGCATTCGTGGCCGACGGGGAGACGATCGTGGCGTCGCGGCCGTTGCCCGAGGAGTCCACGGCGGTGGCGCCGCTGGCTTCGTCGAAGCGGTAGTCGGCCACGTCGCCCGCGGCCTGCTGGCCGCCGGCCAGCGCCCCGACCTCCGCGGCGCTCAGCGCCCGGCTGTAGATGGCGAAGTCGTCGACGGTCGCGTTCAGGTTCGGGTCGCCGTACTGCGACTTGCCGATCCAGTTCTGGTTGGTCGTGCCCAGGCTGGACGGGTGCAGGGTCATGTTGGGGTTGGTCGCCACCGCGGTGCCGTTGACGTACAACGTGCCGGTGTTACCCGACAGCGTCACCGCCAGGTGCGTCCACTGGCCGACCGGCAGCTGGGTGCTGGTGCTGATCTGCTGCTCAGCACCGCCGCCCGAGGTCGTGATCGCGAACCGCGGCCCGGCGCCGGCGTTCACGGTCAAGAACATGTACGTGCCGGTGCCGGTGCCGAAGTCGAAGACCCGCGACCAGGTGGGAATCGCCGCCGGGTTCACCCACGCCGACACGGTGAAATCGTTGAGCCCGCTCACGATGCCGGACGGCAGGTTCACGTAGTCGCCTCCGCCGTTCAACGTCACCGCGTTGCCGAGCTTGCCTGCCACCCGCGGGCCGATCGCCTGGCCGCCGATCGTCCCATTGTTGACCGGGCCGTCCGCCCACAGCGTGTTCATGATGGCGTTCTTGATGTTGCCTGCGATGGTATTCATCTCGGCCGCCTTGGCCGAGTCACCGACCATGCTGTATTCGGCGGCGGCCGCCTTGGCGCCCGCGTACCAGAACGAGGTCTCCGTACGGTCTTGTGGCCGCAGCCCGTAATAGGCGAAGGCCACCGAGTCGGCGTCGTTGCCCGGCAGCGTGCCGGAGGAGTACTCGATCAAGTTGTTGTTGTTCGTGTCGTACTTGGCCAGCGTCCCCTTCACGTCGCACGCGGAATACTTCGCGAGGTTCTTCACGATCGACGTCGGCCCCCCGTGCACCATGTAGTTCTGCCACGCCTCCTGCGCGGTGTACTGCTCGTAGGTGTTGTTCCAGTTACCGGTGTTGCCCGGATTGTCATGGAAGGCCTGGCAGCCGGATTCCTCACCCTGCGCCATCACGGGACCGTCGGAATACGCCGGATTACGCCAGTACATGAGGTCGTTCAGCCGCATCGGCACGGTCAGGGAAATCTGGTTGTTGTAGCCGAGGGCGCCTTCGAGGTCGGTGGGGAACTGGTAGTCATTCCCTGGAATGTTCCCGTCGAAGAGGTTGAACCTGTTCTCCCATGTCCGGTAGTAGGACATCTTCTTGACGTTCTGATCAGGTATGTCGACGTACGGCACGTTGTCAACCCAGAATTTGTTGTACTCCCGCATCTGGGTGAGCCACGCCGTATTGGGGTCGTATGCCCGGTACCGCTGGTACTCGGTGGCCGAGTCGGGCAGCTCGCTGGTGATCACGCCCATCTGGACCTTCAGGCTGACCGAGTCTCCCGCGTCAAGCGTGATGCTCCTCGTCAGGCTGGTGCCACTGACGGTGAAGCCGTCGCCGCTAAATCGCGGGAACAGAGTCGTCAGCGCGTAGCGGGCGATGACCGTCCCGGTGAGTTCGGTACCATCCGCCGAGGGCGTGAGCGCGATTGGTGAGCTCGCGGTCAGTGCCTGCGTGATCGGCGAACCCGTGGTGTTCGTGACCGTCAGGTCGGTCACCGCGACGTTGTTGTCGGTGATGAACTTCTTCTCGGTAATGCTGAGCCCGCCACCGTCATAGACGCTGGTGAAGTAGCTGGGGTAGTTGACCCGCTGTGCGGTGTCCTCGGTGAGCGCCACGCCAGGGGCTGTGATGGTGTAAAGGTCCTGTGAGCTGCCGGTGGGCCGTTCCCGGTAGGCGTAGCCGCCCGAGAAGCCGAGCGTCCCTGCCCGGTGCGTATACATGTAGAGGGCCCGGCCGCGCGTGAACAAAGACGAGTCTGAGTTGGTCAGGAACGGCCTGGCCAGGATCCTGTCGAACCAGAAGGAGGTGCCACCGTTGGCTATGTCTTTGTCATAGATGGCCTGCATCGTGCTCGTCGACGGGTCGTGGGCCACCCCCTCAGGCGGAACCGGGTTCGCCGACCCGGAGTACGTGGGGTCCCCAGGGTTGTTGGTGGGCGCTGCGCCTAGCTGACTCACCGCATGCGCGGCACCGGCGGGCAGCAGGCTGGCCGCCAGCACCAGGCTCACGACGGCCAAGCCCAGGCGCGTGCGTCCTTGCTCCGAACTGGTCCCCGCCGCGAACGATCTGCCGCCACCCGCCGCTGATCTTCATGATCGCGGTCGGTTCCCGGCGCTGACGGCTCAGCAGGATGGCGCGACTCACCGCCGGCCTGTCCCGCCGGCATCGCCGCTGGCATGGCCGCGCGAGCCCTCGCCGACCCGGCCCGCAGCGCCGCCGGCATCGCCCGCCGAGGCACCCGCTGGCGTCGCCCGCAGCGCCGCCGGCATCGCCCGCCGAGGCACCCGCTGGCATCGCCCTCCGAGGCGCCCCGCTGGTCGGCGTGCATGGGCATCACGCCCTCTTTCGGCCTGCCGTCATCCGCCCGCTGCCCGGCGCGCCCGCCCCTGAGCACGAGGCACGGCAAATCAGCCGGCAGCCATTCGGAAAGTTCCGCAAAGGTTTTCCGCGCACAGCGTAGAGCGCGCCTATGGCCGCGTCAAGACCGAGCACGGCTCAGAGCAACGGAGATGGGCTCGACACGGGCCTGTCCCTGGAACGCTTGGCTTGACGGCCAAGCCTTGGCGCCTGGCCCGGGGCCGCCCGGGAAGCCGATGTTGGGGAAAGGGTTTGCCTAAAACCCTCTTTCCGCAAGCTCGGTCCAGGCGTTCAACGGGCGTGACGCCCGCGGATTCCACCGGAACCTGCTTGCCGTTCGCCGATCCCGTGTTCCGCGGTGGGTCGCAGTCGGCCGCGCCGGCTATCACCCACTCCCCTGGCTGTGGGCACTGGCTGGTGCTCCGCGGATTTGGATGGCGATCGCCCACGGGGCCCGCGGTGCGGGTATAGGTCAACCGCTCAGGGACTGCCGTCCTTTCTGTGGGCACCAACCCCGTGCGTCTGGACCTGGACGGGGATCATGCCAGGCAACTGGTTCTAACCCGGATAACGTGAAGGTAACGATTCGATCTTGGTACGGTCCTGGTATCGTCCCGTCGCGCCGGTGATGACGGCTCGAAGCGCCCGCTGAAGCGGATGGATGTGGCAACGTGCCGGTTCTGCGGCGGTTGCTGGGGCCATTCACGCCCACCGACCATGATCGCGGAGACTTTTCAGGGATTATCCCTGAAAAGTCTCCGCGATCATGAAATTGGCTTGAAGGTACATATTAACGGCCGTGCTCTGACCGGCACGCTGCCACATCCATCCGGTTGCCGACGGCGACACGGCTCGTAACCATCCCGAAGTGGCCAGATCCGTCCACTGACCCCCGATTAGGGGTCGTGCGGCGCGGTGGCCGCGGCCCTAGCATGAGTTGCGTCGGCAAGTGCCGAGGGTGGGGATCTCTGGGGGTTCGGTCGCGAGCGGTCACGACCGCGGCTCCCACGCAGAGCATGGGGGGAGGTACCCGCCCTCTCGACGGCCGACGGCGCCGAGGGCGGGGATCTTCTGGGGGGATGGTGCCCGTCCTCGGCCGTCCGATCGCGTCGAGGGTGGGGACCGTCTCCGGGGGAATGCGGTGACGAGGGGTCAGGAGCCGGAATCTTCCGCAGCGGGAGGGGGGAGATGCCCGTCCTCGACCGCACGGTGGTACAGCTCCAGTTTCGTTGCGGCAGAGCGCCCGACGCGGGCGTATTTCTCCCGCACGCGACCCAGGTACTGCTTGACCGTCTCCTCGCCGATCCGCATGCGGCGCGCGACCGACTTGAGCGGCATGCCGGTCGCGTAGAGCTGAAGCGCGCGCGTCTCCTGCGTGCTCAAGGTGGGCCGGTCGGGAGCATCATCGGTGGCGAAGATGTAGGCAAGACGGGCCGAGATCCAGGCCTCGCCGGCCGCGACCGCCCCGATCGCGGCCCGCACCGCGTCGGTGTCTTCGCTCTTGAGCACGTAGCCGAGGGCGCCCGCGCGCATCGCGGCACGGACAGAAATCGGCCGATCGGAGGCGGCGAAGATCAGCACGGCGGGGCCGGCGGCGAGGATCGCGCCGACGTTGCGCTCGGCGGTCGTGCCGTCGCCCAGATCAAGATCGAGGAGCACGACATCTGCGTACCGCCCGGCGCCCGCGAGCAAGCCATCGACTGTGGCAGCAGTGCCTACGATACGAATGTCGCCGCACTCGCCCGCGAGCCAGCTGACGATACCGCCAAGCAGGAGGGGATGATCGTCAACGGCCGCGACCTTGGTCACGCCGACCTGCCCGGCGGGGCCGCTCACGCGTCGATCGCCTTCGGCCACCGCACCTCCAGGCAGCCGCCACCGGCGTCGTCGATATCGACCTTGGCCTGCCAGTGCCGCACAGGCGGTGGCGCCGGAGGCAAGCTGACACCGGGCGGCGCCGCCGGATGCGACGGCCGCCGGAAGATCAGGTACAGCTCGACCTCGTCAACGGTCGCGAGGACGGTGAGAAGGACCGGCTGAGGCGGGAGCGCCCGCAGTGTGTGGGCCACCGCGGCGGTCGTCGCACCGATCACCTGGGGTCCCGGGTACCCCGGGTCACCGATCACCTGCGTCTCGACCAGCAGCCCGCGGTCGCCCGCCGCGCGCAGTAAAGGCTCGAGCGCGGTCAGCAGCTGCACGCCGGTACCAGCCCGATCCGCCAGCGCCCGCCGCAGCACTGCCGCGCGCTGCGCACATTGCTCCTGAACGGCTGCCGCGGTGGGGTCGAGGCTTCCATCGGCGATCGCGCGCAGCAGCGGAAGAGCCTGCGCTTCAAGTACCGCCAGGCGCCTGCTCCTGTCCTGGCTGATGGCCAACGCCGCCGCGTGCTCGGCAGCCGACCGGCTCGCGAGCCGCGCGCGGCGGGCGGCGATCCGGGCACTGGCACGGAACATCGGCCGCACGGCCGCGAAGGCCACCAGTATCACGGCCAGCGTGTACGCGGTCACGGCGAGCCGCGCCAGGCCGAGTGGCTGCGTGCCGAACACGCGGACAGCCACGGCGGCGTGGATTGCGAACACCGCCAGTGCGCCGCCGACCCACTCCCACGCCGGGCGGCTCACGGCCACCAGCGCGAGTAACCAGCCGGTGCCCACCACCGACCAGTCCACCGACCCGGTGGCGCCATGCCGAAGGCGCTCCGAACCGACCAGCAGGACGGCCGCGGCGGCGACCGCAACCGCTACCGCGGCCTGCGGCCCGGTGAGCCCGCCCGCACGCGAGCGCGGCACGAGCCACGCCGCCGCCGCCAGCATGCCGAGCCATACCGCGACAGGTACGAATGGCTGGCGAAAATCGTCGCGGTAGGCGAACACCTGGAGCAGCAGAGTCAGCTGCCAGACAATCGCCACCGCGGCGGCCACGCGCGGCAGTTCGGACTCGTACACTCCCTGCACCACCGCATCGCGGTTCATGCCGCCCCCCCGCCTGCGGCTGAGGTGGGCTGCCGGCCGACCGCGTCCGCGCGCGCCGGCCAGCTCAGGGTCACCGTGGTGCCGTGCCCAGGCGCGGAGCGCACGAATGCGACGCCGCCCCAGTCTTCGATGCGCTCGACGATCGAGCGGCTGATGCCAAGCCGGTCAGGGCCGACGTGTTCAGGGTCGAATCCGATGCCGAGGTCCCGTACATTGATCGTCAGCCAGCCGCTTTCCTGCCCCCCAGCGCCATTCACCGGCGCCGCGGCGTCCACCGGTACCGCGCCGTCCACCGGTACCGCGCCGTCCAGCGGCCGGGCGCTGACGGGTGGCCCTCCGGCCGATTCCGGCAGGCATACATCGACCCATGCCTCATTGGTGCCGGCGTGGCGGGTCACGTTGTCCAGCGCCTCGCGCACCGCGCGCGCGGCGGCCGCGACCACCGCGACAGGCACGGACCCGGGTAAGGAATTCGCCGCAGCGCCGCCGACCCGCCCGCCGACCTGAGCGTGCCCGCCGACCTGAGCGTGCCCGCCGCCTGCCGTGGTTCGCACATGCACGTCTAGGCCGCGGGCGCGCATCTCCAGTGCGACGGCCTCAACCGCGACAACGAGGCGGCCGTAGGGGTCCTGCTCCTGCTCCGCCGGATCCGCACCGCCGAGACCCCCGAGCACGTACTCCATGAGCGCCACGTCGTGTCGGCAACGCCCGACGACTTCGCCCAGATCGCTGCCGCCGCCACGCACGCCGCCCGCACCCTGCGCTCCGCCCTCCCCGGTGCTCTCCCTGGTGCTCTCCCCGGCGCCGAGGCGAGCGAGAGCGGTCAGCGTATTGAGAACGGTGTCATGGAGCAGGCGCTCGTGCTCGCGGCGCTCGGCGTGTCTGCACACGGCGACGTACTGCTCATTCTCCGCGGCGTCCGCCTCGGCGAGAGCATTGTCGGCCGCGACGGCCCGGCGACGCAGCATCCGGTACCCGATCCAGGCCACCGCGGCAACCGCGAAGAACAGCGCCGTCGAGGCACCGGGGGCGCTGTTTGGCGCCAGGGGCCCGGACAGGAACACCGAGCCCGCCACGTAGGCCGCGCCGGAGCAGAGCACAAGCGGCGCCGCGAGCGCCAGTCCCGCACACCACAATGGGAACACCGACTGAGCAGCGAGCAGGATGTAGACCCAGCTCGCCGTGTCGCCGCGCATCTCGGGCGGCACCCACCACCGCGCCGACAGGGCGAGCGCGACGATGACCGCGGAGTCGGCCACGACCAGCCCGGGCGACGCCTTGCGGCGCGCCAGCCAGGCCGCGAGCCCGACGGCCCAGACCACCGCGGCGCCTGCCCCGGCGAGGCGCCACGGAGCCGCCGAGTAGAACACGTGCCAGATGCCGACCTGCACAACGATGTACACCGCCGCGACACAGCGGATCGCGGCTACCGTACGCGCCGCGACGGACACGAGTGTTGCCGACGCGGGCCCATCCGGCGCACGTGGAACGGTATCGCCGACATGCCGTCGCACTCTGTAACCGGTTGACTGCATACCTGACCGCGCACATAGAGAACGTAAATCCCGATTCACAATTACTAGGTCACAGTAACCTATCGAGCGAACCTACCGAGCGCGGTGTACCGAGACCATCGAAGCGGCGTCCAGGCGCGGGCATGACTCGCGCGGCGGCCCCCTGACGGGCCTCCATCCCCGGTCTGGCCGTCAATCCCCGGTCTGGCCGTCGATGCGCTCCCTGAGCAGGTCCGCGTGCCCGTTGTGCCGCGCGTACTCCTCGATCATGTGGACCAGAATCCAGCGGAGCGAAACGCGCCGGCCGGTTCGCTGGACGCCGACGACCTCCAAAGACGGGGCGGCGGCGGCCGCCTTCCTGGCCAGTTCGCACTCGGCGCGCCAGGTAGCGAACGCGGCCGCGACATCGGCGGTATCCACATCGTCGAAGTCACCGTCGCGGTTGTCGTCGGAGTAGTAAATGGGCGGCGCATCCTCCCCGCCCAGGGTCCGCCTGAACCAGGCTCGCTCGACCTCTGACATGTGCCTGACCAGGCCCAGCAGCGACATCGAAGACGGCGGCACCGAACGCTCACGTAGCTGCTCGGCCGACAGCCCTTCGCATTTCCACGCCAGTGTGTCGCGCTGCCAGTCCAGCCATGCGCTGAGCATCTCCCGCTCGCCCGCCTCGCGCGGCGGGTCGGTGCGCTCTACCGTCATGCGGTCATTCATAGCAGGTCAGCCCGCGCGGGCGGGCCAGCCGTTTGAGTCGTGCCTGACCTGCTGATCTATTGTCGGCGATATGACTGCGTATACGGCACAACCCCCGCTGGCGGCGGGGGGGCCCGGGCTGCCACAAGAGCGGCGGCTCGTCACCGAGATTCCCGGCCCCGTGTCGCGTGAGCTGCTCACCCGCCGGGAGCGCAGCGTCGCGAGGGGGGTCAGCCACGTGCTCCCCATTTTCGTCACCGCGGCGGGCGGGGGCGTGCTCGTCGACGCCGACGGCAACTCCCTCATCGACTTCGGATCCGGTATCGCCGTGACGAGCGTGGGTAACAGCGCTCCGCAGGTCGCCGGGCGGGTGAGCGAGCAGGTCCACAAGTTCACCCATACCTGCTTCATGGTCACCCCCTACGAGGGATATGTCGCCGTCTGCGAGGAGCTCGCGCGGCGGACCCCTGGCGACCATGACAAGCGCTCCGCGCTGTTCAACTCCGGAGCCGAGGCCGTCGAGAACGCGATTAAGATCGCCAGGTACGCCACCGGACGGCCAGCCGTCGTCGCGTTCGACCACGCTTACCACGGCCGCACCAACCTCACCATGGCCCTGACGGCGAAGAACATGCCCTACAAGCACAGGTTTGGGCCCTTCGCCGGCGAGATCTACCGTATGCCGATGGCCTACCCGCTGCGCTGGCCAACAGGGGCGCGCAACTGCGCGACGGAGGCGTTCGCGGAAGTCACCGAGCTGATCCACGCCCAGGTCGGTGCGGAGAACGTCGCCGCGGTGATCATCGAGCCCATCCAGGGAGAGGGTGGGTTCGTCGTGCCGCCGGACGGATTCCTGCCCCGGCTCGCGGAGTTCTGCCGCGCGCACGGCATCGTCTTCATCGCCGACGAGATCCAGACCGGGTTCTGCCGCACCGGCGACTGGTTCGCCTGCGACCACGAGGGCGTGATCCCCGATGTGGTCACCACCGCGAAGGGGATGGCCGGAGGGCTTCCGCTCGCCGCCGTCATTGGCCGCGCCGAACTCATGGACGCTGTGCACGCGGGCGGGCTCGGCGGCACGTACGGCGGCAATCCAGTGGCGTGCGCCGCGTGCATCGGCGCGATCCAGGCCATGGACGAGCAGGATCTTGCTGGTCGGGCCCGCCATATCGGCTCGGTCATGCTGCCCCGGCTGCGCGCCCTGGCGCAGCGTCATCCGGCAATTGCCGACGTACGGGGCCGCGGCGCGATGCTCGCGGTGGAGCTGACGGTGCCAGGGACCGTCGAACCCGCCGCGGATATAGCCAAGCGGGTCGCCGCGGCGTGCCACGCGGCCGGGCTGGTGGTGCTGACCTGCGGTACGTTCGGCAACGTGCTCCGGTTCCTGCCGCCACTCGTGATTGGCGATCAGCTACTTGACGAAGGCCTGTCAATCCTGGAGAAGGCATTCGAGGAAGCGTGACCCAGCCGGGAAAGTATGTCAGCGCAGCGTAATCGGGGTGTTATGAGGCGTTTTGCCAACCCCGCCCGCCGCGGCGCCCCGAGCGGGTAGCGTGCGGCACGCAGCAAAGGCTCCCTGAGGAGGACACGTTGAGTTCTGCCAGCGCATCGGGGGGCCGCCGTAGCGGCGCCACGATGGCCCTCGCCGCGATCGTGACCGTTGTCGCCGTGCTCGCGGCGATAGCCGGAGTCATCTACCTGACCAAGAGCGCGGCCGCGATCCCAAGCTTCCTGCCCGGCAAAGAGGTCGGCAAGACCAACGCCCACCACACGAGACGTGGCATCGCGTTGCTCGTTGTCGCCGTCGCACTTTTCGTGGTGGCCGGAATTTCGCTGGCCCGAAGCGGGAAGTCGAAGAGCTCCTAGTATCGAGCGGCCGAGATCGTCGCCGGCGCTGTGGAGATCGCCGTGACCGCTCGACCCCAGTAAAGTGGCACATCCAGGGCACGGCGATCTCCACAGCCGAGGTCGGCTCATGCCCCGGGCAAGGGGGGGAGCCATGAAGATCGACGGATCGGTTGCCCTGGTCACCGGGGCGAACCGCGGGCTCGGCCGGGTGTACACCCGGGAACTGGTCCGCCGGGGTGCGGCCAAAGTTTACGGGGCCGCGCGTGATCCGGCCGCCGTCACCGAGCCTGGTGTGACACCGATCGGCCTGGATATCACCGACCCGGGAGAGTCCGCACCGGCTGCGGCGTGGTGCGCGGATGTCAGCCTGCTGGTGAACAATGCGGGCGTTATGCGGGCCAGCACGTTTATTGACGCGCCGAGCCTGGACGCGGCCCGGCTGGAGATGGAGACCAACTACTTCGGCACGCTGAGCATGTGCCGGGCGTTCGCGCCGGTGCTCGCCGCGAACGGCGGCGGGGCGGTGGTCAACATGCTGTCGGTCACCAGCTTCTATACCAACCCGATGGATGCGTCATACGGCGCCTCGAAGGCTGCGGCCTGGTCGTTGACCAACGGCATCCGCCTCGAACTGCACCACCAGGGCACGCTGGTGGTCGCCGTGCACGCCGGCTTCATCGACACCGACATGGCCGCGCTGGCCGATGCGCCCAAGATCAGCCCGGAATCGGTCGCCCAGCAGGTTTGCGACGCCGTCGAGGCTGGCCAGATCGAAGTGCTCGCTGACGAGCGGACCCGGTTTGTCAAGGCCTCACTGCCCCGCGACCACGAGTTGATCTACCCGCCCGTGCAGGCATTCTGGGACGCTGCAGTGACGGGATCCGGGAGTGCAGGGTAGCGGGCCCGAGAGACCTGGCATCAAGTGACACCAGGTACCTGGCTAGGGCAACAGCACCCGGGCTAGGAGTTCATGGGGAAGCCGAGGTTCACCCCGCCGTGGCTGGGGTCGAGCCACCGCGACGTGACCACTTTCCCGCGCGTATAGAAGTGCACGCCCTCGGTGCCGTACACGTGCGTGTCGCCGAACAGTGACGCCTTCCACCCGCCGAACGAGTAGTACGCCATCGGCACTGGGATTGGCACGTTAATCCCGATCATGCCGACCTCGACGTGGCTGGCGAACTGACGGGCCGCGCCGCCGTCGTTGGTGAAGATCGCGGTCCCGTTGCCGTACGGGCTGGCGTTGATCAGCTCGAGCGCGGGCTCATAGGCGGGCGCCCGCACCATGCAGAGCACCGGTCCGAAGATCTCGTCGGTGTAGCAGCTCATCTCCGGCGTCACGTGGTCGAGCACCGAAGGCCCGAGCCAGAACCCCTCAGGGTCGCCGCCGATGACCGGATGGACCCGCCCGTCAATCGCCAGCGTCGCGCCCTCGCGGACACCCGAATCCAGGTAGCCTGCCACCTTGTCCCGGTGCGGGCCAGTGACCAGCGGGCCCATCTCAGATCGCTCGTCGGCTCCGGGGCCGACCCGCAGCTTCGCCACCCTCTCCTTGATCTTCCCGGCGAGTTCGTCGCCCACCGGATCGACCGCGACCACGACCGAGATCGCCATGCACCGCTCCCCCGCCGATCCGAAACCCGCCGATACCGCCGCGTCCGCGGCCAGATCCAGATCGGCGTCCGGCAGCACCACCATGTGGTTCTTGGCGCCGCCGAGCGCCTGCACGCGCTTGCCGGCCGCCGAGGCGTTCTCGTAGACATACCGCGCGATCGGCGTGGAGCCGACGAAGCTGACCGCCCTGACGTCGGGATGGCGAAGCAGCGCGTCGACCGCCACCTTGTCGCCATGAACCACGTTGAACACACCGTCGGGCAGGCCCGCCTCGGCCCACAGCTCGGCGATCCGCACGGACGCGGACGGGTCCTTCTCCGAGGGCTTGAGCACGAAGGTGTTGCCGCACGCGATCGCGACAGCGAACATCCACATCGGGACCATGGCCGGAAAGTTGAACGGCGTGATCCCGGCCACCACGCCGAGCGGCTGGCGGATGGAGTAGGTGTCAATACGGCTGGACACGTTCTCCGAGAAACCGCCCTTGAGCAGGTGCGGGATACCACACGCGAACTCCACGACTTCCAGGCCGCGCGCGACCTCACCGGCCGCGTCCGACGCGACCTTGCCGTGCTCGGAACTGATCAGCGCGGCAAGCTCAGCGGAGCTGCGCCTGATCAATTCGCGGAACGCGAAGAGCACGGTGGTCCGCTTGGTGAGCGACGCGTCCCGCCAGCCGGGGACCGCGGCGGCGGCAGCCGCGACGGCCACGTCGACGTCGGCGGGCGATGCGAAGGCGACCGACGCGGCGACCCGGCCGGTGGACGGGTCGAATACTTCGCCGTAACGCTGCGCGGCCTGGTCCGCTGCCGCGTCATGGGATTCCCAGGGCTTGCCGTTGATCCAGTGTGTGATGGAGGTCATGAGATCGCGTCCTTGCTGATCGCGCTGAGGGAATCGCACAAGATACCGAGCCCCTCCTTGGCCTCGGCCTCGGTGAGCGTGAGCGGCGGCGCCATCCGCAGCGCATTGCCCGCGAGGCCGCCCTTGCCGATCAGCAACCCGCGCGCACGCGTTTCCTCCAGCATGCGGGTCGCGAGCGCGGGGCTCGGCGCTCCGCTCGCCGGGTCCACGAGCTCCACCGCGAACATGAGTCCCTTGCCGCGAACCGCGCCAGTCAGCGGCAGCCGTTTGGCATGAGACCGAAGACCGTCGATGATCAGGCGGCCCAGCACCCGCGCGTTCTCCTGCAGCCCGTGGTCGAGCACGTAGTCCAGCGTCGCGTTGGCCGCCGCGGTCGCGAGCGGGTTCCCGCCGAACGTCGAGATGCCCGCGGCGGGCGGACTGTCCATCAAGTCGGCGCGCGCCACCACGCCGCCGATCGCGAACCCGTTCCCGAGGCCCTTGGCGAAGGTCATGATGTCGGGGGTCACGCCGTGGTTGCCGATGCCCCAGAAGCTGTCGCCGGTGCGTCCCCAGCCGGTCTGCACCTCATCGGAGATGAACAGGATGCCGTGTGCGTCGAGCACCTCCTTGTACGCCCCGAACAGGCCGTCCGGGGGCATGGTGAAGCCACCGACGCCCTGCACGGGCTCGGCGATCAGGCACGCCACGTCGCCCGCGGTGGCGGTGGCGATCACATGCTCCAGGTCCTGTGTGCACGCCGCGATGTAGTCGGCGCCGGCCATGCCCGCGAAGGCGGGCAGGTGCTGATCGGTGCCGTGCAGGTAGTGCACGTTGACCGGGGACAGCGAGGAGGGCTTCCAGCTCCGGTTGCCCGTGATCGCCACGGCGCCGAACGAACGCCCGTGGTAGCTGCCGCGCAGCGCGAGCACCTGGTCGCTTCGCCGGGCGCAGGTGGCGAGCAGCAGCGCGGTCTCGTTCGCCTCGGTACCCGAATTGACGAAGTACACCTTCGCGTCCTCGATACCGGACAGGCGGGCGATCTTCTCGGCCAGCTCCACCTGCTGGCTGATGAGGTAGAGCGTGGATGAGTGCACGATTCCTGTGGCCAGCTGACGGGCGACCGCCTCGCGTACCTCGGGCACGTTGTACCCGATCATGTTCGTCAGGATGCCGGCGAAGAAGTCGAGATAGCTGCGGCCGGCGGAGTCGGTGACACGGCTGCCGTCGCCGCTGACCAGCTCGATCGGCTGCTCGTAGTAGACGGCCATCCAGTTGGGTAGGACGGCGCGATGACGGGCGAACAGAGCAGGATCTGGCATCTTCCCAGTCTGCCGGGCCGCGGCCGCGCGTGCCAACTGACGGGCTCGGGCGGCTGACACGGCGCGCGGAAGAGCGTACGGCGGTCGATGTCGTCTGACATGTTCTGCTGCCAAACCTTCGAGTCGAGGCGACGATTTCCGCGCGCGCTCCCCACGCTACGCCGGGCGCGTCAGATCGCGCGGCGGCGCGACCTCAGCACGTTGCCGACGGCGATCAGGACCCCGGCGGCGAAAATGATCGTGCCGAACACGTCCACCTGCGGCGGCAGGCCTTCCTTCTCCGCGCCCCAGATCCACAACGGGTACGTCTGGACCTGCAGGCCGGCGACGAAGTTGGTCGTGATGAAGTCGTCGATGGACAGCGCGAAAGCAAGCAGCGCGCCAGCGAGCACGCCGGGGAAGATCATCGGCAGTGTGACGAGCCTGAACGTATCCCACGGCCCGGCACCGAGGTCGCGCGCGGCCTCTTCGATATACGGATCAAGCGTGAGCGCCCGCGCCCGCACCGTTATCGCCACGAAGGACACGCAGAACATCACGTGCGCGATGATGATCGTGACGTAGCCGAGCGGCAGCCGCAGGGTGATGAAGAACGTGAGCAACGCCGAGCCGAGCACGATCTCGGGTGCGGAGATGGCCGCGAACTGGACCAGGTTGGTGGCGCCCTGCCCCTTGAACCTGTACTTGCCGAGCGCCAGGCCGACCAGCGTCCCGAGTGCGGTGGCCAGCAGCGTGGCGACCACCGCGACGATAAGCGAGTTGCCCATCGCCCTGGTCAGCGAGGGGTACTGGAACAGCTTCGGGCCCCACCACTTCAGCGTGAAACCCACCCAGGTGTAGTTCAGGCGGCCTTTCGGGTTGTTGAAGCTGAACAGGATGACCGCGCCGATCGGCAGGGCCAGCCAGACGATGACCACCCACGTGTAGACGTGCAGCAACCGGTCGCCAAGTCGCGTGCGCGGGCGCCTTGGGCGGCCGCGTGCTGGCGGTGCCGGCGCACCGGCCTCGCCGTCCGGTGTCAGCACAGAAACGCTCACGCGGCGCCCGCCTCAAGAACCTGCTCCGTGCCGAGGGCCCGCGCGTAGAGGAAGATCCCGACCAGCAGGATGGCCATCAGCGTGAACGAAAGTGCCGCGCCGATCGGATAGTTCTGCAGGTTGAGGAACTCGTCCTGGATGATGTTGCCGACCATGGTGTTGTTCGGGCCGCCGAGCACCGCCGCGTTCACGTAGTCCGACGCCGCGGGCACGAAATTGAGCAGCACGCCAGCGAACACACCGGGCAGCGAGAGCGGGAAGATCACCTTCAGGAACGCCTGCACGCGGCTCGCGTAAAGGTCATAGGCGGCCTCCACCACCCGGTAGTCGATCCGCTCGAGGGCCACGTAGATCGGCAGGATCATGAACGGAAGGTAGTTGTAGGTCAGCCCGCCAATGACCGCGGTGCTCGTCGCGAGGATGTGGAAGTTCTCCGGCAGCACGCCCAGGGACTTCAGCGGCTGGAGGACCAGGCCGTTGTCGCCGAGGATGTACTGCCAGGAGATCGTCCGCAGCACGAACGAGACGAAGAACGGCAGCAGGATCAGGAACAGGTAGGTCGATTTGCGCGCGCCGCCGCGGAAAGCGATCCAGTAGGCCGTCGGGTAGGACAAGACGATGCACAAGACCGTGGCCGCGCCGCCGTAGATCAGCGAGCGGATGAACTGGTTGTGGTAGTTGCTGAACCCGGTGACATAGTTCTGCCAGTGGAACGTCTGGGCGAACCCGCTGACCACATCCCCGGTCTGGGTGGACATGGAGATGAGGAAGATCAGCGGGGCGGCGAAGAAGACGACCAGCCACAGCCCGCCCGGCAGGATGAGCAGGTACGGCACCAGCGCCGACCGGATTCTGAGCACCGCCGCTATCCCGCTACCCCGCGACCACCGGCTGGAAGATTGACTGGAACTCGGTCTTCAGCTTGCCGGTCGGGCTCACATAGTCATAGAGCCTGCTGTACACGGCCGGAGTCGGCCACACCAGCGGGCTGGTGGCGACCTCGGTCAGCGAGGCCTTGTCGCTTCCTGTGGCCTGCTGTGCCGCCGCGGCGATGACCGGCTGGGCGGAGGGCACGGCGGTGATGTAGTTGATCCCCTCGGTGAGCAGCGCGGCGATCTCCGGCTGGTAGTACCAGTCCATCAGCATCATCGCGTCGACCGGGTTCTGCGTGTGTTTGGGGATCATCATGTTGTCGGTCCAGATGTTGCCGCCCTCCTGCGGGACCGCGAACATGAGATTCGTGCCGGAGGAGATGTTCTGCTGGAAGACGTCACCCGACCAGGCCATGGTGATCCAGGTGTCGCCCTTGGTCAGCGCGTTGATGTAGGACTGGTCGTAGTACTGGCGGACGAGGCCGGCACTCCGCTGCCCGAGGAGCACGTTAGCGGACTTGTGCCAGTCGGCCGGGGTGGACTTGTCCGGATTGATCCCGAGCTTGTACATGCCGAAGTTCGCGATCTCCTGGGTGTCGGACATCATGCCGACCTTGCCCTTGTAGGCCGGGTTCCACAGCTCGTTGATGCTGGTGACCGGGGTCTTGATGTACTTCGGGTTCCAGGCGATGCCGGTACTGCCCGACGCCCACGGGATGCTGTAGGTGTTGCCGGGGTCGAACGACCGGTGCTGGTATTTCTGCGAGGCGTACTTGTAAAAGTTGGTCAGCTTGCTCTGGTCGAGCGGGACGAGTTCGCCGAGCGCGACGAGTTCCGCGAACTCGAAGCCATCGGTGACGACCATGACGTCATAGCCGATCGACTGGCCCGAGCGGATAATCGGGTCGATCTTGGCGAACCACGACGGGTCGTCCTGGATCGCCTCCGCGTATTTGACGGTGATCCCGGTCGCCGCGGTGAACTTGGCCAGGGTGGTCGGTTTGGTCGTGTCGATGTAGAGCGGCCAGTTGGCGAAGGCCACGTGACCGTGCTTGGTCTTGCCCGCCCAGTAACTCTTCGCCGCCGCCTGCGCCTGAGTAGCGCTGGTCTTCTTGCCCGCGCCCGAGACGCCGCAGGCGGCCAGGCCCACGCCGGCCGCAGCGAGGCCGCCGATGCGGAACGCGTCACGGCGGCTGATGCGGCGTTGTGTCATGCCACGGAGGGTCACGGGGTCGGGCAGGGAATTGTGCTCGTTCATGACGTGCTGCTCCCGATCGCATAGGAGTATTGAGGCTGCCAGGACAGCCAGACCTCGTCGTCTCGTTTTACCGCCACGACGGTGGCATCCACTGAAGCCGCATTCTGGATAAAAACCACCACTTCCGCACCGGTGGAGGTGGTGATGTTGAAGTTGGTCGCGGTGCCGAGGTAGACGACCTCTGTCACCTTCCCGCGTAGCACGCAGCGGTCCTGAGCCGCGCCGTCCGGCTCGGCATGGGACAGCGAGATCTTCTCCGGCCGCACGGTGAGCTCGATGTCGCCCCCCGGCGAGAAGGTCTGCCGCCCCATCGGGACGACGATCCGCTCATCGGGGCTTACCTCGATAATCGCGCTGCCGCCGGTTACGCCGGTCACCTTGCCCGTCAGCAGGTTCGAGGTGCCGATGAAGCCGGCCACAAAGCGACTGGCCGGATGTTCGTAGATCTCTCGCGGCGTACCGAGGTGCTCGATGACGCCGTCGTTCATCACCGCGATCCGGTCGGACATGGTGAGCGCCTCACCCTGGTCGTGCGTCACGTAGACGAACGTGATGCCGACCTCCCGCTGGATTCGTTTCAGCTCCACCTGCATGGCCTGGCGGAGCTTGAGGTCGAGTGCGCCGAGCGGCTCGTCGAGCAACAGCGCCCGTGGGCGGTTGACCAGCGCCCGGGCGAGCGCGACCCGCTGCTGCTGGCCACCGGACAGCTCACGCGGACGCCGCTTCTCCCGGCCGCCGAGATCGACGATCCCGAGCATCTCGCGGACGCGGCGGCTGATCTCGCTGGCCGGGATCCGCCTGCGGCGCAGCCCGAAGGCCACGTTCTCGAACACGTTCATGTGCGGGAAGAGCGCGTAGGACTGGAAGACCATGTTGACGTCCCGCCTGTTGGGCGGCACGCCAGTGACGTCCTTGCCGTACAGAAGCACCGATCCGCTCGTGCACTCCTCGAACCCGGCGATCATCCGCATCGTGGTGGTCTTGCCACACCCCGACGGGCCCAGCATGGAGAAGAATTCGCCTTCCCTGATGGCCAGGTCGATGCCCTTGACGGCGCTGACCACCTCGCCGTGCACGTGGAAGTCCTTGGACACGCCCGCCAGCTCAATCGCGGGCACCCCGGCCGCGGTGTCGCCCTCCGTCTCGCGCGCGGCGGCACGGTCGCGGTCAGGCTGCCGATCCCGCCGGGGAACTGGCTCCGGTACTGCGGCCGCATGAGTTTCGGTCATCACAAACGGGTATCCCTGCTTTCGGTGCTCGCCGGCTGGTCTTGCTGGTCTTGGTTAAAGGTGCTCGGCCTCAGCCGCCGATGTAGCTCATGACGTGCTTGACTCTCGTGTAGTCCTCGAACCCGTACGTCGACAGGTCCTTGCCGTAACCGGAATGCTTGAAGCCGCCATGCGGCATCTCGGCCACGATCGGAATGTGCGTGTTGATCCAGACCGCGCCGAAGTCCAGCCCCCGCGCCATCCGCATCGCGCGACCGTGGTCCTTCGTCCAGACACTGGCCGCTAGACCATATTTTACGCCGTTCGCCCAGGTCAACGCCTCATCCTCGGAACTGAACCGCTGGACGGTGATCACCGGGCCGAAGATTTCGTCCTGAATCATCTCGTCGTCTTGGCGCAGCCCGCTGACGACGGTCGGGGCAAAGAAGTAGCCGCGCTCACCCAAACGCTCGCCGCCGACGACCACCTGTGCGTGACCGGGGCGCCGGTCCACGAAGCCCTGCACCCTGGCCAGCTGGCTGGCGTTGTTGACCGGGCCGTAGTCCGCGTCGGCGACGTCAAGGCCGCCCACCTTGGTGCCGCGTGCCTGCTCGGCGAGCGCCGCGGTGAGGTCGTCCGCGATCCCGGGCCCGGCCAGCACTCGCGTGGCCGCGGTGCAGTCCTGACCGGCGTTGAAGTACCCGGCGCCGGCGATACCGGCCGCTGTTGTTTCGACGTCCGCGTCGTCGAACACGATCACGGGCGCCTTCCCGCCAAGCTCGAGGTGAACGCGCTTGAGATCGGCCGCGGCGGCGGTAGCGACCTCCGTGCCTGCCCGGACCGAACCGGTGATCGACACCATTTGCGGTATCCGGTGGGCGACCAGCGCCCGCCCCGTGTCACGATCACCGCAGATCACGTTGAACACGCCGGGCGGAAAGAAATCCGCGGCGGTCTCAGCCAGCAGCAGCGTGCTCACCGGCGTGGTATCGGACGGCTTCAGCACGACCGTGTTCCCCGCCGCGAGCGCGGGCGCGAACTTCCACACCGCCATCATCATCGGGTAGTTCCAGGGCGTGACCTGCGCGCACACGCCAACCGGCTCGCGGCGGATCAGCGACGTGTGATCGCGCATGTACTCTGCGGCAGCACGTCCCTCGAGCATCCGCGCCGCCCCGGCGAAGAACCGCAACTGGTCCACGACGGGCGGGATCTCCTCGGACATCGTCAGCGCGACGGGCTTGCCCGTGTTGCGGCACTCGGCGGCGACGAGGTCCTCGGCCCGCTCCTGCACCGCGTCGGCCAGCCTGAGCAACGCGAGGCTGCGCTCGGCCGGGGTGGCATCCCGCCAGCTCTCGAACGCCCCGGCGGCCACGCTGAGGGCCGCGTCCACGTCCTCGGGGCCGGAGACCGGCGCCTGCAGGTAGGCCTGTCCGGTGCAAGGGTCGATCACATCGCTGGTACGGCCGGACTTGGCGTCGCTGTACTCGCCGTTCACGAAGTTCCGCAGTGGTGCGGCCGACACTACTGGCTGGGAAGGTCCGGTGGTTGTGCCGGTCACGGTAGGCCTCCTTGCGCCCGGTCTTCTGACGAGCACGGCGACGAGCCCGGCATGCGCCCCGTCAGTCTGCACTTACGGCTGGGTCGAGTTTGAAACTTTCGCAGATCCACGCGAGAGGTGCAAGTGATTCCGTTGTCAAGTTAGCGAATCGCAACGGAATCAGTTGACATTTTAGCGTTGCGTGGCACGATTGCCCACCGAGGGAGGCTTACGATGGCCCACACCCCGGGATCCCCCCAAATCGCGGGCGAGCTGGACGGACAACAGGCCACGGACACTGGACGGCGGCGCGGCGCCGTCGCCAGTGACGCCGGGCCGGCGCCGCAGATCGTGCGCGACCACATCTCCATGCAGATCATCGAGCAGTTGCAGCAGGACGGCCGCAGGTCATATGCGGCGATCGGCAAGGCCGTCGGCCTGTCGGAGGCGGCCGTCCGGCAGCGGGTGCAGCGGCTGCTCGAGGCGGGAGTCATGCAGATCGTGGGGGTGACGGACCCGCTCACCCTCGGATTCCGCAGGCAATCCATGATCGGGATCAAGTGTGAGGGCGACCCGGACCGCATCGCCGACCACCTGGCGGCCATGGAGGAGATCGACTATGTGGTCATCGTCGCCGGCTCGTTCGACCTGCTGATCGAGGTTGTCTGCGAGGACGATGACCATCTGCTAGAGATCTTGAGCCGGGTGCGGACGATCCCGTCCGTCACCAGCACGGAAACCTTCGTCTACCTGAAGCTCCGCAAGCAGACCTACTCCTGGGGGACCAGATGACAGATCCTCGGCCTAAGGATCAGCCTACGGACCCGGCCACGCTCAGCCCGTCCGCCGAGGCGATGCAGGAGGCGGCCAAGCGGAATCTGTGGCTGCACTTCACCCGGATGTCGGCGTACGCGGGCGGCGAGGTCCCCGTGATCGTGCGCGGCTCGGGGCCCTACGTCTACGACCAGCGCGGAAAGCGTTACCTCGACGGCTTGTCGGGTTTGTTCGTCAGCCAGATCGGGCACGGCCGCAAGGAGGTCGCCGAAGCCGCCGCGCGGCAGGCCGCCGAGCTCGCGTACTTCCCGCTGTGGTCGTACGCCCACCCACGGGCCATCGAACTCGCCCAGCGGCTCGCCGAGCGCGCGCCCGGTGACCTCAACCGCGTGTTCTTCACCACCAGCGGCTCAGAGGCGGTCGAATCCGCTTGGAAGCTGGCCAAGCAGTACTTCAAGTCGGTCGGTCAGCCTGCGCGCTACAAGGTGATCAGCCGCGACATCGCTTACCACGGCACGTCCATGGGCGCGCTGGCGATCACCGGCCTGGCCGACATAAAGATGCCGTTCGAGCCGCTGCCTCCCGGCGGTGTCCGGGTGCCGAACACCAACTTCTACCGTGCACCGGAATTCGTCGCGCACGACCTCGCGGCCTTCGGCCGGTGGGCCGCCGACGAGATCGAGCGCGCGATTGCGCGCGAGGGTCCCGAGTCTGTCGCCGCCGTATTCATCGAGCCGGTGCAGAACTCCGGTGGCTGCTTCCCGCCGCCGCCCGGCTACTTCGCGCGGGTCCGCGAGATCTGCGACCGCTACGGTGTGCTGCTGGTATCGGACGAGGTGATCTGCGCCTTCGGCAGGCTCGGCTATTACTTCGGGTCGGAGCGGTACCGGTACCAGCCGGACATCATCACGTTCGCGAAGGGAGTGACGTCCGGTTACGCACCGCTGGGCGGCATGCTCGTCAGCGACCGGCTGATGGAACCGTTCGCCGAGGGAGCCGCCACCTTCCTGCACGGCGTCACCTTCGCCGGCCACCCGGTCTCCGCGGCGGTGGCGCTGGCCAACCTCGACGTGTTCGAGAAGGAGGGCCTGCTGGACAACGTGCGCGCGAACGAGGCGGCCTTCCGCTCGACGCTGGAGAAACTGGGCGATCTGCCGATCGTCGGCGACGTGCGCGGCGACGGCTATTTCTACGGCATCGAGCTGGTCAAGGACAAGGCCACCCGGGCGACCTTCGACGAGGACGAATCCGAACGGCTGCTGCGCGGGTTCCTGTCCCAGGCACTGTTCGACGCGGGCTTGGTGTGCCGGACCGACGACCGCGGCGACCCGGTCGTTCAGCTCGCGCCGCCGCTGGTGTGCACGCAAGAACACTTCGACGAGATCGAGCAGATCCTGCGGTCGGTGCTGACCGAGGCCTGGACACGGATCTAAGCGCCTCCTTAACGGCTGCCGCGAGGTTCTCTGACCTGCCCGGGTGTGTCCCGCGCCATCCGCGCCACCCGTGGCCCGGGATCTAACTGCGACAGATTTGCAACTACAATTCATCTGCGTTTGACTGGCCGTACCGACCGACGATCTCCAGCGAGGATTGGCAGGTGCAGCCCGCCGATGGCGGTCAAGACGCTAGCGCGGGCCCGCACGTCGCCGCTCGACCGGATCCGTCATGAGCTCACCGGGCCGGAGTGGGCACGAGCCGGTGGCATGGCGTGCTTCATCGCGGCCCTGCACATCATTGGCTGGGTGGTGCTCCTCGCGGCTGTCGTCCCGCATCACTATCGCGTCGGCGCGGGCGCGTTCGGCATCGGTACCGGCGTCACCGCATACACGCTCGGGCTCAGGCACGCGTTCGACGCGGACCACATCGCCGCGATCGACAACACCACACGGAAGCTGATGGCG